>VFQQ010000199.1_pt1 | contig 149184 bp, 143 predicted proteins | sample 3512341 | NCBI WGS metagenome assembly VFQQ01 (sample SAMN10412373, study PRJNA504923) | tailings metagenome | isolation source: Relicate 2 Philex TSF1 revegetated site | place: Philippines: Tuba, Benguet | collected 2017-08-29 | reverse complement strand
CCGCCAGGGTCGCGGCGTCGTGCCGGCGCGACAGCAGGGCGGCCAGATCGCGCGGCCCGCCAGGCAACAGCAGATCGGCTTCCGGCGCCGTCAGGCCCGCGGCCTTGGCGGCGGCGATGGCCATGGGGCGGCTCCAGCCCTGCCGCGGCGCCAGCTTCAGCGCCTCGTCCAGCACCTGTTGCTCGGTTCGCACGGCCCAGTCGTCTGATGCGGTCATGAACGCATTCTATACGGCGCGACGCCGCCCGTCGCCGGTGGACAAGCCCGTCCGCCTCTGCTATTTCGCGCCCCTCGCCACGGGAGCCGTCTCTCGGGGCCGAACAATTCATGATTTCGACCGCCACGCCGCACGGCTAGCGGCGGGCAGCCGAAGGAGAGAGTCCCCTGGTTCAGATTTTCGTCCGCGACAACAATGTCGACCAGGCGCTTAAGGCCCTGAAGAAGAAGATGCAGCGCGAAGGCTCGTTCCGCGAGATGAAGCGCCACGTCGCCTATGAGAAGCCCTCGGAAAAGCGCGCCCGCCAGAAGGCGGAAGCCGTCCGTCGCGCCCGCAAGCTGGCCCGCAAGCGCGCCCAGCGCGAAGGCCTGATCGCCGCGCCGAAGAAGCCCTCGCGTTAAGCCGAGCTTCCTCACGAAATTCGAAAGGGCCGCCCGATCCGTCGGGCGGCCCTTTTGCTTTGTCCCTCTCCGTCATCGTCGGATTTGTTCCGACGACTCATGCGCAGTGAGTCGGCGTACGAGCGCGCCGATCGCTCCGCGCCCTTTTTGCGACCCGCCGTGTTCATGGGCCCTCGCGACAAGCGCGAGGATGACGGGTTTGGGTTACCTCACCCGCCCTTGCGCACGGCCGCCAGCAGGCCCTTCAGGTCGACCTTGCCGGTCGACAGGGCGCCCGCCCGGAAGGCGCGGCCCGACAGCCAGACCACGACGAAGACCGTCGCGATCATCAGCCCCCCGGTGCCGAGCACCTGCCATAGCGGCGGCTCGCCGGCGGCGCGGGCCGTCATCAGGAAGGGCGTGAAGGGCGGAACCCAGGACAGCGCCTCGAGCAGCGGAGAATCGGGCCGCCGGATGGCCTGGGTCATGAACAGCACCGGCACGACCAGGACCGCCATCACCGGCCCGAGCAGGGTCTGAGCCTCGCGGGTGGTCTCGCAGAAGGCGCCGACCGCGGTGAAGATCGCCGCATACAGCAGATAGCCGCCGATCAGATAGAAGCCGAAGTAGAACGCCAGGCCCTTGCCGAAAAGCACCGAGGCGACATCCGCCGCGATGGCCGGCGCGAACAGGGTCATGGCCCCGGCGCCGACTACGCCCCAGACGCCGAGCACGGTCAGGGTCACGCCCAGCACGCCCAGGATCTTGCCGAACATGATCTCCGACACCGAGGCCGACGCCAGCAGCACCTCGAGCACCCGGCTGGATTTCTCCTCGACGACGCTGTTCAGCAGGATCCCGGCTCCGGTCAGGACCATCGACCACAGCAGCATCGCCGCGCCGAAGCCCACCAGGCCCGGCAGGCGATCCCGCAGCGACACCTCGCCCGAGGCGGCCTTCGGCGAGAAGTCCGAGACCTTGGGCCCCAGGCCATCCAGCACGGCGAGGTCGGCCGCGCCCAGGCCGCGCTGGGTCAGGTAGCGCTCGCGCATCACCTCCGTCACCGCCGCCCGCACCACCTGGCGGGGCCCTGGGTCAGACAGGTGATTGCTCCAGTAGTCGAGGGCGACGCCGCCATCGACGCCGCGGGACAGGATCGCCACCGCCGACAGTTCCGCGCCGCCCGGATAGGGCCGAACGCCGTTGAGCCAGGCCTTGGCGTCCTCCGCGCCGGCGTCGGCCGGCCCGAGCAGCAGCCGCGGCGGCTTGCCGAAGCCGGGGCGCGCCCGGCCGTCGGACTCGGCCTGGGCTCTCGCCAGGACGGCCGTCCCCACTCCCTCGCCCGTCCGGTCGACGACGGCGACCACGGAAACGGGGGATCGGCTCTCCATCAGCGTCGGGACGGCCCCGCCCAGCGCCGCGACCACCGGCAGCAGCAGCATGGAGAGCCAGAACCCGACCGTCCGGACATAGGCGACGTATTCGCGGGCGGCGATGCGCAGCAGAACGCTCATTGCGCGCCCTCCCCGCCGGTCAGGGTGATGAAGGCGTCGTGCAGGGTCGGCTCCCGCAGTTCGAAACGGTTGACGTCCAGGCCGCGGGCGAAGGCCGCCTTGAGCGCGTCCTGGCCGGCGGCGCCCTTGGCCAGGGCGGCGGTGAAGCGGCGGTGGCCGTCCTCGGCTTCCTCGGCCGTCACGCCGGCGACGCCTGGCAGGGCGGCGACGGCGCTCTCGTCGAACGCCCCCTCCAGCACCAGGGCCCGCGGCGCGTGGCTCCGCGCCTCCGCGACGCCGCCGTCGAAGACCTTGCGCCCCTTGGCCAGCAGCACGACGTGGTCGCACAACCGCTCGGCGTGCTGCATCACATGGGTGGAGAAGACGACCGTGGCGCCGCCCGCGGCGAGGTCGCGGATGACCTGTTCGAGCGCCAGCTGGTTCACCGGGTCGAGGCCGCTGAACGGCTCGTCGAGGATGACCAGTTCCGGCTGATGGACGATCGCGCTGATCAGCTGGACCTTCTGGGCCATGCCCTTGGACAGGTGACGGATCTGACGGCGGGCCGCGTGGCCCAGCCCCTGGGCCTCCAGCATGGCGATCGCCCGCTTGCGGGCCACGGCCGAGGGGACCCCCTTGAGCCCGCCGAAGAAGACGATCGCCTCGATCGGCGTCATGCGCCGGTAGAGCCCCCGCTCCTCAGGCAGGAAACCCACCCGCTCGCGAACGCCGCGGGCGTCCGGCGCGCCCAGCACGTCGACGCGTCCGCTGGTCGGCTCGACGAGGCCCAGCACCATGCGGATGCTGGTGGTCTTGCCGGCGCCGTTCGGTCCGAGGAAACCGAGAATGCGGCCGCGTCGAGCGGAGAAGGACAGGTCGTTCACGGCGGTGAAATCGCCGTAGCGCTTCGTCACCCCCTCCAGTGTCAGCGCCGCGTCCATCGCCCCCTCGAATCAGCCCCGTCCCTAGTCTTACCGCCCGCTCAGTCGACAGGCGACGCTGCGACCGGCTGGGAGGCCGGTCGGGCCTCGCCCGCCGCCGCGTCACGGACGAACAGCACCGCCTTGACGATCTCGTCGGCATAGCGGGTTCCGAGCAGGGTCGCATGGCCCGCTCCGTCGACATGCCGGATGTAGCCGTGCTCCGAGGCTCGCGCCGGCGCCGTCTGGACGGCCTTCCAGGCCTCGCGCCCCACTTCCGAGCCGGCCGTGACCACGGCGATCGGGGTGCGGGGATCATAGTTTCCCGCTTCCGCCGCCTGTTTCGAGGTCTGCATCCATTCGGCCACCTCGCGGCCCGACCAACGGTTGTGGACGCCCGAAGCGAAGGCGCGCTTCTTCTCGCCGGCCGCCTCGTCCGGCAGGCCGATACGGTCGCCCATCCAGGGCGAGACGATCTTGAACAGGCCTGCGGACGCGCCCCAGCCGGCCATGCGCGAGACGTTGACGAAATGGCCGATCCAGGTCCGCGCCTGCGGAATGTCGGCCGCTTCCGGCGTGGCGGCGTCGACCAGCACCAGCCCGGCGACCTTGTCCGGGTTGCGCGCCGCGAACAGCCGCGCATAGAGCCCGGCCATCGAATGGCCGACGTAGATGTAGGGACCCGGCTCGCCCGAGGCGGCCAGCATCTTCTCGAAGTCGCCGGCGACCGCCAGACCGTCCCTCGGCGCGGGTCCCGGCGCCGACCGGCCCAGGCCGGCCCGGTCATAGGCGCAGGAGCGCACGCCCTGTTCCGCCAGCTGCTCCTGAACCGCCCCCCAGTCCGCCGACAGGCCGAACGCGCCCGCCTCCATGACGACCACGGGGCGCCCGTCCTGAGGCCCCGCGCAGACCATGTGCAGCGAACGGCCGCCGATATCGATCATGCGCCCACGGAGTGCAGGCTGACTTGCGGCGGACATGAGGCCTCCGAGGGCGATCAGGACGAGTACGGCCAGGGCGAAGCCCGCCGCCCCCCGTTGGGCGAACTTGAGCATCCCGCCAATCTAGTGAACCTTCGCCGAACGAAAAGGGCATGAGGAGGCGAGAAGGATGCTTCGTCTGGTTCTGGGCGTGATCGCGGGCGTCGTCGCCGGGTTCGCCGTGGTGATGGTCGCCGAATTGATCGGCCATCAGATCTTTCCTCCGCCCCCGGGGCTGGACCCGTCCGACCGGGAAGCGGTCAAAGCCCTGATCCCGACTCTGCCGATCGGCGCGTTCGTCGCGGTCCTGATCGCCTGGGGGCTGGGAACCTTCGCCGCCTCGGCCGCAGCCTTGCTGGTCTCGCGGCGGCGGCGTCTGGCCGGCGGGATCGCGGCGGCGGTCGTCGCCGCGGCATCGGCCGCGACCCTGGTCATGATCCCGCATCCGGCCTGGTTCGTCGCCGCCGCGATCGTGGTGGTGCTCGGCGGCGCCTGGCTGGCCGACCGGCTGTTCGGCGCGAAGACGGCCTAGCCGGCCGAGGCGGTCGAGATGGCGTCGTCGCCCGACGGCAGGGGCTTCGGCTGAGGCTTCGGCGGCGGCGGGGTCGGCGCGGCGGGCTTGATCAGGATCGGCGCCGGCGCGGCCGCATTGACCGAGGCCTCGGTCAATGCGGGCTTGGCGTAGTCGGCGGGCGGACGGATGACGGCGTGAACACGGCCGTCGGCGCTGACGCGCGTGAACAGCTGCGCCGTTCCCCGCCCGTTGGCGGTGTCGGAGACCTGTTCGCGGCGCGTCGCGCGGGCCGGCCAGTTGGCGACCTGGGCGACCCGGACACGGCCCGAGACCCTGGCCGCCGCCGACAGCGGCAGATCGGCCTCGGTCATGAAGGCCTGCCCCATGAACAGCGTCGGGTTCAGCGGTCGATCGCCGTCGCGAATCTCGAAATGCAGGTGCGAGCCGGTCGAGCGGCCCGAGGAACCGACGTATCCGACCACCGTCCCCGCCGGCACAGGAGCGCCGGCCTTCAGCTTGGCGTGGCGACCGAGATGTCCGTAGAGCGAGGTCAGGCCGCCGGCGTGGGCGACCTCGATGAATTTCCCGTAGCCGCCGTCGACGCCGACGCGCAGCACCGTGCCCGGCAGGGTTACACGCACCGGCGTCCCCGAGGGCGCGGCGATGTCGACGCCCTCATGCAGGCGGCCGCCTTCTTCCCAGGGCATCTTGCGCATGCCGAAGGGCGAGTTGACCGCGAAGCCGGACAGCGGCGAGGCGAAGACGAACTCCGGCTGGGCCTGGGCGATGTGGTCCCGGGCCTCCGGCAGCGGCGGGGCGACGGCGGGAACCATCGCCGCCGCCATACGCTCCCGTTGCGACGGCAGACTGGCCTGGGCGGTGGCGAACGCCACGCCGCCCATGAGGACGGCCGCGAGTCCGGTCCCCAGCAGGGGCGGCAAACGACTCTCGCGGGTAAGCAACGAGTTGAGCAACGATCGGCCTCGTACTGTTTGGTCGAGCTTTACGCACGGCGCGACGAGGTCTGACGCACCAGCTTCGACGTTCATCGGATGAACTGGGCCCCGATATGCTGGCCCTTCCTGGCGACAATATGTCCAGGGGAGGCCGCCATGTATTCCGTCGGGCCCGGAGATTCAACCCCGAGGATTCTGCAGAACTGGGTGTTCGGAACCCAGTCCTTTCGAGATTCACGTTCAGCCAGGCCGAAATATCAGGCGGGATATCTGTCCTTCATGATCGACAGGCAGAGCTCGGCCATCCGGCGGAGCACGCCGACATCCACGTCCGCCAGCCGGTTGATGTAGAGGCAGGCCTTGCCGGTCTTGTGCGGTCCCAGCCGGTCGAGCAGGTCGGCCTCCTCGGCGACGCCCGTCAGCACGTACAGCACCATGTTGCCCTTGCGCGGCGAGAAGCCGATGCGGGGCCAGTCGCCGGTGGCGCCGCGGTAGCTGCCGTAGCCGACGATGCTCGGGCCCCACATGACCGGCTGCTCGCCGGTGACCTCGGCCAGCAGGGCGGCGATCGCCTTGCCGTCCTCGCGCCGGCCGGGGTGAGCCACGGCCTCGAGGAAGTCCTCGACGGAGGCGTCAGTGGGCTTGGTCTTGGGCTCGGCGGCCATGGCGACGTCTTCTCCGCGCTGGAATCGTCGGCCGCGCGGCTCGGCGACCCGTTGATGCTCATCCTGCCAGACGATTAGGCCCGGGTCGCGCGTGGTCAACAGCTCGAAATGCAGACCGCAGGCCTCCGGCGCGATCTTCGGACGATGCATCTGTCGGACATAGATGCGGCCGGCGCCCTTCACGATCCCCTCAAAAGCATCGCGGCCGCCATCCTGCCGGAGGGCGGCCGCTTCGCGTATGTCGATCTGAAGCGCGGCCCTACAGGCCCTTCACGATCCCCTCGACCATCTTCTTGGCGTCCGCGAACAGCATCATGGTGTTGTCCCGGAAGAAGAGTTCGTTCTCGACCCCGGCGTAGCCGCTGGCCATGCCGCGCTTCACGAACAGCACGGTGCGGGCCTTCTCGACGTCCAGGATCGGCATGCCGAAGATGGCGCTGGTCGGATCGGTCTTGGCGGCCGGATTGGTGACGTCATTGGCGCCGATCACGAAGGCCACGTCGGCCGTCGAGAACTCGCTGTTGATGTCCTCCAGCTCGAAGACTTCGTCGTAGGGGACGTTCGCCTCGGCCAGGAGCACGTTCATGTGGCCCGGCATCCGGCCGGCGACGGGGTGGATGGCGTACTTCACCTCGACGCCTTCCTCCTTCAGCTTGTCGGCCATTTCGCGCAGGGCGTGCTGGGCCTGGCTGACGGCCATGCCGTAGCCGGGGACGATGATCACCTTGCTGGCGTTCTTCATGATGAAGGCCGCGTCGTCGGCGCTGCCCTGCTTCACGGGCCGGGTCTCGACCTTGCCGCCGGCCGCCGCGGCGCTGTCGTCGGCGCCGAAGCCGCCCAGGATCACCGAGATGAAGCTGCGGTTCATCCCCTTGCACATGATGTAGCTGAGGATGGCGCCCGAGGAGCCGACCAGCGCGCCGGTGATGATCAGGGTGACGTTCTGCAGGGTGAAGCCCAGCGCCGCCGCCGCCCAGCCCGAGTAGCTGTTCAGCATCGACACCACGACCGGCATGTCCGCCCCGCCGATCGGGATGATCAGGGTGACGCCGATCAGCAGGCTCAGGGCGAAGATGCCCCAGAAGGCCCAGATCGCCGTGCCGCCGCTCATGACCAGGACCACCGTCAGCGCGACGATGCCGGCCAGGATGGCCAGGTTGATCAGGTGCCGGCCGGGCAACAGGATCGGCGCGCCCGACATGTTGCCGTTCAGCTTGGCGAAGGCGATCACCGAGCCGGTGAAGGTCACGGCGCCGATGGCCAGGCCGACGGCCAGTTCGATCAGGGACTGCAGATGGATATGTCCGCTCGGCTCGGCGATGCCGTAGGCCTGCGGCGTATAGATGGCGGCCACGGCCACGAAACAGGCGGCCATGCCGACCAGGCTGTGGAAGGCGGCGACCAGCTGCGGCATCGAGGTCATGGCGACCTTGCGGGCGATGAGCGCGCCCACGCCGCCGCCGACGGCGATGCCGGCCAGGATCAGGCCGATGGTGATCGGGTCGAGCGCGCCCTGCCCCCACAGGGTGGCCAGGGTGACGCCCACGGCGATGGCCATGCCGATCATGCCGTACTGGTTGCCCTTGCGGCTGGTCTCCGGGCTGGACAGCCCGCGCAGCGCCAGGATGAAGAGCACGCCCGAGGCGATGTAGAGCAGGGCGGCGATGTTCGCGTTCATGTCTGAGATTCCCCCGCGCGTGCTCTAGTGGCCGCTCTTGCCCTTGGCGGGCTCTTTCTTCTTGTACATCGCCAGCATCCGCTGGGTGACCAGGAAGCCGCCGAAGATGTTCACGGCGGCGAAGGCGGCGGCGAGCGCGCCGGCGCCCTTCGATATCCAGACGTTGGTCGTCGGCTCCGCCCCGCCCGCGCCATGCGCGGCAGCGGCCAACAGGGCGCCGACGATGATCACCGATGAGATGGCGTTGGTGACGGCCATCAGCGGGGTGTGCAGGGCGGGCGTGACGCTCCAGACCACGTAGTAGCCGACGAAGATCGCCAGCACGAAGATGGCCAGACGGAAGACGGTGGGATCGACGGCGTCCATGTCTGCGACCTCTACTTCTTCTTCGGAGCCGGCTTGGCGGCGGGCTTGGCCGCGGCGGCCTTGGGTTTGGCGGGCGCCTTGGCGGCGGGTTTCGGAGCCGCGGCCTTGGCCGGAGCCGCCTTCGCGGCGGCAGGCTTCGGCGTCGCGGGCTTCTTGGCCGCCGGAGCCTTCACGGCCGGTTTGGCGCCGGCTTTCGGAGCGGCGGCCGGGGCCGGGGCGGTCTTCAGCTGCTCGTGGACGATCGCGCCGTCCTTGGTCACCAGCGCGGCCTTGAGGATCTCGTCCTCGAAGTCCGGAGCCAGCCTGCCTTCCTTGTCCAGCAGCAGCCCGGCGAAGGCGAGCAGGTTGCGGGCGTAGAGGGCCGAGGCGTCCGCGGCGATGCGGCCCGGCAGGTTCGGCCGACCGAGAATCTTCACGCCGTTCGCGGTCTCGGCGACCTCGCCCAGCTTCGCCCCGACCACGTTGCCGCCCTGTTCGACCGCCAGGTCGACGATCACCGAGCCCGGCTTCATCGAGGCCACCTGCTCGGCGCTGACCAGCTTGGGCGCGGGACGCCCCGGGATCAGGGCCGTGGTGATGACGATGTCCTGCTTGGCGATGTGGCTGGAGAGCAGCTCGGCCTGCTTGGCCTGGTACTCGGCCGACATCTCCTTGGCGTAGCCGCCGGCGGTCTGGGCGTTCTTGAACTCCTCGTCCTCGACGGCGAGGAACTTGGCGCCCAGCGACTCGACCTGTTCCTTGGTGGCCGGACGGACGTCGGTGGCGGTCACCACCGCGCCCAGGCGGCGGGCGGTGGCGATGGCCTGCAGACCGGCGACGCCGACGCCCATGATGAACACCTTGGCCGCGGCGACGGTGCCGGCGGCGGTCATCATCATCGGCAGAGCCTTGCCGTAGGCCTCCGAGGCCTCGATCACGGCGCGGTAACCGGCCAGGTTGGCCTGCGAGGACAGCACGTCCATCACCTGCGCGCGGGTGATCCGCGGCACGAACTCCATGGCGAAGGCGCCGGCCTTGGCCTTGGCCAGACCCTCCAGCGTGGCGCGTTCGTTGTAGGGATTGAGCGTGGCCAGGACGTAGGCGCCCGGCTTCAGCGCCGCCAGCTCCTCGGCCTCGGGCCCGCGGACCTTGAACAGGACGTCGGCCTTGGCCAGGGCGTCCTTCAGCGTCTTGGCGATGGTTGCGCCGGCGGCGGCGTACTCGGCGTCGGGAATGGCGGCGGTCACGCCGGCCCCCGACTCGACGGTCACGGCGAAGCCCTGACCGATCAGCTTCTTCACCGTCTCGGGCGTCGCGGCGACCCGCGTTTCACCGGCCCGGCGTTCCCTGGTGACGGCGACGACTGCCATGCTGCTCCCCTCTGGACGCAGTTTGCCTGTCGCGTCCTTGGGAGCTTGTTTAGGGGATGATCTTGCCCCTTGTCGAGCCCGTCGATGCTGCGTCGCGGAAGATTATTCCCGCGATGCAGCATCCCTAGCGGAAGGCTAGTGTTCCGCGGGCTTCTTGTCGCGCAGGAGCAGGATGCCGACGACCGCCGTGACGACGCCGCCCGCCAGGCCGCCGATGAAGCCGGCGTTGGTGCAGAACCACAGCGTCGGCATCAGCACGGCCACCGCGATGGCCAGCGAGCCCCACTTGGTCATGAGCATGAAGCCGTCGTAGGTGGCGACCTGCTCGGAGATGTCCATTTCGCCGCGGTGATAATCGGAAGCCATTGTCCAGTCCGTGAAATCTCGTTGCGCGGGGCGTTTACAACGCCACGCCTCAGGGCTCAAGCGGCCAGCCTGCGAGCAAACCGCGCAGGGCGGCGACGAAGGCCAGCGGCTGATCGATCATGACGTGATGGTCGGCGTCGGGAATGGCCAGCTGCGGCGACCCCGGAGGCAGCAGACTGCGCATGTAGTCGAGGATCTCCTCGTCCACGAGCCCCGACCGGTCGCCCCAGATCATCGCCACGGGGCACGTCGCGCCGCTGAGCAGAGGACCGCGATCCTCCATCTGGAACGAGGTCCACATGAAGGGGTCGAACCGCCAGGTCCAGCCGCCGTCGACTTCCTTCAGCGCGTTCCGGGCGATCCAGTCGGCGATGTAGAGGTTCTCGCAACCCTGCGGCGGAGCCAGCCGAAAGCGGGCCAGCGCCTCGACCAGGGTCGGATAGACCCGATTGGCGTTGGCGCGTCGCGGCGGTCCGCGCCACTCGCGCTCCGGCGGCCGGACCACCGAATCGACCAGCACCGCCGCCCGCATCCGGTCGCCGTACTTCTGGGCCGCCAGCATGGTCGGGAAACCGCCGAACGAATGGGCGACGAAGACCGGTCGACCATTGTCGTAGAGGCCGGCGACCTCGGCCGCGGCGAAGGCTTCGCGGGCGAACTGGTCGGCGTTGTAGGCCTCGCGCCAGTCCGAGCGGCCCATGCCGCTCCAGCTGAACGCCGCCACCCGCCAGTCCTGCGCGAAGAAGGGGGCGATGAAGGTCCACCAGTCGGCGCTGGCGCCGTTGCCGTGCAGCAGCAGCAGCCCCGGCTTGCCCCGGTCGCCCCAGGTGAGCAGCTCGATGTCCGCGTCCTCGAAGGCGAACGTCGAGCGTTCCGGCGGCTGGGCCAGGGCATGGTCGAACCAGGCCGGGGCCTCGGGCTTCTCGCCCTTGAAGCGGGCCAGCGGGGCCGCGATCTCTGGCGGCAACTCCTGACCGTCAGCCACGGGCGGCCTCCACGTAGGCCTTCTCGCCGGGTCGCGGCTCGCGCGGGCCGATGACCTTGTAGACGGCCGTGCCGGTCATCAGCACCCGGTCGCCGGCGCGGAGCGTTCCGCGCACGGTGTAGACGTCGTCGTCCTCGGCCAGGATTTCGGAATCCCCCTCGACCCATTCGCCGAGCTTGGCGCCGGAGAGGAAGTCGCAGGTCAGCCGGACCGTGACCCAGAAGTGCGATCGCGCCACCGAAATGGCCCGACCCCAGGCGACGTCGGCCACCGTCATCAGCATGCCGCCATGGCAGTTGGCGAGGCCGTTGGTGTGGTGCTCTTCGACCCTGAAGCCGAGCGAGCAGACGTCGTCCTGGTAGCGCTCATAGAGCGGGCCGATCTGCCGGCCGAAGCCCCGCGTCCAGTTCAGCGGCTTGTAGCCGGCCGGTATCTGCCCTGCCTGGGCTTCTGTGAGATCGTCGGACATGCCTCGAAGTCTAACGACCGTTTGAACGAGGGGGAAGCGGCTTAGCTGACCCCTAGACCAGCGCCTCGAACTCCTCGACCAGCTTGGCGATCTCGGCGACGCCGGCGGCCCAGAACGACTTCTCTCGCGGGTCGAGGCCGAACGGGGCCAGGGCCTCGACGTAGGTCTTGGTCCCGCCGGCCGCGAGCAGCTCCTCGTAGAGCGGTGCGAAAGCCTCCGGGTTCTCCCGGCGCTTGTTCATCAGCGCGCGGACCAGCAGGTCCCCGAACGCATAGGCGTAGACGTAGAATGGCGCGTGCACGAAGTGGCTGACGTAGGCCCAGTAGTGCTCGTAGCCCTCGTTCAGCTTGATCGCCGGCCCCAGGCTCTCGCCCATGACCTCCAGCCACAGTTCGCCGATCTGGTCCGGCGACAGCTCGCCGTCGGCGCGCAGGTCGTGGAAGCGGGTCTCGAACCGGTGGAAGGCGATCTGGCGAACGACGGTGTTGAGCCCGTCCTCGATCTTGCCGGCCAACAGCGCTTTCCGGTCGGCCGGCGAGGCCTCGGCCAGCAACCGCTCGAACACCAGGCCTTCGCCGAAGATCGAGGCCGTCTCGGCCAGGGTCAGCGGGGTGTCGGCCAGCAGGGTGCCCAGCGGCGAACACAGGGTCTGGTGCACCGCGTGCCCCAGTTCGTGGGCCAGGGTCAGCACGTCCCGCCGCTCGCCCATGTAGTTCATGAAGACGTAAGGGTGTCGGGTCGCCGTCACGGGATGGCTGTAGGCGCCGGACTGCTTGCCCGGCCGCGGCCGCGCGTCGATCCAGGGCTTGTCGAAGAAGGTCTCGGCCACCGTCGCGAACTTCGGGGCCAGGGCCGAGAAGCTGTCGAGCACGACCCCGCGCGCCTCGGTCCAGTCGTAGGTCTTGGGCGCGGCGGCGTCGAGCGGAGCGTTGCGGTCCCAGTAGTCGAGCTGCTTGCGGCCCATCGCCCGCGCCTTGGCGGCATAGTAGCGGTGGCTGGTGGCGGCGTAGCCTTCGACCACGGCCTCGGCCATGGCCTCGACCGCCTCGGCGTCGACCTCGTTGGCGATGTGACGCGACTGAGCCGGATAGGCGTACTGCCGCCAGCGGTCCTCGACCTGCTTCTCGAAGGCCAGGGTGTTCATGACCAGCGCCTGGGTCGGGCCGCGGTCGTGCAGCGCCTCGGCCAGCCCCTCGGCCGCCGCCTTGCGCTTCGCCGCCGACGGGTCGGACAGCCGGTTCAGCGCTTCCGGCAAGGTCAGGTACTCACGCCCGACCTTGGCGGTCAGCTTGGCCAGGGTCTCGTCATACAGACGGGTCCAGTTGGCCACCGCCGGCGCGCGGTCGACCAGCAGCCGCTCCAGATCGGGAGACAGCTCGTGCGGACGGCTCAGCCGCAGACGGCGGATCCAGGGCCGCCAGCGCGCCAGCGGCTCGTACGCGGCGAACGCGGCGTCCAGTTCCTCGTCTTCGAGCGCGTTCAGTTCGAGCGTGAAGAACAGGCTCTCGGCGGCGATCTGCGACGACCGGGCGCGCAGGTCGGCCTCGAACTTGGCCCAGCCGGAATCGTCGCGCGCGGTCGAGGCGGCCAGAGCCGCATAGGCGCCCACGGCCCAGAGACCGTTGGTGGCTTCCTCGTAGAGCGCCAGCCCCTCTTCGATCAGCGCCGCCAGCGTGACCGGCTGATCGCGATTGGCGACGAACGCGCCCTCGAGCTCGACCAGGGCATCGTTGGCCTTCTTCGCCTCGGCCAGGTCCCGTTCGATCCGGGGATCGTCCCGCCCGGCGTACAGGTCGGCGAGGCTCCACTCGGGCAGGTCGGCGGCGGGCGTCTTCACGGGTGCGTTCATGGGGCGCATATGGACCCGGCGGCGGCCGACGGGAACCCCCGTATCGCCGTCCACGCCCGCCCTCTATGGTCGGATTTCGACATCACATCGGACAGCCATGGTCGCGCCCGCCTACTTCAACCAGCCGACAACCACCCGCGAACGTCTGATCGCCGCAGCCTTCCGCGTGGTCGCCCGCGACGGGCTGGAGGCGGCCAGCGTCAAGGTCATCGCCGCGGAGGCGCAGATCACGCCGGGGCTGCTGCACTACCATTTCCCCGGCAAGAGCGCCCTGCTGGAGGCGGTGCTGCGTGAGGCCCTGGCCAACTATCTCGACGCGTCCGCCCGTCGTCGCGAGGCCTCGCCGCCGGAGCGTCAGCTGGCGGACTATTTCAAAGCGTCCCGCGCCTCGCTGCAGGCCGAGCGTGACTTCTTCAAGGTACGCCTCGCCTTCGCAGCCGCCGCGCTGACCAATCCGCAACTGGCGGCGGTGCTGCGCGAACTGAACGACGCCTCCGCTCGCGAGACCGCCCTGACCCTGGCCGCCGCCCGGGGCGAGACGGCGCCCGGCGCACGGGACATCGAGATCGGCCGGCTGCTGAAGGCCGCGGTCGACGGCGTCATGCTGAGCTGGCTCGCCGACCCAGCCTTCCCGATCGACCGCGCCGCGGACGACATCGAGAGCGCCGTACGCGCCTGGATCGCCTGACGAACCGCTTGTCATCGGCGGCGCCTCACCCTAGTTTTGGTTGGTCGACCAACTTACTGGAGGGGAAGATGCGGATCGTCATGACAGGCGCCACGGGCGGCATCGGCCTGGAGGCCGCGAAACGCCTCGTGGCGGATTCCGAGGTTTCACTGATCATCGGCGCCAGATCGCCGGACCGCCTTCCCTCGGGCCTCGCTGGAAGGGTCGAGGCGCGACCGCTGGACCTGACCTCGTTGGCGAGCGCCGAGACCTTCGCGGCGACGTTCGCCGACGAAGCCGAAATCGACGTCCTGATCCTCAATGCGGGCGTCCAGAACGTCTCCGATGCGACCAGCGCCGACGGCTTCGAACTCAGCTTCGCGGTCAATCACCTGGCCCATCACCTGCTGATCCGCGCCCTGCTGCCGCGCCTCGCTCGGGACGGCCGCATCATCCTGACCGCCAGCGGGACACACGATCCGGACGAGAACACCGGCTTGCCGCCGCCACGGCATATCGACGCGGCCAAGCTGGCCTGGCCGAAGCAGGATCCCGACCTCGACATCGGCCGCATGACTCGCGGCCGACGGGCCTACACCGCCTCCAAACTGGCCAATGTGATGACGGCGCGCGAGCTCGGTAGACGGCTGCCCGACCTGACGACCCTCGCCCTGGACCCGGGCTTCACGCCCGGCACCGGGCTGGCGCGCGACTATCCCGGCCCGGGCGGCCTGATCTTCCGCTTCATCCTGCCCTGGCTGGTTCGGCGCACCGCTCGGGTCAGCACGCCCGAGAACTCGGGGCGGCTGCTGGCGGCGCTCGCGACTGACCCGCGCTACGCCGGCCTCTGTGGACGCTACATGGCGGTGCGCGGCGAAGACCTGATCGAGACCCGCCCGTCGGCCGTCGCCCACGACCAGGCGCTGGCCTCTAGGCTGTGGGAGGACAGCGTGCGCCTGGCGCCGCTTCGGACCGCACCGCCGGAGGTCCGCCGCGAACCGGTCCAGGCCGCCGCCGGACGTGGTTAGAGGGCCTTAACGCTGACCCGCTAGGGTCGCCCGGCCCACGGAGACCAAGGGCCAGGCATGGACCGGCAGGACAACGCCCCGCGCGCCCTTTGGACGTTCGAGGACATGACGGACGAGAACGACGGCGCCCTGCCGTCGATCAGCGTGCCGTGGATCACGCTCAACGCCCTGATCGTGCCGCCGGTCGCGCTGTGGGTCGCCACGGCGCTGTTCATGATTCCCATGGCCGCCATCGGCCACCCGATCATCGCCGCGGTCACGGGCGCCTTGAGCATCGCCGCCGACGCCGTCATCCAGCATCGCTACCGGCGCTTGAGCGCCATGGTCGATCTGGCCCCCGAAAGCGTGCTGAGAGCCCTCGTCGTCTATCTGTCGGCGCGGGCGGCGATCGCCATGACCGGCCCCGTGGCCGTCGTCCTGGCGAAGCCGGGCGCCGCCGAGTTGATGTTCGCGGGCATTTCCGGCTGCCTGCTGCTCTGCATCGCCGTGGGCCAGGGACAACTTTCGCGCCCGCTGTTCTGGGCCTCCTCGGGCCCCGTGATCGCCGGCCTCGCGGTCGTCATCGTCGCCGCCTTCCCGCTGACGCCGGCGGCCGCGCTCCTGGCGCTGCTGACCCTGACGGCCATCTTCCTGAACGCCGTCGCCGGCGCCAGCATCCGCCTCCTCGGCGACTGGGACACGCTTCGGGACCGGAACAACCGCCTGATCGAGCGCCTCACCGCCGAACGCGAGGAAGCGGAACGCGCGCGAGAGGACGCCCGCCAGGCCGGCCAGGCCAAGGCCAACTTCCTGGCGACGATGAGCCACGAGATTCGGACGCCGATGAACGGCGTGCTGGGCATGGCGCAGCTGCTGCAGAAGACCGCCCACGACGACGACCAGAGACGGCGCATCGACACCCTGATCCACAGCGGCGAGTTCCTGCTGTCGATCCTGAACGACATCCTCGACATTTCGAAGATCGACGCCGGCAAGCTCGAGATCGCGGCGACGGCCGAGGACCCCCGCTGCCTGCTCGACGGCCTGGTCCAGCTCTGGGCTCCGGCCGCGGCCGAGAAGGGGCTGTATCTGACCCTCCATATCGCCGACGACGTGCCCGACTTCCTGGAGCTGGACGCGCGGCGCCTGCGGCAGATTCTGTTCAACCTGATCGGCAACGCCCTGAAGTTCACCAGCGAGGGCGGCGTGGCGGTCACCGTAGACGCCCGCCCGGTCGACCGCACGCGGGTCCGCCTGCATGTCACGGTGCGGGACACCGGCATCGGGCTCGACCCGGAGAAGCTGTCGACTCTGTTCGAGCGGTTCTCCCAGGCGGATCAGTCGACCTCGCGCCGTTTCGGCGGCGCCGGCCTGGGCCTCGCCATCTCCCGCCAACTGGCCCAGCTCATGGACGGCGAGCTCTGGGCCGAGGGCGCGCAGGGTCAGGGCGCGGCCTTCCATCTGAGCCTTCCGGTCGCGATCGCCGAGAGCTCGGCGACCGAGTCCTCGGAGCCCATCGCCTCGATCACCGACGACTCGCCTCTGTCGATCCTGATCGTCGACGACAACCGGGTGAACCTGGCGGTCCTGGAGCAGATCCTCCACGCCCTCGGCCATGAGGTGACCCAGGCCTCCAACGGCCCGGCGGCGGTCGAGCATGGGACGGCGCAGATCTTCGACCTGATCCTCATGGACATCCAGATGCCGGGCATGAACGGCGTCGACACCCTGAAGGCGCTCCGCATCCTGGACGGGCCGAACCGGTCGACGCCGACCATCGCGGTCACGGCCGACGTGCTCACCGGCGGCCGTGACGACTATCTGGCCCAGGGCTTTTGCGGTCATGTCGCCAAGCCGATCCAGATCCCCGAACTGGTCGGGGAGATGAATCGCGTGCTGGGCGCAAGGAGCGCCGCGTCCGCCGCCGCCTAGTGGCTGATGGACTTCGAGAACAGGTTCATCACCACCACGCCGCCGACGATCATGGCGACGCCGATCAGCGCCGGCGCATCGAGCCTCTGCTTCAGCACGACCCAGCCGATCAGCGCGATCAGGGTGATGCCCAGGCCGCTCCACACCGCATAGGCGATGCTGACCGGCATCTCCTTCAGCGCGATGCTGAGCAGGTAGAAGGCCATGCCGTAGCAGGCCGCCATGCCCAGCGTGGGGCCCGTCCGCGTGAACTGCTGGGACTGCTGCAGCAGGGTCGTGCCGACGACCTCGAACAGAATGGCGCCGAGCATGGCCGCCCAGGTCGCGGGGCTCATGCGGCGGCTCCGGAGGCCGGGAGGTTCGGACAGAGAATCTGGGTCAACGCACGGCGCTGGTCGGGCGAGATCGGATGGCCGCCCATAATGTCGTTCAGCCAGAGGCCGTCCGCCACCAGCCGCAGAATCAGGGCGTCGTCGGCGGCGGCCGGTTCTGTCGGATCGTCGGCGCGAATCCGTGCGACATGCGCCTGCCATCGCTCGGCGATCGAGGGCTCCAGCAGGCAGGCGACCAGCACCGCCCGGCTCACGCTGGCGTAGTCCGGCGCGTCCACCTCGTCGATCGTCGCCTGCAGATAGGCGCGGGCATGCGGCACGTAGGGATTCGGGTCCTTCGCCACCCGCTCCCTGATCTTCTCGCCGAAATCCTGCCCCAGATGTTCGACCACGCCTTCGAGCAGGGCGAGCTTGTTGGGGAAATGATGCAGCAGCGCGCCCTTGCTGAAGGGCAGGCGAGCCACGACGGCGTCCAGGGTGAAGCCGGCCGCGCCCTCCTCGTGGGCGGTGCGGATGGCGGCCTCGATGATTTGGGCGCGGGTGACTTCGGGACGTCGGGTGCGGGGGGTGAACATGTCCCCTACATACCGTCTGGACGGTAATTTTCAAGCCATCAGAGTCACCCAAACCCTTACGGCGCTTGGGCTCGTTAACTCCGGACTCAGGTCTCCGAAACCCCGCCTTTACCGGACCGTGTTTCAATCCGGGTCAACAAGAGCCCTACCCCATGATGGGTGCGGCCGGTTTTCGGTGGGTGTTCTTCACATGACCAAAACGGTCCTGGTCGTCGACGACGATCCGACACAACGTCGCCTGATCCAGGCGGTCCTCGAGCGCGAAGGCTTCGCCGTCGCGCAGGCCGAGGACGGCGATGCGGCGCTGAAGCATCTCACCACGGGCCAGCCCGCGGACGTGGTGCTGCTCGACATGCAGATGCCCGGCCTCAACGGCCAGGACACGCTGAAGGAGATGCGCGCGCGGGGCTTCGCCCAGCCGGTCATCGTGCTCACCGCCGGCGGCGGCGTCGACACGGTGGTCAAGGCCATGCAGGCCGGCGCCGGAGACTTCTTCGTCAAACCGGCCAGCCCCGAGCGGATCATCGTCTCGATCCGCAACATGCTGTCCATGGGCGAGATGCGCATCGAGGTCGACCGGTTGAAGAAGCAGGTCAGCGGCCGCAGCACCTTCAAGGACCTGATCGGCGACAGCCCGGCCATGAACATGGTCAAGCGGCTGGGCGAGCGGGCGGCGAAATCCTCGATCCCGATCCTGATCACCGGCGAGAGCGGCGTCGGCAAGGAAGTCATCGCCCGCGCGGTGCACGGCTCGTCCGACCGCGCCGGCAAGCCGTTCGTGGCCGTGAACTGCGGCGCGATCCCGGAGAACCTGGTCGAGTCGATCCTGTTCGGCCATGAAAAGGGCAGCTTCACCGGCGCTTCGGAGAAGCACCTGGGCAAGTTCCGCGAGGCGGACGGCGGCACGCTGTTCCTGGACGAGGTCGGCGAATTGCCGCTGGACATGCAGGTCAAGCTGCTGCGGGCGCTGCAGGAGAGCGAGATCGACCCGATCGGCGCCAAGCGCTCGATCAAGGTCGACGTCCGGATCGTCTCGGCCACCAACCGCGACCTGAGCAACGCCGTCGCCGAAGGCCGCTTCCGCGAAGACCTGTTCTATCGCCTGAACGTCTATCCGATCGAGGCTCCGTCGCTGCGCGAGCGGCGCGAGGACATCCCGGCCCTGGTCGAGCACTTCATCGCCCGGTTCAACGTCGAGGAAGGCAAGCGGGTCGCCGGCGCCAGCGCCGAGACCATGGCCATCCTCAGCGGCTTCGACTGGCCGGGCAATGTTCGCCAGCTGGAGAACGCGGTCTATCGCGCCATCATCCTGGCCGACGCGCCCTATCTGCAGCCGCACGACTTCCCGGCCATTTCGGGCGTGAAGATCGCGCCGGAGGCCCTGTCCGGCGAGGTCAGCGCACCCACCGCCCAGCAGCTGATCGCCGAGATCAGCAAGGACGCGCCGGTCCGCATCCTCGACGCCCGCGGCCACGTCCGGCCGCTGGAGGAGATCGAGCGCGACCTGATCCAGCTGGCCATCGAGATCTACGCCGGCCATATGAGCGAGGTGGCCCGCCGTCTCGGCATCGGCCGTTCGACCCTGTACCGGAAGGTCCGCGAACAGGGCATCGACGTCGGCGACGAGAGCATGGAGCAGGCGTCGTAGCTTCCGAATGGAGCTCTCCTCTGGGGGAGGATCCAGCCTCCGCTACGCCTCCAGCAGCGCCGCCATGGTCGCGGCGAAGTGGGCCAGGGCCTGGTCCGAGCCCCAGGTCGGATGCTCGCGCGTGCGGTCCGCCAGCGCCGCCTCGCGCCCGGCCAGGACGCTGCCCAGGTAGGCGCCCATGAACACCAGCCGCTCGTTCTTCAGCGCGGGCGGCATGTCCGGCATCAGCCGGCGCAGATGCTCCAGGCAGCGCAGGTAGCCGGAGTTCCAGCGGTCATCGAGCGCCGCCATGAAGGTGCGCGGGTGGCTCATGCCCAGCAGCACCACGAAGCGGTTGTAGCTGTCCTCCAGGCCCGTGCCGTCGAGATCGACCGAGGTGGCGATCAACACCTCGGCCACCGCCCGGACCGAGCTCGGCCCGCCGGCGGCCTCCAGCCGGTCGAGCGCGGCGTTGCGGTTCTCGTCGATATGGGCCGCGCCATCGACGACCAGTTCGCGGATCAGCGCCGCCTTCGAGCCGAAGTGATAGCCGACGGCCGCGTGGTTCTTCTGGCCGGCCGCTTCGGCGATGTCCCGCACCGTCACGCCGTCGACGCCGCGCTCGGCGAACATCCGGCAGGCGACCTGCTTGAGCCGGCGCGAGGCCTCTGTTCCGGGCTTTGAATCGAGGCGGACCATGGCCTCAGAAAGCCCATTGCCTTCCCTGTGGTCAATCAAATTATCCAATTGTCTTAAATCGCGCGATCGCAAGGTGCGTAAGGTGGAAACGGCCGTGGACCTCGCCGCCCTGGCGGCCTGGATGGACAGCGTCGGACAGGGTTCCGGCGCGATCGAGCACGCCGTCCTGCTGGCGGGCGGCACCCAGAACATCCTGCTGAAATTCTCGCGGGCGGGACGGACCTATGTCCTGCGTCGGCCGCCGCCGCATCTGCGCGCCAACAGCAACGAGACCATGCGCCGGGAAGCCCGTGTCCTCGGCGCCTTGGCAGGGACCGGCGTGCCTCATCCCGGCCTGATCGCGGCCTGCCCGGACGAGGCCGTGCTGGGCGCCGCCTTCTACCTGATGGAGCCCGTCGACGGGTTCAACGCCACGTCGGGCCTGCCGCCTCTGCACGCGGGCTCAGAGGCGGCCCGCCATCGTATGGGCCTGTCGATGGTCGAGGCCATCGCCGCCCTGGGCGCACTGGACTACAGCGCTGTCGGCCTTGAGGGCTTCGGCAAGCCGGACAACTTCCTGGGCCGCCAGGTCGCCCGCTGGAAGGGCCAGCTGGACTCCTACGCCGAGTTCGACGGCTGGACCGGGCCCGGCGAGATTCCCGGCGTGGACAGGGTCGCGGCCTGGCTCGACGCTCATTGTCCGGCGGATTTCCAGCCCGGGATCATCCACGGCGACTACCACCTGAGCAACGTCATGTTCCGCCATGACGGTCCCGAGCTGGCGGCGATCGTCGACTGGGAGCTGAGCACCATCGGCGATCCGTTGATCGACCTGGGCTGGCTGATCGCCACATGGCCGGAGACCGACGACCCCGCCGTCGAGGACGTCGCGGTGCGGCCATGGAAGGGCTTCCCGTCGGTCGACGAACTGGTCGAACACTACCGCGCCCGGACCGTCCGCGACCTGTCGGCCATCGACTGGTACGCGGTGCTGGCCTGCTACAAGCTGGGCATCATCCTGGAGGGCACCCACGCCCGTGCCTGCGCCGGCCGCGCGCCGAAGGCCACCGGGGACCTCCTTCACGCCAAGACCATCGGCCTGTTCCAGCGCGCCCTGCGCCGGATCGGCTAGCCACGTTCACATCCTGGGATACGCGTCATGATCTTCGACCATACCGACAAGGTGAAGACCCTCATCGCCCGGCTCGAAGCCTTCATGGACGAGCACATCTATCCGAACGAGGCCGACGTCCACGACTTCGTCCATGACCCGGCCAACCTCTGGCGGGAGTGGCCGAGGATGGACGCGCTGAAGGCTGCGGCGAAGGCGCAGGGCCTCTGGAACCTGTTCCTGCCGCACGAGTACGGTGAATTCTCGCCCGGCCTGACCAACCTGGAGTACGCGCCGCTGGCCGAGATCATGGGCCGCGTCCCGTGGTCGTCGCAGGTGTTCAACTGCTCGGCGCCCGACACCGGCAACATGGAGGTGCTGGCCAAGTACGGCAGCCCCGAACAGCAGGCCCGCTGGCTGACGCCGCTGCTGAACGGCGAGATCCGCTCAGCCTACGTCATGACCGAGCCGCAGGTCGCCAGCTCCGACGCCACCAACCTGGAGCTGACCATCCTGCCGGACGGCGACGACTACGTCCTGAACGGCCGCAAGTGGTGGATCAGCGGGGTGCGCCATCCGAAGTGCGAGCTGATGCTGGTGATGGGCAAGACCCTGCTCGACAACCCGCGCCACCAGCAGCACTCGACCATCATCGTCCCGCGCGACACGCCGGGCGTGACCATCGTCCGCCATCAGACGGTGTTCGGCTCGATGAACTCGCCGGGCGGCGAGTCCGAGCTGCGCTTCGAGAATGTCCGCGTCCCGAAGGCCAACCTGATCCTCGGCGAGGGCCGCGGCTTCGAGATCGCTCAGGGCCGTCTGGGGCCGGGCCGCATCCATCACTGCATGCGCTCCATCGGCCAGGCCCAGCGCGCGCTGGAGATCATGGCCCGTCGCGCCGAGAGCCGCGTGGCCTTCGGCAAGAAGCTCAGCGAACAGGGCAGCATCCGCCAGGACGTGGCCAAGAGCTTCTGCGAGATCGAGATGGCCCGCCTGCTGACCCTGAAGGCCGCCGACCAGATGGACCGGCACGGCAACAAGGTCGCCAAGGATCTGATCGCCGCCATCAAGGTCATCGCCCCTCAGATGGCCCAGACCGTCGCCGACCGCGCCATCCAGGTGCATGGCGGCATGGGCGTCAGCGACGACACCCCGGTGGCCGGCTTCTTCACGCTGAACCGGTTCCTGCGCATCGCCGACGGCCCGGACGAAGTGCATATGAACCAGCTCGGGAAGCAGAAGATCCGCGAGTACAACAGCCAGAACGCCCGCTAGGGCCTTCCCGGGTTCAGTCGAGCAGGTCGCCGTAGGAGACAGTGATGAAGCGCGTGCAGGCGGAAAGCCTCGACTCGATCGCCGACTACCGCCTGATCGAGGCGGAGCCGCCGTCGCCCGGCCCCGGCCAAGTGCTGGTGACCGTCGAGGCCTGCGGCGTGGGCTATGTCGACGCCCTGGTGTCGCTGGGCCGCTACCAGGTGAAGCCGCCCCTGCCCCACACGCCCGGCCAGGAGGTCGGCGGCGTGGTCGCAGCCGTCGGCGAGGGCGTGACCAACCTGGCGGTCGGCGACCGCGTCATGGCCCACGCCGCCGGCGGCTTCCAGGAACAGGCCCTGGCCGGCGCGCTCGGCGTGGCGAAGATTCCCGACGCCATGACCGCCGCCCAGGCCGCGGGCTTCCGGATCAACTACATCACCGCCCTGCATGGCCTGAAGGACCGCGCCGCCCTTCAGCCCGGCGAGCGGGTGCTGGTGCTCGGCGCCGCGGGCGGGGTCGGGATCGCCGCCGTCCAGGTCGCCAAGGCCATGGGGGCTCATGTCATCGCCGCCGGGTCGAGCGAAGAGAAGCGCGCCTTCGCCCTCGCCCAGGGGGCCGACGCGGTGATCGACACCGACGTCGAGGGCTGGCGCGACCGGCTCAAGGCGCTCAGCGACGGCAAAGGGCCGGATGTAGTCTTCGATCCGGTCTGCGGCCCGCTGTTCGAGGCGGCCTTCCGGTCGCTGAGCTGGCGGGGGCGGCATCTGGTGGTCGGCTTCGTCGGCGGCCCGATCCCTGCCCTGCCCGCCAATCTGACCCTTATGAAAGGCGCCGCGCTGACCGGCGTCGACGTGCGGCAGTTCATGCTGTTCGAGCCTGCCCGAGCGGCGGAGCATCTCGCCGAACTGCTCGGCTGGGTGGCTGAGAACAGATTGATCCCGCCGGTGGGCCGGACCTTCGCGTTGGCGGAGTACGCAGAGGCGCTGGAGTTCGCCCTGACCGGCAAGGGGCTGGGGAAGACGGTGCTCGAACCCTAGGGAGCCGCCCCCGGCCCGTTTCCCCGGCGGCGACCGGCATCGGCGACCGCCCCTACTCTCTGCGGCGCAGGTAGTCCTCGACCTCGCGCAACCGCTCGGGCGGCGGCTCGACATCCGGACGCCGCGCGGAGCCGAAGCGCACGCCGGCTTTCCACAGGGTCTCGACCTTCCGCCACTGCTCCAGGTCGCCGCGTTTCGGCGCCTTGAAGTTCCGCCCCATCCAGCGCAGCGGTTCGCCGCATCCCGGACAGGCCGAAACACGCTCCAAAGCCCCCGAGCGATCCGTCGCCAGCTTGAACGACTTCCGACACGGGAAGCAGGCGTGAGCGACCCGGTAGACGGGCCCGCGATTGTAGGCGGCGCGCGGCGCGGGTCGAGACGGCCGCGGCGCGAACAGGTCGCGCAGTTCCTTGCGAAGAGCCTTGTCGGGAGCGTCGATCATGCGGAGCAGGCTAGACGGCCGATGGAGCAGCGCCAACCCTACCGCTGCTGGAACAGCTGCAGCAGCAGGGACGGCGCGCGGTTGGCGATGCCCAGGGCCATGATGGCCAGTTGCTGCTGCACCTGCAGCGCCTGCAGGCGGGCGCTCTCCTTGGCCAGGTCCGCGTCGACCAGGCGGCCGACGCCCGCGTCGATGGTGTCCTGCTGCTTGCCGACGAAGGTCAGGTGCGTATCGAGCGCCTTGGCCCCTGTCCCGAGCCGTCCCGCCGCCGCGTTCACCGCCTTCATGGCGTTGTCGATCGCCGTCAGCTCGGCGGCCCCGATCGTTCCGGTCAGGTCCGCGACCGTGCCGGAGATCGCCGCGCCGGTGGTCGACAGATCGATATGGTCGACATCGATGGTCGAGGTGGCGCTGCTGTTGGCCAGGGCTTTGACGGCACCCGTGCTCCCAGCCGAGATCAGGCTGACCCCGCTGAACTCCGCATTGCCCGCAACCTTGTCGATCTGCCTGCGCAGCGCGACATAGTCCTCGCTGAGCGCTGCGCGCGCCGCCGTATCCAGCGTGGCGTCGGAAGCGGCGAGCGCCTTCTCCTTCATCTGCGTCAGCAGGTCGGAGATGCTCTCCGCGCCCGAGATGGCGACGTCGACGATCGACTGCCCGCGCTGCAGAGAAGACTTCACGGCGTTCAAAGAGCGCGACTCGGCCCGCTGGTTCTGGGCGATGGCCCAGACGGCTCCGTTGTCCTTGGCGCTGCCGACCTTGAGGCCGGTGCTGATCCGCCGCTGCACGGTGAAGAGCTCGGCGTTGATCGCATTGAGGCTCTGCAGCGCGATCATCGCGCCGACGTTCGTGTTGATGCTGTTCATCGGCATCGACGACAGAGCCCGTGTTTCCAGGTCCGGCCGCGTTTTGCGACCGCGGGACGTTTTGTCCCGCCGTTACACTGGGGCGCGAGGCGTTAGGAAAGGGTTAGGGAGCCCGGCGCGGAGCCAGCCGCAGGACCACGTGGTCCGGCGCGCCTACGCCGCGGCAGGCCATCGGCCGGTACTGCAGATCGTAACAGAGCCGCACGTCCTCCAGCCAGTTGCCGCTGGCCGCCTTGATATAGATTCCGTCCCTCGCGACCCACGGATTGGCCGCCTTGAAGGCGTCGCGGATCTCGCCGGCGGTCATGGTCGCCCCGGTCGGCGCCGGACGCTTCAGGCCGTCCCAGAGCTTGGCCGCCTGGTCGAAATAGGCGTCTGCGCTGCTCCAGCCGCAGGTGCCGTGGGCCGCCCATTCGTGCTGCAGCATCTCGGCCGACGGGGTCATGCACAGATGTTCGCGCACGGTCTCGGCCGACAGCTTCGGCGCCGGGCCGCAATAGCGTGGGTGCCGCCGCTCGGCGCCGTTGGGCCAAAGGCCGTGCAGGACGAAGCCGAAGTCGTTGGTCTTGCACTGGACGGCGTTGTCCGGGTCGTCGCCTCGCGTCCGGCAGATCTCCGGCGCCCAGGTCAGGGCCAGCATGTAGAAGGCCGTCGGGACGTCGCGGACGATCTCCTCGGCGCGGGGGTTGTAGGACGGCGCGGGCTCGACCCGGTCGGGCAGGCGGCAGGCGGCGACCTCGACGGGCGTCGACGCCGACTGGGCGCACCCAGCGAGCAGGAGGGCGGCGAGGAGAACATGGAGGCTTCGCGCGAGCATGGCCGCGACACTACCCGCTCCACCCCCTCAGGGGGAGTGGGACTGGCGGAACGGCGGTGGAGGGGGCCTAAGGAGGCTGTCCGCACGCCGATGCTTGGGTCTTCCACCGAGGGTCCTCCCCACCACCCTTTGGGTGGTCCCCCTCTCCCGATGGGAGAGGAGACAGAGTTCTACTCTTCGGGCCGTCGCCGCATGGGCTTGCGGCCCATCGGCTTCTTCTCGCCCTTCGCCTTGGCGGCGATCTCCTTCAGCTTCACCGCCTGCAGCATCGAGAGGGCCTGGCCGGCCGCGCCCTTCTCGGGATCGCCGAAGGCGCGGCCGTAGGTCTTCAGGCGATCCTCGACCGAGCCGAGGAACTCGCCTTCCCATTCGGACAGTTCAATACCGGCCTTGTCGGCCGTGCGGCGGGCGCGCCTCAACGCGTTGAGCGCGGCCCGCTTGGCCTGCGCCTTCAGGTCTGGCGCGGCGCGCTTCAAACTTCCCCGATGGCGGACATGTAGAGGTCGATCAGCGCCTCTTCTTCCTGCCGCTTGGCCCGGTCGGTCTTACGGATGCGCACGACCTTGCGGATGATCTTGACGTCGAAGCCGTTGCCCTTGGCTTCGGCGTAGACTTCCTTGAGGTCGGCCATGACCGCGGCCTTGTCCTCTTCCAGGCGCTCGATGCGCTCCAGGATGGCCTTCAGCTGGCCTTGGGCGGTGGTGTTGAGGACTTCGATCGAATGGGCGTCGTCGGCCATGGGTGGAGGCTCTCACAGGTCGGAAAGATCGGGAAGCCCGACCGTCTAGACCGTGGCCGCCTCGGCCTCAAGCAGTCCGTGGCGCACGAACGCGGGATACAGCGCCGCACGGTCCGCGAAGTGGTGAACGTGGAAGCCGAGCGCCGCCGCGGCCTCGATGTTCGGGGCCGAGTCGTCGACGAACAGAAGATCCTGCGGCTCCAGGCCGGCGCGGCGCAGGGCGACCTCGTAGATCGCCGGGTCCGGCTTGATCAGCCCTTCCTCGGCCGAGACGATCGAATCGCGCAGGTGGCGGAACACGGGCGACATCGTCTGCACGCCGGGCCAGGCGCGGTGGGACATGTTGGTCAGGGCGAACTGCGGGACGCCGCGGGCGGCCAGCGCCTCCATGACCGCCTCGGTCTCGGAAATCGCGCCGTCGAACATCTCGTCCCAGCGGTCCCACCAGGCGCGGATCTCGGCTTCATGTTCGGGATGGAGGGCGACCAGCCGGGCGGTGTTCTCCTCGGGAGAGACCCCGCGGTCCGTCTCCATGTGCCAGGCCATGGTGCAGACAGACGAAAGGAACCGGTCGCAAGCGGCCGGTTCCTGGAAGATCTTCATAAAGAGGCGTCGCGGACTCCAGTCCACGATCACGTTGCCGACGTCCCAGAGAACAGCCCTGGGCGTGCGCACGCTGCTTAGCCTTGCTTGGCCTTGAAGCGCGGGTCGGTCTTGTTGATCACGTAGATGCGGCCCTTGCGACGCACGAGCTTGCAGTCGCGGTGGCGGCTCTTCAGCGACTTCAGCGAGCTTCTGACCTTCATGACCCTAGTCTACCGTTTGTCGGGCGGCCCGGGCGCGTACAGGTGCGCCCCTGGGAACCCGGTTGTTTCCAGAGCGGGCGGCTATACGGGCCCAGGCCCTGAGAGTCAACGGTTGCGCGGCGGTCGGCGGCCCTCTTGAGGCCTCTTTCCGCGGTAAGCCTTTTCGCGGGCTTGTGATTGAGGCGCACCCGGCCTCCGACTAGGGTCTGCGCATGGATCGTCGTTCGTTTCTCGTCCTCACCGTCGCCGGCTGCGCGGACCCCCAGCTGGAGCCGCGCCTGGCGGGCGGGTCCTCGCCCGCACCGCAACCCACGCTGCAGCCCGCCTCCAACGCCGGCTCCGGCGACCCGAACTTCGACGCCTGGCTGAGCGGCTTCTACGGCCGCGCCCGCGACGCCGGCGTGCCGTCGTCGGTGCTGGACCGCGAGCTGGCCGGCCTGACGCCCGACCCGCGCGCCGAAGCGTCCGATTCCCGTCAGCCCGAATTCTCCAAGCCGATCGGCGACTACGTGAAGGGCGTGACCAGCGCCGACCGCATCGCCCAGGGCCGCCGCTTCCGGGACAGCCTGCCCTATCTGTCGACGATCGAGCAGCGCTACGGAACGCCGCGCGACATCGTCCTGGCCATCTGGGCGCTGGAATCGGCCTTCGGGAAGATCCAGGGCGACATGGACGTGGTCCGCTCGTTGGCCACCCTGGCCGCCCACGGCCGGCGCCGCGCCTGGGCGGAGGGCGAACTGATCGCCGCCCTGAAGATCATCGGCTCGAACGAAGCCCCGCGCAGCCGTCTGAAGGGCAGCTGGGCCGGCGCCATGGGCCAGACCCAGTTCCTCCCGACCGTCTACCTGTCGATCGCGGTGGACGGCGACGGCGACGGCCAGCGCGACATCTGGGGCTCGACCGCCGACGCGCTGTTCTCGACCGGGAACTACATGGCCAAGGCCAACTGGCGGCGCGGCGAGAGCTGGCACCAGGAAGTCATGGTCGTCGGCGATTTCGACTATTCGGTGGTCGAGGGGCCGAAGAAGACGCCGGACGAATGGGCGGCCCTCGGCGTCAGCCGCGCGGACAACCGCCCCTGGAGCGCAGCCGACCGCGCCGCCCAGGCCAGCCTGATCGCCCCCGCCGGCGCGGGCGGGCCGCTGTTCCTGATCTTCCCGAACCACATGGCGATCCGCCGCTACAACAACTCCACGGCCTACGCCCTCGGCGTCGGGACCCTGGCCGAGGCCTTCTCCGGCGGCGGCCAGCTGACCCGACCCTGGCCCCAGGAAACGCCGCTGTCGCTGGCCGACCGCAAGGCGGCGCAGACCGCCCTGGCCCAGCTCGGCTTCAATCCGGGCGAGCCGGACGGAGTCATCGGGGTGAACACGCGGGTGGCCCTGCGGGCCTGGCAGCAGACGCGCGGCCTGCCGGCCGACGGCTATCTGTCGCCTGACGTGGTCCGCCGCCTGCGGGCGGAGACCGGTCTCTAGACGTCGGGCGCCAGGTTCCGCTGCAGCTGCTGATAGACGCCGAGGCGGTCGGTGATCTGCCAGTGGCCGGTCAGCCGCTCCTCTTCGTCGAAGGAATAGACGGTCGCGCCCGACATGCGGACCGTCTTCCCGGTCGCCGGAAAGCCCGGCAGGTCGCCGCCGTGCGTGGCGGCCCATAGCCAGGTCATGACGACCTCATCGCCATCGGCGAACAGACCCTGGATATCGAAGCGCTGGTCAGGAAACGCCGCCCGCGACCGCCGGACGCGATCCTTGAATCCGGCCAGATCGAGGGTCATGCCATCCCACGGATCGCCGGGGTCGTGACGGATCACATAGGCGTCGGCGACATGGGCGTCGGCCGCGTCTGCGTCCCCCTCGTCCCAGACCTCTCGGATGAAGCGTGCGAGCCGCTGCTTGCGGTCATGGGCGACGGTCATGGACGGCCTTCGTCTGGAGGGCCGCAAAACGGACCCCACGTTCTCGCCGCGCTTCTAGCCGGGCGAAAGCGTCGCCGTCAATACACCCGGGTAATATCAATCCCTGAGAGACCTCAGCCGCCACCTTCGTCCCGGCGCTCGAGCAGAGCCAGGGTCGACTCGTCCTCGGCCTCGCTGTCGGACACCTTCTCGCCGGCCTCACGCAGAATCCGGTTCTTGAAGGCGTAGACCATGAGCCCGGCCAGGATCGTCGCATTGAGCAGGAACGGCGCCCAGGACACCGCCTCGTAGAGGGCCACGAACAGCGGCGCGATGATCACGTTCAGCCCGTTCACCGCCGCGATGGCCGCCGCGGCCTGGGCCTGCTCGTGCATGTTGACCGTCAGCGACGCGCCGGCCGTGAACCCGGGTCGAGCGAAGCCGTAGCCTAACGCCGCGATCGCGTAGCCGGCCACCACGGTCCAGTAGTCCGGCGCGAAGGCGGTCATCAGGTTGCCGAGGCAGGCCAGGGCGACGCCCCAGCGCAGCAGCACCTTGGGGCCCATGTTGAACATGCGGATCAGGCCCCACTGGGCCAGCAGTCCGGCCATCGCCCCGGCCGCCATGGCCACCGAGATGTAGCCCAGGGCCTCGATCGGGCTGACCTTGAGCTTGTCGATGATCATGAAGCCCAGGGTGTAGCCCTGGGCGGTCTGGCAGGTGGCGACGAGGAAGCCGTAGATCAGGAACGGCAGGAGCCGCGGATCCTTCCACAGCCCAGCGCTGGCGATACGCCGGGTCTCGCGGGCGACCGGCTCTTCCGGCAGTCCCTTCCAGACCACGATCAGCATCCCGACCGCGAGCAGGGAGAAGGCGTAGAGCGGTCCGGCCAGGCTGACGATCGGCAGATTGAACAGCGGCGCGACGAACGGCCCGATCACCGTGCCCAGACCGAAGGCGCCGGCCAGGGCCGCCATCTGCTGGGTGCGTTCGGCGCGGCTGGTGCGCTCGGCGACATAGGCCTGGGTCGCGGGATTGGACGAGGAGCCGATCAGGCCGAACAGCGCCCGCGCCAGCAGGAAGATCAGGAAGATCACGTACCAGGGCGCCAGGTGGTGCAGGCCGGCGCTGACCACCAGGCCGCAGCACAGCATCGAGACCGCGAAGCCGCCCAGGCCCAGCATGATCAGCGGCTTGCGGCCGCGCTTGTCGGATTCCCGCGCCCAGATCGGCGACATGATCGCCCACAACAGCGCCGACAGTGAGAAGATGGCCGCCATGAAGGCGTCGGGAACGCTGATGCTCCGACCGATGGCCGGCAGGATGGACATCAGTCCGGTGTTGCCGATCGCCACCACCACCGAGACCGCGAACAGGATCGCGAACGACCGCGGGGCCAGGGCAGGCTTCGAGGCGGCGTCTCCATCCTTCATCATCTAAGCACTGTTAGGCGCGCTGATTCCCGAGCGCAACGGGCTTCGGCGATCAATGATCACACAGCGACAGCGCACACGCCGCATTAAGCATTAACGGCCATGTTGAGCCCGATCGAATTCGCGGGGCGGCGACCCACTCATGTTCCAGATTATCGGCATCGTGCTGCTCTTCGCGCTGGTGTTCGGCAGCTACATCATCTCCGGCGGAAAGATGGGCGTGATCACTCACGCCCTGCCCCACGAGATGATGGCCATCGGCGGCGCAGGCGTCGCCGCCTTCCTGATCTCCAACTCCCTGCCGGTGATCAAGGGCACGCTCAGCGGCCTGGGCAAGGCCTTCAAAGGCCCGAAGTGGAAGGCGTCGGACTATCGCGACCTGCTGTCGCTGCTGTTCCTGTTGACCAAGACCATGAAGTCCAAGGGCGTCATCGCCCTGGAAAGCCATATCGAGAAGCCGGCCGAGAGCAGCATTTTCTCGCGCTTCCCGAAGATCACGAAGGACCACTTCGCCGTCGACTTCATCTGCGACACGCTGCGGATGATGACCATGAACCTGGAGGATCCCCACCAGGTCGAGGACGCGATGGAGAAGCAGCTCGAGAAGCACCACCACGAGGCCCAGGAGCCGGCGCACGCGCTGCAGAACCTGGCCGACGCCCTGCCCGCCCTGGGCATCGTCGCGGCCGTGCTCGGGGTCATCAAGACCATGGGCTCGATCACCGAACCGCCGGAAGTGCTCGGCGGCATGATCGGCGGCGCCCTGGTCGGGACGTTCCTGGGCGTGTTCCTGGCCTACGGCCTGGTCGGCCCGCTGGCGGCGCGCCTCAAGGCGGTCGTCGACGAGGAGGGCGCCTTCTACCGAATCATCCAGTCGGTGCTGGTCGCCCACCTGCATGGCAACGCGGCCCAGATTTCCGTCGAGATCGGCCGCGGCAGCGTCCCGTCCGGCTCGCAGCCCAGCTTCCTCGAACTCGAGGAAGCCCTTGCCAACATACCGAACGAAGCCTGACCAACGTTCGCCGAGCGAAAAATGTGATCACACGGGCGTGAAGTCTGCGCTTGCGCCCGCGTCATATCGCTGCATAGTCCGTTACTGCGCTCCCCCGTGGGGCGCTCCAAAATTCCTCACAGGGGACTTTGCCATGACCTCCGATATGCTCCGCAAGCTGCTCGTCGCCGGCGCCGCCGTCGCCGCTCTGTCCGTCGCCGCCTGCGGCAAGCCGGCTGAAAAGGCCGCTGACGCCGCCGACACGGCCGCCGCCGCCGCGACCGACGCCACGGCCGCCGCCGACACGGCTGCGACCGCCGCGACCGACGCCGCCGCTGCCGCCACCACGGCCGCCGGCGCCGCCGCCGACGCCGCCGCTTCGGCTCCGGCCGACGCCGCCGCCGCCGCTTCGACCCCGGCCGCCCCGGCTGCTCCGGCCGCCGAGCCCGAGAAGAAGTAAGCGCTTCGACGCGCAAAGCGTTATGGGAAGGGCCGCTCGAAAGAGCGGCCCTTTTCTGTTGCGCAGACCCCTCTTCCTCAGACGATGACCGCCGCCCCTCCGATCGATCCGGCCCTCACCTGGGGCGAAGACGGCCTCCCGCGGTCCGGCCTGTACGGCGACGTCTACTTCTCGTCCGACGACGGCCTGGCCGAGGCCCGCGCCGTGTTCCTGGCCGGAGCCGGCCTGCCCGACGCCTGGCGGGACCGCGAGTCGTTCGTTGTCGGGGAGCTGGGCTTCGGCACCGGCCTGAACATCGCCGCGCTGCTGGACCTATGGCGCAGGGAGCGTCCGCCGGGCGGCCGGCTGCATGTCTTCAGCATCGAACGGCATCCGCTGGCGGTCGAGGACGCCGCCCGGGCCCTGGCCCGATGGCCGGAGCTGGAACCGGTCGCCTCTTCGTTGCTGGCCGCCTGGCCGCGCCGCGCGAGAGGCTTTCATCGCCTCGACCTGCCGGATCTGAACGCGGTGATCGACCTGGCCGTCATGGATGCGGCCGAGGCGCTGGCGCAGTGGTCAGGTCGCGCCGACGCGTGGTTCCTGGACGGCTTCGCGCCCGCCGCCAATCCCGCGATGTGGCGGCAGGAGGTTCTCGACCTGGTCGCCGCCCGCAGCGCGCCCGGCGCCCGCGTCGCCACCTTCACCGTCGCAGGCGCGGTGCGGCGCGGCCTGCAGGCCGCCGGCTTCGCCGTGGAGAAACGTCCGGGTTTCGGCCGCAAGCGGGAACGGCTCGAGGCCTCGATGCCCAGCATCCCCGCCCCCGCCCCCGCCCCCGCCCCCGCCCGGCGGAGCGTCGCCGTGATCGGCGCCGGGATCGCCGGCGCCGGTCTGGCGCGTGCATTCCGCCTGGCCGGAGCCGCTGTCGAGGTCTTCGACCCGCGTGGCGCGGGCGGCGGCGCATCGGGCAATCCGGCGGCCCTGGTCTCGCCGCGCGTCGACGCCGGCCTCGGTCCGGTCGCGGCCCTCTACGCCCAGGCGCTGGCCCGGTCCGCCGATCTGTATCGCGCGACGCCCGGCGTCGTGATCTCCGAACAGACGCTGCTGCTTGAGCGCGCCGATCGGGACGGCGCGCGTTTCCGGACCGTCGCTGACAGCGACCTGTTCGCGTCGGGCTCCGTCGTCCCGCTGCCGCCGGCGGAGGTCGACGCACTGGCGGGCGCCTCGGGCCTGCCGGGCGGCGTCCTGTTCAAGGACGGCCTTGTGATCGAGCCGGCGCCCCTGCTCGCGGCCTGGGCCGGAACGGTGCGGAGGGAAACCGTCGCACGTCTCGAACCCGTCGGGGCCGGCTGGCGCCTCTGGGGCGCCGATGACGCCGTGCTCGCCGACGTCGACATCATCTGCCTGGCCGCCGGCCACCGCTCGACCGCCCTGCTCGACGGACCGTCGCTGCAGCCCATCCGCGGCCAGGCCAGCTGGACGACCGGCGAACGGCTCGGCCAGGCGATCAGCTTCGGCGGCTACGCCGCGCCGACCCGCGACGGCGTCCTGTTCGGCGCGACGCATGATCGCGATCGCGACGACGAGACCCTCGATCCCGCCGACCACGACCGCAACCTGGCCCAGCTGGCGACCATGCTGCCGGCCCTCGCCGACCGCCTTGAAACTCACGCCCTTCAGGGGCGCGCCTCGGTTCGCGCAGCGACGTCCGACCGCCTCCCGCTGGCGGGCCGGCTAGCCCAGAACGCCTATGTCCTCGCCGGCCTCGGCTCCCGCGGGTTCTGCCTCGCCCCGCTGCTCGCCGAACATCTGGCCGCGCTGGCCTTGGGCCATCCCTCGCCCCTTCCGGAGCCTCTCGGAACCCTCGTCGACCCCGCCCGTTTCGCGCAGCGGGCCCGTCGCAAGACCTCGTCCTGACAAAATCCGCGCGTTATGGTGCGCCCGGGACGGGGCCCTCGTTTCAGGAGACCCCAAGCATGAAGACCATCATCGTATCGTCCACGGTCGCCGCCCTGGCCCTCACGGCCGGCGCAGCCTTCGCGTTCCAGACGCCGGCAAGCCAGTCTCCGGCCGCCGCCAAGCCGCAGCGGTCCTGCTTCTTCGCCAGCCAGGTGAACGGATGGAGCGCCGATCGCGACGAGAAGACCGCCTATCTCTACGTCGGCGCGAAGGACGTCTACAAAGCCGAGCTGTTCAGCCGCTGCATGGATCTGGACAGCGCGCTCAACATCGGGATCGAGACCCGCGGCGGCGGCACGAGCATCTGCGACGGGCTGGACGTCGATCTGCTGGTCCGGTCGGTGATGGGGCCCCAGCGGTGCAAGATCACCAAGCTGACCAAGCTGACGCCCGACGAGGTGGCCGCCATGAAGGCCGCCCGCAAGACGAAGAAGTCCGGCGAATAACTCGCGTAGCAGGCGGTGCGGACACAATGCCGCACCCCTCATACGGGAACGCTGGGGATCACCGCGACATTACGCGCCGGACGACTGTGGTTACGGCGTCGGGAGCCGTCGGCTAGGATCACCAAGACCTAGCGGCGGGGAGAAAGGGCGCACGTGGACGGTGACTCTTTCGAGCCGGCGAGACTTTTTCGCCCCGAGAGCTTCTTCTTGGGGCGGACCGAAGGCTGGGGCGTCGCCAAGGGCCCGTTCGGCCAGATCGTCCGTCGCTGTCATATCCATACCGAAGGACGCCTCGACGAGGCCTACCAGGCGCTTCATCTCGACGAGCTGTTCGTCTGGGACGACGGCGGCAAGGAAGAATGGCGCTGGGCCATGCGACGCGGCATGGACGGCCGCTACGCCGCGGCCGAAGCGCTGGTCGGCTCGGGCATCGAGGGCCGCTACGACGGCTGTGACTACGTGCTGTCGTTCCTGAGGCCGGTCCAGCCGAAGGGGCCGCGCTGCCGGTTCGTGACGCGATTCACCCTGCTCGCCCCGGACGTGGCGATGAAGTCCGTGCGCCTGTCGCTGTTCGGCGCGCCGATCGCCTCGATGGTCGCCTTCCACCGGCAGATCGATTGAACCTTCCTTCGACCCCCGCTCGGACGGTCGGCGTGATATTCTGTGGACGAAAGGACTAATGGGGATTTACCTCGTCGGCATGGGGGCATCGCAGGATCCAACGGTCATCGAGAAGCTCACGCCAAGGGAGCGTGAATGCCTTCGCTTGGTCGCCGATCATCTGCACTCCAAGGAAATCGGCCGACGCCTCAGGATTTCGCAGCACACCGTCGACGGCCATCTGAATGAGGCGCGCCGGCGCCTCGGCGTGCCGACCCGGCGCGACGCGGCCCTGCTTCTGGTCGCCTATGAGAGCGGCCTCACCCCCCTCAACGATTTAGGGGGTGGATCGGAAGGGCTAGCCTCCATCCCCGACACGCCCCCAGCCTCCACGTCATCGAGACGCGGAGACGACGATGGACGATATCGAGATGCCGCTGACGGCGGCGACCAGCGTGCAGCTGTGGAATCCCGCGGCCGACATGCCGGTCTGGAGCTGGAACCAGCTCGAGGACGCCCTGCGGGATCTGGCGGCGAGCCGGCACCAGCAGGACATGGTGGAGACGCTGGTTTCCGCGACCCGGAAACAGGCGCGCTATCTGCCTTCGGGACACGTCCTCAAGGAGATCCTCTGCATCGCATGGGTGATCGCGGACGAGTCGTTCCGGGGCGGCCGGGAGGAGGGCTCCTCCATGACCTGACGCCGCTGCGACGACTGGCGCTCATCGTGGGCGCCGCCGCGCTGGCAGCTCTGTTGCTGAGCACGGTCGTCGTGGCGAGCCATCAGTTCGCCTACGCCGTCCAGCAATCCATGCGCGGCTGGAAATAACCAGAAGAGGGGCCTCAGCCCCTCCTGCACACATCATCAAACTTCAAACGACATAGCGCGCGGCCCTGCCGCGCGGACGGAGGGATATTGTCATGAAACGCAAGATCGTCGCCCATCAGGTGGCCGACCAGCTGTTCGCCGCCGAAGCGGCCATCGACGGCGCGCTCGCGGCCGTCGCCACTCTGACGGCGATGCTGCCCAACGCTCGGATCGACGCCCATATCTCCGCCGTGATCGGTCAGAATGCGATCGACCGGACCAGCCAAACCATCGCCGCGCTGGCGGAGGCCCGCCGCGGCATCGTCGAAACGCATCGCGAACTGTCCGACGTGCAGCAGCAGATCGGCCTCGGCGCCGTGGCCCTCGGCGGCATGGACAAGCCGGCCGAAGACGTCCCCCGGCTGCCGCTCAACGGCCGCGGTCATCACATCCGCGCCGCCTGACCCTTACCAGACCGCCAAACTTCCTTTCTAACTGGCCGGAGTATCCCTTTGGAGGCTCCGGCCTTGTTTACGACCCTGTTCGCTCAGATCGGCGCCGCCGCCATGATCGCGGCCTGCGCCCTGGCCCTGGCCTCCCGGGGTCGCGCCCAGGTCATCACGGGGGTGATCGTCGCCGCGGCCTGGATCGGTTCGGCGGCCCTTCAGGACCGGCAGAACCGGATCGACCCCCAGTACGCCATCTTCGCGCTCGACGTGGTCATTGCGGTGGTCTTCGTCGGCCTGGCTCTCCGCTTCCGGCAGAGCTGGCTGATGTGGGTGACCGCCTTCCAGCTGCTGACCGCCGCCACCCATATCGCCGTGATGGTCGATCTGAGGATCGACGCCCGCGCCTACATCACGGCCTACACCGTGTGGAGCTACGCCCTGCTGCTGGCGCTGGCCTGGGGTGGAATCGAAGGCTTCCGGGCCCGCGCGGCGCGACGTCGCTGACGGCGCCGGGGCGGGCCGAGACGCCCGTCACGGCGTCACGGCGTCGGAATGCTCCGTGCCTTCGCGGGAGGTCACGTAGGCCAACGCCACGCCGGCCGGCGCGCTCTGCCTGTGCCAGGCTCCCGCCGGAACCACGCCGGCGCAGCCTGCCGACAGCGTCTCGCATCGCCGTCGGCCGTCGGCGAGAATGGTCAGCTCCACCTCTCCTTCCAGGACATAGAGGAACTCGTCGTCCGGGTGCCGCTCCCATGGCGTGACGCCCGCGAACCGGATCACGCCCAGCGCGCACTGGTTGAACGTCTCCAGCACCCGCATGCAGCCCGTCATGGTTTCCGGCGTGGGGGCGTCTAGCCGCAGCTCGGCGAGGTCGGCGGCGATGGAGGTCATGTCGTGCATGGCTTGCTCCTACCGGCGCCCTGAACAGGCGCCCGTCGTCGCGGCGCCGACGGGAAGCGAGAGACGCGCCGGGTCGGGGCCGCCCCAGTGCGTCCCGAGCACATAGGGCGGCGCTGTGATCGCGAGATTGTCCGCGTCCGCGGCCTGCAGCGCGAGCCGCACGCGATGTCCCTTGGCGAACCGATAGGCCACCGGCTGCAGATCGAGACTCAGCGTGACGGTCTCGCCGGGCTTCAACGGCTGCAGCGCCGCCCGCCGATGGTCATGGAACGGCAGGCCCAGAGCGTCATAGGGGGCCACGGCCGGCGCGCGGTGCGACGCACGCAGCGCGCCCTCCGACACGTACCGCACCCGACCGTCCGGCGCGACGTCCTCCAACAGCGCCACGATCTCGGCGTCGTCGCGTCCCTCGGCGCTGATGGCGACCTGCAGGATCGGATGTCCGATCACCTCCAACGGGTCCTCCAGGGGAGCGGTGGTGAAGACCACGCCCTTGCGGTCGTTGGCGGCGAGATCAGGATAGACGCCGGCGCCGATCACGCCGTTCCAGCGACTGTCGCGTCCCGTCGTCGCGGAGAAGTCCGCGACCTTGCGCGTCTGGCCCGCTTCCGCGACGGGGCCTGTCGAGAGCCGGCCGTTCGTATCGAGGAAGAAAACTCGCGTCCCCGCTCCACCGCCCCAGGCGTCCTGAGGCGTCCATGCGCAGAAGCCGTCGAAGTCCATCAGCGCCAGGTGAACCTCCGGCTCACCGTCGAGGCCTGCATCACGACCTCGCACCCAGCGATCGAACCAGCGCGCGGCCTCGACGCCGGGGTCGAGATCGACGTCGGCCTTGGTCAGGAGACGATGGCGCCAGGGCCGAACGGTCACGCGCCGCGGCCCGTCCAGATTGGCGTACAGAAGCAGGGTGTCGCGAGTGAAGATGTCGTTCCAGCCGGCCTCCAGATAGATCGGCGTGCGCCCCGCCCTGATCCGCGGCAGCAGGGGATAGAGCGACATCCCGGGCCAGGTCAGGCCGGCGGCGGTCGGTGGATCGTCGAGGAAGGCGCGCGCCCGGCCGAGATCGGCGACACGCTGGGAGAAGCCCTCGCCGCGTCGCTGTCTCCGAGCCGCATCCATGACCCCGTCCGCGCCGTCGACGGGCGTCGCCAAGCCGTCCAGCTGGCTGGTCAACAGGACATAGGGGGTGTTGAAGCCCGTGTCGCGAATCCCGCCGCGGTATCCGACCGCCCGGTAGGCGTCGAGCGCGGTGGAGGCGCCGTAGACCGCCTTCAGCGCCGACCGTCCCTGCGCCGCCGCCGCAACGGCGATCATGGCGGTGAAGGACTGGCCGTACATGCCGACCCGCCCGTCCGACCAGGGCTGGGCCGCGATCCAGTCGATCATCAGCCCCGCCTCGTGACCGAACGCTTCGAACGAGGTCGGCGGCGTCCCGAACGAGGCGCCGGTCCCCGAGGCGTCGGCGGCGACCACGACGTAGCCCTGCCGCAACAGCCGCCCGACCCAGGGCCGCATGCGCGCCTGGTCGATCACCACCTCGCCGCCGCTGGACAGGCTCATGATCTTGAGCACCGCTCGCGATGTCGGCGTCAGGCCCAGCATGGCGGCGTCCGTGACCTTCCCGTCCCGGACGACCGTCATGGCCCGGTTGTAGATCGTGTGCTCGTAGAGCACCGGCAGAGGCCGGGTCTCGACCTGCCCCCTTCGAGTGGGGCGAAGGACGTCCACCGCCAACCGCCGCCCCTCGGGCAGGTCCACATAGCTCGAGGTGCGGACGTAGCCGTCGTACGGCGCCCGCGCGGTCGGACAATAGACGCCGAACCGCGACGCCGGCGCGGTGCAGGCGTCGGCTCGGGGCGCGAACCACGCCCAGGCCAGGCCGGCGCTCGCCGCGAGAAGGGCCAGCCCGCCCAAGATCGCCCAGACCCTCATCACCCCCTCCAGCTCAGGTTTCGGCGGCGACGTTGGTTGCCAGGTCGAAGGGCGTCAATTATTCTTGAGCATGCTTGAAAAATCGGCGACACGCGGCCGCCGCGGACGTCCGGCCTCCATCTCGCGGGACCTGATCCTCGACTATGCGGCCGAATGCGACCTGCGCAGCCTGTCGGTGCGGGGCCTGGCGGCGCGGATGCGCGTCTCGGACGCTTCGATCCACTACCACTTCGGCGGCCGCGACCCGCTGCTGGCCGCCCTGGTCGACCGGATCACCGGCGACTTCTCGCCGCCGGATGACGGCGGCGACTGGCGCGACTGGCTTCAAGAGTTCGCACGCAGGGCCCGGCTGGGTCTGCGCGCCCACCCGGGGGCGGCGGACTACATGGTGGTCGCAGGACCGACCGCCGGACGTCAGTACGCGATCATGGACCGCGCTCTCGCCGTGCTTCAAGCCGGCGGCCTGTCCCCTCGGGACGCCTGGCTGATCTATGCGACGACGGTGAACTACGTGCTCCGGCACGTACAGTCGCAGGAAGCCCACGAGCTCAAGGCCTCGACCGGGCTGCAGACCGACCGGCGCATCGCCCGCGGTCTCGACGAATCGTACGCGCAGGACCTGCCGCGCCTTCGAGCCGTGGTGGAGACCGGGCTGATGGCGGACTTCGATCTCTTGTTCGACTATGGCCTGGACGCGCTGCTGCGCGGCTTCGCCCCACGCGACCGCAGCGCCTGACGGCGACGGTTCCGGTGCAATTCCGACGGGGAAGGGATGGTGGACGCGGCTGGGATTGAACCAGCGACCCCTACGATGTCAACGTAGTGCTCTCCCGCTGAGCTACGCGTCCTTACCGGGGAGGCCGGGGGTATAGCGGCGCTTTTCCGCGCTTGCAACAGCCCCCGGAAAGAAGTTTCAGGCCGCCGCCATCATTCGTTCGACCTCCTGCACGATCTCGCGCAGGTGGACGGGCTTGGACAGCACCTTGGAGCCGGCCGGAGCCCGCTCGCCGGCAGTCAGGGCGACGGCGGCGAAGCCGGTGATGAACATGATGCGCAGGCCCGGATGGCGGGCGGCGGCATGCCGCGCGACCTCGATGCCGTCCATGCCGGGCATGACGATGTCGGTCAGCAGCAGGTCCCAGTCCTCGTCGAGCACCGCCGCGGCCTGCTCGCCGTCGGCGCAGGCGGTCACTTCATAGCCGGCCCGCTCCAGAGCCCGCGCCAGGAAGTTGCGCAGGGAATCATCGTCTTCGGCCAGGAGGATGCGCGGCATGGTCGGTTTCGGTCTCTCGGACGCAATCTAGGGCGCGGACCATAGCCGCCCAGGCGTAAAGGCGCGATGAACCGCGCCTCTCGCGCGAATGTCGGCTGGGGATAAGCCGCCCGGAATCGGGGATGGAAAGGCTTTGACCCGCGCCCCGCGTCGCCGCCATCATGCCCTTGATGAACGCTTGGCAGACCCTCCCCGAATCCGGAGCGACGACGGCGGAAGCGTCGGCGTTCGAGGTGATCGCCGCCGACCCGCCGCCCACGCCGCTGGTCTTCGCCTCGCCGCACTCGGGCCGGCTGTATCCGCCGGCGATGCTGGAAGCCTCAGCCGTGCTGCCGGACGTCCTGCGCCGTTCGGAGGACGCCTTCGTCGACGCGATGGTGACTCCCGCCGCCGAACTCGGCGCCGCGGTCATCCTGGCCCGCTACGGCCGCGCCTGGATGGATCTGAACCGCGAGCCGTGGGAGCTCGACCCCACGATGTTCTCGGACGAGCTGCCGGACTTCGCCCGGGGCCGCACCGCCCGGGTGGCCGCCGGCCTGGGCGCGATCGCCCGCGTCGCCGGCGAGGGGCGCGAGATCTACGCCCGCAAGCTGACCTTCGCCGAGGCCCAGGCCCGGGTCGACGGCACCCACCGCCCCTATCACGACGCCCTGGACCGCCTGCTGGCCCGCGCCCGGTCCGCCCACGGCATGGCGGTGCTGATCGACTGGCATTCGATGCCGGAGGCCGCCGCCCGCACCGCCGTGACGCCCCGCCACGGCAAGGGCTGCGACATGGTGCTGGGCGACCGCTTCGGCGCCTCCTGCACCCGCAAGCTGACCGACCTGGTCGAGCACGAACTGGAGGGCATGGGTTACAGAGTGGCGCGCAACGCCCCCTACGCCGGCGGCTACACGACCGAGCACTACGGCAAGCCGCAGCAGAAGACCCATGCGCTGCAGATCGAGATCAACCGCGCGCTCTATCTGGATGAAGCGACCCTGGAGCCGACCGCGGGCCTTGCGACGCTGACGACGGACGTCGGCCGGCTGGCGAGGATCCTGGCGGCCGACTGGCCGCGCCTCGCGCCCGCCTGAAAGCGTCCTCGAACGCCGGCCTGGAGCTCGGGCCAAAAAAAAGCGGCGCCATACGGCGCCGCAGTTCATTAGGGAGGAAACGCCCAGGAAGGGCAGAGGCGGCAGGGCCGCCTCACAGGGTCTTTCTAGTGTGCGGCGCACAAACAGGCAAGGGGAAAATGTGCCCTCCGGCAGAGATTTTCTCGAAAGCCCTGCGAGAATCCCTGTTCCGCAAGGTCATTCGTTGCCCGCCACGCCCATGTTGCGATGCACAATCGGCGAGCAGCCCCTGCTCGTTTTCACACATTGGTGAATAAAAACAGCCGTTTGGGGGCGCTCAAAACCGCGTCATCCGGCCGGGGTGGATAAACGGCTCGCAGTCGCGTAAAAGCGCGCGCCCTATACCCTCCCCACAAAGTCGTATCAATGTCCCTGCGCAACATCGCCATCATCGCCCACGTCGATCATGGCAAGACCACCCTCGTGGACCAGCTGCTCGCCCAGTCCGGCGTCTTCCGCGCCAATGAGGCGACGGTCGAACGCGCCATGGACTCCAACGACCAGGAGAAGGAGCGGGGCATCACCATCCTGGCCAAGTGCACCTCCGTGCTCTGGAACGGCAAGGCCGGCGAGACCCGCATCAACATCATCGACACCCCCGGACACGCCGACTTCGGCGGCGAGGTCGAGCGCATCCTCGGGATGGTGGACGGCTGCGTCATCCTGGTGGACGCCGAAGAGGGCGTCATGCCCCAGACCAAGTTCGTGCTGACCAAGGCGCTGAAGATGGGCCTGCGGCCCATCCTCTGCATCAACAAGGTCGACCGCGCCCACGCCGACCCGGACCGGGTGCACCTGGAGACCCTCGAGCTGTTCGAGGCCATCGGCGCCACGCCCGAGCAACTCGACTTCCCGCACATCTACGCCTCGGGCCGCAACGGCTGGGCGACGATGGACCTGAGCCAGCCCAACGACAACCTGGGGCCCCTGTTCGATCTGATCGTCGACCACGTGCCGGCGCCGAAGGTCGAGGCCAACAAGGACAAGCCGTTCCAGATTCTGAACGTGCTGATCGAAAGCGATCCCTTCCTGGGCCGCCTGCTGACCGGCCGCATCGAGGCCGGCAAGGCCGTCCCCGGCATGCCCATCAAGGCGCTGGACCGCGACGGCAAGACCATCGAACAGGGCCGCATCACCAAGGTCCTGGCCTTCCGCGGCCTGAAGCGTCAGCCGGTCGACGAGGGCGCGGAAGCGGGCGACATCGTCGCCATCGCCGGCATGAGCAAGGCCACCGTGGCCGACACCCTGTGCGCGCTGGAAGTGGTCGACGCCCTGCCCGCCCAGCCGATCGACCCGCCGACCATCTCGATGACCGTCTCGGTCAACGACAGCCCACTGGCCGGCCGCGAAGGCGACAAGGTCCAGAGCCGGGTCATCCGCGACCGCCTGCTGAAGGAAGCCGAGTCGAACGTCGCCATCCGCGTGACCGAGACCACGGAGCGCGACGCCTATGAAGTCGCCGGCCGCGGCGAACTGCAGCTGGGCGTGCTGATCGAAGGCATGCGCCGCGAAGGCTTCGAGGTCTCGATCAGCCGTCCGCGCGTGGTCTTCCAGAAGGACGAGGAGACCGGCGAGCGCCTGGAGCCGATCGAGGACGTCATGATCGACGTCGACGAGGAGTTCACCGGCATCGTCATCGAGAAGCTCAGCGCCCGGAAGGCCGAGCTGCGCGACATGGGCCCCTCGGGCGCCGGCAAGACCCGCATCAGCCTGTCGGCCCCCTCGCGGTCGCTGATCGGCTACCAGGGCGAGTTCCTGACCGACACCCGCGGCTCGGGCGTGCTGAACCGCGTGTTCAGCCACTACGAGGCCTACAAGGGCGCCATCGACCAGCAGCGCAAGGGCGTGCTGATCTCCAACTCGGACGGCGAGACGGCGGCCTACGCCCTGTGGAACCTGGAAGAGCGGGGCACCATGTTCGTCGGCGCCGGCGAGAAGACCTACGAAGGCATGATCATCGGCGAGAACGCCCGGTCGGACGACCTGGACGTCAACCCGATGAAGGCCAAGCAGCTGACCAACGTCCGCGCCAGCGGCAAGGACGAGGCCATCCGCCTCACCCCGCCGCGCCGCCTGACCCTCGAACAGGCCATCGCCTACATCGAGGAAGACGAGCTGGTCGAGGTCACCCCGAAGAACATCCGTCTGCGGAAGAAGGTCCTGAACCCGAGCTTCCGCAAGCGCCGCGTGAAGGACGAGTAGGGGCGCCTAGGCGACAAGCGCGGCGGCCTTCCGGGGGATGGGGGGGCTAGACGGCTGGTGATTGAAGGGCGGGACGCTGAGAGGCGGCCCGCCTTTTCGTTTGCGGGGAGCGGAGCGGGATGCCGCCTCCCAATGCCGGAGCTTCAGGCGCAGGGAGATCAGCATGATGAGAGGACCTCCTGATAGCTCTCACGCATGACACGCAGAGAAATCGAACGCCCCCATTGCATTGCGCAAAAATTTGACGCCATAATCATGCCTCACGCACAGACGCAACGGACGCGATTCGATGAGCGGCGACCTGAAAAGCTACCTGATGACGCATCTGTCTCGGGATCTTTTGATCGATCTCTACGACATGGCCAGTGCTCAGGCGCTGAAGGCCTTCGAGGGAGTTCGCGACCATTTCAGCCTTGATGAGAAGCGGGCGCGCGAACTGGTAGGGCACGCCCGGTTTCGCATGCTTGAGAAGGGCTTTGTCGATGTCTGCCAGCTCCACGGCGGCCAGCTGCTCCCTGACGGGATGATCCCCGGCAGAGGTGTGCGTGCCTTTCAGCCATTTGTGCGGTTCGGGGGCGAGGAAGCGGGCGTTGTTCTGGGCATCGCCTCGATGCCCATGGCCAAGGATGTTCCGAACAAGAACCAGTCTCGTGCTGCCGGCGTCCTGTTAAACGAGTTCCTGACGCCCCGCCTAGATTTGGGCGACGTCGCGGCCAAGCCCGGAGATGTATTCGTCTTGTTCCTGTTCGCCCGCGACCGTGGTCGCCCTGGGATGATCGAGGAGGTTGCCGTGGGGATCATCGACGCTGAGTATACGGCCTACCTGCTCTATGAGACCGTCGACAACTTCTTGGCCGCCTACGCACCGTCGCCCCAGCCTGATCCCACGCCGGAGGGGCCGGCTCCCGACGGCACGCCGCTGGTGCGGCTCCGGCCAGGTCGCAAGAAGTTTAAACCCCCTGAAACCCTGGAGCAGGATAAGACTGATGAAGGCGGCGGCCACGGCGCCTAGTATTTTGCCGTTGGCGCCTCTGGTCCTAGCCGACCCGGGGCATTAGGGAACGACGCCATGCGCGTAGGCACACCTGGGTTCGTCCCTGGCCGACTCTCGGAGGCTAGGGACGCTAGACGGATTCCGAGCATGTCGGCCTTAGCGCGGCAACTCGGCATCAGTCCAAGCACTGTATCGCGTTGGGAGGACGGGAGCGCCGCCCCCGATCTCGATGTCTTGCAGCGCCTCGCTAGCGAGCTACGCGTCCGCCAGGAGTTTTTCCTGCGCCCGACTTTTGCGGCCGTCCAGCCGGTGTTCTTTCGATCTCTGGCGAGCACCCTGTCGCGCGATCTGAATTATCAGCGCGCGCAGATGCGGTGGCTGCAAGAGATCAGCAGTACGCTCGAGCACTACGTTGATCTTCCGGCTCTTGATCTCCCGGATGTCCTGGAAGGCGCGACCTACCGTCAGTTACGCGACGAGGATTTGGAAGGCATCGCCCTGCGTCTGAGGCAACATTGGCGCATAGGCGATGGCCCCTGCGCCGATGTGGTCAGCATTCTAGAGCGTGTCGGCTTCGTTGTGGCTAGTATTGAGATGGGGACAGCCAAGCTTGATGGGCTTTGTAGCTGGTCGCCAATCGATGGCCGGCCTCATATTCTGCTGGCCAATGACAAGATGTCGTTTCCGCGCCGGCAGATGGACGCTGCCCACGAGATGGCACATGCCCTGCTTCACCGTGGCGTTACGAGGGATGAATTTGCGCGCGATCTGAAGTTCATCGAGACTCAAGCGTTTCGCTTGGCCAGCGCTTTCCTGATGCCCTCGACAAGCTATCCGATCGAGGTTCGCAGCCCGTCCTTGGCCAGTCTTCTGACGCTGAAGGAACGGTGGCGTGTGTCGATTAAGGCCCAAATCCGCCGACTCTCCGATTTGGAGGTCATCCCGCCCGAATTCGCGACGCATCTCTACAAGCTTTACTCCGCAAAAGGATGGTCGCGTGAGGAGCCGCTGGATCGTCAGTGGGAGCCAGGTGAGCCCCGGGTGCTGAGGGAAGCGCTGCAGTTGATCGTCGATGAGGGTGTGCGGACGAAGGCGGACTTGTTGGCGGTCGAATTCACCATCGCTGCTGGCGACGTCGAGAACTTGTGTGGCCTCCCGAATGGCTGGTTCAGCCGCGACGCTGCTGAAGTCGTGAGGTTGAAAACACCGCCCGAACGGTCACCGTCCATCAGCGGGGGCTCCGTCATACCTTTTCCCAAGAGATAGAGCGGCTTGCCAACTGCTTGCTTGGGAGACACTCCACCTTGTCCGCGTTTTGGAGCCTAGGTCCCTGCCTTCGCGGAGGGTGAGCGGTATCGGGCTAAGGCCAGCCCCCCACCACCCCCTTCATCTCTTGCCGAGACGATCGCCGGGCGATCCGGGTTGGTCAAGGACGGGCCGGAGGCCCGCCGCTCCGCGGCCGCGCGGGAGCGCGGTCCTTGACCAACCCGGTTCGTCCGGCACGCTGGCCTGCATGAGATCGAAGGGGAGGTTTCCTCCCCACGGTGCGGGGAGGGGCGGCGGCGGCGGGCGGTGAATGGCAGCGGCTGAGCCCCTTCCGGAACTCCCCGCGCCGACCCCTCCACCATGCTTCGCATGGTCCCCCTCCCCCTCGCTGCGCTCCGGGGAGGATTGCCGATTTACAGGCCGAGGCTCTCCCGCGACGCCAACGCCAGCCGCCGCACCAATTCGTCCGGGATCGGCTTGCGGTCCGAGAAGGTCACGCCCGTCTTGGTCGCCTTCAGGCCGGCGGCGGCGATCTGGTCCGCGTGGGCGGCGATGGCCGCCGCGTCGACGTAGAGGCCGCACTGCTTGCTGAAGGCGGCGTAGCCGGCGACGATGGCCTTGCCGATCGCGAAGCCGGGCATGTCGTAGCGGATGACCGCCTCGGCGTCCGGCAGCGCGGCCGCGAGCTGCGCGCGGAGGCGGGTCAGCAGCGGCCGGAAGGCTTCGGGCGCCGCGGCGATGTAGGCGTCATGGCCGGCGATCGTCGTCATGCCCCGGAGCCTGACAGACTTGAGGCCCCGCCGTCACCCCCGCCACCGCCCCGGCGTCACGCCGAACTGGCGCTTGAACGCGGTGATGAAGGCGCTGGGGCTGTCGTAGCCGCAGTCGAGCGCAGCCACGGTCACCGCCGCGCCGGCGGCCAGGGCGGCGGCGGCCTGGACCAGCCGCGCCTTCTGGCGCCAGGCGTCCAGCGACAGACCGGTCTGCTCCGGGAACAGCCGCTGCAGGGTGCGCAGCGATGCGCCGGCCTCTCGCGCCAGGGTCGCCAGGGCGCGGCGGTCGGCGGGGTCGTCGCGCAGCCGCTCGGCCAGCGCCAGGGCGCGGCGGTCGGCCGGCAGCGGCAGAGCCAGATCCTGCGGCCGGGCGGCGGCGATCCGATCGACCAGGACGGCGGCCATCCGCCCCTCGTCGCCCTGTCCGCGCAGCATGCCGCGCGCCAGGACGTGCAGCACCAGCTCGCGCAGCAGCCGCGCGACCTCCAGCGCCACCGCGGCCGAGGGCAGCCCCTCGGCGATCTCCGGCGACAGGTAGAGGGTCCGCATCGCCGTCTGTCCCTGCATGACGATCCGGTGCGGGCGATGGGGCGGCAGCCAGATGGCGCGGGTCGAGGGCACGAACCACAGGGTCTCGCCCGCCGTCACCCGCATCACCCCGCTGACCGCATAGACCAGCTGACCCCACGGATGGGCGTGCTCGTCCAGGATAGAGCCGTCGCCGTAGGTGACCGCCAGCGACCGGACGAGGAAGCCGTCGCCGACCGGGCTCAGCGATCCCACACGCCGGGCTCGTACTGCATCGCGCCGCAGACGTTGCCCTCGGTGTCCTCGAAATAGATCAGCTCGCCGACGCCCTCGATCCGGTACGGCGGCATGACGATCCTGCCGCCCGCGGCCTCGATCGCCGCGACGGTCGCCTTCAGATCGTCGACGCCCAGGGTCGCCTCGAAGGCCGTCGGGCGCTTGCCGGCGACGATCTCGTGCCGCTGCTGCAGGGCGCCCTGCAGCCCCTCGCCGACGCCCTTGATCTGGTAGAAGTTCGGCGGCCCCCAAGGCGTGAACTCCAGCCCCAGGGCGTGCTCGTAGAAACCCTTGGCGCGCTGGACGTCGTCGGCGTGGATGGCGAAGTGCCGGAAACGCGTGGTCATGGAACGCCCCTCTGCTGTCGGTTTCGAGAGCGTGGCGCCGATCGTCCTGGCGCGCTTTCGGCATCATGACGGAAAATGTCGCGCACGCGCCAGGGTGGCGTGCCGGATCCTCCCCTCTCCCGATGGGAGGGGATCCGCGCGCTCGTCGCGGCGTTTCGGCCGCCGGGGTGGCTTTTGCCCGGGTTTCCCTGTATGAGCCCCGCCTCACTTGCTTAGAAACGCTGATACACGCCCTCGCCTTTGCGAGCCGACCGGGCGCCCCATGCGTTTTCGCCCCGTCAGGAACTACCCAAAATGGCCTTCCCGCCCCTCCACCCCGCCATCGAGCAGGCGCTCGTCGCGCAGGGCTACGCCGATCCCACCCCCGTCCAGCGCGCCGTGCTGGAGCCCGAGGCCGAAGGCCGCGACCTGCTGGTCTCGGCCCAGACCGGCTCGGGCAAGACCGTCGCCTTCGGCGTGGCCATGGCCCCGACCCTGCTGGGCGAAGAGCAGTACCTCGGCGGCGACGGCCGCCCGGCGGCCCTGATCATCGCCCCGACCCGCGAGCTGGCCCTGCAGGTCAGCCGCGAGCTGGAATGGCTCTACAAACAGGCCGGCGCCCGCATCGTCACCTGCGTCGGCGGCATGGACGCCCGTCGCGAGCAGCGCGCCCTGAACCAGGGCTGCAACATCGTCGTCGGCACGCCGGGCCGCCTGCGCGACCATCTGGAGCGCGGCCACCTCGACCTGTCGGGCCTCAAGGTCGCCGTCCTGGACGAGGCCGACGAGATGCTCGACCTCGGCTTCCGCGAGGACCTGGAATTCATCCTGGAGACCACGCCGGAAGAGCGTCGCACCCTGCTGTTCTCGGCGACCATCGCGCGCGACATCGCCCAGCTGGCCAAGACCTACCAGACCGACGCGCTGCGTATCGACACCATCGCCCGCGACGAGCCGCACGGCGACATCGAGTACCGCGCCATCCGCGTCGCCCCGAACGAGCTCGAGCACGCGGTGGTCAACGTCCTGCGCGCCTACGACGCCGGCAGCGCCCTGGTCTTCTGCCATACCCGCGACGCCGTCCGGCACCTGTACGCCGGCCTGCGCGAGCGCGGCTTCGCCGTCGTCGGCCTGTCGGGCGAGATGGGCCAGCGCGAGCGCAACGACGCCCTGCAGGCCCTGCGGGATCGCCACGCCCGCGTCTGCGTCGCCACCGACGTCGCCGCCCGCGGCCTGGACCTGCCCGACCTGGGCCTGGTCGTCCACGCCGACCTGCCGACCAACAAGGCCACCCTGCTGCACCGTTCAGGCCGCACCGGCCGCGCCGGCAAGAAGGGCACCTCGGTCCTGCTGGTGCCCTACACCCGCCGCCGCAAGGCCGACTCCCTGCTCTTCTCGGCCAACATCGAGGCCATCTGGAGCGGCCCGCCCAGCGCCGAGGAGATCCGCGCCGGCGACCGCGAACGCATGCTGCAGGACCCGGCCCTGACCGAGACCCCCGCCGAGGACGATCTGGCCGTGGCGCGCGACATCCTGGCCAGCCATCCGGCCGAACAGGTCGCCGCCGCCCTGGTGAAGGTGTTCCGCTCGCGCCTGCCCGAACCGGAAGAGCTGTACGATCCGGGCCCTGGCCAGGACCGCAAGCGTCCGGAACGCCGCGAGCGCGACGGCGACTTCGAGCCCTCCGACGGCCCGCGCGACCACGACGCCTTCGCCGACGCGACCTGGTTCAAGCTGTCGATCGGCCGGGCCAAGAACGCCGATCCCAAGTGGATCCTGCCGCTGCTCTGCCGCATCGGCCACGTGACCAAGAAGGAGATCGGCCAGATCCGCATCTTCGATCGCGAGACCAAGTTCCAGATCGCCCAGGATGTCGCCGGGCGCTTCCTGGAGGCGGCGCAGTCGAGCGAGGACCAGGACGTGAAGGTCGAGCGCTCGACCCCGCCGACCTCGAAGGACTTCGGCCCGAAGAAGAAGTTCGCCGACCGCGAAGAGCGCGGCGAGCGTCCGCAGCGCGCGCCGCGCGGCGACCGGCCGGACTGGAAGGAGCGCGCCCCGCGCGCCGAGGGCGACGAGCGCCCGGCCCGCCCGGCCTTCAAGGATCGCGCGCCGCGCACGGATTGGAAGGACAAGGCCCCTCGCGGCGACCGTCCCGACTGGAAGGATCGTCCGGCCCGCGCCGAGGGCGGCGATCGTCCGGCGCGTCCGGAATGGAAGGACAAGCCGCGCGGCGACAAGCCGGCCTGGAAGGACAAGGCTCCGCGCCCCGAGCGCGCCGAGCGTCCGGCCCGCGCCGAGAAGCCGGAGTGGAAGCCCCGCGAGGAGCGCCCCGCCCCGCGTGAAGAGCGTAAGCCCGGCCGCGCGCCGCGCGACGCCTCCGCCCGCGAGTCCGTGCCCTACGATCCCGCCGCCCCGAAGGGCGAAAAGCCCTTCCGCAAGCCCCGGGCCGACGGCGGCGCCTTCAAGGCCGGCGGCGAGTACAAGGGGCCCAAGCGCGCGGGCGGCTTCAAGTCCGAAGGCGGCTTCAAGCCGGACACGGGCTTCAGGTCGGGCGGCCCGAAGAAGCCGTTCAAGGGCAAGCCGCGGAGCTAGGCTCTAGGGGATCGCCTTCCGCCGCCGGAAGTCCTCGAAGATGGTCATGAACATCGCTTCGGTCTCCACGTGCTCGTGGAAGCCGAAGCGGCGCGCCTTGGTCCCGTCGGCGAACATGTCCCAGTCCCACGAGAACACGAAGTCCCCGAAGCCCCAGGACGAGACCTCGGCGTAGGGGCGCGGCTCGAGACCGTGGCGTTCGACCATGGCGTCCCAGAACGCGGCCTTGTCGGACATGACCTCGGCCAGGGTCATGGGCAGCGGCGGCGCGACCTCCAGGTCGAAGAAGCGGGCGATCTTCGGCCACATCTCCGACCACCGGAACAGGTCGCCGTTGTTGATGTTGAAGGCCTGGTTGGCGCAGGCCGGGTCGGTCGCGGCCCAGACCGTCGCGCGGGCCAGCAGACCGGCGTCGGTCATTTCCAGCAACCGGTCGTAGGCGCCGGGCTTGCCGGGGAAGCGGAGCGGCAGGCCGAGCTCCTTGCTGATCGAGGCGTAGACCGCGATGACCATGGCCAGGTTCATCGGATTGCCGAGGGCGAAGCCGCCCACGACGCTGGGTCGGATGGCGGACCAGGTCCAGGCCTTGCCGACCTGGCGCGCCTCCAGGAACTGCTGCTGGTCGACGTTGAATTCCGGCGGCATGTGGCCGGCGTCGGTCTCGCGCGCCGGCGTCTTGAACGGCCCCAGATGCGCACCGTAGACCTTGTAGCCCTGCATGAGGCTGACGTGCTTCAGGTTCGCGGCGGCCGGCTCGACCGCCTCCACCACATTGACCAGCATGGCGAGGTTCGGCGCTGTCAGCTCGGCCCAGGTCGGACGGTCCTGGTAGGCGGCGTAGAAGATGTGCGTCACCTCGGCGAGGCCGCCCAGTCTCGCCTCGGTGTCGGCCGGGTCGAGGAGATCGACCGCGATGTGGCGGACCCGCTCCTCGTCCGCGCCGCCCCGACGCGACAGGCCGATGACGGACCAGTCGCCCAGCGTCTTGAGATGATCGACGAGATTGCGGCCGATGACGCCGTTGGCGCCGACGACCAGCGCGACCTTGGGTTCGAGGCTCACGAGGCGGCTCCTTCCAGGCTGACGACGGCGGCGCGCTCGCGGCGATCCATGCGCCAGCTGGCCAGGGCGATCAGAAGGCCGGCGAGGGTGACCAGGGCCGCGACCCAGGTCACCGACTGCAGGCCCAGCAGGGCGCTGGCGATGACCACGCCGCCGAGCCAGGCGCCGAGGGCGTTGCCGAGATTGAACGCGGCGATGTTCAGGCTGGAGGCCAGGCTCTGGCCGGCGCCGCCGGCCTTCTCCAGCACGCGCAGCTGCAGCGGCGCGACGGTGGCGAAGGCGGCGATCCCGAGAAGGCCGGAGAAGACCACCGCGGCGATCTTGGACTGAAGGCCGAAGGTCATCAGGCCCAGCACGACGGCGAGGGCGGCCAGCGTGCCCAGCACGGCCGGCATCAGCCGCTTGTCGGCCAGCTTGCCGCCGAGGATGTTGCCCAGAGCCATGCCGCCGCCGAAGACCAGCAGGACCGGCGAGACGGCCGCCTTCGAGAAGCCCGTGACCTGGGTCAGGATCGGCTGGATGTAGGTGAAGACCGCAAACACGCCGGCGTAGCCGAGCACGGTCATGGCCAGGCCCATCAGCACCTGCGGCCGAGCCAGGACGGCCACCTCCTCGCGCAGGCTGGACGGTTCCTCGGCCGTCTTCGACGACGGCACGAAGATCGCCAGCACGGCGGTCGCCAGCAGGCCGAGGGCGGTCACGGCCCAGAAGGTCGAGCGCCAGCCGTATTCCAGCCCCAGCCAGGCCCCGAACGGCACGCCCAGCAGGGTCGCGGCGGTCAGGCCGGTGAACATGATGGCGATGGCCGAAGCCCGCTTGTCCGGCGCCACCACGGTGGTCGCGACCACCGAGCCGACGCCGAAGAAGGTCCCGTGAGCCAGGGCGGTGACCACCCGCGCCGCCATCAGGGTCTCGTAGTTGGGCGCCATGGCGCAGGCCAGGTTGCCGACCGTGAAGATGATCATCAGCGCGATCAGGGTGGTCTTACGCGGCAGCTTGCGGGTTGCGATGGTCAGGATCGGCGCGCCCGCGAAGACGCCGAGCGCATAACCGGAGATGAGCAGGCCGGCCGCGGGGATCGACACCCCCAGGTCGGCCGAGATCTGCAGCAGCAGACCCATGATGACGAATTCGGTGACGCCGATCCCGAAGGCTCCGGCGGTCAGGGCGAGAAGGGCTACGGGCACGGCTTGGTCCTCGAACAGCGTTTCGAGGCGCGGACGTAGCGATCGGCGCGCTCATGAATTAGATGCTGAATTGGAACAGCATCTGTGATTTGAATTCACCATGGCGCGCACAGAAATCAATCGCTCCGGCGAAATGGAGGTCTTCGCCCGGGTGGTCGAGCGAGGCGGCTTCTCCGCCGCGGCCCGCGACCTGCGCATGACCCCGTCGGCGGTCAGCAAGCTGGTCGGCCGTCTGGAGACCCGCCTCGGCGCGCGACTGGTCAACCGCTCCACCCGCAAGTTGCAGCTGACGCCGGAGGGCGCGGCCTTCTACGACCGCAGCGTCCGGGTGCTGGCCGACATCGGCGAAGCCGAGCGTGAGGCCTCGTCCGGCGAAACGCCGCGCGGTCGCCTGCGGGTCAACGCCAACATCGGCTTCGGCCTGCATTTCCTGTCGCCGATGCTGCCCCGCTTCCTCGCCGAATATCCCGAAGTGCAGCTCGACCTGGCCCTGACCGATCATGTGATCGACCTGCTCGACGAGCGCGCCGACGTCGCCATCCGGGTCGGCCGCCTGCAGTCCTCCCAGTTGATGGCGCGGAAGCTGGGCGAAAGCCGCAAGGTGGTCGTCGCCTCGCCCGACTATCTCGCCCGCCACGGCGCGCCGCAGACGGTCGCCGACCTGGCCGATCATCAGCTGATGGGCTTCTGCTTCCAGCGCAGCGTCGAGGACTGGCTGTTCCTCGACGAGCGCGGCGAGATGGCTCCCTACCTCGGCGAGACCCGCATCCTGGTCAGCGACGGCGAGACCATGCGCCGCCTGACGCTGGACGGCGTCGGCCTGGGTCGCCAAGGCCGCTTCCATGTCGAGCACGACATCGCCGCCGGTCGATTGGTTCCCGTGCTGGAAGCGTTCAATCCCGGCGACATCGAGGAGATCCACGCCGTCTATGTCGGCCAGGGCGGCCACCTGCCGGCCCGGGTCAGGGCCTTCATCGACTGGCTGGCCCGGGAGACGAAGCTCTAGCCGTTCAGAGTGACGAACAGCTCGTTCTCGATCACCCACTGGCCCGTCAGCTTCCGCCAGGTCGCCAGATAGGCTCCGCCCATCGCCTGCTCGCCGTCGCCGCTCTTCCATAGCGCGGTCCAGCGGCCGGATTCGGCGGCGCGGTCGCCGGACTCGTCCAGCTCCACCGTCTCGGTCGCGCGGACGTAGTGGACGAAGGTCGGGTCGGCGAACTGACCGGCGAAAGCGTCGATGACGGCCTGAGCGCCCAGGACCAGCGAGCCGTCGCCGGTGATCAGCGTCACGTCCGGATGCAGGAACGGCTTCAGCCGTGCGGCCTCGTGGGCGGCGATGAGCTTATTGGTCAGCTTGCGGCGAGCGCGGATCGCGTCCAGAGGCGAGGTCATGTCCTCGACTTAGGCCGCGTCGCTCGGCAGCGCCATGGCCGGTTCGGCCAGCACCGACTCGATGGCGGCGAACAGGTCGGCGGCGACGATCGGCTTGGGGACGTGCCGATCCATGCCCGCGGCCAGCAGTTCGGCCACCTGATGGGTCATGGCGTTGGCGGTCAGAGCGATGACGGGGGTCCGTGAGCGCCCCTCGGCGGCCTCTCTCGCCCGGATCTCACGCACCGCGCCGAGGCCGTCCAGCACGGGCATGTGGACGTCCATCAAGATCAGGTCCCAGGGGTTTTCGGACCAGGCGCGAACCGCCGCCGCGCCATCCTCGACCGTCATCGGGACGATGCCGGCCTGAGCGAGCAGCGTCTCGAGCACCAGCCGGTTGACGGCGTTGTCCTCGGCCGCCAGCACACGCAGCTCGAACCGTCCGGACGCCTCCGCCAGGTCGGCGACGGACACGGACGGCCCGGCGGCCTCGATCGGCTTCAGAGGCAGGGTCACGGTGAAGGCCGAGCCGCGGCCGGGTTCGCTGTCGACCGTGATCGAACCGCCCATCAGTTCGCAAAGCTCGCGCGAGATCGCCAGGCCCAAGCCCGTTCCGCCATGGCGGCGGGTGGCCGAAGCGTCCAGCTGGGCGAACTTGCCGAACAGCTGGCCCAACCTGTTCGGAGCGATCCCGGGCCCCGTGTCGCGCACCGTCAGCCTCAATCCGCCGTCGTCCCTCGTCGCGGTGACCGAGACCCCGCCCTCGTCGGTGAACTTCACCGCATTGGACACGAGATTGGCCAGCACCTGACGGAGGCGGGCGGGATCGCCGCGATAGAGTCCCGCCGCGTCCGCCGAAATCTCGACCGACAGGTCCAGTCCCTTGCCGGCCGCGACGGCGGCGAACGAGGCCGCGCCGGCGCGCAGCACGGCGTCCAGTTCGAACGGCTCGTCGTCCAGCTCCAGCTTGCCGGCCTCGATCTTCGACAGGTCGAGGATGTCGTTGAGCAGGTTGGTGAGCGCCTGGCCGGCCTCGCGGATGATGCCGAGGCGCTCGCGCTGGATCGGATCCAGCCGCCCGGCCTCCATGGCCTGGGCCATGCCCAGCACGCCGTTCAGGGGGGTGCGGATCTCGTGGCTCATCGTGGCCAGGAAGACGCTCTTGGCGGCGTTGGCGGTCTTGGCCTCGGCCACCGCCGCTCGGAGGGTCCGGTCGACCCGCACGCGGTGCATCCCGAACTGAAGGACGCCGAAGAAGAAGCCGAACACCGCGATCAGGGCGAAGACGATGTTGATCAGCGGCTCGCTCATCGTCCGGGCGATCACGACGGCGGTCGTCACCATGGCCAGAGCCGACAACGAGGCCAGGCCGATCCGGCGCGAGATGACGAATTCGCTGGTGCTGCTCAGCGAGATCGCGCCGATCATCGCCAGGCCGGCCACCAGAGCCGTGGCGCTGCCGCCCAGGGTGACCAGCCCCGCGGGCAGGCCGCAGTAGGTGATCGTGTAGACGAAGGTCGTCGCCGCGATCAGCCACTCGGTTCGGGGACCCGGCTCGGTCGACGCCGCGGCCAACCGGGCGACGATGAAACGGTTCAGCCAGAGCTGCGCGAGGGCCACCGCGGCCCAGAGCGCCGCGAACGGCAGACCCAGCCAGACCCAGCCGCCGGCGGCGGCGACCAGCGTCAGGACCAGCGTCGACCGGAGGCCGCGCCGCCGGAGGAGAACGATCTCTGTACAGGGACGCGTGACCAGGGGGTCGGACAAGGCGAAGCCTCCGCTCCAGGGCACAACCCTGGAGCGTGAGCGCCTAACTTCGCATTAATCGCCGGTTCGGCTCAGCGCGAGGCGCGCTTGGACTCGCGCTTGGCGCGGGCGGCGGCCTTGGCCTCCGCCTTGCGGGCCTTGCGCTCATCCCGCTTCAGAGCGAGCTGGGCGACCTCGTCGTTCAGGAGCAGCAGGCGCTTCTCCTCGGCGGCTGCTTCGGCTGCGGCGCGAGCGGCCTCGGCCTTGGCCTCCGCTTCGCGGCGAGCCTCTTCCTTGGCGACTTCACGGGCCTGGCGGGTGGCGTCCCGCTCGGCGGCCAGACGCTCTTCGCGGCTGACGAAATTGGTCGCAGTGACGGAGGGTTTGGGCTTGAACTTGGCCAGGATGGCCTTCTTGGCTTCGGCCGCGGCCTTTTGGCGTTCGGCGAAGCCCGTGCGCAACGGGTCTTTCATCGAGTCTTTCAACTGAACGGGAAGGCGCCTCTCAAAGCGAAAAACGCGGCCGGAGGCAACCCGTCAGGCGCCTAAAAACCCCGTTCAATGGCGAAATGTCGCCTCCGCGCATCACTTCGCGAGGCGCAACTCCATGAACACGTCGGCGCGGGCGTAGGGGGTTTCCGTCGGCGGCAGGTCGACGAAACCGGCCGCGCGGTAGAGGCCCAAGGCCGGCCCGAGACTGGAGTTGGTTTCCAGGTAGAGCCTCGGCGCGCCTACGGACTCGGCCCGCTCCACGCACGCCCGCATCAGCAGCCGGCCGAGGCCGGTCCCTCGCGCCGCCTCGCTCACGGTCATCTTGGAGACCTCGAACCCGCCGTCGTCCATCGGCTTCAGGCCGACGCAACCGATCGCGACGCCCGCGTCGTTCTCGGCGATGAAGATATGGCCGCCCTTGTCGACGACCTGTCCCTGGGGATCGTCGAGCACGATCCGGTCCGCCGCCTCGATCGCGAAGAGCCGGGTGATCCAGGCCTCGTTCAGGGTCTTCCAGGCGGCGGCGTGGCGGGGTTCGAAATCGACGATGCGCATGACCCGACTATAAAGGAAGCCGAAGCCCTCTGGAGAAGTCCCTTGGTCCATCCCGTCTACGCCGACCTGCCCACGACCATCTTCGAGGTGATGAGCGGGCTGGCCCGCGAGACCGGCGCGATCAACCTGGGCCAGGGCTTTCCCGACGAGCCGGGACCCGAGGCCGTGCGGCGCAAGGCGGCCGAGGAAGCCGTGGACGGCTACAACCAGTACCCGCCCATGCGGGGGCTGCCCGAGCTGCGCCGCGCCGTCGCCGCCCACTATGCGCGGTTCCAGGGCCTGGACCTCGACGAGACCGAGGTGACCGTCACCTCGGGCGCCACCGAGGCTCTGGCCGCGGCCTTTCTGAGCCTGATTTCGCCCGGCGACGAGGTGGTGCTGTTCCAACCGCTGTACGACGCCTACCTGCCGATGGTCCGGCGGTGCGGCGGGATTCCGAAACTGGCCCGGCTGGAACCGCCGCATTTCCGCATCACGCGCGAGACTCTCGACGGCGTGTTCACGCCGAAGACGCGGCTGGTGGTGCTGAACAACCCGGTGAACCCGGCCGCCACGATCTTCGCCGACGGGGATTTGGCCCTTCTGGCGGAATACTGCGTGGCTCATGGCGCGATCGCCGTCTGCGACGAGGTCTGGGAGCAGATCGTCTTCGACGGACGGACGTTCAAGCCGCTGATCGCCTTTCCCGGCATGCGGGACCGGACCGTGAAGATCGGCTCGGCCGGCAAGATGTTCGCCCTCACCGGCTGGAAGGTCGGCTTCCTGTGCGCCGCGCCGGCGCTCACCAGGGGCCTGGCCGGAGCCCACCAGTTCCTGACCTTCACCACCCCGCCGAACCTTCAGGCCGCCGTCGCCTGGGGCCTGGAGAACAGCGCCGGCTGGTTCGCGAGGATGCCGGGCGACCTGCAGCGCTCCCGCGACCGGCTCGCCGCCGGCCTGGCCCGGGAGGGGTTCAAGGTGCTGCCCGCGGCCGGGACCTACTTCCTGAATGTCGATCTGTCGGCGTCGGGCGTGGCGGAAGCCGACCGGGACTTCTGCCTCCGGGCGGTCAAGGATCACGGCGTCGCCGCCATCCCCGTATCCGCCTTCTATGAGCGAGACGCGCCGACCAACATTGTCCGCCTCTGTTTCGCCAAACGCGACGAGACGCTGGACGCGGGGATCGAACGCCTGGCGGCGGCGCGGGCGGCGGCGCTCTAGCGCCTTGCGTCCTTCAGCGCGTATCGATCCGCGCCACCACGGACATGCCCGGCGCCAGCCGCTGGGCGGCTTCCTGCCCCGGATTGATCGCGATCCGCACAGGGATCCGCTGGGCGACCTTGGTGAAGTTGCCGGTGGCGTTGTCCGGCTTGATCACGCTGAACTCCGAACCGGTGGCCGGGGCGATCCGCTCGACCCTGCCGCGGACTTCCTGGCCGCCGAGGGCGTCGACGGTCAGCGCCACCGGCTGGCCGACCCGGACGCGCTTCATCTGGGTTTCCTTCATATTGGCCACGACCCAGACGGTGTCGGGCACCAGGGCCATCAGCTGCGTGCCCGTGGCGACGTACTGTCCCTGCTTGACGCCGATCTCGCCGAGACGCCCGGCGCGCGGCGCGACGATGCGGGTGTTGTCGAGGTCGATCTGGGCGAGGCGCACCTGGGCGCGGGCGTTCTCGACCGCGGCCTCCAGCGACCCTTTTCCGACGACGGCGGTGGTCACGCTGGTCTGGGCGATCGCCTCCTGGGCGCGGGTCTGGGCCAGCGTGGCCCGGGCCGAACGCAGCGCCGCCTCCGCCACGTCGACCTGGGCCTGGGCCACCCAGCCGCCGTCGTGCAGCTTGCGCACCCGGTCGGCGTCGGCCTGGGCCTTGGCCAGGTTCGCCTGGGCCCCGGCGATCGCCGCCTGGCTGGAAGCGACCGAGCCGCGCGCCGACGACTGGCTTTGCGCCGAGTTGGCCAGCGCCGCCTCGGCCGAATGCAGGCTGGCGACGGCCTGTTCCAGCCGCTGGCGGTAGATGCGGTCGTCGATCTGGGCCAGCAGGCCGCCGGCCTGCACGACCTGGTAGTCCTGGACCGGCACGACGCCGACGTAGCCGTTCACCTGGGGCGCGATGATCGTCACCTGCCCCCGGACATAGGCGTTGTCCGTCCGCTGAATGGCGTCCGAGAACGGCGGCAGCCTCCAGGCGTAGAGGACCAGGGTGATCCCGGCCAGGGCCGCCAGGACCAGCACGATCGACCACATCACGTTGCGTCGCGGCGTCGCCGGCTGCGGCGGAGGCGCGGCGGACGGTTGGGCGGCGGCGGGAGGCGAAGCTGTCGTGGTGTCTGTCATCGGGGGCTCGGTCGTCAGTCCGCGTCGGCGGGGGCCGGGGGCGGGGATATGGGCTGTGCGGCCTGGCGCTGGAGCGCCAGCTGGCCGCGGATGTAGTGGAAGGTCATCCAGACGGCGGCGACGGCGGCGATCACCGCGATCATCAGCGACACGTCGTTGTAGGCCAGGACGTTGGCCTGCTGGGTGATCTGCTGTCCCAGCAGGCGCAGGCCGACGCCGTCGCGCTGGGCCGGATCGGTGATCACGCGGCCGTAGGCTCCGGACAGCTGCTGCAGCCGCTGGACCACCTGCGGGTCGAGCAGGGTCATGCCCTCGGCCAGCTGGTTGGAGTGGAACTTCTCGCGCAGGACCTGGACCGTGCCGGTCAGGGCCGAACCGGCCAGGCCGCCGATGTTCTGCCCCACCGAGAACACCACGATGAAGGAGACGAAGGTCTTGGGGCCTTGGCGCAGGGCGTTGCCCAGACCGATCAGCATCGCCGGGCCGATGAAGATGGCCGCGGCGAAGGCCAGCAGGGCCTGGCTCAGGTAGAGGTTCACCGGGCGGGTCAGCACCGTGGCCTGGCTGTCCAGGAAGGCGCCGAGCGCGATCAGGGCCAGGGCCACGGCGATCGGCCGCTCGGCCTTCAGCGGGTTGACCAACAGGGCGATGAGGACCGTCCCCGCGGCGCTGGCGATCAGGATCACCGTGAACAGGCCCAGCAGCTGGTCGGGCCCAAGCCCCATCGCCTGCAGGAAGCCGAGCGCGCCGGTGTTCTGCTCGGCCAGCACGATCCGCACCACCAGGATGGCCAGGATCAGCCGGGCGACGTCCTGGCCGGCCAGCCAGCGCAGGTCGATCAGCGGATTGCTGCGGTTGAACTCGATCAGGATGGCGGCGGTCAGCAGCACGATGGCGCCGACCAGGGCCCAGCCGATCCAGGCGGCCTCGAACCACCAGACGATCCGGCCCAGGCCCAGCACGGCGCTGAGCAGGGCCACGCCGGGCGCGAACAGGGCGAAGGTCACGAAGTCGAGCGGCTCGAAGACCTTCATGCGCTGGGACGGCGGCAGCTTGAGGCTGAAGGTCGCCGCGAGACAGACCAGCACCATGCCCAGTTCGAAGACGTAGAAGCCGCGCCAGTCGTCGATGAGCAGCAGGTCCGGCATGATGACCCGCGCCAGCGGCGGCGCCAGGCCGGAGACCCCGATGCCGAGCATCAACGCCTTCAGGCGATGCTGCGCCGGCAAGGCCTGGATGATGTAGAGGAAGCCGAGGCTCGAGAGACCAGCGGCCGCCATTCCGGCCACCGCGCGGACGGCCAGGGTCGAGACGTAGTCCTCGAACACCAGCGGCGCGACCGAGATGGCCAGGAAGGCCAGCAGGAAGATCTGGGTGAACAGCCGCAGCCCGTACTGCTGGCGGAACTTGACCAGGATCAGGTTCATGCAGGCGTTGGTCATCACGAAGACGACCGGCAGCCAGGCCGCCTCGACGGGCGTGATCCCGAGCGACCCCTGCAGGTTGGGAAGATTGGCCTGGACCGCCGCGTTGCCGAGGCTGCCGGTCATGGCGACCACGAAGCCGGTCGCGCCATAGGCGATGCGGCGCCGCCAGTGATGGTCGGGCGTCGCGGGCGAACCCGGCATCGTCGGCCGCTCGTGCGGCTTCAACGACCGTTCGTATTCCTCCCACGAAAGGTCGTGGCCGTGACTCACGACGCGTCCTCCAACCCCTTGGAAGCATGACATGGCAACGCCGACGGCGCGAGATTCGCTCCCGGCCGGGCCGACGGGGTCGCCTTCATAGGGTGGAGACGCGGCCTCGTCATCGAAAAATGGACGAGTCCGTCCATTTTTCAAGATCGCGGGTCGTCGAGGCCAAAGAAAAAGGGCGACCTCGGCGGGCCGCCCTCCTCCGAAGCTCGATGGTCCGAAGCCTAGATCGTCGCGCCGCCGTCCACGACCACCGCCTGGCCGGTCATGAAGGTTCCGGCGGACGAGGCCAGGAACACGGCGGCCCCGGCGATCTCGTCAGGCTCGCCGATCCGGCGCAGCGGCACGCCCTCGGTCGAGCGGCGCAGGGTCTCGGGATTGTCCCAGAGGGCCTTGGCGAAGTCGGTCTTGATGAGGCCCGGGGCGATGCAGTTCACGCGGATGCCGTGCGGTCCGTACTCGTGGGCCAGGTTGCGGGCCAGCTGGAAGTCTGCCGCCTTGGAGATGTTGTAGGCGCCGATCACGGCGTTGCCGCGCAGGCCGCCGATCGAGGAGACGATGATCACCGCCCCGTCCTTCCGCTCGATCATCTCCGGGGCGCACATGCCGATCAGCCAGTGGTTGGAGATGATGTTGTTGTCGAGGATCTTGCGGAACTGGTCGTCGGCGATGCCGGCCAGAGGGCCGTAATAGGGATTGCTGGCGGCGTTGCAGACCACGATGTCGACCTTGCCGAACGCCTTGCGGGTCTCGTCGACCAGGCGCTGCAAGTCCTCCTTCGAGGAGATGTTGGCCGGAACGGCGATCGCGGTCCCTTCGCCGTGGGCGGCGTTGATCTCGGCGGCCACCTCTTCGCAGGGGCCGGCCTTGCGCGAGGAGATCGTCACCTTGGCGCCGTGCTGGGCCATGCGCTCGGCGATGGCCTTGCCGATCCCGCGTGAGCTGCCGGTGATGATCGCGACCTTGCCGGTCAGGTCGAAGAGGGTTCCTTGAGCAGCCGACATTCGCGCCTCCCTTAAACGCTTGTTTGAAGTTGGCGCACCGTGGCGGCTGGGCGACGTCGCGTCAAGCGGTCAGCGCTCTGCCGAGCGCGAGCAGCGGTTCGCGCTGGACATCCGGGATCGAGCCGTCCGCCTTCGGGCCGACATTGATCAGGAGGTTGCCGCCGGCCGCCGTCGTCTCGCGATAGAGGGCGAGCAGCTGCTCTGCCGTCAGATAGTCCGAGGTCGGTTCGGCGGCGTTGTAGCCGAAGGCCAGACCCAGGCCGCGGGTCGACTCCCACTTCACGCCCTGCAGGTGGTCGCCGAAGCCGTACTCCACGGTGCGAAAGTCTGCATGCGGCGGGACCGCGCCGCCGCCGCCATGGACGCCCTGCTCGGCGATGCGCGCCTTGATGCGGTCGTTGAAGGCGGCGCAGGCGGTCGGGTCGCGCAGGCCTTCGAACAGGGGCGCGATCCCCAGCCAGCGGTCGTTGACCACCCCGTCCGGCACGGCCGCGTAGTAGTCGGCGAACAGGGCCGGCAGATCCTCGGCGTCAGGCCAGGCGATGTCGTTCCACAGCACCGAAGGCCGGTAGCGATCGATCAATTCCCGCACCTGGGCTGCGGCATAGGCGCGATAGGCGTCGTCGGTGGGCACACAGGCGAACATCTCGCCCATGTTGCGGATCAGCCGCGGCCGGAAGGTCCAGTCCAGGCCGCCGGAGTAGTAGAGCCCGAACCGCATCCCCCGTCGGCGGACGGCCTCGGCCAGCTCGCCGACGAAATCCCGCTCGGACCGCCAGCCGGGACGGTGTGGGTTCTCGACCTGCGTCGGCCACAGGCAGTAGCCGTCGTGATGCTTGGTCACGAAGACGACGTACCGAGCCCCGGCATTCTGGAACAGATCGGCCCAGGCCTCGGCGTCGAAGGCCCGAGCGGCCGCCTCGAACGGCTCGCGGAAATTCGCGTAGGGCGCCGCGCCCCAGTGGACGCGATGATGCTCCGAGGTCGGACTGCCGGGATCGCGCAGGGCGTTCTCATACCATTCCGCGTAGGGGCCGAGCACGAAGGCGTCGTCGTAGTCGGTCTCGAACAGGCTGGTGATCGACCGCCCCGGCGGGGCGTAGGCCGGCACGGCGAACAGGCCCCAATGGACGAAGATCCCGAGTTGCGGCTCGGCATACCAGTCGGGGACCGGACGTCCCGCGAAGGCGCTGAAGTCGGCCATGGCTCCCCTCCCCTGGGACCGCTGAAAGATCAGGGTCGGCCGCCCTCCCCCAGGGAAGGCAACGCCTCATCCGCACTTGGCCTGGCCGCCCATGTCGAGATGGAAGTGGTCGCGATGGGCGTCGTTGTAGTCGGGGCTCAGCGTGGTCAGGAACACCTGGCAGGCGCCGTCGCGGATGCGGTGCAGAAACTTGCCCTTCGGTCCCGGATCGCTCCAGTCGGCCGCCACGGCGATCACCGTGCCGTCGGCCAGCCGGAAGGCGGCGACGTCCAGGGCGTTGGCGGCGGCGTGCTCACTGACCGGCGTATCCTCGCGGCCGTACATCCGACGGCAGGCGAAGGCGCCGTAGTGGTCGATCCGGACGACGCCCTGGCCGAACAGGTCGAAGGCGGCGGGCTGGACCACCTGCCGCTCCCAGATGCTGACCGCCAGGGCCTGTTTGCAGGTCATCTCCGCGCCGTCCGGTTTCAGCGGCGCCAGGCCCGCCTCGATCTTCAACGCGTCGTGGACGGCGCAGAAGCCGGACACTCGCGGCGCGACCTCGGAGAACTCGACCCCGCCATTGTAGAGGATCGCCCGGCAGGCCCGCGGGTCGGCGCCGGACCGGGCGGCCTTGATCTTGGTCGCCATGCCGACCGGATCGACCAGCGCAAGCGGCTTCCAGGGCAGATGTTCGCGCGGGATCGCCCGGTCGGCGGCGAAGGCCAGGACCCCGACGATCCCCCAGAGCAGAGTGAACCCCACGATCCGCGCCGCCAGGGTCTGGCGGGCGGCGCGCCGCTCGATCTGCGGCAGGTCGGGACGGGGAACGCGATAGCCGGCCATGGAACGTCGTTACCAGAGTTCCCGATCCTCGTGTCGAGAAGGTGACGGTCAGCGGTTGAGCGCGGCCACCACCTTGCCTCCGGCCGGAGGATCGATGTCGGTGCGGGTGGTCTCGGTCAGGCGGGCCATGGTCATGTAGAAGCCGCAGGTCAGGATGATCTCGACGATCTCCTTACTGTCGAAATGTTTCTGGGCCTCGGCCAGGCTGGCTTCGCTCGCCTTGACCTTCTCGATCACCTCGGCGGCGAAGGCGAGCAGCGCCCGCTCCCGGGCGTCGAAGGCCGGGTCGTCGAAGCGACGCGCGGCCAGGGCGTCGATCTGGGCCTGGGTGCAGCCGCAGGCCAGGCCGATCGGCACATGCTGGTTCCACTCGTACTCGCCGCCCTCCAGCTCGGCGACCAGCAGGATGACCAGTTCGCGCAGGTCCGCGCCGAGCTGCTGTCGGCTGAGGATCGCCCCGCCGAACCGCAGCGCCGGCTCCATCAGGGTGTCTGCGTTGGCCAGCATGCGGAAGATGTTCAGCTTGGCGGCCAGCCTGTCCCAGTAGTCCCGGGCCTTGGGCGGCAGGGCGTCGACGTCGGCGAAGGGGACCATCGGCATGGCGGGGTTTCCTGTGTTCTTGTTGCGGACAGCTTGACCCGGACGAATGGACGCAGTCCACCACCAGGGACGCCGCACACCGCTTGCATAACGAGCGTAAGCATCCATCTGGATGATCCGAGGGGAGATCGACGAGATGAAGGACGCCGCCGCGCCCGCCGACACCGCCGCGACCTGGCGTGATCTGTTGCGGCCCGCGCTGGCGTCGCGGTTCGCCTTCCTGTGCCTGGGCATCTGGCTGAACGCCGCGGACGCGCTGGTCACCGTCACCCTGACCCCGACCATCGCCGCCGAGATCGGCGGCTTCCAGCATTTCGGCTGGTCGATCGCCGCCTTCCTGCTCGGGGCGATCGTGGCCGGCGTCTGCTCGGGCCGGCTGTCGCTGGAGATCGGCCTGCGCCCCGCCATCGCCGTGGCGGGCGTGGCCTACGCCGCCGGCTGCGCGCTCAGCGCCCTGGCGCCGGACTTCCTGGTGTTCGTCGCCGGCCGCCTGGTCCAGGGCCTGGGCGCCGGGGCCATCGCCGCCCTCTGCTACGTCGCCATCAACGCCATGTTCCCGGAAGGCCTGTGGGTCCGCATCCTGTCGGCCCTGGCCGGCGTCTGGGGGGCGGCCACCCTCCTCGGCCCGCTGATCGGCGGCCTGTTCGCCCAGGCCGACTGGTGGCGGGGCGCCTTCTGGTTCTTCGCGGCCCAGGGCCTGATCTTCGTCGGAGCCACCTTCCTGCTGGTCAAGCGTCCGCCCCGGTCCGAGGGCGACGCCACGCCGCGCATCCCCATCCCGCAGCTGCTGATCCTGGCGCTCGGCGTGGCCCTGATCGCCAGCGCCGGGGCGACCCGCAACATCGCGCTGGACCTGGGCTTCGCCGTCTGCGGCGTGGTCTGCGTCTGGCTGCTGCTGCGGCTCGACGCCCGGGCCGGCGGCGTGCTGCTGCCGAAGTCGGCCGGCAACCTGGCGACCGCGGCCGGCGCCGGCTACTTCGTGATCTTCGCCATGGAGGCGGCGACCATCGCCTTCAGCGTCTACGGCCCGGCCTTCGTCCAGGTGCTGCACGAGGCCACGCCGCTCGTCGCCGGCTACGTCATCACCGCCGTGGCGGCGGGCTGGACGGTGGCGGCCTTCGCCGTCTCGGGCGTCCATAACCGCGACGGCTTCATGATCCGGCTGGGCGCGACCGGCGTCCTGGCGGGGCTGGCGCTCAGCGCCTGGGCCGTGCCCTACGGCACGCTCTGGATGATCGTCGGCGCTCTGGCCCTGGCCGGCGTCGGGTTCGGCATGTCCTGGGCCTTCCTGTCCAAGCGCGTCATCGCCAGCCTGTCCGACGCCGAGCGCCCGCTCGGCTCGTCGGCGGTGCCCACAGCCCAGATGATCGGCGGCGCGGTCGGCGCGGCGGCGGCCAGTTCGGTAGCGGCCGCCCTGGGCTTCGCCGAGGGCGTCGATCCGGAGACCGGACGGCAGGCCGGGTTCTGGCTGTTCGCGTCCTTCGTGCCCCTGGCCATCCTCGGCTGGGTGGCGGCCTGGCGGCTGGGCGGAATGCGGGTCGAGGACTAGGCCCGCGTCGGGATCAGCGCCGCCGGCGAATATCGACGCATCAGGTCGAAGGCCACCCAGACCACCACCAAGAGCCCGATCGCGCGAGATCCGACGCCGACGGCGACCTTCAGCCATTCCTGGTCCTGCGCCAGCGCCACCAACGGGGGCCAGGCGGCGAACGCCATCATCGCCACATAGAGACAGGCTCCGATCGTCACCAACCTCGGCCTGGCAGGTGGTTTCAAGGTCTCGGGCTGATCGGTGACGCGCTGCAGGCCGTGCGTGGGGAACGCCCGTGTGCCAGCCGTGGTCACGGCGATCCAGGACAGCAGCAGATGCAGGACACAGATCGCTCCGAACGGCAGCGCCAGCCAGAGCGCGATCGTCGACCCGCGGGCCTCGTCCGGCAACCCGCCCGTGGCCCAGTCCCAGCCCTTGCCTGTCAGGTAGATGGCGCCGAACAACAGAGCCACGCTTCCGCCGCCCTGCAACCAGCCGCCCGTGCGCCCGCCTTGCCTGTCCCCGAACATGCGCCAAGCCTAGCGAGCCGAGCGTATCTCGCCAAGCGCCCAGAACGCCGTTCGCCCGAGCGGACGGCTCCGCGTCACGCCGTCGCCAGCGCGGTGTCCTCCACCACCTTGACCACGTCGGCCATGATCTGGGTGAGCTTGAAATCCTTGGGCGTATAGACGCGGCGGACGCCCATCTGCTTCAGGATCAGGGCGTCTTCCGGCGGGATGATGCCGCCGACCACCACCGGGACGTCGGCCAGACCCTCGGCCCGCATCAGCCGCACCACCTCCTGGACGAGGTCCAGGTGCGAACCGCTGAGGATCGACAGACCGACGACATGAGCCTTCGTCTCCACGGCCCGGCGGACGATCTCCTCGGGCGTCGAGCGGATGCCGTCGTAGTGAACCTCCATCCCCACCGCGCGGGCGCGGGTGGCGATCTGTTCGGCGCCGTTGGAGTGGCCGTCCAGGCCGGGCTTGCCGATCAGGTAGGTCAGGGTCCGGCCGAGGACCTCCGACACACGCTCCACGTCCTTCCTCACCGCCTCGATGTCCTCGGCGTCCTCGCCCGTCGCGACGACCACGGCGACGCCGGTCGGGCCGCGGTATTCGCCGAACACCTCGCGCAGGGCGAAGGCCCATTCGCCGGTCGTGACCCCCGCCTTCGCCGCGGCGATCGAGGGCTCCATGATGTTCCGCCCCTCGCGGGCGGCCGACTTCAGCTCGGCCATGGCCGCGTCGGCGGAGACGGCGTCACGCTCGGACCGCCAGACCTTCAGGCGACTGACGACCTCGGCCTCGAGCCGGGGATCGACCGTCTCGATCGCGCCTTCGCCGGCGCTCAGCGGCGAGGGTTCGCTGTCGGTCCAGCGATTGACGCCCACGACGGTCATCTCGCCCGTCTCGACCGAACGGACCCGGTCGGCGTTCGAGGCGACCAGCGCGCCCTTCATGTAGTCGATGGCGGCGGAGGCCCCGCCCATCCCGTCGATCTTCGACAGCTCGGCCAACGCGCCCTCGCGCAGCTGGGCGACCTTGGCCTCGACCACATGGCTGCCGGTGAACAGATCCTCGTATTCCAGCAGGTCGGTCTCGTAGGCCAGCACCTGCTGCATGCGCAGCGACCACTGCTGGTCCCAGGGCCGCGGCAGGCCCAGCGCCTCGTTCCAGGCCGGCAGCTGCAGCGCCCGGCAACGGGCGTCCTTGCTCAGCGTGACGGCCAGGGCCTCGAGCAGGATGCGGTAGACGTTGTTCTCCGGCTGCGGCTCGGTCAGGCCCAGGCTGTTGACCTGCACGCCGTAGCGGAACCGCCGAGCCTTGGCGTCCTGGACGCCGTAGCGCTCGCGCAGGATCTCGTCCCAGAGGACCGTGAACGTCCGCATCTTGCAGAGCTCGGTCACGAACCGGACGCCGGCGTTGACGAAGAAGCTGATCCGGGAACAGACGATCTCGAAGTCCTGTTCGGGGACCTGGCCGCCCGTGCGGACGGTGTCCAGCACCGAGATGGCCGTGGCCAGGGCGTAGGCCAGCTCCTGCTCCGGCGTCGCCCCGGCCTCCTGCAGGTGATAGCTGCAGACGTTCATCGGGTTCCACTTGGGAACCTCGCGATAGCACCAGGCGATCATGTCGCCGATCAGCTTCAGGCTCGGCTGCGGCGGGAAGATGTAGGTCCCGCGGCTCAGGTATTCCTTGATCAGATCGTTCTGGGTCGTGCCCTGCAGCGCCTTGCGGTCGACGCCCTGTTCGTCCGCCAGCGCGACGTACATCGCCAGCAGCCAGGCGGCCGGGGCGTTGATCGTCATGGAGGTGTTCATGCGGTCGAGCGGAATGCCGTCGAACAGGGTCCGCATGTCGCCCAGGTGGCCGACCGGGACGCCGACCTTGCCGACCTCGCCCCGCGCCAGGATGTGGTCGGCGTCGTAGCCGGTCTGGGTCGGCAGATCGAAGGCCACCGACAGCCCGGTCTGCCCGGCGGCCAGGTTGCGGCGATACAACGCGTTCGACTTCGCCGCCGTCGAATGGCCGGCGTAGGTGCGAAAGATCCACGGCGCGTCGGGGGCGTGCTGGAAGGGCTTGCTGCTCATGGCGGGTCTCACGCGTTTCCGACGTTTCTTGTTGTTTTGCCGGGATCATGCGCCCCGATTTTTTGCGGCGCAACATGCCGCAAGCGTCAAGCGGACGCTCCGTTCCGCGCCGGGCGATGCTGCGTCGCACAAGAATTCCCTTGCCAGGTTCCGACGCCTGCCACACGATCCTTCCATCGCTAAGGGCATTGGGGCCGGTCGAGAGGCATGGCCTTGCGCCGCCCTGGCGGAGCCGAGGATCGCGAGCCCCCGGCCCGACGATCGAAACGACGCCGGAACAGCAACCGGCGCTGCCGCATTGCAATAGAAACGCCGTTGGACGCCCCGCCATGACCGCCGCCGCCGAGACCCTGGACAAGACCCCCGTCAAGGACCTGTACGAGATCGGCGAGATCCCGCCGGCCTTCCATGTCCCGAAGACCATGTACGCCTGGACCGTGCGCAAGGAGCGCCATGGCCGCCCCGAGGCCGCCATGCAGGTCGAGGTCGTGCCGACCTGGGAGATCGGCGAGGACGAGGTGCTGGTGCTCGTGATGGCCGCGGGCGTGAACTACAACGGCGTCTGGGCCGCGCTAGGCGAGCCGATCAGCCCGCTCGACGGCCACAAGCATCCCTACCATATCGCCGGCTCCGACGCCTCGGGCATCGTCTGGAAGGTCGGCGCCAAGGTGAAGCGCTGGAAGCTCGGCGACGAGGTGGTCATCCACTGCAATCAGGACGACGGCGACGACGAGGAGTGCAACGGCGGCGACCCGATGTTCTCGTCCAGCCAGCGCATCTGGGGCTACGAGACGCCGGACGGCAGCTTCGCCCAGTTCTGCCGCGTGCAGTCGCGCCAGCTGATGCCGCGGCCCAAGCACCTGACCTGGGAAGAGGCCGCCTGCTACACCCTGACCCTGGCCACCGCCTACCGGATGCTGTTCGGCCACAAGCCGCATGAGCTGAAGCCCGGCCAGAACGTGCTGGTCTGGGGCGCCTCGGGCGGGCTGGGCGTCTTCGCGGTGCAGCTGGCGGCGGTCGCCGGGGCCCATGCCATCGGCGTTGTCAGCGACGACGACAAGATCGACTACGTCCTCAGCCAGGGCGCCAAGGCGGTGCTGAACCGCAAGAACTTCAACTGCTGGGGCCAGCTGCCGACGGTCAACGGGCCGGAGTTCTCCGACTACATGAAGGAGACCCGAAAGTTCGGGAAGGCGATCTGGCAGATCACCGGCAACAAGGACGTCGACCTGGTGTTCGAGCACCCGGGCGAGGCGACCTTCCCGGTGTCAGTGTTCCTGGTGAAGCGCGGCGGCATGGTCGTCATCTGCGCCGGCACCACCGGCTACAACCTGACCATGGACGCCCGCTTCCTGTGGATGCGCCAGAAGCGGGTCCAGGGCAGCCACTTCGCCAACCTGATGCAGGCCAGCGCCGCCAACCAGCTGGTCATCGACCGCCGCGTCGACCCCTGCCTGTCGGAGGTCTTCACCTGGGAGGACATCCCGGCGGCGCACGAGAAGATGCTCGACAACAAGCACCTGCCCGGAAACATGGGCGTGCTGGTCTGCGCCCAGCGTCCGGGCCTGCGGACGTTCGAGGAAGTGCAGGAGATCTCGGCGGAGCGCGGGGCCTAGGCTCTCGAACGTCGGACGCGTTCGGGCGGCGGCTCCCGGAAGAGGGCCGCCGTTTTTGCGCTCCAGGCCGACGCTCGCTTTCGACCCGTTGCGAACCTTTGCGCAGCGGCTACGCTCGCGACATGAAGCTACTCGCCGGACTGATTGGGGCAGCTCTGCTGCTTGCCTCTTGCGGAGCGCCCACAGTCGCGACCGAAGGACCTCGACCCGATGCGGACCGCATCGCGGCGGATCGCGTCACGGTGGAAAATCTTCGATCGATGTATCCACACCCGGACGACTGGCATCGTCTGGCCCTCTACGGCAACCGGGACTTCGTCGACGACGCGGTCTGGCGTGACATTGCGATGCAGCCGGATTGTGATCGCGCTACCGCGCTGGCCATCTTCTGGATGGCGCAGCCTGACTATTTCGCGGAGTTCGCTGATCGGGCGGCGGTGCCGGACGTTGACCGCGCCAGCTACGATTTGATCACCCTGATCCGGGAACGCTGGCAGGCCGGAGCCTACCGGCGAGGGGAACTGGCGTTTGCGCCTGAATCGGACGTCTCGCCGGTCGATCTTGAAGGTCTCCGTCGGCGGTATGGGGGACGTGTCGACCAGCTGATGCCGCCTGAGATGCGGGTCAAGCTTGAAGGGCGGCGGCTGCCCCGGGCCGGCTTCCATGCACCGGGGGTTCTCGGTTCGGGATGATCGGCTCAAGGGTCTGCTTCCCCCTTGGCGGAACATTGCGCGGGCGGGCGTCCGCGCTCCAATTCCATCAAGGCCTTGGGGCGGGACCTATCAGCCCCCCTTTCCCCGATTGTCCCCGCGAAGGCGGGGACCCAAGCCGACGACACGGCTTCACCGATCGGGGCACACCTGAAAACCAGCTTGGCCGCCCGCTTTCGCGAGGACCTTCGGATGAAGGCGGATACGCCCAGGCTTCCGGCGTGAATCTCGATCCGACCTAGCCTTTGCGCGCCAGTTCGTCGGCGATCGTGCGCCGCAGCGCCTCGGCCGGGGCTACGACCTCTTCGTACCCCAGCTCGGCGCGGATGCGGGTCGTGTCGGTGTCCAGCGGATAGGCCAGATCGAGCCCGGCCAGCGGCCCGCTCGGCTCGCCCTCCTCGATCAGCCGCCCCTCCCAGCTGATCACATCGGCGAACCGCGCCGCCCAGTCGCGATGCGACAGCGGTTCCACCGGGCCGATGTTGTAGACGCGCCCGCCGGCCGCCGGATGCGTCGCCGCCAGGGCCAGGCCGGCGGCGACATCTTCCACGAAGCCGTAGCTGGTCCGCCAGTCGAGCCAGGCGGCCGGCGCGGCGATCTCGGCCCGGCCCGCCGCCATCGGCGCGATCAGCCAGCCGAACCGACGCTGCCTGTCGCCAGGCCCGTACACCATCGGCAGCCGCGCGACTGTCCCGTCGACGCCGGACTGGCCGAGCAGCGCCTGTTCCAGCGGGATCTTGTCGTAGTCGTCGAACATCTTCTGCGGATCGTCCGCCGCGCGGGGCTCCGCCAGGCGGTAGGGATGGCGGGTCGTCCGCAACGGCGAGTCCTCGGCCAGAGGCTCGCGGATCGGCTCTGGCGCGGCCTTACGGTGAAGCCCCTCGTAATTGCGATAGACGTCGGCCGAGCTGGCCAGGACGTATCGCCCGATCTCGCCGGCCAACGCCTCGAACAGCGGCAGCGTGTCGGCCTCGGTCATGGCCATCATGTCGACGACCGTCGTGACCCGGTGCGCGCGGACGGCGGTCAGGACGGCGCGAGGATCGCCCCGGTCGGCGACCAGGTTCACGGCGCCGGCCGGCGTCGATCGCCCGCCCCGATGCAGCGCGACCGTCTCTCCGACTTCCGTCAGACGACGGACGACAGGCCCGCCGATGAAACCCGTGCCGCCCAGGACGAGGACCGTCATGCCGCCCTTTTTCCCACCACCGTCAGCGTCATCGCCGCGGCGGCGCAGAGCAGCACCACCGGCACGGTGAACCAGACCACCTGCGAGCCGCTGGCCCCCGCGCCGAGCAGCTCGCCGGCCGCGAACGGCCCAACGGCCGAGCCGAAACGGCCGGCGGCGATGGCCGCGCCGACGCCGGTCCCTCGCACCGCCGGAGCGTAGTAGCTCGGGCCCAGGCCGTAGAGACCGAACTGGCCGGCCATGATCAGGAAGCCGACCGCGAAGGCCAGGACGCTGGTCGCGGCGATCCCCGCCGTCGGCGAGGCCAGCGCGAACAGCGCCCCGATCAGCAGGGCGAACAGCAGCGCCAGCGGCCAGCGGGCGCCGAAGCGGTCGATGACCAGGCCGGCCAGCAGCCCGCCCGCCGCGCCGCCGAGGTTGAACAGGGTCGAGACCCCGGCCGCCGCCTTGGCCTCGAAGCCCCGGTCGACGATCAGGATCGGCAGCCAGTTCAGAAACAGGTGAAGCACCAGGGCGATGGCGGCGTAGGCGACCCAGAGGCTCAGCGTCGTCGCCAGCCGACCACGCCCGAACAGCGCGGCCAGTCCGGCGCCTTTCGCCACGGGCGCGGCGTCGGCCCGACGGGTCTCCGGCAACCACAGCCACAGGACCACGGCCATGACCAGCGGCGCGATCCCGCCGACGATGAAGATCAGCCGCCAATCGGCCAGCGCCAGGTCCGTCCGCGCCAGCAGACCGACCAGGGCGCCGCCGATCGGCATCCCCGCCGTCACCGCGCTGACCACCGCCGTCCGGCGGCGCTCGGGGGCCAGCTCGGAGGTGATGGCGATCAGCATCGGCATGGCCCCGCCCAGGCCCAGGCCGGTCACGAAGCGCACCGTGAGCAGCAGCTCGTAGTCGGCCACGAACGCCGTCGCCAGCGAGAACAGGCCGTAGACGATGACCGCCGTCAGCAGGACCGGCTTGCGCCCCCAGCGGTCCGCCATGGTCCCGCAGGCCGCGGCGCCGATCAGCAGGCCCAGCAGGCTGGCGCTGAAGGCCATCCCCGCCTCCGGCTTCGACAGGCCCAGCGCCGGGACCATCTTCGGCGCGGCCACGCCCATCGAGGCGATGTCGAAGCCTTCCAGCGCCGCCGCCAGCAGGCACAGCACGATCGCGAACACGCCGCCGCCCGCACGAACCATGGTCACGCCCTCCCCAGCGATGTCGCGTGACGACGTTACTTCAGTTCGGAGGGCTTCGCAGCCGGGGCGAAACCGATACCCACAGGCGCTTCGACGACCTCGAACAGCGCTCGAACCTTGGCGCGCGCCTTCGGCGGCGCCTCATCAAGCATCGCCGCGAACAGATCGTCGCTCGTCGGGTAGGGCCGCGCGGAAGGCGTTGGCGTCGTCGGATCGACCCAGAGCGCCACGGAGACGAAGACATAGAGAACACCGAGGATCAGCAGCGCCTTGGCGACTTCGACCGGCGCGTTTCGATACAACTCCCGCGACCCGAGGAAGCCGTCGTCGGACATCATCAGAACGGCGAAGCCGAAGAAAAGCAGTCCGGCCACTCAGACCACCGGCTGGCGCACCTGACGGCCGATCTCGAACGCGGCGACATGCGCCGCCGGCGCTAGCTCGCGACCCACGGCCTGCAGGGCTTCACGGAAACTCGCCACCCACACTTCCGGAAACGCAACCCAGGCGTGCCAGGGCCAGGCGCAATCATCCGACGGTCGGCAGGCGCTGCTGGCGGAGCGTCTGCATCAGGCGGGCGACGGCGAACGTCTCGGCCGGCCCGTTGCTCGCGACCAGGAGCGCCTGTCCGCGCGCGGGGACGACCAGGGTGCTGGCGTGCCACATCCCGTTGGAGCCGTCGTGAGTCAGGACCGGGCCGCCGCCGGCCCAGGGAATCTTGTCGATCACGATCCAGCCCAGGGCGTAGGCCTGTCCCGCGCCCGGAACCGGCGTGACCAGCCGCTCGACCGTCTCGGGCCTCAGCACCCCGTCGCCGCGCGTCAGGAACAGGCGCACGAAACGGGCGTAGTCCGACATCGACATGTGGATCCGGCCCGCGGGGCCGAGCGCCGGCGGATTGTCCGCGAGACCGGCGGGGTCGACCGGCGTGAGCTTGGCCGGTTTCCCCGGGGCGATGGGCTCGTCCAGATAATGTCCCCAGGGCTCGGCGCCGCGCGGCGCGCCGAAACCGGCGCTCTTGACGCCCAACGGCTTGAACAGGTGGGCGGCGACGCCGTCCTCCCAGCTCTGGTTCAGGATCCGCTCCATGGCCGCGCCGACGATGACGTAGTTGAAGTTGGCGTAGGCATAGGCGCCCGGCGTCCCCGCCGGCGGCTTGGTCAGGATCGTGCGGGCGACATCCACGCGCTGCTCGCGGATCGGCCGGCGATCGGCATGCGCCGCCTTCAGCCACCCGCCCTCCATGAACGACTGCTCCTCGACGCCGGCCCTGTGGCCGAGCAGTTGCTCGACCGTGGTCTTGGCCCAGGCGGGATCGACCGTCAGATCCGGGAACAGCTCGGGGATCGTCGCGCCCCATTTGGCGCGGCCTGCCTCGACCAGCCGACCGTACAGGGCGGCCGTCATCGCCTTGCCGTTCGAACCGAGATGCCAGAGGTCGTCCCGGGTCACGGTGTCGGGCGCGCCGATCCGGCGGACGCCGCCGTGGCCGGCGGCTTCGACGCCCCTCGGTCCGACCGCCGTCCAGGCCAGGGCGGGCTGCCCCGTCGCCGCCAGGAGGCCGGGGATCGGATCCACGGCGGGCTCGGCGGCTCCAGCGCGCGCCCAGACCGGCGCGGTCATCGCGGCGCCGGTCGCGGCGATCAGCAGGCGGCGTCTGTCGTAGATCATCGTTGCTTCCTCCGGGCTTGGCCCGTTCGCATCGCAGGCAGGTTAGGAGGTCGGCCGACGCCGGCGGGACCTCAGGCCGGCGCGAACCGCTCCTTGAGTTGCTTCAACAGGTCGTAGGCGGCGTTGCGCTTCTCGGGCAGGAAGGCGTTGGACACGGTCACGAGCGCCAGCTTTCGCGCCGGCGCGACCAGGGCCACGGCGTGCCACATGGTGTTGGAACCTTCGTGGCCGTAGCGCGGCCCCTGGGCCCAGGGGTCCTTGGCGTTTACGCCCCACCCCTGGGCGTAGTCGCCGCCCGGCGGCGGGGTGAGCAGATGGGCGATCGTCTCCGGCTTCAGGAAGCCGCCGCCGTCGGTCAGGAACAGGCGCAGGAACTTGGCGTAGTCGGTCAGCGACGTATGCACGTTGCCCGCCGGTCCCATCGCCGCGGGGTTGTCCGCGCCCGTGGTCGGATCCATCGGGATCGGCCCGCCGAAGCCGAGCGGCAGCCGCACATGTCCCCAGGGCTGGGCGCCGAGCGGCGCGCCGAAACTGGCGGAGGTCATGTCCAGCGGCGCGAACAGCCGCGCCCGCATCGCCCCCTCCCAGGACCCCGCGGTCAGCCTGTCGATCGCCGCCCCGGCGAGCACGAAGTTCATGTTGGCGTACTCGAAGACGCCGGGCTTGGCGTTGGGCGGCGCCGCCAGGGCCTTGCCGATCAGCGAGGCGCGCTGGACCTCCAACGGGCGCTTGTCCGCCCGCGCCTCGCCCAGCCAGGGCCGCCCGATATAGCCGCTGTCGCCGAGCCCGGCCGTATGGCTCATCACCTGGTCGATCGTCGTCTTCGCCCAGGCCGGGTCGAGCTTCAGGTCCGGGAACAGCTCGGGCAGGGTCGCGCCCCAGCGGGCCAGGCCGTCCTCGACCAGCTTGCCGTACAGCGCCGCGGTCATGGCCTTGGTGTTCGAGCCGAGATGCCAGAGATCGTTCCTGGTCACGGCGTCATCGGCGCCGCGATGGCGGCGGCCGGCAGCCTCCAGGTAGGCCACGCCCTCGGCCGTCACGACCATCCCGGCGACGGCCGGCGCGCCGGTGTCCTTCAGGATCTTCTGCAGGGAGCCGGGCGCTGCGCCCGCCCCCTCCCGCGAGCAGCCGGCCAGCCCGAAAGCCACCGCCGGCCCGGCGGCCAGCAACAGTCGTCGATTGATCATCGCGGAGCCCCCGCTTGAGAGAACGACGATTGTTGACGCCACGGCGCCCGCGGATTCAAGTGACCTTTCGGCAATGTCGGGATCAGGGGACGGACGGATGGGAACGACGACGCCCTGGTGGCGCGGCGCGACGGTCTACCAGATCTATGTCCGCAGCTTCTTCGACAGCGACGGCGACGGTCATGGCGACCTGCCCGGCGTCCTGGCCAGGCTGGACTATCTCGCCGACCTGGGCGTCGACGCGATCTGGCTGTCGCCGGTCCACCCTTCCCCCAACCGCGACTGGGGCTACGACGTCTCGGACTACGAGGCCGTACACTCCGACTACGGATCGACGGCCGATCTGGAGGCCCTGATCGCGGCCGCCCACGCCCGGGGGATCCGCGTGCTGCTGGACGAGGTGCTCGCTCATACCTCCGACGAGCACGCCTGGTTCCATGCCAGCCTGACCGGCGGCGACAAGGCCGACTGGTACGTCTGGGCCGACCTCAAGGCCGACGGAACGGCGCCGAACAACTGGCTCAGCGCCTTCGGCGGTCCGGCCTGGGCTTATCAGCCGCTGCGTCGCAAGGCCTATCATCACAAGTTCCTGCGGCAGCAGCCGAAGCTGAACTGGCGGCATCCGGAGGCGCGGGCGGCGGCGCTGGACGTGCTGGACTTCTGGCTGGCCAAGGGCGTCGACGGCTTCCGGCTGGACGTCGCCAACGCCTACCTCCACGACGACGCCCTGACCGACAATCCGGTCGAGGCCGTCGACGCCGGCTGGCGCTGGAGCGCGGCGGCCAATTTTCAGAAGCACTGGATGGACTCCAACCTGATCGAGAACATCGAGGCGCTGGACGCCGTCCGCCGGACGGTAGACGCCTGGCCCGACCGGTTCGTATTCGGCGAGTTCTCGGAGGAGGCGGAGCGGTCGGGCGGCTTCGCCGATCCGGAGTCGGGCCTGCACGCCGGCTACAGCTTCCCGCTGCTGCACGCCCGCAAGCTGGGCCCGGAGTTCATCCGGCGGCATTTCGAGATGCTGGCGCGGTTCGAGCGCCACTGGCCCTGCGTCTCGTTCTGCAACCACGACGTCCCCCGGACGGCGAGCCGGTTCGGCGACGCCTCCCCGCCCCTGGCCCGACTGCTGCTGGCGCTGCTGCTCGCCCTGCGCGGCACGGTGCTGATCTACCAAGGCGAAGAACTGGGCCTGCCCGAGGCCGATCTGACCCGCGAGCAGCTGCGCGATCCGGTCGGCGATCTCTACTGGCCGGCGCACAAGGGGCGGGACGGCTGCCGCACGCCGATGCCCTGGGCGCCCGGCCACGCCCTGGGCTTCACGAGCGGAACGCCCTGGCTGCCGGCGGCGCCGGAGCATGCGGCGCTGACGGTGGCGCAGCAGGAGCGGGATCCGGATTCGACGCTGAATTTCACCCGCCGACTGCTGTTCCTGAGGAAGGCCGAGGCGGCGCTGCGGTTGGGTAGGCTGACCTTCGTGGAAGCCCCGGCGCCGCTGCTGGCGTTCGAGCGGGAATGGGACGGACGGCGCCTGCTCTGTCAGTTCAACATGAGCGGCCGGCCTATCGCCGCCGACCTGCCCGGCGAGACGCTGATGCTGCAGGGCGAAGCGATGGAGAAGGGCCTGGCGAGCTACGGCGCGCGGATCGCCCGGCTCTGATCCTCCCCTTTTGGGGGAGGGGGACCATCCCGCAGGGATGGTGGAGGGGGTCAAAGGCGTTAGGCTCTCTCCACCATGCTTCGCATGGTCCCCCCCTCCCAGGGGAGAGGAATTCCTCGAACGGAACCGCCCCCTAATCCCCTACCCTCGTGCTTAGCGGTTGAACCGTCCCGCCGACCGCCCCAAGGTGTCGCCCAACAGATGTTCGGGGAGCGGGACGCATGAAGACGTTGGGCAAGGTCGGGCTGGGCCTGGTCGGGATCGTGGCCGTGATGGCCGGGGTGGTCGCCTATCGAACCGCGACGTTCAAGCCGGCCACGGCCGTCGACGTCACCGCCGTGAAGCTGGCCGCGCCCGTGCCGGTCGACCAGGCCAAGGCGGCGCAGCACCTGTCGGAGTCCATCCGCTTCCTCACCATCAGCCACCAGGACAAGGCCGAGAACGACTGGTCCCAGTGGGACGGTCTGCACGCCTGGCTGGCGACGACCTATCCCGCCGCCCACAAGGCCATGGTCCGCGAGATCCTGCCCAACAAGGCGCTGGTCTACACTTGGAAAGGCTCCGACCCGGCCCTCGCCCCGGTCGTGCTCATGGCGCACCAGGACGTCGTGCCGGTGACCGCGGGAACGGAGAAGGACTGGAAGCATCCGCCCTTCGAGGGCGTGATCGCCGAGGACGCCGTCTGGGGCCGCGGCTCGATCGACGACAAGGGCTCGCTGGTCACCATCTTCGAGTCGCTGGAGGCCCTGGCGGCGTCCGGCTTCCAGCCCAAGCGCACGGTGATCGTCGTCAGCGGCCAGGACGAGGAGGCCGGCGGGACGGGCGCCCAGGCGGCCGCGGCGCTGTTCAAGCAGCGCGGCGTCAAGGCCGAATGGGTGCTCGACGAAGGCATGGCCGTGGTCAAGGACTTCCCGATGGTCGGCAAGCCGGTCGCCGTCGTCGGGCTGGGCGAGAAGGGCTACGCCACGCTGAAGATCGTCGCCAAGGCTTCGGGCGGCCATAGCTCGGCCCCGCCGAAGGAGACCGGCGTCGAGACCCTGTCGAAGGCGATCCTGGCCATCACCGGCAGCCCCTTCCCGCTGGAGTTCAAGGGGCCCGGCGCCGACATGATCCGCGCCATCGCCCCGGAAACCAGCCTGATGACCCGGGTCGTCGTGGCCAACACCTGGCTGTTCGGCGGTCTGCTCAAGAGCCAGCTGGCCAAGAGCCCGGCCAGCGCCGCGACCCTGCACACCACCATCGCCCCGACCATGCTCAAGGGCAGTCCCAAGGAGAACGTCCTGCCGCAGGACGCCACCGCCTGGATCAACTACCGCATCGCGCCGGGGCAGACCCGCGACGACGTCATGGCCCGCGCCAGGGCCGCGACCAAGGGCCTGGCCGTCGACCTGAGCTGGGAAGCGCCCGGCGGCAACGATCCGTCGCCCGTGTCCTCGACCTCGTCCGAAGGCTGGAAGCTGTTGGCCGCGCTCGCCTCCGACGGCGGCAAGACCCCGGTTGCGCCGGGCCTGGTCACCGCCGGCACCGACAGCCGCTACATGACCGGCGTGGCCAAGGACGTGTACCGCTTCGCCCCGATGCACGCCTCGATCGCGGAGTTCGGCATGATCCACGGCACCAACGAGCACATGTCGCTGGAGAATCTGCGGCGGATGACCGACTTCTACACCCGGCTCATCGCGACGGCGGCGGGGTGAGCGTCGCTGCGTGGTTCGAGACGCCGGCCTGAGCGCCGGCTCCTCGCCATGACGAACGTGGGCGGCGATCCGCCGACTCCGTCATCCTGAGGAGCGAGCCTCGAGCGAGCGTCTCGAAGGACGCGCTTCGCCTAAGCGCGGCGAAGCGTTAGAAACAGTCCATGCCCGCCGACGACGCCTCCGCCAAGACCGCCAAGGCCAAGCCCGCCCCGACGAAGTTCGGAACCGGGTTGCTGCGCGACTGCTGGTACTTCGCCGCGCTGTCGAGCGACCTGAAGGCCGGCAAGCTGCAGCGCTACGAACTGCTCGGCGAGCCGGTGCTGCTGGGCCGCACGCGCGGGGGCGAGGTCTACGCCATCCGCGACATCTGTCCCCACCGCGCCGCGCCGCTGTCGGCCGGCAAGCTGGTGCGCGAGGCCGACGGCGCCGAGAGCGTCGAATGCCCCTATCACGGCTGGCGGTTCCGTACCGACGGCGTCTGCAGCGCCATCCCCTCGCTGGTCGACGGCCAGGACGTCGATCCCTCGCGTATCCGCGTGCGCCGCTATCCGGCGGCCGAGAGCCAGGGCATGGTCTTCGTCTGGTTCACCAGCGATCCGCGCGGCCAGGGCGAACCCGACCAGCCGCCGCCGGTGTTCCCGGGCGTGGTCGGCGGCGGGCCCAAGGTCGTCGAGCGGATGGACTTCGACACCCACATGGACCACGCGGTCGTCGGCCTGATGGACCCGACCCACGCGCCGTTCGTCCACTCCGCCTGGTGGGCCCGCTCGGCCAAGCGCCAGTACGAGAAGCAGAAGGTCTTCGAGCCCGGCGAGGCCGGGTTCGTGATGGTCCGCCATCCGCGGTCGAAGGCCAACCGCATCTACGACATCCTGGGCGGCCAGCCCGAGGTCGAGATCACCTTCCGCCTGCCGGGGATGCGCTGGGAGCATATCCAGATCGGCGCGCGCCAGCTGCTGGCCCTGACCTGCCTGACGCCGGTCAATGAAGGCAAGACGGTGATCACCCAGCTGCTCTGGTCCGATCATCCGATCTTCGTCATCAGCCCGCTGATCAAGCCGTTCGTCCGCAAGTTCCTGCACCAGGACGGCGACATGGTGAACCTGCAGAACATGGGGCTGAAGTACGATCCGCCGCTGCTGTGGCTGGACGACGGCGACACCCAGGCCAAATGGTACCAGCAGCTCAAGCGCGAATGGACCGCCAGCCGCGCCGAGGAGCGGCCTTTCGTGAACCCGGTGAAGCCGGCCACTCTCCGCTGGCGCAGCTGATTGGCCGGGTTCGAGGACAGCCTCGAACTGGTCGCAATGCGGGCCGGCGATCCGACGCCGGCGGTCTATGAGCGCCTCTTCGCCCTCCATCCCGAGCTGGAGGCGCTGTTCGTCGGCGACGCGGCCGGGCAGGCGCGCGGCCAGATGCTGACCGTGGCGCTCGAAACGCTTGCGGATCTTGCCGACGGCAAGCCCTGGGCCGCCAACATGATCCGCGCCGAACGGGTGAACCACGACCAGCTGGGCGTTCCGGACGACCTCTTCGCGGCCTTCTTCGGCGTGGTCCACGAGGCCTTCCGCGAGCTCGGCGGCGCCGGCTGGACGGCGGAGATGGAGGCGGGCTGGGCCGCAGCGCTGGCGGCGGTGGAAACGACATGACCCATCTTCCCGCGAGGCTTGCGCGGTCGTGACAAAGCCATGCTGCGCCCGTTAGATCGCGCCATGCATCGCCGCCTCGCCATCCTGGTCCTGACCGCAACCCTGGCCGCCGGCCCCGCCCTGGCGCAGGAGCGGCCGCCGGCCGAGCGCCAGACCCTGACCGACCTCGCCTATGCGCTGGGCGAAAGTCACGCCCTGCGCCAGGCCTGCGCCGGCGACGGCGACCAGTACTGGCGCGAACGCATGATGCGGATGACCGAGACGGAGACGGCCGATGCGGGCTTCAACAGCCGGCTGACCCAAGCCTTCAACGCCGGCTACGCCACCCGCCAGAGCGAGTTTCCGGACTGCGGCCCGGCCAGCAAGCGCGCCGAGCAGGCCGTCGCCCGGAAGGGCCAGGCCCTGGCCGGACGGCTGTCGTCGGTCACCCGCGTGATCCGCAACAGCGGCCCGACCACGGGCCTTCCGGAAGGCGTCGATCCGGATTCAGTGGCGGAAGCGCCCGCGCCCCACTAGATTCAACTCCAGACTGTTTCTGGGGAGGGACGCGATGTCCTTGGCGATTTTCGTGGTCGTTCTGATCGTTCTGGCGATCATTCTGGCCTTCAGCATCATCAAGATCGTGCCGCAGGGCCGCGAGTTCACCGTGGAGCGCTTCGGCCGCTACACCCGCACCCTGACGCCGGGCATGCACCTGCTCACCCCGTTCTTCGAGGCCGTCGGCCGCCGGGTGAACATGATGGAGCAGGTCCTCGACGTGCCGACCCAGGAGGTCATCACCAAGGACAACGCGGTGGTGAAGGTGGACGGCATCGTCTTCATTCAGGTGATGGACGCCGCCGCCGCGGCCTATCGCGTCGACAACCTGAACTACGCCATCAGCCAGCTCTGCATGACCAACCTGCGGACCGTGGTCGGTTCGATGGAGCTGGACGAGGTGCTGAGCCAGCGCGACCAGATCAACACCCGCCTGCTGGCCACCATCGACCACGCCACCGGCCCCTGGGGCGTGAAGGCGACGCGGATCGAGATCAAGGATCTGACGCCGCCGCCGGACATCACCAACGCCATGGCCCGCCAGATGAAGGCCGAGCGCGAACGCCGCGCGGTGATCACCGAGGCCGACGGCGAGAAGCAGGCCGCGATCGCCAAGGCCGAGGGCTCCAAGCAGGCCGCGATCCTGCAGGCCGAGGGCCGCCGCGAGGCCGCCTTCCGCGACGCCGAGGCGCGCGAGCGGGAAGCCGAGGCCGAGGCCAAGGCGACGGCCTTCGTGTCGGAAGCCATCGCCCGCGGCGACGTCAACGCCATCAACTACTTCATCGCCCAGAAGTACGTGGAGGCGTTCGGCGAGCTGGCCCGCAGCAACCAGCAGAAGACCGTCATCGTGCCTGCCGACTTCGCCGGCCTGACCGGCTCGATCGCCGGCATCGGCGAGCTGGTGAAGACGTTGAGCGGCGACGACGGCGGACGCCCCTCGGGCGGCGCCGTGCCGCGCAGCAAGAGCTAGGGAACGACCGTCATGGGCTGGCTCCTCGATCTCTACGCGACCCATCCCTTCTGGATCTGGCTGGCCATCGCCGGCCTCTTCCTGGTGATCGAGGTCTCGACCGGCACCGGCTGGCTGCTGTGGACCGCGGCCTGCGCCGCGGTGGTCGCGCTGCTGACCTTCATTCCCGGCGGCAACGCGGCGATCCATCTGGCGGTCTGGGCGGCGCTGACCATCGTCACGACGGTGACCGCGCGCCGCTACCTGCCGCGGAACATCTCCGGCGACGGCCCCGACATCAATGACAACGTCGGACGCCTGGTCGGCCACCAGGGCACGGTGACGGAGTCGTTTCACAACGGCCGCGGCCGGGTCTTCGTCGACGGCAAGGAATGGGCGGCCGTCGCCGAGGACGACGAAGCCCACCGCTCCGACGAGAAGGTGGTCATCGTCTCGGCGGCCGGTTCGGTGCTGACGGTGAAGACCGCGGCCTAGGGCGTCACCGCTCCCCGAGCATGTCCTTCATGCCCTGACGGGCCAGTTCGTCGGCGCGCTCGTTCATCTCGTGGCCGGCGTGGCCCTTCACCCAGCGCCAATCGACGTCGTGCCGGGCGCGGGCCAGGTCGAGGCGCTTCCACAGGTCCTCGTTCTTCACCGGACTGCCGTCGGCGGTGCGCCAGCCCTTGGCCTTCCAGCCGCGCATCCACTGGGTGACCCCGTTCTTCACGTATTGGCTGTCGGTGTGCAGCTCGACCTTGCAGGGCTTGTTGAGCGCCTCCAGCGCCTGGATGGCGGCCATCAGCTCCATGCGGTTGTTGGTCGTCGCCGGGTCGCCGCCCTTGATCTCCTTCTTGTGACCGCCCGACATGAGGATCGCCCCCCAGCCGCCGGGCCCCGGATTTCCGCGGCAGGCGCCGTCCGTGTAGATCACCACCTTGGGGGTCATGCGTCGGCCAGCAGGTCCAGGCCCGCGCGATGGACGGCCAGCTTGCGCTCGTATTCCAGAGGGTCCTTCGGCCGCACCAGCGCGCCGGCCGGGGTCGAGAACCAGTCGTTCAGTCGCGTCAGGAAGAAGCGCATCGCCGCCCCGTGCGCAAGCACCGGCAGCGCCTGACGCTCGGCGGCCGACAGCGGCCGGTGCGCCTGGTAGCCCGCCAGCAGAGCGCGGGCGGCGGTCAGGTTGAACGAACCGTCCGCCTCGAAGCACCAGGCGTTCAGCATCACCGCCAGGTCGTAGGCGTAGGCGTCGTCGCAGGCGAAGTAGAAGTCGATGGCGGCGGCGAACCGCCCCTCGCGAAAGAACACATTGTCCGGGAAGAGGTCGGCGTGGATCGTTCCGGACGGCAGCTCGCCGGGCCAGGCCCTGGCCAGCATCGCCAGGTCGCCGGCGATGGTCGCGGCCAGGCCGGGCTTCAGGTCTTCGGCGGCGGCGCCCAGACGATCGAACATCGGCGCCCAGGACGGCTGGCCGAGATCGTTCGCGCGACGTCCCGGATAACCGTCGCCCGCCAGATGAAACCGCGCCAGCCCGCCGCCGGCCTCGCGGCAGTGGGCGACGGTCGGCCGACGCGCCGACAGGCCGGTCAGGAACTCGACCATCGCCGCCGGCTTTTCCCGCACCGTCTTCAGCACCCGCCCCTCGCGATCGGCCACCGGCCGGGCGCTGGGGAAGCCGCGGTCGGCCAGCCAGGTCATCAGATTCAGGAAATAGGGCAGTTCGTCCGCCTTCACCCGCCGCTCGTACAGGGTCAGGATGAACCGCCCCTTCGTCGTCTCGAGCAGGAAGTTCGAGTTCTCCACCCCCTCGGCGATGCCCTTGAAGGCCAGCGCCTCGCCGACGTCATAGTCGGCGAGCAGGGCGTCGAGCTCCTCGTCGGAGATGTCGGTGTAGACGGCCATGGGCGGGGGATGCGGGACGCCGCGCCCCGGGTCAAGGCGCGATCAGGTCGTCAGCGCCCGCGGCAGCTTGAAGGTCACCGTCTCGCGGGTCGGGGCGACGTCCTGGATGGTCAGCTCGAAACGCGTCGACAGCTTGTCGAGCAGGCCCTGGACCAGCAGCTCGGGCGCCGAGGCGCCGGCGGTGACGCCGACGGTGCGAACGCCCTCCAGCCAGGCCCAGTCCAGCCCCGAGGCGTCGTCCAGCAACTTGCCCTCCGCCGCTCCGCCGCGCAGGCCGACCTCGACCAGGCGGACCGAGTTGGACGAGTTGCGCGATCCGACCACCAGCAGCAGGTCGGACTGCTCCGCCAACTGCTTCACCGCCTCCTGGCGATTGGTGGTGGCGTAGCAGATGTCTTCCTTGTGCGGGGCGGCGATGCCGGGGAATCGACGCTGCAGCACCGCCACGATGTCGGCGGTGTCGTCGACCGACAGGGTGGTCTGGGTGACGAAGGCGACGTTCATCGGATCGATCGGCAGGAAAGTCTCGGCGTCGTCCGCGGTCTCGATCAGGCGCACCGTGCCCGGGGGCAGCTGGCCCATGGTGCCGACGACCTCCGGATGGCCAGCGTGGCCGATCAGTACGATCTCGCGCCCGGCGTCGTAGTGTCGCTGGGCCTCGACGTGGACCTTGGAGACCAGCGGGCAGGTGGCGTCGAGGTAGAGCATCTGCCGCTGCTTGGCCTCGGCCGGCACGGATTTGGGCACGCCGTGAGCGGAGAACACCACCGGCCGGTCGTCCGGGCACTCCTCCAGCTCTTCGACGAAGATCGCGCCCAGGGACCGCAGCCGCTCGACCACGTGCTTGTTGTGGACGATCTCGTGTCGCACGTAGACGGGCGCGCCGAACTTCTCGATGGCGCGCTCTACAATCTGGATCGCGCGATCGACTCCCGCGCAGAAGCCGCGCGGGCTGGCCAGGAGTACAGTGAGCGAGGGTTTGATCGGGCTGGCGTCGTCCATCCGCACAAGTTAGGCGCTGCGCCTCCTCGCCGCCAGCGGAGATGGCGTTGCGGGGTCATGCATATGCCTTTATCAGGCTACATCAACTTTTCGTCGGCCATCCGCGCCGACTGCACAGTTTCGGACCCGTCATGCGCCGCGCTCTGACCGTATCGCTTCTTGGACTGTTCGCCGCCGGCGCCCTGGCGACGGCGCCCGCCTACGCCCAGCAACGCCCCAATCGCGACCAGCAGCAGGACCAGGAATCCGCGAAGAAGAAGAAGCGCGACCAGGAGTGGAACCAGCCTGCCGCGCCGCTGCCGCAGCTGCGCAACGCCGGCCCTTGCCCGTTCGTGAAGGTCCTCTACGACGCCGGCCGCTACGCCGAGTTCAAGGACAACCAGGAAGCCGTCGCCAACGTCGCCTGGACCGGCGAGATCCAGGGGATTTCGGCGGGCTGCGAGTACAAGGACGAAGAGCCGATCCGCATGCAGGTCGAGCTGCTGTTCGCCCTCGGCAAGGGCCCGCAGGCGACCGGCGACGTCAAGCACTACCGCTACTGGGTCGCCGTGACCCAGCGCAACCAGTCGGTCATCGCCAAGGAATACTTCGACCTGCCGGTGAAGTTCGCGCCCGGCCAGGACCGCACGTTCGCCCAGGAAACCCTGTCCGGCATCGTGATCCCGCGGGCGAGCATCGAAACCAGCGGTTCGAACTTCGAAGTCCTGATCGGCTTCGACGTGACGCCGCAGATGGCGGCCTTCAATCGCGACGGCAAACGCTTCCGGCTGCAGGCCGGCGCCGCGTCCACCGCCCAGGCCGGAACGCCGACCCAACCATGAGCGACCTGAAACGGTCCCTCGGCGAAGCGGTCGCAGCCGCCTTCGCCGCCCAGGGACTTCCGCAAGACCTCGGCCGGGTGACCGCATCGGATCGCCCGGACCTCGCTGATTTCCAGTGCAACGGCGCCCTCGCCGCGGCCAAGGTCGCGCGCAAGCCGCCGCGCGAGATCGCCGCCGCCGTGGTCGAGGCCCTCGCCGGCCGGCCCGAGCTGCAGTCGGTCGAGATCGCCGGCCTCGGCTTCATCAACATGCGCGTCAGCGCCGACACGCTGTCGGCCCGCGCCCGCGAGATCGCCGCCGACCCGCGCGCCGGCGCGGAGGAGATCGTCGAACCCCGCCGGGTGATGATCGACTACGCCGGCCCCAACGTCGCCAAGCCGATGCACGTCGGCCACCTGCGGGCGTCGATCATCGGCGAATCGATCAAGCGCCTGTACCGCTTCCGCGGCGACCATGTGCTCGGCGACGCCCATTTCGGCGACTGGGGCTTCCAGATGGGCCTGCTCATCGTGGCCTCGAGCGACGATGATCCGTTCATCGCGGCCCTGATGGAGAGGCTGGCCGGCGCGGCCACGATCTCCGACGAGGACGAGCGCAAGGTCATGGCGGCCCTGGCCGAACACGTCAGCCTGGCCGACCTCGACCGCCTGTACCCGCTGGCCGCGGGCAAGGCGAAGACCGACACGGACTATCGCGACCGCGCCCGCAAGGCGACGGCCGAACTGCAGGGCGGCCGCCTGGGCTATCGCCTGCTGTGGAAGCACTTCGTCAACGTCAGCCGGGTGGCGCTCGAACGCGAGTTCCACGCCCTGGGCGTCGACTTCGACCTCTGGAAGGGCGAGAGCGACGCCGACGCGCTGATCCCCGGCATGGTCAAGGACCTGGAGGACAAGGGCCTGCTGGTCGAGGACCAGGGCGCCCGGATCATCCGCGTGACCCGCGAAGGCGACAAGCGCGAGCTGCCGCCGCTGCTGGTCGTCTCGTCGGAAGGCTCGGCCATGTACGGCACGACCGACCTGGCCACCATCCTGGACCGCCGCAAGTCGTTCGACCCGAACCTGATCCTCTACTGCGTCGACCAGCGCCAGGCCGACCACTTCGAGCAGGTGTTCCGCGCCGCCTACCTGGCCGGCTACGCCAACGCGGGCGAGCTGGAGCATATCGGCTTCGGCACCATGAACGGCACGGACGGCAAGCCCTTCAAGACCCGCGAGGGCGGCGTCCTGAAGCTGCACGACCTGATCGAGATGACCCGCGAGAAGGCCCGCGAGCGCCTGCGCGAGGCCGGCCTCGGCGAGGAGCTGTCGCCGGAAGAGTTCGAGGAGACCGCCCACAAGGTGGCCGTCGCGGCGCTGAAGTTCGCCGACCTCAGCAACTTCCGCGGCACCAGCTACGTCTTCGACCTGGACCGCTTCTCCAGCTTCGAAGGCAAGACCGGACCGTATCTGCTGTACCAGGCCGTGCGGATCAAATCCCTGCTGCGCAAGGCGGCCGAGGCGCATCTGCATCCGGCCCGGATCCAGGTCGTCGAACCGGCGGAACGCGACCTCGCCCTGCTGCTGGACGCCTTCGACGCGGCGCTGACCGAGGCCTACGACAAGAAGGCCCCGAACTTCGTCGCCGAGCACGCCTACAAGCTGGCCCAGGCCTTCTCGAAGTTCTACGCCGCCTGCCCGATCCTGAAGGGCGTCGACGAGAAGGTCGGCGGCTCCCGTCTGGCTCTGGCTCTGGCGACGCTGAAGCAGCTGGAGACGGCCCTCGACCTGCTGGGCATCGAGACGCCGGAGCGGATGTAGGAGCCCCCCCCGTGTCCTTCGAGACGCTCGCCTGAGGCTCGCGCCTAAGGATGACGAACTCTGAATACGTCATGTGAGGCGTCGAGCCTCGACCCGGCGTCTCGAACCACGCATTGCCGGAGCCCTCGCCGCGCCCCATCATGCCCGCTTCGTCGGGTGAGGGGGCGTTCACGGTGTTCAAGTCCAGACTACTCGCGGCCGTCGCGGCTGCGGTCATCGTCGCGGGCCCGCCCGTCGTTTCCCTCGCCAAGCCCAAGCCATCCGCGCCCGCCGCTGACTCCACGGCCGGGCTCGAGCGGCTGGACGGGCTGTTGCCGGTGTTCGTCGACCGCAAGGCCGGCAAGGTGCTGCTGAAGCTGCCCGCCGCCGACGCCGAGGGCCTGCACGGCCGCTATCTCTACCAGACCTACCTGCGCGCCGGCCTGGGTTCGAACCCGGTGGGCCTGGACCGCTCCGCACCGGGCGCGACCCAGGTGCTGGCCTTCCGCCGCGCCGGCGACAAGGTCGTCGTCCAGTTCGAGAACCACGGCTTCGTCGCGCCGCGCGGCGGCCCCGGCGAGCAGCGGGCGGTACGGGAATCGTTCGCCGTCTCCAACGTCTGGTCGACGCCCGCAGCCTCGCGCGACGCCGACGGCGGGGTGACGATCGACCTGTCCGGCTTCCTTACCCGGGACACGCAGGCCATCGCCAAACAGCTGAAGGACACCGGCCAGGGCGACTTCCGCCTGGCCGCGGACCTCAGCTTCCCGGACGTCGGGCCGGATGCGGTGAACGTGTTCCCGAAGAACATCGAGCTGGAGGCGACCCAGACCTTCGTCAGCGACAACCCCGGCGAGGAGGTGCGCGGCATCCTGCCCGATCCGCGCAACGTCACGCTGACCCTGCACCATTCGCTCGTCGCCCTGCCGGAGCCGGGCTTCGAGCCGCGCATCGCCGATCCGCGCGTGGGGGTCATGGACCACCCGGTGATCGACTATTCGGCGCCGCTGGACCAGCCGCTGGCCATCCGTCTGGCCCACCGTTTCCGGCTGGAGAAGACCGACCCGACCGCCGCCCGCTCGACGGTCAAGCAGCCGATCGTGTTCTACATCGACAACGCCGCGCCCGAGCCGGTGCGCTCGGCCCTGGTCGAGGGCGGCCGCTGGTGGAACCAGGCGTTCGAGGCCGCCGGCTTCATCGACGCCTTCCGGGTCGAGGTCCTGCCCGAGGGGGTCAACCCGCTCGACGCCCGCTACAACGTGGTCAACTGGGTCCATCGCGAGACGCGCGGCTGGTCCTACGGCCATTCGGTCGTCGATCCGCGCACCGGCGAGATCGTCAAGGGCGACGTCCTGCTCGGCTCCCAGCGCGTACGCCAGGACCGGCTGATCTTCGAGGGCCTGGTCGGCGCAGACAAAACCGGCAAGGGCGGGCCCAACGACCCGATCCAGGCCTCGCTGGCGCGCCTTCGCCAGCTGTCGACGCACGAGATCGGCCACTCGATCGGCCTGCAGCACAACTTCGCCGCCAGCACCTACGGCCGCGGCTCGGTGATGGACTATCCGGGGCCCAAGATCGGCATCAAGGACGGCCGGCTGGACCTGTCGGACGCCTACGCGACCGGCGCGGGGAGCTGGGACAAGTACGCCATCACCTGGCTCTACACGCCCGTCGCGCCGGGCCCCGAGGGCCAGAAGCAGCTCGACGCCGTCGTCGACAAGGCGGCGGCCGAGGGCCTGCGCTACGTCTCCGACGAGGACGCCCGCTCGCCCGACACCGCTCAGCCGCTGGGCGCGGTCTGGGACAACGGCGCCGATCCGCTGGTCGAGCTGAACCATCTGATGGCGGTGCGCCGCATCGCCCTGTCGCGCTTCGGCCTCGACAGCCTGCCGCCCGGGACGGCCTCGGCCGAGCTGCGCCGGCGGCTGGTCCCGATCTATCTGTTCCACCGCTACCAGATCGATGCGGCGGCCAAGCTGGTCGGCGGGGTGGACTTCGCCTACGCCGTCGGCGGCGACGGGCGCGAGGCCTCCCGCCCGACGCCGGCCGACCGCCAGCGGCAGGCGATCGACGCCCTGCTCGCCGTCGTCGCTCCCGCCGAGCTCGATCTGACCGACGGCCTGCTCGACCTGCTCAGCGCGGGAGACACCAGCAGCCCGGTCAAACAGACCACCATCGAGACCTTCGGCGACGGCCCCATCTTCTCCCTGCCCGACGCGGCCGACGTCGTGGCGGGCGCGGTGTTCCGCGACCTGTTCGCCCCGGCCCGCCTGAACCGGCTGGTCGAAGCGCGTCGCCGCGATCCGGCCCAGCCGGGCGTCGAGGACCTGCTGACCAGGGCCTTCGCCGCCGTGTCGAAGCCGGCGACGGGCCGCCAGGCGGAGCTGGCCCGGCGCACGCGCTGGCGGCTGGTCGCCACCCTGGCCGACGCCCAGCGCAGCAAGGCCTTGTCGCCGACGGCGGCGGCCCAGGTTCGCACGGCCCTGGTCGACTACGGCAAGCGGCTGGCCGCCGCGCCCGCGGGCGACGCCGCCGACCGGGCCCAGGCCCGCGACCTGGCCGCCATCCTCACCGATCCCGATGCAACCCGCCTGACCGCCCTGGCCGACACGGTGAAGTCCGCCCCCCGCACCCCGCCCGGCCCGCCGATCGGCGAGAGCGACTGGTTCGGGGACCTGGGACTCTAACGGCCAGTTGACTCCCCGCCCGACCTCCCGCAGAGACGCTCTGTCTCGCGGGAGACATCGGGGGCTCGCCTCCGAGGCCGAAGGCGCAACCGCCCCGGAAACGCTCAGGCAAACGGACCGCGAGAAGACCAAAACGCTGGAAAGCGCCGCATCCGCGGTGCGCCGAAGGAGCAAGGGTCGGCCCTCCCCGACTCGAAATCTCTCAGGCTCCGAGACAGCGGGGGCGAATCGCCGGGCCATGAGGGTCGGCGAGCGCATCGTCCCCTCCGGAGCCCAGCGTGTCCGAAGTCGCCGACCTCAAGAAGACTCCCCTGTACGACGCCCACGTCGCCGCCGGCGCGCGGATGGTCCCGTTCGCGGGCTATTCCATGCCGGTGCAATACAAGGACGGGGTGCTCAAGGAGCATCTCTGGACCCGCGAGAGCGCGGGCCTGTTCGACGTCTCGCACATGGGCCAGGCCCGGCTGCGCGGCGTGTCGCCCCTGTCGGCGTTCGAGGAGATCACCCCGAGCGACTTCATCGGCCTGGCCCCCGGCAAGCAGCGCTACAGCCTGCTGCTGAACAAGAAGGGCGGCATCATCGACGACCTGATGGCCTCGCGTCCTGACGACGACGGCCTGTTCGTGATCGTCAACGGGGCCTGCAAGGACAACGACTTCCGCGTCATCGACGACGAGCTGGCGCCGCAGGTGACCATCGAGCGCCTCGAGAACCGCGCGCTGCTGGCGCTGCAGGGTCCGAAGGCCGCCGCCGTGCTGGCCGCCTATATCCCGGAAGCGGCGACCAAGGTGTTCATGGACAGCTGGGCCACGACCGGCTTCGGCGTCGACGTGCTGATCTCGCGCTCGGGCTACACGGGCGAGGACGGCTACGAGATCTCGGTCCCGGCCGAGGCCGGCCTGACCTTCGCCGTGTCCAAGAAGCGCCGCGAGGCCCAGGACTTTCCCGGCGCGTCTCGCATCGCCAAGGAGCTGGCCGAGGGCCCGAGCCGCGTCCGCGTCGGCCTGCGCATCCTGGAAGGCGCGCCGGCCCGCGAAGGCGCCGAGATCGCCGACCAGAACGGCGCCGTCGTCGGCGTGATCACCAGCGGCGGCTTCGCCCCCACGCTGAACGCGCCGATCGCCATGGGTTTCGTGCCGCCGGCGCTTTCCGCCGTCGGTACGCGTTTGAACGTCATCGTGCGGGGTCGCGCGGGGGCCGCTGAGGTCGTCGCCACGCCGTTCGTTCCCAACCGCTACGTCCGCAAGGTCTAAGAGGGTCCAGCCATGCGTTTCACCAAAGATCACGAGTGGGTCGAGCTGAACGGCGACGTCGCCACCGTCGGCATCACCGCCTACGCCGCCGAGCAGCTCGGCGACGTCGTGTTCGTCGAGGTTCCTGAGGTCGGCAAGACCGTGAAGCAGGGCGACGGCCTGGCCGTCGTCGAGAGCGTCAAGGCCGCCTCGGACGTCTACGCCCCGATCTCGGGCGAAGTCGTCGAGTCGAACGGCGAACTGGGCGATGCGCCCGAGACTGTCAACGCCGCCCCGGAAGCCGGCGGCTGGTTCGCCAAGATCAAGGTCGCCGACGCCGCCCAGGTCGAGGCCCTGATGGACCGCGACGCCTACGAAGCCTACCTCGGCACTCTCTAGTCCACCTCAGTTGTCATCCCGGACGGCCAGAGGCCGATCCGGGGCCCGGCTTTCGCGCTCGCCGCCCCGGGTCCCGGCTCTCCGCTCCGCTTCGGCCGGGATGACAGGGATTTGCACCACATGCGCTACCTCCCCCTCACCCCAGGCGACCGCGCCGAGATGCTCGGCGCCATCGGCGTCAAGTCGGTCGACGACCTGTTCGTGGACGTGCCCGCCGCCGCCCGGCGCGAGGGCTTCGTCGACCTGCCGCACGTCGCCGGCGAGCTGGAGGTCGAGCGCGAGATGGCCGGCCTGGCCGGCCGCAACGTGGCGGCCGGTTCGGTCCCGTTCTTCGTCGGCGCCGGCGCCTATCGCCACCATGTGCCGGCCACGGTCGACCACATCATCCAGCGGTCGGAGTTCCTGACCAGCTACACGCCCTATCAGCCCGAGATCGCCCAGGGCACGTTGCAGGTCCTGTTCGAGTTCCAGAGCCAGGTCGCCGCCCTGACCGGCATGGATGTGGCCAACGCCTCGCTCTACGACGGCTCCACCGCCACCGCCGAGGCGGTGATGATGGCCCAGCGCGTCACCAAGCGTGAGCGCGCGGTCCTGTCGGGCGGCCTGCACCCGCACTACGTCGCCACCACCGAGACCCTGGCTCGCGCCGAGGGCATGGAGGTCGCCTCCCTGCCCGCCGCCGTCGACGCCGAGGCCGCGGTCATCGACGCCATCGACGAACACACCGCCTGCGTCGTGGTCCAGACCCCGAACGTGTTCGGCACCGCCACCGACGTCACCAAGATCGCCGAGGCGGCCCATGCGGCCGGCGCGCTGCTGATCGTGGTGACCACCGAAGCCTTCGCCTACGGCCTGCTGAAGTCGCCCGGCGAGATGGGCGCGGACATCGCCGTGGCCGAGGGCCAGTCGATCGGCAACGCCCTGAACTTCGGCGGGCCGTACGTCGGCCTGTTCGCCTGCAAGGAAAAGCTGGTCCGCCAGGCTCCCGGCCGTCTCTGCGGCGAGACCGTTGACGCCGAGGGCCGCCGCGGCTTCGTGCTGACCCTGTCGACCCGCGAGCAGCACATCCGCCGCGACAAGGCGACCTCGAACATCTGCACCAACAGCGGCCTCTGCGCCCTGGCCTTCTCGATCCACATGAGCCTGCTGGGCGAGAAGGGGCTGCGCCAGGTCGCCGCCATCAACCACCAGAAGGCCCGCGAGCTGAAGGCCGCCCTGGAAGGCGTGAACGGCGTCGAGGTGCTGACCCCGCGCTTCTTCAACGAGTTCGCGGTGAAGCTGGCCAAACCCGCCGCCCAGGTGGTGCAGGCGCTGGCCGACAAGGGCGTGCTGGGCGGCGTGCCCTACAGCCGCCTCAGCCCCGCCGCCGGCCTGGACGACATCCTGCTGGTGGCCGCCACCGAGACCGTGACCGGCGACGACATCGCCGCCTTCAAGACCGCTCTGACCGAGGTGATGGCGTGAGCAGCAGCATGAACACCGTCGGCCGCCCCACCCGTCCGGAAGCGGCGCCCGCCAACGACTACATCCACCCCACCCTGACCGGCGGCCGCGGCCTGCTGCAGGACGAGGCCCTGATCTTCGAGCTGGGCGGCTGGGACAAGACCGGCGTCGACCTGCCGGCGGCCGACCGCCCGGCCGACGATCTGGACGGTCTGCTGCGCGCCGAGCCGATCGGCCTGCCGGGCCTGTCCGAGCCGGAAGCCGTGCGCCACTACGTGCGCCTGTCGCAGAAGAACCACGCCATCGACCTGGCCCTGTATCCGCTGGGCTCGTGCACGATGAAGCACAACCCGCGCCTGAACGAGAAGATGGCGCGTCTGCCGGGCTTCGCCGACATCCATCCGCTGCAGCCGCAGTCGACGGTGCAGGGCGCGCTGGAGCTGATGGACCGCCTGGCGCACTGGCTGAAGACCCTGACCGGCATGCCCGCCGTCGCCATGACGCCGAAAGCCGGCGCGCACGGCGAACTGTGCGGCCTGCTGGCCATCAAGGCCGCGCACGAGGCCAACGGACAAGGCCACCGCAAGACGGTCCTGTGCCCGACCAGCGCCCATGGCACCAACCCGGCCACCGCCGCCTTCGTCGGCTACAGCGTGGTCGAGATCGCCCAGACCGACGACGGCCGAGTCGACCTGGCCGACCTGGAAGCCAAGCTGGGTCCGGACGTGGCGGCCATCATGGTCACCAACCCCAACACCTGCGGCCTGTTCGAGCGCGACATCCTGGACATCTCGCGCCTGACCCACGCGGCCGGGGCCTACTTCTACTGCGACGGCGCCAACTTCAACGCCATCGTCGGCCGGGTGCGCCCGGGCGACCTGGGCGTCGACGCCATGCACATCAACCTGCACAAGACCTTCTCCACCCCGCACGGCGGCGGCGGTCCGGGCGCGGGTCCGGTGGTGCTCAGCGCCGCCCTGGCGCCCCATGCGCCGGCGCCCTGGGTGGTGCATCACGCCGACGGCTTCAAGCTGGTCGAGCAGGAGGTCGAGGAAGCCTCGGCCGCCTTCGGCCGCCTGAGCGCCTTCCACGGCCAGATGGGCATGTATGTGCGGGCCTACGCCTACATGCGCAGCCACGGCGCCGACGGCCTGCGGCAGGTGGCCGAGGACGCCGTCCTCAACGCCAACTACATCAAGGCCCGCCTGAGCGACCTGATGAGCCCGGCCTTCCCGGAAGGCCCCTGCATGCACGAGGCGCTGTTCGACGACAGCTGGCTGGAAGGCACCGGCGTGACCACGCTCGACTTCGCCAAGGCGATGATCGACGAGGGCTTCCACCCGATGACCATGTACTTCCCGCTGGTCGTCCACGGCGCGATGCTCATCGAACCGACCGAGACCGAGAGCAAGCAGGAGCTGGATCGCTTCATCCACACCCTGCGCCTGCTCGCCGAGGCCGCCCTGGCGGCCAAGGACGGCAACGGCGAAGGCCAGCAGCGGTTCAAGGGCGCGCCCTTCCACGCCCCGCTGCGCCGCCTGGACGAGACCCTCGCGGCCCGCAAGCCCAAGCTGCGCTGGAAGCCGGAAGCCTAGGCTTCCCTTCCCTACTTCACGGGGCCCTGCCGCCGCGGCTGGGCCTCCGTGAGACAGGGCTCGACGGCGTCGTCAGACCGGATCGCCGTCATGGCGCAAGGTCGGCAGGTGTTGAGCTTCCGCCTCCTCCTCCGCCTCCCGGGTCCCGAAGCTCGGCAGCGACGGCGGCGGCGCGTTCACCTGCAGGATGAAGTCGCCGGTGACGAGGCCCCCGGTCTGTAGGAGGCGTCCCGCCAGCGACCCGGCGCGCCAGGGCGTGGCCGTGCCGATCGCGTGGATCCCGCCGGTGAACCTGCCCACCATGATCCCCCACAGCGTCACGATCGAGCCGTCGGCGGCCCGCACCTTCTGGCCGGCCGTCAGGTTGCGCGCCGCTCTGATCGAACCGTCGGCCAGCTCAAAAGGATGGTCCAGGGTGACAAGGAGGTAGCTGTCGTTCCAGTCGACGCGGAGCAGGTTCTCCTGCCGGCCGCCGGACGCCCCCTGGCTGAACGCCACCTCCGTCGGCCGCCAGCCGCCCGCATCGTCCGAGGCCAGGACCATGTCGCCGACTTCGATCTGTTCGACCGGCTTGGGTCCATCCAGCGTCTGGACCGGGGTTCCATAGGCCAACGACATCTCAGGCCGCCTGCCAGCGGCCGGCCGGGCAGGTTCCGGCGGCGACCATGGTCTTGAGCGCCACCGCGCAGCCGCAGAGGCCGCACAGGGCGCCGCCGGCCCGGGCATGCGGACAGGCGGCGCAGGTCGCCAGCCGCTCAGCCCGCACCTCGCGCGACGGTCGCGTCACGAGCGAGACGGCGCGTCGCCAGAGCCGGGAGAAGCCCCGGCCAGTGTCCGGGCAGTCGCAGGTGCAGAGCGATCCGTTGCCCTGCACGATCATCACCTTCGCGCCGCGAGGCAGGCCCTGCTGACGACAGAGCTGCCTGATGACGCCAGAAGCCTTAGCGCATTCGCCGCTGCTACAGGGACCGATGCCCATCTTCGCCTCCCACCACCTGAAGGCGATCCTGCACCACCCTCGCGTCGAGCGGAAGGTGCGCAGGGGCATCACCTGAGGCATTTCGGCAACGCCGCTCCGGAGATGACGCGGGACCGCGATTAAGTCTCCGTAACGCCGGAACTGGCGCCTTTACGGCGCGCTACCCCGAACACATATCCCATCCAAGCAGCGGCGCAGACATCCCGGACGCGGCGCTTCTATCCGCCCCGTGTTCGGTTCCTTCGATGTCTCTCGTCCTGACGATGCCTCGCGCCTTTACGTCCGCCGATGAAGCAGCCCGCATCCTGCTGGCTCGCGTCACGCGTTGGGCGTTCATGGGCCTCGGCGTGGTGATCGTCCTGGCGGGGATCGCGATCGCCCCCCTGCCCGGCCCGGGCGGGATCCCGGTCATCGTCGTCGGGCTTATGATCATCATGCGCAACAGCTTCTGGGCCAAGCGGCAGTTCGTCCGCTTCCAGAAGGCGCATCCCAAGACCCTGTTCCCGATCCGTCGCCTGCTGCGGCGCGAGCCGGAGGTCCTGCCGGTGTTCTGGCAGAGCATCCTGCGGATGGAGCGGGTGGTCTTGAGCAAGGAGCGCCGCTTCGCCAGGAACCTGCGCCGCCGCTTCCGGAAGGCGCGGGCCTAGCTCTCTCGTCGTTGCGTCCCCACGGCGCCGGCCGATGGCCGTCCCGAAGGCAGGCTTCCGGCACGCGCTCTTCGAGCGCCGACTGGCCCGTTGGAGCCATTCCGATCTTGTCATCCTGAGCAGCGGCCGCGGGCCGCCTGTCGAAGGACGCAGGATGCTTTCCGCCACAAGAAAAAAGGCCCCGCCGGCGGACCGGCGGGGCCTCTGTTCTTCTGCTCTGTCCGCTTCGCCTACTGCAGGCGGGCGGCCAGGCCCTTGATCGCGTCGTCGACGGAGGCGTCGACCTTGGCCACCGCGGTGCGGGCGGCCAGGACATGCTCGGCCAGGTCGGCGGCGAGTTCGGCGGCGGCGGCCTTCACCTCGGCGGCGGCCTGAGCTTCAGCCGAGGCGATCTTCCGCTCGGCCAGGGCGGCGCGGCGGGTGATCTGCTCCTCGAGCTTGGCCTTGGCCTCTTCCGCCAGGCGGGCGGCGTCGGCTTCAGCGGCCTTCAGCATCTCCGCGGCTTGCCGCTCGGCGTCCTCGCGCTGGGCGCGGATGTCGGCCAGCATGGCCTCGGCCTCGGCCCGCAGGCGCGTGGCCTCGTCGAGGTCCGCCTGGATCTTGGCCGCCGTGGCGTCGAGCATGGCGCCGACCATCTTCGGCACACCGGCCCAGATCACGATGCCGACGAACAGCAGCAGGCCGATCGCGACCCAGAGCTCCGGGTTCGAGAAGTCCCAGAAATGGGGATCGAAGAAAGCGGGCATCAGGCGACTCCTCCGCGAGCCGCCAGGGCGGCCTTGACGTCGGCGTCGGCCGGGGCCTTGCCGGTCAGCTTCTCGACGATCGCCGAGGTCGCTTCCATGGCCACCGTCCCGACGCTGGCCATGGCGGATTCCCGCATGCCGGCGATCCGGGCTTCGGCGTGGGCGATATGCTCGGCCACCTTGGCGTCCTCGATCGCAGCCCGGGCCGCCGCGTCGGCGGACGACTTGGCGCGGGCGTCGACCGCCAGCTTCTGCGCCTGGGCGCGAGCTTCGGCCAGTTCGGACGTCGCCGCCTTGGCCTGGTCCTCGGCTTCGGCCTGGACCTGCTGCGCCGTCTTCAGCGCCGTGTCGATGGTCGAGGCGCGCTCGTCCGTCGCGCGACGCATGCGCGGCGCGAAGACGCGCGACACGAGCACGTACAGCACCACGAACAGGACCAGCAGGTAGGCGATCTGGCCGCCCCAGTGCTCGAACTGGAACTGCGGCAGGCCGCCCGAGCCGTGTTCGGCTTCGGTCGTCGTCGTGTGGGCCGCGCCGGCGCCGTGGCTTTGAGAAGGATCAGCAGCCATCAGGTATCCGTCGAAAAAACGCGCGGTGGCGCGAGACGTCGCGCCACCGCCATGGGGATTCGGGGATTAGCCGAAGTAGATCAGAACGCCGAGCACGAACGCCAGGATGCCCAGGGCTTCGGCCAGGGCGGCGCCGACGAACAGGTTGCCGATCTGGCTGGCCGCGGCCGACGGGTTGCGCAGGGCGCCCGCCAGGAATTGGCCGAAGATGGTGCCGACGCCGACGCCGGCGCCGATCATGCCGAGGGTCGCGAGGCCCGCGCCGATGGCCTTAGCCGCTGCAACTTCCATGGTTCTCAGATCCTAGTTGATTTGGTTGGGTTGGTAGGGTTTGGACCGACGGTCAGTGGCCGTGGCCCAGGTTGACCACATCGTTCAGGTAGATGCAGGTCAGAACGGCGAAAACGAAGGCCTGCAGGAAGGCCACCAGGAATTCCAGGGCGGTCAGTCCGATGACCATGCCCATGGAGAGCGCGGCGCCCGGGATGCCGAGCAGGCCGAAGCCGCCGCCCGCGGCGAGCGCGCCGAGCGTGACGACGAAGCCGGCGAACACCTTCAGAGCCACGTGGCCGCCCAGCATGTTGCCGAACAGACGAAGGGCCAGGGTGATCGGGCGCAGCATGAAGGAGAAGAACTCGATCGCGCCGACGATGGGCCGCATGACCAGCGGCGCGCCGGTCGGCCAGAACAGCTTGAAGAAGCCCAGGCCGTTCTTGGCGAAGCCGATGATCAGCACCAGGCCGAAGGTCAGCAGCGCAAAGGTCGCCGTGATCGCCAGCTGCGAGGTCGCGGTGAAGGTCAGGAACATGCCGAGCAGGTTCATGGCCAGGATCAGCAGGAAGATCGTGAACACGAACGGGAAGTACTTGCGGCCGTCGTGGCCGATAATCGAGTCGGTCAGATTGTCGATCATGCCGAACAGGCCTTCGCCCACCGTCTGAAGACGGCCCGGCACCACCTGCGGCTTCGAGGTGACCAGCGCCAGGAAGGCGACGATCGCCACGAAGGCGATGGTCATCGCCACATGGGAGTTGGTGATCGCGAGATCGACCTTGCCGACCAGCGGAAGGGTGATGTCGGGAAGCTCGACCAGCTTGTTGATCTGGAACTGATGAATCGGATCGGCCATCGGGCCTATCGCTCCCTAGTCTTCCCTGGCCTCAGACGCCTGCGCTCGCCGCGCGGCCTCTTCCGCCTTCGCCTGCGCCATCAGCCGGTTGGCCGTACGGCGCGCCATGAACAACGACAAGGCGAAGCCCAGAAGGACGCCGCCGATCAGTCCCCAGGGTGCGGTTCCGGCAAGCCAGTCCACAACAGCCCCCGCCGCGATCCCGAGCAAGACTCCGCCCAGCAGCTCCGCGAGAATGCGGTAGGCTTGGCTGGTCGCCGTCGCGCCGGAGATCGACGACGGCGCGCGCTCCGTGCGTGCCTTCAGCGCTTTGGCCCGTTCGTCGAGGCGGCGGAGCGCCTCTTCGCGCGGGTCTTCAGCCTGTGGCATGGGAGCAGTCAGGTCCGAGATTGGCTCCAAGGGAGAACCCCCAGAGCCCGGCTTGATCGCGGCGGAACCTACAGATCGCGCTGCGGTGCGTCAAGGTTGGCCGCCCACATCGTAAGGCCTTGAAGATTCGATGCTTTTTCCGACCCTCCTACGGGGAGCCGCCGGAACCCGCAGCACGGCGCGCCCCGGAGGGGAAAAGCATGGCCGCCTGACGCTGCGTGACCCGCCGCCGCGCTGAGTCGCGCGCGCCTCGCAAAGCAAAAGCCCCGGCCTTTCGACCGGGGCTTCGCTTGGCTTTGAGCCGGCGATCAGGATCAGAAGTTGACCGAGATCGTCGAACGGCGGTTCAGCGGTTCCTTCACGCCGTCGCCGGTCGGCACGGCCAGTTCCGTCTCACCCTTCCAGTCGACCTGCAGGGCGCCGGCGTTCAGGCCTTGGCCCACCAGGGCGTCGGCCACGGCTTTCGCACGACGTTCCGACAGGCGGACGTTGTACTTGGGCGAGCCCGAGGAGTCGGTGTGACCGACGACCACGACGCGCGTGGCGTTGCCGGCCGAGGCGTACTGAGCCGCTTCGTTCACCACCGTCTGGGCTTCCGGCGTCAGGATCGACTGATCGAACGGGAAGTAGACGATGAACTCACGCGCCTCGTAGGCCGGCGGCGGCGGAGGCGGCGGCGGCGGGGGAGGCGGGGGAGGCGGCGGGGGAGGCGGCGGCGGCGGGGGAGGCGGCGGCGGCGGCGGGGTCACGCCGAACGCGTAGCGGATGCCGACCGTGACCGACTGGTCGTTGTACTTGCCGGAGAGCGGACCGACGTTGCCGACGCCCGGCGCGTCGTTCTGGAAGTCGAACTCGCCGGTCTGGAAGTAGCGGTAGGTCAGGTCGACGTTCAGACGATCGCTGGCCTTGGCGGTGACGCCGGCCAGGAGCTGCCACGCCCAGGTGGCGTCGCTGTCGTCCATGGCGATCCGCGGAACGCCGCCGACGATCAGGTCGCCCTCGGCCTGCGCGTTCGCGATACCCGCGCCGACGCCGATGAAGGGATGCAGGTCGCCTTGAGGCATCAGGTCGAGAATGACGTTGCCCATCAGCGAGAAGACTTCGAGCTGGCCGGGCACGACGTTCGGAACGTCGCCGGGGCGATAGCCGCCTTCGACTTCCAGGCGCCAGTTCGGGTTCAGCCGGTAGCCGAGACGCGCGAAGCCGACCCAGTCGTCGTCCGGGTCGACATTGTACTTGCCGATCGTGGCTTCGTAATTGGTGTTGTCCGACCAGTGATAGCCGAGGTCGAGCGCGCCATACCAAGTGCTGTCCTGCGCCGAAGCGCCGGAAGCCACGAGCGATACGGCGAGCGCCGCACCGGCCAGAAGCTTCAGTTTCATAATAGAGTGCCCTCTCCTGCCCATGCGGTCATGACCGCTGAACATCTGTTATATCAACCATCTTCCCGACGCCTAGTGTCGGGGAAGTCACACAAAACGCCAAATCCTATCCTTGCGGGGATGAATGGCAGGTTTCTCAGTCCAGAGTCGTCCGATAGCGCGCCATGGCGAGCGATACGACCACGAGGACGAATAGACCGAGCGCCGCCAAACTAGGCCACAGGTCCGCGAAATCCAGTCCCTTGAGCAGAGCTCCACGGACGATCCTCAGGAAATGCGTGACCGGGATCGCCGTCCCCAGCGCCTGGGCCCACTCCGGCATGCCGCGGAACGGGAACATGAAGCCCGACAGCAGGATCGACGGCAGGATGTAGAAGATGGACATCTGCATCGCCTGCAGCTGGGTGCGGGCGACCGTCGACAGCAGGAAGCCCAGCGCCAGGCTGCCGACGATGAACAGCAGGATGCCGACCGACAGCGCGCCCCAGCCGCCGCTCATCGGCACGTCGAACAGCAGCTTGGCCAGCACCAGGATGAACGCCGTCTGGATCAGCCCGACCAGGACATAGGGCGCCAGCTTGCCGGCCATCACCTCCAGCGGCCGGACCGGCGTGGCCAGCAGGCTCTCCATCGTCCCCCGCTCGTACTCGCGGGTGACGCCCAGCGCCGTCATCATCACCAGCGTCATCGACAGGATCACGCCCAGCAGGCCGGGCACGATGTTGTAGGCGGTGATGGCTTCCGGATTGTAGCGGCGGTGGACGATCACCTCGAACGGCGGATCGCCGCGAACCGGCGCCACGGCCCCGAGCAGGTCGTGCGACAGCGCCTGCTGCGGCAGGGCGCCCAAGGCCGCGACCGCGCCGCCGGTCGCGCCGGGGTCCGAGGCGTCGCCCTCGACCAGGATCTGGGCCTGGTCGCCGCGCACGACACGGCGGGTGAAGTCGGCCGGGATGGTGATGGCGAACATCACCTCGCCTCGCGAGAGGGCGCGATCCAGTTCGGCCGGCGTCCGCGCCGTCTGGACGATGTCGAAATAGCCGCTGTTGCGGATCGCCCCGAGCGTGGAGCGGGCCAAGGCGCCGTTGTCCTGGACCAGCACCGCCGTCGGCAGATGGCGCGGATCGTTGTTGATGGCGTAGCCGAACAGCAGCAGCTGCACGATCGGCATGATCAGGATCAGGGCGTAGGTCAGGCGGTCGCGAGTGAGCTGGGTGAACTCCTTCACCAGCACGGCGGTCACGCGGGTCAGGGAGAAGGCGCTCATCCGAAGTTGTCCTTCGACTGGCCCATCAGGTGGATGAAGACATCCTCGAGCGTCGGCTCGACCTCTTCCCACCGCCAGGGCGGCCGGCGATAGGGTTCGATGGCGGCCTCCAGCGCGGCGCGGTCGACGCCGCTGACGTGCAGGGCCGAACCGAACGGCGCGGCCATGTCGACGCCGGGCAGCGCGGCCAGCTCGCGCGCCAGCCGATCCGCGCCGGTCCCCTCGGCGCGATAGGTGACCAGGCCCGACTCGGCGATCACCTGATCCGCCGTCCCGCGCGCCATCAGACGGCCGTAGGCGATGTAGGCGATGTCGTGACAACGCTCGGCCTCGTCCATGTAGTGGGTCGAGACCAGCACGGTGAGGCCGTCGGCCGACAGGGCGTGGATCTCGTCCCAGAACTCGCGGCGCGCCTTGGGGTCGACCCCGGCGGTGGGCTCGTCGAGCAGCAGCAGCCGCGGCTCGTGCATCACGCAGGAGGCCAGGGCCAGGCGCTGCTTCCAGCCGCCGGACAGGCTGCCGGCCAGCTGGCGGCGACGGTTCTGCAGGCCCAGCCGCTCCAGCGCCGCGTCGACCCGGCGACGGCGGTCCGGCAGCTCGTAGACCCGCGCGACGAAGGTCAGGTTCTCCTCGATCGACAGGTCTTCGTAGAGCGAGAAGCGCTGGGTCATGTAGCCCGTCTGGCGCTTCACCCGCTCGGCCTCGCGGCGAAAGTCCAGGCCCAGCACCGTCCCCTGCCCGTCGTCCGGCGTCAGCAGGCCGCAGAGCATCCGCAGGGTCGTGGTCTTGCCCGAGCCGTTGGGGCCCAGGAAGCCGGTGATCTTGCCGGTCTCGACCCGGATCGACAGGTCCTGGACGACGTGCTTGTCGCCGAAACGCTTGTCGAGGCCGGTCACGTCGACGGCCCAATCGCTCACTTCGCCGCCTCCGCCGGGGTCACGTCGACCGGCTGGCCGGGATTGAGGTCGCGAGGGTTGTCCGGCCGGGCCTCGACCAGGAAGACCATGCGGTCCCGGCTCTCGCGGCTGTAGATCACCGGCGGGGTGAACTCCGGCCGAGGGCTGATGTAGTCGATCGTCGCCTTCAGGTTCCGGGCGCAGCCGTCGCAGGTGAAGGCCACGCCCTGGCCGACCCTGTAGGCCGACAAGGCCCGCTCGGGCACGAAGAAGCGGACCTTCACCCGGTCGTCCGGGATCAGGGAGATCACCGGCTGATTGGCGGCCGCCCATTCGCCGTCCTGGAAGAAGACCTGCTCGACCCGGGCGGCCGCGGGCGCGCGCTGACCGGTGCGGTCGAGCTGGCTCTGAGCCTCGGCCAGGGCGTCTCGGGTCTGCTGCAGGCCGGCCTCGGCGGCGCGCACGGCGTCGCTGCGCGCGCCCAGGGTCCCGACCTCGCGCTGGCGCTCGACGGCCTTGAGGTCGGCGGCGGCGGAGTCGCGGGCGGCGCGGGCCGTGTCCAGCCGCGCGGGGGCGTAGATGCCCTGACGGACCAGGGGCGCGATGCGGTTGAACTCGGCCTGGGCCTGGTTGAGCTGGGCCTGGGCCGCGGCGCGCTGAGCGTCGAACACGGCCAGCTCCTGCGGGCGTTGGCCCTTGCGGGCGTCCTCCAGCTGGGCCTCGGCCTGGGCCACGGCCGCGGCCGCCCGATCGCGCTGGGCGACCAGCGGCGCGGCGTCGAGCGCGAACAACGGCGCGCCGGCCTCGATCCGCTGGCCGCGCTTCACCGACACCTGCGACACCGGCCCGGCGACCGACGAGGACAGGTACAGCGCCTCGCCCTCGACGTAGCCGGACAGGGCGCGGCCGCCTTCGCGCTTCGGCCCCCAGGCCTGCCAGGCGAGCACGCCGCCCAGAACGACGACGCCCGCGACGATCGCGATACGCACCTTGGGGTTCATGGACGGCCTCCTTCGGCCAGCATTCCGGTCAGGGCGGTGTCGATATGCTGTGCGGCCAGGGCGCGCAGATCGACCGGCGGGGCGCCGGCGGGGGCCATCACCTCGCGCCAGATCACGCCCAGCAGCAGCGGCCCGATCATCGAGAAGGCATGGAGGCGCGGATCGCCGGGCCGGACCTCGCCGCGCGCCTGGGCCCGCTCGATCACCCCGACCACGGCGGCCAGGGCGCGGCCGACGACCTCCTCGTGCCAGACCCGGGCCAGGTCAGGGAAGTTGCCGGACTCGGCGATGACCATCTTGGCCACCGCGCCGATCTGGGTGGTCGCCGCCCGCTCGGCGGCGATGGTCAGCAGCATGCGCGCCAGGGTCGCGAACGGCAGGGCGAGGTTGCGGGCGGCCTCTTCGACGGCCTCGATGTTCGGGGCGACGGAGGTGCGCACCACGGCGGTGAACAGGTCCTGCTTGGTCTCGAAATAGAGATAGAGCGCGCCCTTGCTGACCCCCGCCCGGGCGGCGATGTCGTCCAGCTTGGCGGCCGCGAAGCCCTTCTCGGCGAACACCTCCAGCGCCGCGGCGACGATCTCCGCCGGCCGGGCCTCCTTGCGCCGCCGCCATTTCGGTTGCCCGGGAGGCATGCCGTCTCCTGATAACTGACCAGTCAGTTATTTACTCGCGCGGCGCAGGAGTCAAGAGAGCGGCGTTCGCCGAGGTCGAGGACATGCTCCCCGCTCCTTCTTCCGTCATCCTCGCGCTTGTCGCGAGGAACCATGCGTGCTGGGGTCGGCGCGACGCCGCGACCGTCCGTGTTCATGGGTCTTCACGACCAGCGCGGGGATGACGACGGAGCGGAAGCGGCGCCCCTCTCAGCCCCGTCCCGCGTCCCGCAGCCGCCGCCGGCCACCCAGCGCGTCCGGCCGGTTCAGCTCCTTGCGGAACTCGTCGCGGCGCTCGTGGATCGAGGCGATGACCAGGCCCATGGGGATGCCGATCTCGACCAGGGCCGCCTCGGACAGCTGCAGCGAGGCCTCGATGGTCTCCGGCACCGCGTCGCTGGCGCCCAGCTCGTAAAGGCGCTTGGCGTGGCGGGCGTCGCGGGCGCGGGCGACGATGGTCAGGTCCGGGCGCAGGCTCCGGGCCGTGGCCACCACCGCCTCGGCGCCGTCGGGACTGTCCATGGTCACCACCAGCGCCTTGGCCGTGTCCAGGCCGCAGCGGCGCAGGAACTCGGCCCGCGAGGCGTCGCCGAAGAACACCGCCTTGCCGGCCCGCCGCCCGCTTTCGACCAGGCGGGCGTCGCGCTCGGCGGCGACCCAGTGGATCTCGTGGCGGCTCAGCATGTCGCTGACCAGCTTGCCGACCCGGCCGTAGCCGACGACCAGCACGACCGGCGCGTCGATGCTCGGCGGCGCGGCCTCGAGCGGCGGCTCGACCGGCGTGTTGGCCTGAGGATTGGCCGCCGGACGCCCGCCCAGCCTCGCGCCGATGGCGGCCAGGAAGGGGATGCTGAACATGGTCAGGGTCGAGGCGACCAGGATGGTCTGGCCGACGTCGCGCGGAACGATTCCGCTGCCCATCGCCGTATCCAGGATGACGAAGGCGAACTCGCCGCCCGCCGCCAGCAGCAGCCCGGTTTCCAGCGCCTGCCGCCACTTCAGTCCGAAGAGCATGCCCAGGCCGAAGACGACCGTGCCGATCAGCGCCAGCAGGCCGAACGCTATTCCCAGCACGGTGAACGGCTTGGCCGCCAGCAGCGACAGGTCCAGCCCGATGCCGATCGAGACGAAGAACAGCCCCAGCAGCAGACCCTTGAACGGCTCGATGGTGACCTCGACCTCGTGCCGGTACTCGGTCTCCGCCAGCAGCAGGCCGGCGATGAAGGCGCCCAGCGCCATCGACAGCCCGGTCAGGGCGGCGATCAGGCCCGCGCCGATGACGACCAGCAGCGAGGCGGCCATGAACAGCTCCTCGCTCTTGGCCTTGGCCACCGACCGCATCATCGGCCGCAGGGCGACCCGGCCCAGCACCACCAGCACCAGCAGGCCCAGGGCCGCCGGAGCGAAGGTCAGCAGCAGTCGGGGCGAGAAGGCGTCCTCGCCCCCGCGGGCCATCACCGCCAGGGTGATCAGGATCGGAGCCACCGCCAGATCCTGGAACAGCAGCACCGAGAAGGTCGCCCGGCCGGCCTGGCTGTGCTGGCGCTTGCTCTCCGCCAGCAGGGGCATGACGATGGCCGTCGAGGACAGCGACAGGGCCGCGCCGATCGCCGCCGCCGCCGGCAGGGACTGGCCGAACAGCATCGCCACGGCGGCGATGGCGGTGGTGCTGAGCGCCACCTGCAGCGCGCCCATGCCGAACACCAGCCGCCGCATAAGCCGCAGCCGCTCCCAGCTGAGCTCCAGCCCGATCATGAACAGCAGGAAGACGACGCCGAACTCCGCCAGCTGGGCGATGTCCTCAGGATTGTCGATGGTGACCGCTTTCAGCCACGGGACCGTGTCGGCCAGGGCGCCGAGGCCGAACGGCCCGAGCAGCACGCCCGCCCCGAGGAAACCCAGGATCGGATTGACCTTCCAGCGCCGAAACAACGGAACGACGACCCCCGCCGTCGCCAGGAACAGAACGACATCCTTGTATTCGGCCGGCTGGACTTCTGCGGTCATGCAATCTCCAAATCACTTGGCGCGCAGTATTGACGGTCGGGCGGCGCTTGCGGAACCCCGCGATCGGGACTAATCGGCCAGTTCATGCGCACCAGCCGCCAAATTCGGCGCGGAACCGGTCGCGGCGCCCTGCCCGCGATGCTGGCGGCGCTCGCCATGCTGGTGCAGCTGCTGATTCCGGCCGCTTCGATGGCGACCGAGGCCCGCGCCGGCCAGGGCCCGGTGATCATGCTCTGTACGGCCGACGGCGCGGTCGCCGTGGCCTCCGACAGCGTCCCCGACCACGGCAAGGGCTTCGGCGGCTTCAAATGCCATGACTGCGTCATGGTCAGCGTCGCGGCGATCGGCCCGGCCACGCCGCTGGTCCTGCCCGTCCGCTATGCCGCGCAGATCGAAACCCTTCCGGCCGGCCACGAACGGCCGCAGGCCCGCAGCCACGCGCCGCCGCGCCCTCCCTCCACCGCCCCGCCCGCCCTCCTGAACGCCTGACCTTCGCCGGGCCGCGCCTCCGCGCGCGCCCGTTCCGTCACGTTCGGGGGACCAGACCCATGCCATCCATCCAGCGCGCCAGCCTGCGCGCCCTGCTGCCCGGCCTCGTCGCCGGCGCCTTCGCCCTGCCCGTCCTCGCCGCCGAGGCCGACACGCCCGCCACCGTGGACTCGGTGATCGTCACCGCCCGGCCCGATCCGGAAGACCCGGCCGTCGTCGCCGACGCCCGCCGACGCCTGTCGGAAACCCCCGGCGCGGTCTCGGTCGTGTCGCAGGAATCCTTCGCCGGCCGTCAGGCCCTGGCGCTCGACGACATGTTGCGCGACGCCCCAGGCGTCTACGCCCAGCGCAAATGGGGCGGCGACGTCCGCATCTCCATCCGCGGCTCCGGCATCGGCAACGCCAACCACAACCGCGGCCTGCTGATCGCCCAGGACGGCCTGCCGCTGAACGAGGCCGACGGCTATGGCGACAGCCAGGTCGCCGACCCGCTGACCACCCGTTTCGTCGAGGTCTGGCGCGGCGGCAACGCCCTGCGCTTCGGCGGCGCTCTGCTGGGCGGGGCGATCAACATGGTCACCCCGACCGGTCGCGACGCCGGGTTCGACAATCAGATCCGCATCGACGGCGGCAGCTTCGGCCTGCTGCGCGAGCATGTCGCCCTCGCCCGACAATGGGGCGACTGGGACGCCTACGCCGCGGTCACCAACCAGACCGGCCAGGGCTGGCGCTCGCAGAGCCAGCAGAACATCCAGTTCGCCACGCTGAATCTCGGCCGCCGTTTCGGCGAGGACCGCGAGGTCCGCTTCATCCTGAACGGCGCGAACATCAATCAGGAGATCGCCGGCGCCCTGACGCTGGACCAGTTCGAGCGCGATCCGCGCATGACGCCGCCCGGCAACTACGGCCTCGACTACCAGCGCAACCAGCGAACCCTGCGCGGCTCGCTGCGCACGACCTGGCGTTTGAGCGAGAACGCCGTGTTCGAGGGCGCGGTCTACGGCCTGTGGAAGGACCTCGACCATCCGATCTTCCAGGTCATCGACCAGCAGAGCCGCAACTGGGGCGCCTTCGGGCGGGTGACCTGGGCCGGAGAGATCGCGGGGATGCGGGCCGACGCCTACGGCGGGATGTGGCTGCGCACCGGCGACATGGACTCCAACTTCTACGTCAACCTGGGCTCGGCCCGCGGGCCGGAGCGGTCGCGCACGCTGCAGAACGCGGGAGCGACCGACGTCTTCGGGGAGGGGCGGCTGTTCGTCGCCGACAACCTGGCCCTGGTCGTCGGCGCGACCTGGGGCACGGCGCGTCGCGACTACGAGAGCTTCGCCCTCCCCGGCGTCGCGGGCACGTTCAACCTGAAGGCTTCAAAGGACTATGACTGGGTCGCCCCGCGTTTCGGCCTGCTCTGGGAGTCGCAGGACGGCGTCCAGCTCTTCGCCAACGTGACCAAGTCGGTCGAACCGCCGAACTTCGGGTCCATGAGTCCGACCGGGACCGGCTTCGCGCCGGTCTCGGCCCAGGAAGCCTGGACGGCCGAGGCCGGCACGCGGGGCCGGCGCGGCGACTTCACCTGGGACATCACCCTGTATCGCGCCAGGCTCGACGGCGAGATGCTGCAGTACGTGGTCGACAACAGCGTCGGCATTCCCGCCTCGACCTTCAACGCCGACAAGACCCTGCATCAGGGCCTGGAGGCGGCGCTGGACTGGCGGTTCGCAAAGGCCTGGCGGCTGCGGCAGAGCTGGACCTGGTCCGACTTCCGCTTCGACGGCGACGTGAAGTACGGCGACAACCGCCTGCCGATCGTGCCGGAGCACTTCTATCGGGCCGAGCTGCGCTACGACGATCCGCGCGGCTGGTTCGTGGCCCCGTCGGTGGAATGGTCCGCGAGCGACATCTGGGTCGACTACGTCAACAAGACCCGCGCGCCGTCCTACGCGATCCTGAACCTGAACGCCGGCTGGAAGATCACCCCGGCGGTGTCGGTCTATGTCGACGCGCGGAACCTGACCGACGAGACCTATGTCTCCAACGTCCAGGCCGCCATCACCACGACGCCGGCCGGCACGGCGGCCTACTGGCCCGGCGACGGCCGGTCGGTCTACGCCGGCCTGACGGCGGCCTTCTAGCCATGGGCGCGAACGACATCGGGGCTCCGCCGCCGCCGGGCGCCCTCTACCGCATCGTCTGGCGCTGGCATTTCTATGCGGGGCTGATCTGCCTGCCGTTCCTGGGCCTGCTCGCCACGACCGGGGCGCTGTACCTGTTTCGCGACGAACTGAGCCTGCTGGTCGAACGCCAGCGGCTGGTCGTGGTCGAGCACGGCCCGGCCCTGCCCGCCGACGCCCTGATCGCCCGGGCCAGGCTGGCCGCGCCCGGGCAAGCGGTGCGCTACACGCCGCCGCCCGCCCCGGAGCGCTCGGCGGAAGTCGGAGTGCGGACGCCGGACGGCGAGATCGTCGGGGTCTTCCTCGATCCCGCCGACGGCAAGGTGCTGGACATCGTCGCGGACGACGCCCGCCCCATGAAGCTGATCAGCCGCATCCACAGTCTGGCCGTCGCCGGCGAGATCCCCAACCTGGCCATCGAGATCGTGGCCGGCTGGGCGATCCTGCTGGTCGCCTCCGGCGTCTTCCTGTGGTGGCCGCGCGGCCGGAAGGGCGGCGTCGTCACCCTCCGCGGCGCGCCGGCGCAGCGGATCTGGTGGCGGGATCTCCACGCCGTCGCGGGGATCTTCGCGGCGGCGATGGTCCTGTTCCTGGCCGTGACGGGGATGCCCTGGTCGGCGTTCTGGGGCGACCACTTCCGCCAGATCGTCAACGATGCGGGCCTGGGCAAGCCGGCCAAGGCCCAGGCGACCGGCCTGGCTTCGGACGCCGCGCTCGCCGCCGTGGCGCCCGGGTCCTGGACGATGGACGCCACGGCTCCGCCGACCGTGACGCCGTCGGGGCCGAGGCCCCTGCCCGTCGCGGCGGTCGAAGCCGCCGCCGCGCGGCTGGGCATGGCGCCCGGCTACGTCATCCGCCTGCCCGCTTCGGCCGGCGGGGTCTATACGCTGCAGCTCTACCCGAAGACGGCGACGGGCCAGCGCGTCGTCCACCTGGACCAGTACAACGGCAAGGTGCTGGCGGACGTCGGCTATCGCGACTATGGCGCTGGGTCGAAGGTCGTCGAGATGGGGATCGCCATCCATACCGGCGGCCAGTTCGGGCGGGCCAACCAGCTGCTGATGCTGGCGGGTTGCCTGGCGATTCTCGGCCTCGCCATCTCGTCCGTGGCGATGTGGTGGAAGCGACGCCCCCGCGGTCGACTGGCCGCGCCGCCGTCTCCGTCCGCCAAGGCCCTGTCCGCGTTCGCCGTCTTCGCCCTGGCGATCGGCGCCCTGTTTCCCCTGCTGGGACTGTCCGTCGTGGCCGTCCTGCTGATCGACCGCCTGGTCCCCGCGTTTCTCAAGCACAAGTACGCCCTGTAGGAGTTCCCTCGTGAAAGCCCTCTACGCCGCCCCTCTCCTCGCCCCCGTCCTCGCCATGGCCCTCGCCGCCTGCTCGCCCGCCAAGGCGCCGACCCCGCCCGCCTACGACGTAGCCGGCGTCAAGGTCGCCGAACCGTTCAGCCGTCCAGCGGCCCAGGGCGGCAACGGCGCCGGCTTCTTCGCCCTGACCAACGGCAACACCGGCCCCGACATCCTGTTCTCGGTGGAATCCCCGATCGCCGACCGCGTCGAGATCCACGAGTCCTCGGTCGAGGGCGGCATGATGAAGATGCAGCACCTGGAACGGGGCGTGCCGCTGCGCGCCGGCGAAACGGTCGAGTTCAAGCCGGGCGGCAAGCACCTGATGTTCATCGGCCTCAAGCAGGCCCTCAAGCCGGGCGACAAGATTCCGGCCACCTTCGTGCTGGAGCACGCCGGCCGGGTTCCCGTCGAGCTGACCGTCCAGGGCGGCGCGGGCCAGGGCGGCGGTCAGGGCGCGGGCCAGGGCGCCGGCCAGGGCGCCGGGATGGATCACAGCGCCCATTGACGTAGGGGAACGACGCTGGGGCACGCGTTGACTCGCCGTACCTGAACGCCGCTAACTTGTCCTGACGGCCCGCCAGAGGCCGCAGGGCAAGGGAGACCGCGTATGACCACCGGCTGGAATTTCGCCGACGTCTGGGAGGAAGTCGCCAAGGCCGCGCCGAACCGACCGGCGCAGATCCAGGGCGAACGCGTCATCGCGTGGCGGGACTTCGACCGGCGCGCCAACGCCCTGGCGGCGCATCTGCTGGCGGCGGGCCTGGGCCAGGGCGCCAAGGTCGCCGCCTATCTCTACAATGCGCCCGAGTACCTCGAGAGCTACTTCGCCGCCTTCAAGGCCGGGCTGTCGCCGGTCAACACCAACTACCGCTACGAACCGGAAGAGCTCTTCTACCTGTTCGACAACGCCGACGCCGAGGCCATCGTCTTCCACGCCGGCTTCGCGCCGAAGCTGGAGGCCATCCGCGGGCGGCTGGCCAAGGTGAGGACCTGGATCGCCGTGGCCGACCAGGGCGCGGACATTCCCGACTGGGCCGTCGCCTACGAGGACGTCGTCGCGGCGGGCGCGGACCGGACCATCGCGCCCTGGGGACGCTCGGGCGACGACCTGATGCTGCTCTACACGGGCGGCACGACCGGCATGCCCAAGGGCGTGATGTGGCGCCAGGACGACCTGTTCCAGGTGCTGGGCGCGGGCGGCAACGTCCTGGCCATGATCCCGCCCTTCGAGACCCCGGCCGACGCCGGCGAGCGGCTGCGCGCCGGCAAGGTCGGCGACATCGTCCTGCCGCCTCCGGGCTCGGCCATCGCCGCCTGCCCGCTGATGCACGGCACCGCCCAGTTCAGCAGCTTCGCGGTGATGAGCGGCGGGGGCTGCATCGTCAGCCTGCCCTCGCGCAAGTTCGATCCGATCGAGCTCTGGAGCGAGGTCGAGCGGCTGGGGGCGACCAGCATCGCCATCGTCGGCCAGGCGTTCGCCCAGCCGATGCTGGAGGCGCTGGAGCGCAACCCCGGCCGCTGGAACCTGGCCACCCTGACCCGGATCGGCTCCTCCGGCACGGTCTGGAGCCACGAGAACAAGCAGGCGCTGCTGGCCCTGCTGCCGCCGGGCGCGATGCTGTTCGACAGCCTGGGTTCGTCGGAGGCGGTCGGGCTGGGGACCTCGGCGTCCATGGCGGGCGCCGAGGCGAGCACGGCTCAGTTCCTGGTCGGGCCGAACGCCGCCGTCTTCACCGAGGACGGCCGCCGGGTGCAGCCGGGCGGGAGCGAACGCGGTCTGGTCGCCGTCGGCGGCTTCATCCCGGTCGGCTACTACAAGGACCCCGAGAAGAGCGCCAAGACCTTCCGGATCTTCGAGGACCGGCGCTGGTCGGTGCCCGGCGATTTCGCCGAGGTCGAGGCCGACGGCGTCATCAAGCTGCTGGGCCGCGGCTCGCAGGTGGTCAACACCGGCGGCGAGAAGGTCTTCCCGGAGGAGGTCGAGGAGGCGCTGAAGACCCATCCCGTGGTCCGCGACGCGGTGGTGGTCGGGGTTCCCGACCCCCGCTTCGGCGAGCGGGTCTGCGCGGTGGTCGACGTCGGCGCCGCCGACGCCCCGACGCTGGAGGAGCTGACCGCCCACGTGAAGGGCCGCCTGGCCGACTACAAGACCCCTCGCGCCCTGGTCGTCGCCGCCGTCGTCCGCGCCGCCAACGGCAAGGTCGACTACAAGGCGGTGCGGGCCCAGGCGCTCGAGGCGCTGGGAGCGCGGGCGTAGTCGACGCGCGCCGAGACGGGGGACACGCCCCCTTCGGAGCCTGTCCCCGGTGTGGGGAGGTGGTGCGGAGCGCTCCGGGTTCGCCCCGGAAGTCTGTGATGCGAACGTGTGAACTGGAGAGAACCAAAGCGCTCCGCGAAGCTCGTTGTCCGGTGGCCGCCGGTAGGCAGCGCTCTTAGCGCTTAGCCGGCAGAAGCCTCCGGCGGGCGGGAGCCTGGCAGGGCTTCCCCGGACCGCGTGAGTAACCCCCTCACGCCTGCTGCTCGGGTCCGGCCAGGGGTCTTTCGGTTCCTCCGTCCGCCCGCAGGCCGACAAAAAGAACCCTCGGACTGGCGCCGGCCCGAGCGTCCCGCTCGAACCTCATCCCCTCGCCGCTAGAGTGCCTGGCCAGCGCCCTCCCCATGCGATGGGATGAGCAGAGTATGGGCCGGGTTTCGAGGACGGGGACAGATTGCGATCTATCCCCGCATTCTTCCTGCGAAAGCCCAACGAAATCAGCGGAGGGCCGCGCGGCTGTCCCGTGCGTGGTTCGACACGCGGCTCCGCCGCTGCTCACCATGACTATCCCTCCGTCATCCTGAGCAGGCGCGCAGCGCCGTGTCGAAGGACGCAACGCGCATCCTCCCCGTCATCCTCGCGCTCGTCGCGAGGACCCAGGCGTGATGACGCGGCCGTATGGGCGTAGAATCCCCGCCATCCGCGTTCACGGGTGGTCGAGGTCCGACCATGACGGAAGGGGCGACGTGATCGGGCGGGCGCATCGGCGTCGCCGGAGCATACCCCTCTCCCGCCGCGACATTCCGCGCATGAACATTCTGTAAGGTGCGCAAGTTTCGACCCGGGTGCATGGTCCCGCCAACTCAAAAACTGCCGGGAAACCCCATGAAACGCGTGCTTCTTTCCGCCGCCGCGGCGCTGGCCCTCACCGCGGCCGCCGGCGTCTTCACCTTCGCCCACGCCGCCGAAGCCGCCGCGACCACGACCGCCGCCGCGCCCGACGCCACCAAGGCCGCCCGCATGGGGACCTGGGGCTTCGACCTGGCCGGCATGGATCGCGCCGCCAAGCCGGGCGACGACTTCGTCCGCTTCTCGACCGGCAAGTACCTGGACCAGCTGACCATCCCGTCGGACCGCGCCAGCTGGGGCTCGTTCAACGCCCTGGCCGAACTGTCCAACAACCGCACCAAGGCGATCATCGAAACCGCCGCGTCCTCGGCCAAGCCGACCGGCGAGGCCCAGCAGATCGGCGGCCTCTACAAGAGCTTCATGGATGAGGCGGCGATCGAGAAGCTCGACGCCAAGCCGTTGGCCGGCGACCTGGCCGCCATCAGGGCCGCCAAGACCCGCGACGCCATCGCCGAGCTGATGGGCGCCTCGCAGGGCCGCTTCGGCGGCGCCTTCTTCGGCTCCTACATCTGGCAGGACGCCAAGGCCCCGACCCAGTACGCGGTCTACACCTCGCAAGCGGGTCTCGGCCTGCCCGACCGCGACTACTACCTGGACGCCAAGTTCGCGGACAAGAAGACCGCCTACCGCGCCTATGTCGCCAAGATGCTGACCATGGCCGGCTGGGCCAACCCGGAGAAGGCCGCCGACGCCATCCTGGCGCTGGAGACCGAAATCGCCCAGGCCAGCTGGACCAAGGTCGAGCAGCGCGACGCCGACAAGACCTACAATCCCAAGAGCTTCGCCGAGCTGGAAACCCTGGCCCCCGGCTTCCCGTGGCAGGCCTGGCGCAAGGGCGCGAGCCTGAGCGGCACGGACCGGATCATCGTCGGCGAACCCTCGGCCTTCACCAAGATCGCGGCCATCTACGCCAAGACCCCGATCGAGACCCTGCAGGCCTGGCAGGCCTTCCACACCGTGGATCAGGCCGCGCCCTACCTGTCGAAGCGCTTCGTCGACGCCAACTTCGACTTCCAGGGCAAGACCATGTCGGGCCAGCCCGAGCAGCGCGCCCGCTGGAAGCGCGGCACCGGCGTGGTCGGCGGCGCGCTGGGCGAGGCGGTCGGCAAGCTCTACGTCGAGGCCTACTTCCCCGCCGAGTCCAAGGCCAAGATGGAGAAGCTGGTGGGCGACCTGCTGGTCGCCATGAAGGGCCGGATCGAGAAGCTGGACTGGATGAGCGCCGAGACCAAGGCCCGCGCCCAGAAGAAGCTGTCCACCTTCACCGTGAAGATCGGCTACCCGGACAAGTGGCGCGACTACAGCGCCCTGAAGATCAACCCCGCCGACCTGTACGGCAACGTCGAGCGGGTCAACGCCTTCAACTGGGCCTACGAGGTGAACAAGCTCGGCAAGCCCGTCGACCGCGGCGAGTGGGGCATGTTCCCGCAGACGGTCAACGCCTACTACAATCCGACCATGAACGAGATCGTGTTCCCGGCCGCGATCCTGCAGCCGCCGTTCTTCGATCCGGACGCCGACCCCGCGATCAACTACGGCGGCATCGGCGCGGTCATCGGCCACGAGATCAGCCACGGCTTCGACGACCAGGGCCGCAAGTACGACGCCGACGGCAGCCTGACCGACTGGTGGCAGCCGCAGGACGCGACCAAGTTCGAAGGCCAGACCAAGCGCCTGGGCGCCCAGTATTCGGCGTTCGAGCCCCTGCCGGGCATCCATGTGAACGGCGACCTGACCATGGGCGAGAACATCGGCGACCTGGGCGGCATCCTGGTGGCGCTCGACGCCTACCACCTGTCGCTGGGCGGCAAGCCGGCCCCGGTGATCGACGGCCTGACCGGCGACCAGCGGTTCTTCCTCGGCTTCGCCCAGATCTGGCGCAGCAAATACCGCGACGACGCCGTCAAGCAGCAGGTCGTCAGCGACCCGCACTCGCCGGCCTACTTCCGCACCTACGGCACGCTTCAGAACGTCGACGCCTGGTACGACGCCTGGGGCGTCAAGGAAGGCGACAAGATGTACGTGAAGCCGGCCGATCGCGTCCGCATCTGGTAAGCGGACCACGGATCGCCGAACGACGGGCGGGGACGGATCGCAAGGTCCGTCCCCGTTTTCGTGATCGGCATGACAAAAAAGTAACGTTGGCGGCCGCGCCCGGGATGCAATGTGCGCGCCATCTCAGTTCTAGGGACGATCCGACCATGAAGACCTTGCTGCTGGGGGCCGCCGCGGCGACCGCCCTCATCCTGGCGGCCACGCCGGCCGCCGCGCACGAGGAGCACGCCTGCCTCGACGCCTTCTGCCAGACCGAGGCCCTGTTCGCCGACGCTGCGACCAGCGGCGCGGATGCGACGGCCTCGCTGGAGAGCCCGCGCTACGGCGCCTGGGGCTTCGACATCACCGGCATGGACCGCGCGGTGAAGCCGGGCGACGACTTCTTCGAATGGGCCAACGGCGCCTGGTACAAACGCACCGAGATCCCGTCCGACCGCACCCGCTTCGGCAACTTCGACGCCCTGGCGGTCCTGTCCGAGAACCGCACCCGCGCCATCATCGACGAAGCCGCCGGCGGCAAGATTCAGGACGCCGACGCCGCCCGCATCGGCGCCGCCTGGAAGGCCTTCATGGACGAGGCCGGCATCGAGAAGAAGGGCGCCCAGCCGATCAAGGCCGAGTTGGACGCCATCCGCGCCGCCAAGTCGCGCGACGACATCACGACGCTGATGGGCCGGGCCAACACCACCGGCTACACCGCCCTGCTCGGCGTCGGGATCAGCGACGACCAGAAGGCCCCGACCAAGTATGCGGTCTACGCCGGCACCGGCGGCCTGGGCATGGAGCGCGACTACTACCTGGACCCCAAGTTCGCGGACAAGAAGGCCGCCTACGAGGTCTACATCGCCAAGATGCTGACCCTGATCGGCTGGCCCAAGCCCGCCGAGCACGCCAAGGCGATCCTGGCCTATGAGACCCGCGTCGCCGAGGCGACCTGGACCCGGGTCGAGCGCCGCCAGCGCGAGAAGACCTACAACCCGATGACCCTGGCCGAGCTGCAGGCCTACACGCCCGGCTACGACTGGAACCGCTTCCTCGACTCCGCCGGGCTGAAGGGCGTCGATCGCCTGGTGCTGACCACCAACACCGCCTTCCCGAAGATGGCGAAGATCTACGGCGAGACCGATCTCGACACGCTGAAGGCCTGGCAGGCGTTCCACGTCGCCGACGGCGGCGCGCCGCTGCTGTCGAAGGCCTTCGTCGACGCCGCCTTCGACTTCAACAACAAGACCCTGCTCGGCCAGCCCGAGCAGAAGCCGCGCGCCAAGCGCGGCGTGGACTACGTCAACGGCATGGTCGGCCAGCCGGTCGGCCGGCTGTACGTCGCCCGCTACTTCCCGCCCGAGTCGAAGGCCAAGATGGTCGGCCTGGTCGCCGACATCCGCTCGGCGATGAAGGCCCGCATCGAGAAGCTCGACTGGATGAGCCCGGCGACCAAGGTCCAGGCGCTGGACAAGCTGTCGAAGTTCGGCGTGAAGATCGGCTACCCCGACGAATGGCGCGACTACAGCGGCCTGGTGGTCAAGGCGGACGACGCCTACGGCAACGCCAGGCGCTCGGCCGCCTTCGAGTGGGCCTATCGCGTCAACCGCCTGAACGGACCGGTCGACAAGGCCGAGTGGGGCATGACGCCTCAGACCGTCAACGCCTACTACAGCCCGGTGAAGAACGAGATCGTCTTCCCGGCGGCGATCCTGCAGGCGCCCTTCTTCCACCCGGACGCCGACCCGGCCATCAACTACGGCGGCATCGGCGGGGTGATCGGCCACGAGATCAGCCACGGCTTCGACGACCAGGGCCGCAAGGGCGACGGCGACGGCGTGCTGCGCGACTGGTGGGCGCCGGAGGACGCGGCCAAGTTCAAGGTGCAGGCCGACCGGCTGGGCGCCCAGTACTCGTCCTACGAGCCGCTGCCGGGCCACAAGGTCCAGGGCGGCCTGACCATGGGCGAGAACATCGGCGACATGGGCGGCCTGTCGCTGGCCTACGACGCCTATGTCATCTCGCTGAAGGGCAAGCCCGCCCCGGTGCTGGACGGCTTCACCGGCGAGCAGCGCGTGTTCCTGGGCTGGGCGCAGGTCTGGCGCGGCAAGTACCGTGACGAAGCCATGCAGCAGATGGTGGCCTCCAACCCGCACTCGCCGCCCTACTACCGCGTCAACGGCACTATCCGGAACCTGGACCCCTGGTACAAGGCGTTCGACGTCGAAGCCGGCCAGAAGCTCTACATCGCGCCGGAAGAACGCGTGCGGATCTGGTAGCCGCGACCAAAGACTGAGTACGGAAGGGGCGGCGCTGAGGCGTCGCCCCTTTTCGTTTCGGCGTCAGGTCTTGGCTTTGACCAATCGATTTTCTTCCGATCGTCCCCGCCTCCGCGGGGACATACGGTGACGGTTGCGACGGCATGTCCGGGCGTTTCGACCTCAGGCCGGGTCGAGATGCTCGCGGGCCGCCTGGCGGACGGCGACGGTCAGGCGGTCGATCAGCGAGGCGCCGATGCGGCTGTGCTGCCAGTACAGCTTCACCCCGATGCGCCGGCCGGGCAGCAGTTCGACCAACCGCCCCGCCGCCAGGGGCTCGGCCGCCAGCATGGCCGGCGCCATCGTCCACCCCAGCGAGACCAGCGCCAGGTCCAGCATCCCCTGGGTCGAGGGCGCCCAGTGGGTCGGCGGGGCCAGCTCGGCCCCCAGCGCTTCGGCGGCCCAGCGGACCTGCAGCCGGTCACGCCGGTCGAAGCGCAGGATCGGCGCCGCTTCCAGGCCTTCGGCGTCCACGCCGTCGGGGAAGAAACGCGCCACGAACCCCGGACTGGCCAGCGCCGTGTAGGTCAGGATCCCCAGCGGGACGATCCGGCAGCCGGCGACCAGGGTCGGATCGGCGGTGACCGCGGCCAGCACTTCGCCCGAGCGCAGCTTGTCGGCGGTGTAGTCCTCGTCGTCGAGGATCAGATCCAGCAGCGCGCCGGTGTCCTCGGCGAAGCCGGCCGCGGCCGCCGGAAACCAGGTGGCCAGACTGTCGGCGTTGACGGCGGCCCGCACCGTGCGGCGCTCGGCCACCTCCTCGCGGGTCAGGCGCGGCAGGGCCGAGACGACGTCGCCCTCGAGCAGTCTCACCCGCTCGACATGGGCGCAGAGCCGTTCGCCGATCTCCGTCGCGCGGCAGGGCTGCCCCCGGACGACCAGCACCGCGCCGAGCCGCTCCTCCAGACCCTTCACGCGCTGCGACACGGCCGAGGGGGTCACGCCCAGGACATGGGCGGCGCGCTCGAACGAGCCTTCCCGCACAACGGCGGCCACGGCGGCGAGGGCGAGATAGTCCAGCATTAGTTGAACTTAATTCAAGTTAGCAGCATTAGTTAGGCTATATCGGCGTCCTGCGGCAAACAGCGCCGCATGTCGCTCCTCCCCGTCTTCCTCAAGGGCTTCGCCCTCGCCGCCGCCCTGATCATGGCCATCGGGGCCCAGAACATGTTCGTCCTGCGCCAAGGCCTGCGCCGGGAGCATGTCGGGGCCATCGTGCTGTTCTGCGCCACCGCCGACGCCCTGCTGATCACCGCGGGCGTGCTGGGCCTCGGCGCCCTGCTGTCGCTGGTGCCGAACCTCGCCCTGACCCTCACGCTCGGCGGCGCGGCCTTCCTGACCTGGTACGGCCTGAGCGCCTTCCGCCGGGCGCTGGGATCTGGAGCGATGGTCCTGGCGACACAGCCGACGGTGTCGCTCGGCCGCGCCCTGGCCGGCACGGCGGGTTTCACCTTTCTGAACCCGCACGTCTATCTGGACACGGTGGTGCTGATGGGAACCGTCGGCTCGGCGCAGCCCGCCGCCGCCCAGCCGGTCTTCATCCTGGGCGCCGCGGCGGCCAGCCTGTCGTGGTTCGCGGCCCTGGGCTACGGGGCCCGCTTCCTGGCGCCGGTGTTCACCAAGCCCAAGGCCTGGAAGGTGCTCGACCTGTTCGTCGGCGTGACCATGTTCTGCCTGGCCGGCGGCCTGGTGCTGAAGGCGATGAGCCTGCTCTAGATCCCGAGCGTCTCGAGCACGAAGTCGGCTCGCGCCGCGACATCCGTCTTCGGCAACGCGATCAGGCGGTAGCCCTGCCGCCCATAGGCCTCGACCAGCGGCCCGTACTCCTCCAGCGCCGCCTCGAAGCCGTGCCGCCGCTCGGGGTCGGTCGCGAAGATCTCCAGCCAGGGCGGGGCGACGAAGACGACCCGGTTGTAGCGGCAACGCCGGACCGCGCCGGCGATCGTCGCCGGAGCCGCGCGGCCGGTCCGCTCCATCCAGGCCAGCTGATCGATCGGGCTGCGGTCGAAGAACACCGGCCCCGGCAGGCTCGCGGCCTGGATGCGGAAATGCAGCGACCGCGAGACGGCCAGTTCGGCGAACCGGTCCGGGTCCGTCCAGGGCGACGCGTCGCCGCCGGTCCAGTCCTGCTCCTTGACGATCTGCCGCCCGGCCTCCGGGAACACGGCGAAGCCGCGCCCCGCCAGTTCCGCCAACAGAGTCGACTTGCCCCCGCCGGAGCAGCCGGTGATCACGATGAACCGATCGACGTCGCGCTCGGCGGCGGCGGTGTCGTAGGCGGCTTCGGAGGACATGGGGATGCTCCTGGAACGAACTGACCGCGCCCCCTTCCTTCCATAACCCTCGCGACAAGGGCGAGGGTGACGGAAGGGGGCGGACGGATCGGAGACATGCTCCGAAGGTGCGTGTCCCCGAAGCGCGGCAAGCGCGGACACGCACCTTCGGGAGCATGTCCCCAGCGGCTCAATCGGTTTTTGACGATGGAGTCAGAAATCGATCCGGATCCCAGAAAGGACTGAGCCCGTTGCGGGGGATAGTCGCAACGGGCTCAGCTTTTTCCTCGATCACTCGATCCAAGCGGGCGTTTCCTCCCCGAAACGCCGAGAGGCCCGAACTCTCTGGGGTTCGTGTGCCTCGCGCACCGTCAAAAGACGACACATCCCCTTCTGTGTCAAGCAACCGGGTGCGGCCTACGCGCAAGAAAATGCGCTTGAAGGCGATAAAAAGGCGCCTTCGCTGGACTCGACCGTCAAAAGAACGACGGAAACGCGGGCATATTTGACCCCATCGTCAAATTTACATCGTCACGCGGTTCGCCAGGGCCTCCGCCGCGTCCGAGACCGGTTCGAACAGATGCTCGGGGCGACTCGCCGCGACCGGACCGATGCCGGCCTCGGCCAGGGCGGCCTGGGCGGCGAGCAGTTCCCCCTCGGCGATCAGCAGGCCGTTGGCCCGGGGACGGGCGCCCCGCGCGACCAGGTCGGCCAGCGCCGTCTTCGCCGCCTCGTCCCGCTCCGCCGGCCAGACCAGCATCACCGAACCCTTGGCCCGGCCGCGCGCCTCGACCAGACCCATCAGCCGCCGCACGACCATCAGCCGCTCGGCGTCCCAGTCCGCCGCCAGAGAGGCGGCCAGCCGGGCCTGGCTCTTCAGGATCACCCCGTCGCCGAGGATCTTCAGGTGGTTGGCGGCCAGGGTCGCGCCGGTGGTGGTGATATCGACGATGATCTCCGCCGCGCCCGAGGCCGGCGCCCCTTCGGTCGCCCCGCCCGACTCGACGATGCGGTAGTCGGCGACCCCGGCCCGGGCGAAGAAGGCGCGGGTCTGGGCGATGTATTTGGTCGCCACCCGCAGGCGGCGGCCGGTGCGCGTCAGGTGCAGGTGGGCGACCTCCTCGAGGTCGGCCATGCCGTCGACGTCCAGCCAGCTCTTGGGCACGGCGACCACCAGATCGGCCCGTCCGAAGCCCAGGGCGCGCAGCAGCATCACCCGGCTGTCCAGGTCGGCGATCCGCTCGCGCAGCAGATCCTCGCCGGTGACGCCGAGGTGGATTTCGCCGCTCTCCAGCGCCGCGGCGATGTCGGAGGCGGACAGCAGCCGGACCTCGATCTGCGGCAGGGCGTCGACTTTCGCCGTGTAGCCGCGGCTTCCCGAGGGGGCCGAGACCGGCAGGCCGGCGTCCGACAGCCAGGCCTCGACCTGTTCCTTCAGGCGTCCCTTGGAAGGAATCGCCAGCACCAGGGGCCCGCTCATTCCACGCCTCCCGCGAACGCCCGCGCCGGGCGGACCATGCAGCCGACGGCCCCCAGGGCCCGGCTCGCGCCCAGCCGCCCGGGCAGGCCGTCGTAGCGCCCGCCGGCGGCGGCCGGCCGCTCCTCGCCCAGGCTCGGGCTGCGCACCTCGAAGAGGACGCCGTCGTAGTATCCGAAGGCTCGGCCGAAGGCGGCGGCGAAGGTCATGCGATCCTCCGGCACGCCCCTTTCGCCCAGTCTGGCCAAGCGTCGGCTCCAGCCCTCCAAGGCCTGATCCAGCGTGTCCCTGGCCGGACCGGCAAGGCGCAGGACCTCGTCCAGGGCGGCGCGGGGCGGGCCTGAGACGGCCAGGAAGCCGCGCACCGCCGCCGCCTCGGCATGCGACAGGCTGGGCGTTCGCGAGGCCTCGGCCCGTTCGGCCAAGCGCCGGACGATCTCGTCGGCCGGCCGGGCCCCGACCGGCTCGATGCCGGCGATGGCCCAGAGCTGGCGCAGGGCGCCTGCGCCCTGGTCGGCGGACACGCCTTCCAGCGGATTGACGATCCGCTCCGGCCGTTCGCCGGCCTCGGCGCGATCCAGCTCCGCAGCCAGCAGGCGCGGCCGGGTGAACAGCCGCTTCAGTCGCGCGGCGAGGGCCGGCGCCAGGGCCAGGCTGTCCACGAAGGCCCCGAACAGGGCGATGTCGCCGAAGGTGATCGTCAGGTCGTCGCGGCCGCCGGCGGAGGCCGAGCGCCAGGCCAGGCCGGCGGCCTCGGCGTCCGACTCGGCCGGATCGCCGTTGCCGAAGATCTCGACGCCGATCTGCAGGAATTCCTCGGCGCGCTGCGAGCCCTGGGGCGAGGCGCGGAAGGCTTTGCCTTCGTAGAAGTAGCGCCCTTCCAGAGCCGCGCCCTGGATGTGCGCCCGGGCGACGGGGATGGTGAAGTCCGGCCGCAGGGCCAACTCCTCGCCGCCCTCGGCCTGGACCACGAACAGGCGCGGCCGCATGGCCTCGCCGGTCAGGTCCAGCAGCAGCGCCAGCGGCTGCAGGACCGGAACCTCGACCGAGACCGCCCCGGCCTCCGCCAGCGGCGCGCGGACGGCGGCCAGAGCCGCCGGCGGGATCGGCGGCTCCAGCCTCATTGGGCGGCGTCCACGATCTTGCGCACCGCCGCGACCAGGTCGGCGCGGGCGACGGTCTGCTGCCCCGGACGCTCGGCGCGCCAGGCGGCGTTGTCGGTCATGCCCTTGGCCAGGTCGCGGCCGAGGTCGAGATCCTTCACCGTGGCCGTGCCGGCGGCGAACTCGTCCTCGCCTATGATCACCGCGGCCGGCGACAGGCGACGGTCGGCGTACTTCATCTGCGCCTTCATGCCCGAGCCGCCGAGGTAGACCTCGGCCGGGACCCCGCCCGCGCGCAGCTCTGCGGCGACGGCGAAGTAGTCGGCCATGCGGCTCTGGTCGAAGGCGATCACGACCACCGGGCCACGGTTCTCGCCGGCGACCTCCCGGCCGGCCGCCTTCAGCGCCGCGGCCAGACGCGACACGCCGAAGCTGAAGCCGGTCGCCGGAGTCCGCTCGCCGGTGAAGCGGGCGACCAGGTCGTCGTAGCGGCCGCCGCCGCCCACCGAGCCGAAGCGGATCGGCTTGCCCTTCTCGTCCAGGGTCTCGACCTGCAGGTCGGCCTCGAACACGGCGCCGGTGTAGTACTCCAGGCCGCGAACGATCGACGGATCGAAGCGGGCCGAGGCCTCGTCGACGCCCAAACCCTTCAGCGCCGCGACGATGGCCTCAAGCTCCCGGAAACCTTCCAGCGCGACTTCGGCCTTGGCGAAGGCCGCGTTCGCCAGCTGGTCCAGCGGCGCGCCGGCGACGGCCATGTCCAGAAAGTCGAGCACCAGCCCGGCCGACGCCGCGGACAGCTCCGCGCCCGGCGTGAAGGCGCCGGACTCGTCCAGGCGACCCTTGCCGAGCAGATCGGCGACGCCCTCGCGGCCGAGGCGGTCGAACTTGTCCAGCGCCCGCAGCACGATCAGCTTCTGACGGCCGTCGGAGACGCCCGCCGTCTCCAGCACGCCGTCCAGAATCTTGCGGTTCGAGAACTTCAGCACCGCCCCGCCCTCGGGCAGGCCCGCCGCCTTCAGTCCGGCCGCGGCCATGGCGATGATCTCGGCGTCGGCCTCCGGACGGGCGGAGCCCACGGTGTCGGCGTCGCACTGGATGAACTCGCGGAAGCGGCCCGGGCCCGGCTTCTCGTTCCGCCACACCGGCCCGAAGGCGTAGCGGCGATAGGGCTTGGGCAGGGTCTCCCAGTTCTGCGCCGCGAACCGCGCCAGCGGGGCGGTCAGGTCGTAACGCAGGGCCATCCACTGCTCGTCGTCGTCCTGGAGCGCGAAGACGCCCTCGTTCGGACGGTCGCTGTCCGGCAAGAACTTGCCGAGAGCGTCGGCGTACTCGAAGGCGCCGGTGTCGAGCGGCTCGAAGCCCCACTGCTCGTAGACCTTGGACACGGCCTCCACGATGCGGCGCTCGGCGCGCAGGGTGGCGGCGCGCTTGTCGGCGAAACCGCGCGGCCCCCTTGCCTCGGTAAGAAGAGGAGCTTCAGGGCGGAGGATCTGGTCGGTCATCGCGGGCTCTACATTCGGTCTTTGCGGGGCCGGATGGAGCCGTCTGACCCCATCCGCGTCGGGCGGGGTCGGAGGGAGTGCGCCTTGGCTCTAGGCCGCGCGAACCCGTTCCGTCCCGCGAGGGAAGGCGTGGTGGTGCGCGTGGTGATGGTGCGAAACGCGGGTCATCGGAGCGGGCCTATAGCGCAGGACGGACGCGGCGGCTAGCGGCAGAAGCTGTTCATGCGGGCGGCGTAGTCCTTCATCGGCCAGTCGATGCCGACGGCCAGGCGGCGCGCCTCGACGCCCTCGGGCTCCTCCAGCGCGTCGGGACGCCAGTCGCCGGGCCCGGCGCAGCGGCCCTGGGTGGCGTAGCGCTGCGCCTTCCCGGTGTTCACCGCCACCCGGTCGTAGAGATAGGCGTAGCCGCTGGCGGTGGTCTCCTTGGCCGCCAGCTCCGTCTCCAGGAGCGCGAGCATCCGCTGCTGGAAGGCGGGATCGTCGTCGGCGTGCTGGACCATGTTCCGCGCGGCCTCGTCGGCCTGCTGGCCGTCACGGCTGATCCGGAACCAGCCGCGCTCGGCGATGGTCTTCTTGAGCCAGACGAGGTTGGCCTCGTCGATCAGGCAGATCTCGCGGTCGGCCTTGGCGTCGTAGAGGTCGAGCGCGGCGTCGGACGCCTCCGGCGCCAGGAAATGCCGGGCCGAGAAGCCGATGCTCATCCGGGCGAGATTGTCCTCGGCGTTGCGGCGGAACAGCTCGGCCAGGACCGGGTCCTTGGCGTCGCGCGACGCTTTCAACCGCCGTGCGACGCCGTCCAGCTGTTCGTAGGGCGAAGCCTCGCCGGAGAACAGAATCCGCTGCACCGACTGCCGCTTCGCCTCCAGGCCCTGGGCCTCGGCGTTGGCGCGGCGCCAGTCGGCGGCGGTCTTGACCTTGCGGGCCGAAGCGACGCCCCGGAGCAGCGCCTGTTCGGCCTCGCTCCAGCAGCCGACCGGCCGCGCGTCCTTCCAGGACACGCTGTCGGCGATCCCGCGGCGGCGCAGGAGGTCGCGCTGCACCCGGCCTTCCGCCGTCTTCAGCCAGGCGTCGGCGTCGGGCTGGTCGCGCAGCTGACCGAAGTCGTAGGTCAGCGGATCCGACTTGCCGGCCAGCAGATCGTCGATCGGATCGGCCAGAGCCGCACCCGCGATCGCGGACGCCGCCAGCACCGCCGCCAGAACCTTGCCGATCATTCGCCCATTCCTCCGACCGCGCGACCAGAACAGCCGCGGGTGGCGAAAAAGCGGCTAGGACGCCAAGCGGTTCACATCGGCAGACGAACCATCACCGTATGTCCTCGCGAAAGCGGGGACCCAAGCCGGCTATGCCGCTTCACCGCCAATGACCGACTTGAAGCTCGGCTTGGGTTCCCGCCTGCGCGGGAACAATCGGAGGAAAGCCGATCCAATAGCCCGGATGTGGATTGAGGCTAGCCCCTGAGCTTGGCGATCAGGGCCGCGGTCGAGGCGTCATGCGCCCCGGCCGGGCCGCCTTCGAGCTCGGCGAGGACCTTGTTGGCCAGGGTCTTGCCCAGCTCGACGCCCCACTGGTCGAAGCTGTCGACCTCCCAGAGCGTCCCCTCGACGAAGACCTTGTGCTCATAGAGGGCGATCAGCGCGCCCAGGGCGTAGGGCGTCAGACGATCGAGCAGGATGAAGCTGGAGGGCCGGTCGCCGGGGAAATGACGGTGCGGCTCGGCGGCGTTGGCGCTGCCGACCATCAGCGCCTCGGCCTGAGCGATGGCGTTGGCCAGCAGGATCGCATGCTGGCGCGCGGGCCCCTCGTCGCTCTTCGCCACGGCCACGAAATCGACCGGGATGATATCCGTCCCCTGGTGCAGCATCTGGAAGAAGGCGTGCTGGTCGTTGGTGCCGGCGTTGCCGAACACCGCCGTCGAGGTGGCGTGGGCGACGGGCGTTCCGGCCTCGGTGACCCGCTTGCCGTTCGACTCCATCTCCAGCTGCTGCAGGTAGTTGGCCAGCAGGCCCAGCCGCTCGGCGTAGGGCTCCACCACCCGCACGGGACGGCCCAGGCCGTTGCGGTTGTAGATATGGGCCAGGGCCAGCAGCACCGGGGCGTTGCGCTCCAGCGGCGCGCGGCGGAAATGGTCGTCCATGGCGGCCGCGCCGGCGTGGAGCTGCTCGAACGCCTCCCAGCCCAGGCCGACGGCGCAGGACAGGCCGACCGACGACCAGGTCGAGTAGCGGCCGCCGACCCAGTCCTCGAAGCCGAACACCCGCTCGGCCGGGATGCCGAAGGCGGCGCAGGCCTCCAGGTTGGTCGAGCAGGCGACCAGGTGGCCGTCTCCGGCCTCGCCCAGCGCCCCGTGCAGCCAAGCCTTGGCGGCGGCGGCGTTGGCCATGGTCTCCTGGGTGGTGAAAGTCTTGGAGACCACCACCACCAGCGTCCGCGCCGGGTCCAGCCCGGCCAGCGCGGCGGCGATGTCGGACGGGTCGACGTTGCCGACGAAGGTCACCTCGATCCGGCGGTTCAACGGCTTGAGCGCCCGCCAGACCATCCGCGGACCGAGGTCCGAGCCGCCGATGCCGATGTGCAGCACCTGGGTGAAGGCCTGGCCGGTCGCACCCTTGTAGGCGCCCGAGCGGACCTGTTCGACGAAGGCCTTCATGGCCGCGCGGACGCTCTCGACCCCTTGCGAGACCGCACGTCCCTGGGCCTCGAAGGCCGCCCCGTCCGGCGCGCGCAGGGCCATGTGCAGGGCGGCGCGCCTCTCCGTGACGTTGACCGTGTCGCCGCCGAAGAAGCGGTCGCGGCGCGCCTCGACGCCGCCGGCGCGGGCCAGGGCGATCGCGGCCTCGAAGCCGGCCAGACTCCAGGGCTGTTTGCTGAGATCCACCGACAGGCCGGCGGCCTCGACCGTCAGCCGCTTCAACCGATCCGGCTCGGCCCCGAACAGATCCGCGATGCGGCGTTCGCCGTCGACGGCGGCGGCGGTCTCGAGGGCGGTCCAGGCGGCGGCGAGGTCGGTCATGCGTTCTCCTGTGGTAGCGCGCCGTTTACCCTGATGCGCCTATCTCATGACATCGTTTTTTCGAATGGAGGCGCGCCCGTGTCCTGCGACGCCATCGCCCTGTCCGCCGTGCTCTGGTTCGCCGCCGCCTCGCCCCAGGCCGGAACGCCGACCGCCGTCCCGACCGTGGCCGCCGCGCCCACCACGGCCCTGGCCCAGGAGCCGCTGTTCGCCGACATCGTCGGCCGCGCCGGCGCCCTCAAGGCCCAGGTCGAGGCCTGGAAGGGCAAGAGCGCGCTCGACGGCCTCGACGGCTTCAAGGCCAGGATCGGCGAGCTGGCCGAGCTGGACATGAAGGGCCATCGTCTGCTCGCCGAGCGCGGCACGGACGGCGACCTGAAGTGCATCCTGCGCGGCATCGCCGAGGACCTGCCCGTAAGGCTCAAGGACATCGAGGCGGCGGGAGACCAGGCTGCTCGCGACAACGCCCTGCGCGAGATGGTCTATCTGCTGCGCGACAACGTCGAAGTGATCACCACCCCGCCGACGGCGACCTCCGGGACGCAGGGCCTCTAGGCAAGCGCGCCCGACGACGCCAGGCCTTGCAAGTCGCTCGCAGTCGCGACTACAGACGCGCCTGATTTCGAGTATCGGGGGCGTCGCGCGTGGCATTTCGTTTCAACAGGCAGGTCGCCGGCGCGAGCCTGATCTCCTTCGTCGCCCTGGCGGCGACGCCCGTCGCGGCCGACGAGGCCGTCGCCGTCGACGTCGGCGAGATCGTCGTCACCGCACAACGGACGACCTCCCAGGTCAGCGCCCCGACCCACCAGGTCACCACGCTCGGGCGGGAGCAGATCGAGGCGGGCCGCGCCGCGTCCGACACGCTGTCGACCCTCCTGGCCAAGGCGGTCCCCGGGCTGGCCGATTCCAGCCGCACCATGACCGACTACGGCCAGACGCTGCGGGGCCGCGGCGCGCTCATCCTGGTCGACGGCGTCCCCTACAACACCAACCGCGACAGCTCGCGGAACCTGATCAGCATCGATCCCAGCGACATCGAGCGGGTCGAGGTTCTGCGCGGCGGCAGCGCCATCTACGGCGGCGGCGCCACGGGCGGCATCATCTCGATCAACACCCGGCCGGCCGGCGGCCCGCTGCGCATCGAAACCACCCTGTCCGGCGCCGCGGCCCTGTCGAACCTCACCGGCGACGGCGTCGGCGGCCGCGTCCAGCAGTTCATCTCGGGCCGCGCGGGGGATGTCGATTTCGCCCTGAACGGCGGCTACCAGCGGATCGCCGCCGGATATGACGCCCACGGCGACCGCCGCGCGCCGGAGCCCAGCCAGGGCGACCTGATCGACAGCGACGTCTGGAGCTTCGGCGGCAAGCTCGGCCGCCGCATCGGCGAGACCGGCTACCTGCGCGGCTCGCTCGGCTACTATCGCGCCGACCAGGACACCGACTACGCCGCCGATCCGGCGGTCGGCCGGCTGCCGCCCGGCGCCGCCAACGCCCGCCCGCTCAAAGGGTTGGAACTGGCCGAGCAGAACCAGGTCCGCAACGCCACGGTCACCGCAGGCTACACCGACCGTGACGTCCTCGGCAGCCGGGTCGACGTCCTGGCCTACTACCGCGACCTGTTCGTCCGCTTCACGCCGTTCGACGCGCGCGGGATCGCCAACCGCGGCCGCAACGTCGATCAGGTCTACCAGAACACCAAGACCTTCGGCGCACGCCTCACCGTGGACACGCCGATCGGCGCCGCCACCTCGCTCAGCTGGGGCGGCGACCTCGGCCGCGAGGTCAGCGACATGCCGTTGGACGTGTTCGACCCCGCCGCCTACGACGCGAGCGGCGGCCTGGTCTTCCGGCGCACCGGAACCCTGATCTTCATGCCGGAGCTGACCACCGACACCCAGGGGGCGTTCGTCCAGCTGCAGCATCGGTTCTCGGACCTCGTCTCGGTGCAGGGCGGCGTGCGCTACGACCGGGCCGAAGCCTCGTTCGACACCTTCACCCCGCTCTCGCAGTATCGCGCGCCGTCGCCGGTCCAGATCCAGGGCGGGACGATCAGCTTCGACGGCTGGACGTTCAACCTCGGCGCCGCGCTGACCCCGGTCGAGGGCCACGAGTTCTACGCGGCCTTCTCGCAGGGCTTCCAGCTGCCGGACATCGGCCTGCAGCTGCGGGGGGCCAACGCCGGTTTCGATATCGGCGCCTCCTACCTCCAGCCGGTGAAGATCGACAGCTACGAGGCCGGCTGGCGCGGCCGTGTCGGTCCCGTCGCGGGAACGCTCGCCATCTTCCGGACGTCCTCCGACCTCGGCGACGTGCAGACCTTCAACAACGGATTGATCCTGCTCCGCACCGCCGAACGCGTCGACGGCGTCGAGGCGTCGTTCGATGTCGGCCAAGGCGGCGACGCCTGGCGCTACGGCGGCGGCGCGACCTACCTGCGAGGCCGCGAGCGCCTGCAGACGGCGACCTCCTGGCGCAACATGACCGGCTACCGCATTCCGCCGCTCAAGCTCACCGCCTACGTCCAGTACGCGCCGACCGACCGCTGGGACGTCCGGCTCCAGGGGCTCTATTCGGGCGAGCGGGACTACCGCCTCGACGGCGTCGCCAGCTTCGGGCGGCGCGAGGTGAAGAGCTATGCGGTCATCGACCTGATCGCGCGCTACCGGCCCAACGACCGCGACACGGTCACGGTCGGCGTCGAGAACCTGCTCAACACGCAGTATCTGCCGGTCTACAGCCAGCTGCTGCGCAGCAGCACCAACACCAGCCGCGTGCCGGCCAACGGCGCGACGCTCACCGTCACGTTCAAGCGGAACTGGTAGTCCGGAGCCGGGCTAGGCGTACTTCACCGAGCAGCCGTAGGGCTTGCTGAAGGCCGCCTGGACCGGCCGACCCGCCTTCAGGTCGGCGAGGGCGGCCAGGACGTAGTTCTTGGCCCCGGCGATGTCCTCGACCTTGCTGGTCGGCTTGTCGTCGATGCCGCCCTGGTAGACCAGCCGGCCGGCCTTATCGACGACGTACATGTGCGGCGTGGTCTTGGCGTTGTAGGCCCGGCCGACGGTTCCCGACGGGTCGAGCAGGAAGGCGGTCGGGGTCGCGTTGTGGGCCTTGAGCCAGGCCTTGGCCTGGGCGCCGTCGACCGCGCCCTGCTGGCCCGGGGCCGAGGAGCAGACGCTGAGCCAGACCGCCCCCTGGGCCAGGGCGGCCTTCTGGGTGGCCTGCATGTTCCCCCGGTAGTGCTTCTTCACGTAGGGGCAGCCCTCGTTCACCCATTCCAGCACCACGACCTTGCCCTTGAACTCGGCGAGGGAGCGGGTGCGGCCGTCGGCGTCCCTGGCCGTGAAGGCGGGCGCGGGTCCGGGGCCGGCGGCCGCCAGGGCGGCGGGGGCTGCGGCGAGAAGCGGAAGCGCCAGGGCGGCGCGGCGGGTCAGGGTCATCGGTCAGGCTCCGGGCTTGCGGGCGGCGGCCCCATTCGAGGCCTTGTCCAGGGCCTCCGCCACCATTCCATCGGTCAGCAGCTGCGGCAGTATGACCGGATCGGAGCCGTCGGCGCCATAGACGAGATAGAGGGGCACTCCGGCCCGACCGTGCTCGGCGAGCGCCGTGGCGATGGCGGGGTCGCGGTTGGTCCAGTCGGCCTTCAGATAGACGGCGTTGTTGCGCTTCAGGGCGTCGGCGATGATCTTCCGGCCCAGCGAGGTGCGTTCGTTGACCTGGCAGGTCACGCACCAGGCGGCGGTGAAGTTCACGAACACCGGCCGGCCCTCTGCGCGCAGGGCGGCGACCCGTTCCGGCGACCAAGGCTCGTAGGGAACCTCGGCGGTCTCGCCGGCCTTGCCCCCGGCGGTCGCAGCCGTGGCCGGCTTCTCGGTCGCCAGCAGCCCGACCAGGGCGACCGCGCCGACGAACACCGCGGCGGCCAGTCCGCGCGTGATCGGCGCCGGCGGGCGGCGTTGGGCATGGCCCCACAGCCAGACGGCGAAGGCGGCCAGGACGCCGGCGGCCAGGGCGTAGGCCATGCCGACCGGACCCGTCTGCTGGCTCAGCACCCAGACCAGCCAGGCCACCGCGCCGTACATCGGGAAGGCCAGCACGTGTCGCAGGGTGTCCATCCACGCCCCGGGACGGGGCATCAGCCGCAGCAGGCCGGGCGCGAACGACAGGGCGACGAAGGGCGCGGCCAGGCCCAGGCCCAGGGCCCCGAAGATCAGCAGCGAGACGGCCGCGCTCTGGGTCAGGGCGTAGCCCATGGCCGAGGCCATGAACGGCGCCGTGCAGGGAGCGGCCACGACCACGGCGAGCACGCCGGTCAGGAAGCTGCCGGCCAGGCCGCGCCGGCCGGCCAGGCCGCCGCCGGCGCCCTGGATCGAAGTCCCGACCTCGAACACCCCCGACAGGTTCAGCGCCACCAGCAGCATGACCAGCGCCAGGGCGGCGACGGCGATCGGCGACTGCAGCTGGAAGCCCCAGCCGACGGCGGCCCCGCCGGCCTTCAGCGCGATCAGCAGCCCGGCGAGCGCCAGGAAGGTCGCCAGGACGCCGACGAGGTAGGCCAGGCCCTGGGCGCGGGCGTTCCGGGCGTCATGGGCGTGCCCCGCCAGCGCCGCCGCCTTCATCGACAGCACCGGGAACACGCACGGCATCAGGTTGAGGATCAGTCCGCCCAGGAAGGCGAACAGCAGAGCGAAAGGGAGGCCTAGCCCGCCTTTCTCGCCTGCTGCGGAAGCCGTCTTCGGCGGCGCGCCGAGGCCCGAGGCGCCGGCCGCCAAGGGGCCGGCCTTGGCGGTGATCTCCCAGGCCCTGTCGCCGAGGGACAGGACCCCGGCCAGCTCGGCCGGCGCGGGTCCCTGGGTGAAGGCGAAGCCCGCCGGCAGGATCAGGGTCAGGCCGTCCGGTCCGCGCTCGATCGGCTGGGCCTTGGCGTGGTCGATGACCGTGCCGTCGAAGGGGAAAAAGTAGGCGTCGCCGACGTCGGCCCCTTTGAGCGGATCGCCGGTGACGGCCAGCTTCACCGTCTCGCCGGAGGCCGCGAAGGTCGCCGCCAGGCCGGCGGGCTTGGGCGCGTCGGTCAGGACCGAGGCGATGCGGTCGCCCCATTTCGGATCGGGCGTCGGCTGGTCGGTGACCGGCAACGCCAGGGTCAGGGTCGCTTCCTCGGGCACGCAGATGTCGGCGCAGACCAGGAACACCACGTCGGCCTTGAGGGTCACGGTCTCGCCGGCCTTGGCCGTCGCCGGCACATGGATCGGCGTCGGCAGCAGCACCTCGTTCGAGTAGCCGTAGTTCATCAGCGGGCCGATCGGCTGGCGATGCGGCAGCGGCCAGACGAAGTCGCCGGCGGTCCAACCCGACGGCAGGGTCCACTGGATCTTGGTCGCCTCGCCGCTGTCGCCCGGATTGCGCCAGTAGGTGTGCCAGCCCTTGTCGATCTTCTGGCGCAGGGCGACGTAGATCGTCCCGCCCGGCACGGCGGACTGCTGCGGAACCAGCTCGGCTTCCAGATGCCCGGTGTCGACCGGCGCGGCGGCGGCCGGAAGGGCGGAGACCAGCGAGAACACGCCCATCAGGGCGGCGAGGAGACGGCGCATGGAACTCCTATAGCGGGACCGGACGCGGACGCGAAGGATACGCTTTGTCCTACGACTTCCCCTCGACTTCCGCTGGGGCGCCGCCATGATCGTTCGGCGAACCAGGGAGTCGTGGATGCCGGTCAATCGTCAGTGGATCCTACGCAAACGGCCTGTCGGGGACATCGCGCCCGGCGACCTGGAGTTCGCCGAGACGGCCATCCGCCCGCTGGAGGACGGCGAGGTGCTGATCCGCAACCTCTACCTGTCGCTGGATCCCACGAACCGGATCTGGATGAGCGATCAGGACCAGTACCTGCCGCCGGTCGAGCTGGGGCAGGTGATGCGCGGCGGAACCATCGGGGTGGTCGAGGCCAGCCGTTCGCAGCGCTTTCCGGAGGGCGCGATCGTCAACGCCGGCCTGTCCGGCTGGCAGACCTACACCATCGGTCACGAGGGGATGCTGAACACCGTTCCCGCCCTGCCCGGCGTGCCGCTGACGGCGTTCATGAGCGTGCTCGGCGCCACCGGCCTGACGGCCTGGTTCGGCATGACCGACATCGGCCGGCCGCAGCCGGGCGAGACGGTGGTGGTGTCGGCGGCCGCAGGCGCGGTCGGCTCGATCGCCGGCCAGATCGCCAAGCTGCGCGGCGCACGGGTGATCGGCGTCGCCGGCGGCCCGAAGAAGTGCGCCTGGCTGACCGACGAGCTCGGGTTCGACGGCGCCGTCGACTACAAGAACGAGGACGTCGGCGCGGCGCTGGACCGCCTCTGCCCGAACGGGATCGACGTGAACTTCGAGAACGTCGGCGGCGCGATCATGGACGCCGTGGTCGGCCGGATGAACAACTTCGGCCGCATGCCCCTGTGCGGGATGATCAGCGGCTACAACGCCGAGGGCGCGGCCGGCGGTCCGTCGGACTTCGGCCGGGTGCTGATGCACCGCCTGCTGATCAAGGGCTTCATCGTGATCGACTACCTGCCCCGCGCGGCGGAAGCCTTCGCCGAACTGGCGCCGCTGGTGCTGGAGGGGAAACTGAAGTGGAAGGCCCATGTCGTCGACGGCCTGGAGAACGCCGCCGACGCCGTCCAGCGCCTGTTCACGGGCGACCACGACGGCAAGCTGCTCGTCCGCGTCTCGCCGGAGCCCTGATCCATGCCGTCCAGCTTCGATGAGATCCAGATCGGCCAGGTGGTCAGCCTGGGCGTGGCCGCGGTCGATCCGCAGGCGCTCGAAACCTTCGTGAAGGCGTTCGCGCCGGGATGGCCGATCGAGCGAGGGGCCCCGGACGCGATGATCTTCGCCCTCTGGAGCCGCCTGGACGACCAGGCCGTCGCCGACTGGCCGCAGACCAAGCGCCTGGGCGTCGACGCCCTGCGCTGGGCGCGCAACCCTCCGGCGGGCGAGCTGCTCCGGGGGAGGATGACGGTGATGGGGAAGGACCCGGTGGGCGACGACAAGGGCATCATCATCGCCCAGCATGATCTGCTCGACGAGGCCGGGCGCCTCGTCTTCTCCTGCCTGACCCGGAGCGTGTTCGCGAGGTAGGTCGCCCTACCTCGCGCGCCGTCGTCAGGTTCAGGCGTTGTTGGCCGCGGCCAGCTGACGCTGGATCGCCGCATCGGTGGCGATGGCGATCAGGCGATCCCAGCCGACCAGCGACGTGATGTGGTTGTAGATCTTCTCGAGGGCGCCGTTGTCGCGCAGCTCGATCAGCTTGTCGCCCGGCAGGGCGGCCAGCTTCTCTTCGGAGACCGCGAAATACTCGGCGATCTTGATCGGGGTGGTCGTGCCGTCCGGGTTCGGCTGGTTGTAGATCGCCTCGCGGGTGTCGAACAGGTCGAGGTCGGTCAGCAGCTGGACGAACGATTCCGTGCGGCGGCGCTCGGTCTCGAAGTCCTCGCAGAACTGGATGGCGTTCTTGGTGTACTCGGACGGCTCACCGTCGTCGCCGAACAGCGGCTGGCTGCCTTCCACGCCCTTGGCCACGAAGATCTGGGCCGGACGCTCGATGCAGACGACCATGCGGTTCTGGGCCTCGTCGGCGGCCAGGACGAACGGATAGCGGCGGGTGTAGGCCGGGGTGTAGGCGCCCACGACGTACAGGCCGTCCTTCACGAACAGGTTCTCGCCGGCGTTCACGCCCAGCACCGCCAGCGGCATCTTCTGGTCGCCGCCGAAGATGATCGGGTAGCTGACCGCGGCGAAGCCGAACTCGGCGACCGTCAGCGGCACGACATGGCCTTCCGCGGCGAAGCCGAACGGCTTGTCGGGGCTGAGCACGGCCAGCTCGCTGTGCAGCTCGCGGCTGAGCGGCTCCGGGTTGGTGTAGAACAGGAGAGACCCGCTGATCGGGCTCTGGGCAGCTTGGTTCGTGGCCATTCTAGTCTCTGTACAGGAGCCGCGTCGGCGTCTGCCGCGAGGGCAAGGATGAAGAAAAGTCGAGCGGGCGCTTCTAGCCGATCCCAGCAAACGCGGCAATGCGAGCTCCCGTCTTGCGCAACCCAGGGGCAACCGGCTTCAATCGGCGCAAGAAAACCAAGGGGAACCGTCCATGCCCATCGCCTATCCCGAGATTCTGTCGCTCTCCAGCGAGCCCCAGGCGTTCGCCTGGACCGACAAGGAATCGATGCTCTACGCCCTGGGCATCGGCATGGGCTCCGATCCGATGAACGCGCAGGAGCTCCCGTTCGTCTATGAGAGCGGCCTGAAGGCCGTGCCGACCATGGCCACCACCGTCGCCTGGGGCGCTGGACCAAGCGTCGGAAAAATGGGCATTAACTTCCTGCTGGTCGTGCACGGCGAGCAGAAGGTCGAATTCCACAAGACCTTTCCGACCGAGGCCCAGATCACGGCAGAAGGCCGCGTGATCGGCGCCTACGACAAGGGCGACAAGGGCGCGGTCATCTACAACGAGACCGTCCTGAAGGACGCCAAGACCGGCGAAAAGCTCGCGACCCTGACCGGCTCGACCTTCGCCCGCGGCGACGGCAACTTCGGCGGCCCGTCCGAAGGCGCTCCGGAGCCGCACGAGGTCCCGGCCCGCGCGCCCGACATGTCGCTAGATTTTGCGACAGCGCCGAACCAGGCGCTGATCTACCGGCTGAGCGGCGACCGCAATCCGCTGCACTCCGACCCGAACATCGCCAAGGCGGCGGGCTTCCCGCGTCCGATCCTGCACGGGCTTTGCACCTACGGAGTCACCTGCCGCGCGGTGCTGCAGGCCTACGCCGATTTCGATCCGTCGAAGATCAAGAGCCACCAGATCCGCTTCTCCAGCCCGGTGTTCCCCGGCGAGACCATCACCGTCGACCTGTGGAAGGACGGCGAGGTGGTCTCGTTCGAGGCCCGCGTGAAGGAGCGCGGCGTGACCGTCGCCAAGAACGGCAAGACGGTGCTGGGATAGGCAGGGCGGCGGGGACGGGCGCCTCTGGCGCGCGTCCCTCGCTCCACTAGAACCGATAGCTGAAGCCGGCGCGGATGTTGCGGCCGGCCTGGGGCGCGATGTCCTTGAGGTAGGAGGCATGCTCGCGCACCTCCTCGTCGGTCACGTTGCGCACTTCCGCGAAGAGCTTCACGCCTTCCAGCGCCGGCGGCGTCCAGGTCGCGCCCAGGTTCAGCACGGTGTAGGCGTCGGTCGGCAGCTCGTTCTCCGACACGCGGTCCTGCTTGGCGACGCGGCGGACCTCGACGCGGCCGGTCCATTGCGGCGCTTCCCAGACCACCCGGCCGGTGACGCCGACCGGCGGGATGCGCGAGGGCGGGCCGAGGTCGGAGCTGGCGCGGACGTAGTCGGCCCCCCCCTCGAGCGACAGGCTGCGATCGCCGTCGCTCCACAGCCGGTAGGAGGCCTCGGCCTCGAAGCCGTGGAAGGTCGCGTCGGTCTGCACGTAGCGGTAGACCGCCAGACCGTCCTGCTCGTCGCCGGTGGGGACCACGTCGATGAAGCCGTCGTACTTCACGCCGTAGACATGCAGGTCGGCCGAAAAGCGATCGCCGCCGTAATGGACCGTGCCCTCGATCGAGGTCGCCACCTCGCTGTCCAGGGTCGGATCGCCGATCTCGAAACCGCGGGTGGCGACGTGGGGGCCGTTGGCGAACAGCTCCGACTCGGTCGGCGCGCGCTCGGACCGGGTGACGCTCAGGCCCAGGAACCAGGGGTCCTTGGGCCGGAAGAACACGCCGGCGGAGGCGGAAAGGTTGTCGAACTCGCGGGTGAGCGTCGCCGTCTTCAGTTCGCGGCGGTCGAGACGCAGGCCGCCTTCAAAGCCCCAGCGGTCCAGGTCGACGCGCTGCAGGGTGAAGACGCCGTACTCGGTGATCTCGGTCTGCGGGACATAGGCCTCGTCGCCCCTGGCGTCGAAATTGCGCTTCAGGGCCTGGACCCCGACCGCGCCGTCCCAGCCGCCGCGCTTGACCTGGACCAGCTCCAGACGGCCTTCCCAGCCGTCCGAGAAGAACTGGGTGCCGGTCTCGCCGCCTTCGAACTCGGTGTGGGTGTAGTCGGCCCAGCCGCCGCTGAAGCGCAGAGTCGCGAACGGGCCCATGTCGCCGTTCCACTCTCCGCGGACATCGGCGCGGGTCTGTTTCAGGCCGATGGTGACGGGCCCCTCCTCCTCGCCGCCGCCCTCATGATCGGAATGCCCGGGCACGCCGTAGGTGGTCTCGGTCCGGCGAACGGACGCGCCCAGGTAGCCCCGGTCGCCGACGTAGGTGACGCCGGCGCCGTAGGCGTCGAGCTCGACGGCGCTGTTCTCCAGGCGCTTGGGATAGGGCCGCTCGGGCGTCTCGCCCTCCTCGGCCAGCAGGCGCTTCGATTCCGGATAGACGGGGATGCGGTAGTCGTCGCTCTCGCGGTGGACGCCGTCGACCGTGAAGACCCACGGCCCGGTCGTCGCGGTCAGCGACCCCGACACCGCCGCGCCGTCGTCGACCGAGCTGGCCGACGCGTTGATCCGGCCGGACAACGGCCGGTTCGGCAGCTTGCGGGCGATGCGGTCGTCGATGACGTTGACCACGCCGCCGATGGCCGAGCCGCCGTACTGCAGCGCCGCCGGGCCGCGCAGGACCTCGACCCGCGAAGCCTCGCCCGGATCGGCCGCGACCTGGTGATCCGGCGACAGGGCGCTGGCGTCGATCAGGCCCACGCCGTTGTTCAGCACCATCACCCGCGGGCCGGCCAGGCCGCGCACCACCGGACGGCTGGCGCCGGGGCCGAACGAGGTCGAGCGCAGGCCGGGGAGATCGGCCAGCATGTCGCCCAGGCCGGCCGGAGCCTTCACGTCCAGCTGGTCGCGGTTGATCACGTCGATGCTGGTGGTCGCCGAGTCCAGCGAGACGGCGAAGGGCGCGGCAGTGACGACGAGCTCTTCGACCTCGGTGGTCTTCGGAGCCTCGGCGGCCACAGCCTGGCCGGCGAGCAGAGCCGATCCGCTGATCGCGGCGAACAGAACGGTACGATGACGCATGGGTCGACCTTGGGGAGGAACACAAACAAGATACCGTTATGAAATAACATATCATTTCGTCAATAGGCGTTGCGCTTGACGCGGCGCGGAGCGTTGCGCAGTTGTCACAGCCCGACCATTCGAGCGACTCCATGACGATCTCCCGCCCCGCGGCGCCGTTTCTTCTCGCCCTCTCGACCCTGGCGCTGGCCGGCTGCGTCGCGATGGGGACGACCGCTTCGGTCGAACCGCCGCCGACGCCGGTCGGCTCGGCCCACTGGAAGGCTCCGCCCAAGGGCTATCTGCCGGAGGGCGCCGCCCCGGACGCCATGAAGATCGTGGCTCCGCCGCCCGCGGCGGACTCGCCGGAGGCCGCCGCCGAACGGGCGCATTACGAAGCCACCCGCGCCCTGAAGGACACGCCGCGCTGGACCCGCGCCGTCCGTGACGCCGACCTGTCGGGCAAGGAAGGCTTCCGCAGCTACGCCTGCGCCGCCGGCGTGAAGATCGGGCCGGAGACGACGCCGACCCTGGCCAAGATGCTGATGCGGCTGATCGACGACGCCCGGCCGGTCTACAATCCGGCCAAGGACTTCTACGCCCGCAAACGGCCGGCCTCGGGCAACGACGCCCCGATCTGCGTGCCGCGTGAAGGCTGGATCGACACCAACGGCTCCTATCCGTCCGGGCACAGCCTGATCGGCTACAGCTGGGCGCTGATCCTGGCCGAACTGGTCCCCGACCGGGCCACCGAGATCACCACGCGCGGCCGCGAGTTCGGCGACAGCCGGGTGATCTGCGGCGTCCACTGGCCCAGCGACGTCGAAGCCGGACGCACCCTGGCCGCCGCTCTGGTCGCCCGCCTGCACGCCGAGCCCGGCTTCACCGCCGACCTGGCGACCGCCAAGGCGGAGATCGAGGCGGCCCGCAGGCAGGGCGCGCCGAAGCACTGCCCCACGGCGCCGTGATCCGAAACGCGCGGGGGCGGAGGGAACCCAGGCTGCCCCGGCGCGCTTTTTGGCCATGTTCCAACGCAGGATGAACCCGCGCGTCTTCTGGGGGGCCAGCGCGGTAGTCGCCGCGTTGCTCGCCGCAGCGATCTTCGCTCCCGGCGCTTCCGACCAGGTCTTCGGCGCCGCCCAGGCCTGGATCATCGACACCTTCGGCTGGTTCTACGTCGCGCTGGTGGCGGGGATCCTGGGCTTCGTGCTGTTCCTGGCCATCGGACCGACCGGCAGGATCAAGCTGGGGCCCGACGACGCCGATCCAGACTTCCCGTACGTGTCCTGGCTGGCCATGCTGTTCGCCGCCGGCATGGGCATCGGGCTGATGTATTTCGCCGTCGCCGAGCCGATCCAGCACTTCGCCGCCCCGCCCGAGGCCGCGCCGCGCTCGTTCGACGCCGCCCGCGAGGCGATGGTCATCACCTTCACGCACTGGGGCGTCCACGCCTGGGCGATCTACGCCATCGTCGGCCTGAGCCTGGCCTTCTTCGCCCACCGCAAGGGCCTGCCGTTGACCCTGCGCTCGGGCCTGCGGCCGCTGCTGGGACGTCATACCGACGGCGTGGTCGGGGACGCGGTCGACATCTTCGCCATCTGCGGGACGCTGTTCGGCATCGCCACCTCGCTCGGCCTTGGGGTGGCGCAGATCGGCCGCGGCCTGGAGCACCTGACCGGCCTGCCGGCGACGGCGACCAACGAAGTGTTGCTGATCGTCGGCGTCATGGGACTGGCCACCGTCTCGGTGCTGACCGGACTGGACCGCGGCGTCCGCCGGCTGTCCGAGGTCAACCTGGTCCTGGCCGTGCTGCTGATGCTGTTCGTGCTGGTCGTCGGGCCGACCGGTTTCCTGCTGAAGGCGCTGGTCCAGAACTTCGGCTTCTACCTCGACCACTTCTTCGTCCGGACCTTCACCCTCTACGCCTACGAGCCGCGCGACTGGATGGCGAACTGGACGCTGTTCTACTGGGCGTGGTGGATCGCCTGGTCTCCGTTCGTCGGCATGTTCATCGCCCGCATCTCGCGCGGCCGGACGGTGCGCGAGTTCGTCTGCGGCGTGCTGCTGGTCCCGACCGGCTTCTCGTTCCTGTGGATGACCGTCTTCGGCAACACCGCCATCGCCCTGGACATGACCTCGGCGGCGGGCGCCATCACCCAGGCGGTGCAGGCCGATCTGTCGACCGCGCTGTTCCAGTTCTTCGAGCAGCTTCCGGGCGCGGCCGTCACCTCCGCCCTGGCCGTCGCCCTGGTGATCGTCTTCTTCGTGACCTCCGCCGATTCCGGCTCGCTGGTGATCGACACCATCGCCTCGGGCGGGGCCGAGGAGACGCCCAAGTGGCAGCGAATCTACTGGTGCGGGCTCGAGGGCGGCGCGGCGGCGGCGCTGTTGCTCGCGGGTGGCCTCGAGGCGCTGCAGGCCGCCACCCTGGCCGCCGCCCTGCCGTTCGCGGCCATCCTGGTCCTGCTCGCCTGGGGCCTCTATCGCGGCATGTGCAAGGACCTGCTGGGGGCCGCCGCCGAGCACAGCGACCCGCCGCTCTCCGACCGCCTCAGGCGCATCCTGGCGCCGCCCCGTCGCGGCCAGATCCTGGCCTTGCTGGACACGGTGGCAGAGCCGGCCGTGCGCCAGGTCGGCGAAGGCCTGACCGCCGAGGGCTTGCCGGCCGAGGTCGAGCGAACCGAGGACGCCGTCCTGCTGACCGTGGGCGAGGCCGGCGCGCGGTCCTTCACCTACCGCCTGCGCGCCGTCTCACGGCCCCTGCCCGCCTTCTCGATGATCGAGGCCACCGGCGGGCGGCGGGCGATGGAATGGCGGCTGCGCGCCTCGGCCAACCTGGCCGGCGCCGACTACGACGTGACCGGCCTCAGCCAGTCGCAGCTGGTCGCCGACATCCTGGACAAGCTGGCGCTGTGGCGCTCCGGCGCGGCGCTGCAGGCGCGACCGCCCGCGACCATCCCGTCGCGCTAGGCCCGACCTTCCGACCGGGCGCGGATGGTCTCGAAGTCGTGGCGGACCAGCAGCTCGCCGTTTCGCCAGACCGGGACCAACAGATCCTCGCCCGCGGCCGTGACGTCCAGCCGCCGGGCGACCAGCCGGCCGTCCTCGCGGACCACGGCCTGGCGGCCGGCCTTGCTGCCCTTGCCCGGATCGGTCAGCGGCGTCTTCGAGACATCACGCCAGACGCCCCGATCGTCGCGCAGCGCGTTGGCCTTCATCGCGAACCGCAGGGTGTCGCGGTTGACCAGCTGCAGCAGCCCGCCGCCCATGCCGAAGGCGATGTTGTCGATGGCGAAGCCCTCGGCGATCAGGGCCTCGACCAGCCGGGCGATGCTGTCGATGTTCATGCCGTCGCCCTGGATCACCCGGACGTGCGGATCGAGCACGCGATAGCCCTTGCCGTTCACCGTCCCGCCGAACTTCTCCCACAGGGCCTTCAGCGTACGGACCGGAGTCTCGACGGGGTCGCCGCTGTCGGGCCGGACGACCAGGGTCCCCTTCCGCGCCAGAACCTTCTCGCGCAGCGCGCCGCCCCAGATGTCGGCCACGGCCCTGTCCAGGTCATAGCTGTCCGACACCACCGCCACGATCGCGCCCTCGCCGTCGAACCGGTCGAGCATGTTGGCGTAGGCGTCGCTCTCACGCTCCCTGCCCCAGCTGGTCATGGTGCTGTGCTCGGCCGCCGGGATCGAGAAGCCCGGCATGTCGGCGCCGTAGCAGCGGCGGGCCGCCATCAGGCCCTCCAGCGTGTCGGTGCCGGCGAAGTTGACCAGGTGGGCCATGCCGCCCAGGCCGGCGCTCTCCCCCGACGACACCCCGCGGGCGCCGAAGTCGTGCAGCTTGAAGGGCAGCTGGCCGGCCGGGTCGTCCGAGGTCTTCTCCAGCCCCGCGCGGATGATCGCCTTGCACTTCCAGCTCAGGGTCGCGACCGTCGTCGGGTACCAGACCGCGCGCAGCAGGGCCGTCTCCACGAAGGTGGTCAGCCAGGGCATGCGGTCGTCGGTGTTCTCGACCTGGACCATCGGCACGCCGGTCGGGACGATGGTCCCTTCGGGCAGGGCCTTGATCTCCAGCGGCAGGAGACCGCCGTGGTCGGCGACGATCGCCGCCCAGCCCGCGCGGTTGAAGGGCACGCCGTGGGCGGCGCAGATCGCCTCGGCCTCGTCGATGTCGGCCGCCGTGACCGGCCGGCCCAGATAGTCGATCAGGTAGGTCTGCAGCCCCAGGAACAGGGCCTCGTCCGAGAACGGACCGGGTCGCGCCTCGACATAGGCGCTGATCGTCCGCGCCTCGGGCGGGTACTGCAGGAAGTGGCTCTGCTTGTAGCTGTCGACAGCCAGGATCGGGTTGGTCACGGCGTCGGCTCTCCTGCGCAGCGCCCAGGTTCCCCGAAGACTCCTATCCCGCGCAAGCCCTCCGTCAGGCGGTCGGGCGCGGGCCGGCCAGCGCGCCGTAGAGGTCCGTGCGACGATCGCGGAAGAAACCCCAGGCGGCGCGGTGGGTCTGCAGGAAGTCGAGGTCGACGGTCGCCTGCACCAGGCCCTCGTCGTCGCGGCCCAGCTCCGAGACCAGGTCGCCGCGATGGTTGGCGATGAAGGACGAGCCGTAGAAGCGCTGGCCGCCGTTCGGGTAGCCTTCCCAGGGCTCGAAGCCCGTGCGGTTGGCGCCGACGACCGGGATCACGTTGCTGACCGCATGACCCTGCATCGCCCGCCGCCACGGCAGGGCGGTGTCGAGCGTGGCGTCGTGCGGCTCGCTGCCGATCGCGGTCGGATAGAGCAGCGCCTCGGCGCCCATCAGGGCCATGGCGCGGGCGCATTCGGGGTACCACTGGTCCCAGCAGATGCCGACGCCGATGCGGCCGAACCTGGTGTCCCAGACCTTGAAGCCCGTATCGCCCGGCCGGAAATAGTACTTCTCCATATAGCCGGGGCCGTCGGGGATATGGCTCTTGCGATAGACGCCCATCAGCGATCCGTCGGCGTCGGCCATCACCAGGCTGTTGAAGTAGTGCGGCCCCTCGCGCTCGAAGATCGAGATCGGGATCACCACGCCCAGCTCGCCGGCCAGCGGGGCCAGGGCCTTCACGGCCGGATGCTCGCGCCAGGGATAGGCGGTGCGGAACCAGTGCTCCTCCTGCGCGACGCAGAAATACGGCCCCTGGAACAGCTCCGACGGCAGGATCACCTGCGCGCCCTTGGCCGCGGCCTCGCGGATGAAGGCCTCCGTCTTCCTGATGTTGGCGTCCATGTCCGAGCCGTAGCTGGTCTGGATCGCCGCGAGGCTGAGGGTCCGGGCCATGGCGGGCTCCTGGAAGGAATGAGACGTGTCGGCGGGCCGATATAGGAACGCGCCGTCGAAAGCAAAGGGCAGACTGTCCGCGGTCCGTGTCGGGACGACGACGGGCGGGAGGCGTATGCTCCAAGAGTCGCCCCGCAGAGGGCCGCCCCGCGTGGTAAGCTGATCCCGGCCTCTCAAAAGGGGCGAACTTCCTCCAGGCGAGGAGATGAAACGATGAGCGACGCCATCGGCCCCGGCGATCTGGTGCTCTGCGTCAACGCCGCCCCCAACCATGTCACCGGACAGCCCGTGCCGCTCCAGGCGGGGGAGACCTACCGCGTGGTCATGGTGATGGACTTCGCCTGCCCCTGCGGGCGCTCCGACGCTCTGCTCGACGTCGGCGTCGACTTCGCCTGGTGCCAGACCCGCTTCCGCCTGCTGCCCAAGCCGAAGGCCCAGGCCAGACCGCGCCGCGTGTCGGCCCCCAGGGAGAAGGAACGGGTCGGCTGAGCGGCGGCGGCCGCCGCCTTCGCTTCAGTAGAGGCCGCCGTTCGCGTCGATGACGGCGCCGGTGAGGTAGCTGGCCTTCGACGACAGCAGGAAGGACACCACGCCGGCGATCTCGGCCGGCTCGGCGAAGCGCTTCATCGGCGTCCGCTGCCTGTAGAGGGAGCGGCCCGGTTCGGCGATCCGGTCGGCCATCGGCCCTTCGATCACGCCGGGCGCGACCGCGTTCACCCGCAGGCCATCGGCGGCGAGCTGCCGCCCGAGGCCGCGGGTGAGCTGGATCAGCGCGGCCTTGGAGGCGGCGTAGACGACGTCGTGGCCAGGCTCGCGGCCGGCGACCGAGGCCACGTTGACGATCGCCCCCTGCGTTCCCCTGGCGACGGCGTGCTTGGCGAACAGGGTCGACAGCAGCAGCGGCGCGCGAAGGTTCACGTCGAACGTCAGGCTCGTCTCGTCGTCGGTGATCTCGTCCCATCCCCTGCCGAGGAAGACGCCGGCGTTGTTCACCAGACCGCGGAGATCGGCGCGGCGCTGCGCGACGGAGTCGAAGGCGGCGCGAACGGCGGCCGGGTCCGACAGGTCGGCCAGCACCGTCTCGCAGGCCGGGCTGGGCTTGAGGTCGATCCCGACGACGCTCCACCCGTCGCCCTTCAACTCTTCGACGACGGCTATGCCGAGCGCGCCCGCCGCGCCCGTGACGATGACATCCCCGACTTCAGCCAAACCCGCTCCTCATGCTGGAAGGTCGTGTACGTCGGTCGCCGGGACCGCCTCTCGGCGACGCAATCAGCCCGGCTCCGGCTGGGTGCATTAACACAAGTCGCGCGTGGCGATCACGAGGGCGCCTATGGGTGGACGCCTGCCCAAACCAGGATCGCCGACAATCGACTGCTTGGCGCCAGAAGCGGACCTCGGCCGCCCTGCCGAAACTTGGCGCCCACGATTTGGGCGCCCAAAGACAAACAGAACCACCGCCCCCGATATCCCCGAGCGAAAACACCATTGACTAAAACTCTACCTATGTAGATTTAAGGACATGACCCGCTCCCGCGCGCCATCTCACGCTACGCGCTTCGTGCTCGCGATCCTTGCTGAGGCCAGCCCGCAGTGGTCGCATGGCTATGATTTGTGTCGAGCCACCGGGCTCAAGTCAGGAACGCTCTACCCCCTGCTCATTCGGCTCGAAGGCCAAGGGTATCTGGAGGCCGAGTGGCTGCCTGCGAAAAGTGGGCGTCCGCCTCGCCACGCCTATCGACTAACGCCTGCTGGTCACCGGCTGGCGGCGGAGAACCCACCTCTGAAGGCGCACGCGGCGGCGCCGCTGGGGCAGCCCGCGTGACGGTCGCCGAACGGATTGTACGCCTGTGCCAATCATGGGCGCCCGCGCACTTGCGCCATTGGGCGGAAGCTATGGCGAGAGAAGCGGCTGAGATCGATCAGCCGGGACCGGCCGTGCTCTTCGCATTCGGCTGCGCGATCTGGGCCGCAAGGGTCGGCCTCACCGACGCAGTTCAGAGGGCTCTGTCGTCTGACAGGGCAGAAACACAGGGAGAGTCCGGAATGAAGGTTCAAGACCTCTGGCGAGGCCGCGGCTTCGCACTGGTTTGCGCGATCGCTGCTACGGTCCTGGGCGTGGTCTATCTCAGATCTACCGGCGCACCGCATCGGATGCTGGCCATGAACCTCGCTGCTCTGGTCGCAGGCTTCGTAATCGTTCTTCCTCTGCTGCGCCGCGATCCGATTCAGCGCCCCCTGCCGGGCGTCCTGGCCGTGGCGATCGGCCTGATGTTGCTCCTGACCGCCACTCTAGGCCACGAGGCGACAGGCGCTCGGCGCTGGATCTCCGTTGGGGGGATCGTCTTGCAACCCAGCCTGATCCTTCTGCCGCTTCTCATCACCGTCTTTGCCCGCTCCCGCGACGCGCTCACGACGCTCGGCACGGTGCTGGCGGCCGGCGCCCTGGCGCTTCAGCCCGACCGGGCGATGGCGGGAGCGCTGGTTGCGGGGCTCGCCGCGATCGTCCTGTTGACCCGCGATCGGCTCGGGCTGCTCTGTCTGATTGCGGCGATAGCCAGCTTCACGACTACCTGGCTTCGACCTGACCTGGTGCCGGCGACACCTTTCGTGGATCGCGTTTTCCGGACAGCGTTCTCTGCCGGCATGGTGTCAGGCGCAGCGGTATGGGGCGGGGCCGTTCTGCTGATCCTGCCCGCTGCGCTGGGCTTCGTACGAGATCGGAGCCATCAGGCGATCCACGCGGCTTTCGGCGCGACCTGGGTGGCGATCATCATCGCTGCGGTCGCCGGGGACTACCCGACACCGCTGGTCGCCTACGGCGGAAGCTCAATCGTCGGCTACATTCTGGCCACGGTCGGTTTGCCGCGGACGTGGCGCCTGTCGCGGCTGCCGCAACCTGGCGGCGTCGCACCAACGACAAAGCCGGGAAGCGCGGATTCGAACTTGGTCGTCGCCATGTCGTGACATCGGGCATGCGCCAGACCCATACGCTCGGCCGTTGATTGGCGACCTGCTCGAGAGCGGTCTCCGCCCATCGCTGCGTTGAGCCCATTGCGGTCATAGAGCGGGGCGAGGACGAAGTCCGCAACGGGTCGTAAGCGAACCTTCACCACAGCGCCCAAGGGCAGGCTAGCCGACTTGTGTACGCCCTACCCCGGCTCCTGCTGGGTGATGCAGTGGAACGAGCCGCCGCCGGTCAGGACGGCGTTGGAGCTGAGGCCGATGGCCTTGCGCTCGGGGAACAGGCTCTGAACCGCGTCGACGGCGAAGGCGCCGGCCTTGTCGTCCTCGTACAGCGGCACGATCACCGCCGCGTTGCAGACGATGAAGTTCATGTGGCTGGCCGGGGCCGGCTGGGCGCTGCTCTCGCCGTCGATCCAGCCGGGGCTGGGCACGCGCATGACCTGGATCTTGGCGCCGCGGGCGTCGGTCATCGAGGACAGCAGGCGGGCGGTCTCGTCGTAGAGGGCGGCGTTGGGGTCGGCCTTGCCCCAGGCGACCGGGCAAGCGACGACGCCCGGCGCCACGAAGCGGGCCAGGTTGTCGACGTGGCCGTCGGTGTGGTCGTTGCGCAGGCCGTCGCCCAGCCACAGCACCTTGCGGGCGCCCAGCGAGGCGGCCAGCGCGGCCTCGGCGGCCTCCTGGGTCCAGCCGGGGTTGCGGTTGGGGTTCAGCAGGCACTGGCGAGTGGTCAGCACGGTGCCGTAACCGTCATGGTCGATGGCCCCGCCTTCCAGGATGAAGTCGTTCTGGGCCAGCGGCGCGCCCGACGCGGCGGCGATCTGGGCCGCGACCTGGTCGTCGCCCTCAAGCGAATACTTGCCGCCCCAGCCGTTGAAGCGGAAGCCCGCGGCCTTGCCGTCCTCGCGGAAGATCGGGCCGGTGTCGCGCAGCCAGATGTCGCCGAACAGGCCGCGGACGATCTCGATGTCGGCCACGCCCTCCAGGCGGGCGCGGGCGGCGGCCTCGGCCTCGTCGCCGCAGACCATCAGGCGCACGCGCTCGTCGCCCGGCCCGGCCATGGCGCGCGCCAGAGCGGCCACCTCGTCCTGGGCGGGTTCGAGGTCTTCCCGCCACAGCTCGCCATGGCTGGGAAAACCGAGCCACATCGCGCGGTGCGGGGCCCATTCGGCGGGGACGAGAGGGGTGCTGGTCATGGGGCGGGGAAGTGATGCTCTGGAGGGGCTACGTCAAGGTTCGCGCGAAAGAGAATGGGGTCGCGCAAAAGAAGAGGGGCGGCCCGATCGCTCGAGCCGCCCCTTCCTAGTTCAGGTCTGTGACCGGTTTAGAAACCGACCCGCAGCGTCAGCATGAAGGTCCGCGGCGCGCCGATCGAGGCGAACGGCTGACTGGTGATGCCGTAGTAGGTCTTGTCGGAGCCCTTGGCGGTCACCTGGGTGCCCAGGTTGCCGAAGTACTGCTCGTCCGTCAGGTTCCAGACGTTGAGCTGGAGGTAGGCGTTGTCGATGTTCGCCAGCTTCTCCAGGCTCATCCGCAGGTCGAGGTCGACCAGGGTGTAGCCGTCGACCGCCATGTCGTTCATGTCGGTGGCGAAGCGCTCGCCCACGTACTTGGCCTGCAGGCCGGCCTGGACCGGACCGAAGTCATAGGCGATGCGGCCGGTGGCCATCCACTCCGGAGTCTCGACCAGCTGCTTGCCCTTGATCGGGGCGTAGCGCGGCGTGCCGGCGACGACGTTGGTCAGCAGGTTGTCCTGGTATTCGGCCGAGGTGTAGGTGACCGACCCGAGCAGGGCCAGCTTCTCGGTCGGACGCCAGCCGCCCGACGCTTCGATGCCGACCGTCCGCACGTCGCCGACGTTACGCTCGACGTAGGCGTTCAGGTCTTCGTCCCAGGTGCTGACGACGCGGTTTTCGAACTTGGTGTGGAAGGCGTTCAGCTGGCCGAACATGGCCGGACCCTGGTAGCGCCAGCCCCATTCGATCGTCTTGGTGCCTTCCGGCTTGGCGTTC
>VFQQ010000198.1_pt1 | contig 149215 bp, 112 predicted proteins | sample 3512341 | NCBI WGS metagenome assembly VFQQ01 (sample SAMN10412373, study PRJNA504923) | tailings metagenome | isolation source: Relicate 2 Philex TSF1 revegetated site | place: Philippines: Tuba, Benguet | collected 2017-08-29 | reverse complement strand
TCGGCTGACCGCCCATCGGCTGACCGCCCATCGGCTGACCGCCCATCGGCTGACCGCCCATCGGCTCGCTGACGCTCGCCAATTCCTGACCCGCCTGCGGCTCGCCGCCCGCTTGGGCGAGAGCTTCGGCCTGGGCCGCGGCCTGCTCGGCGAGATTCCGCAGCGACTGTTCCGCCTTCTGCTGGGCTCCGAGGGCGGCGTCCGCGTTCCCCTGCTGCATCGCCTTGGAGGCTTCGTCTCCCTGAGCTTCCGCCGCGGCCCGCTGCTGCGGGGCGGCGAGGGTCGGGAGCTTTCCGATCTGATCGTTCAGCTTCTCCTGGGCGGACCGGGCCTGAGCGAGCTGCGACTTGGCGTCCTTCGCCGGAGCGTTCTGGGCTTCCTGGGCGAGCTGCTGGAGCTCTTTCTGCTTGTCCGCGAGTCCCTGGGCCTGCTCGGCCAGCGCGTTCAGTTCGCCGATCCGCGGGTCTTCCGCGGCGGCCGCCGCCTGTTCGTCCGCGTGCCCCGCGTCCGCGAGCGCCTGCTGGGCGTCGGGCGTGCCGAGCCGCTCGGCGAGTTTCTGGAGAGCCTCGGCGGCTCCCTGCTGCGCTTCGGCGTTCTTTCGCATCGCGTCCGCGACTTCGGGGGAAGGCTTCGCCGCTTCCGCAGGCGGGTTCTCGCCGGCCGGCGGCTGGGGCTGCTGCTGAGCCGCCTGGGCCAGCTGCTGCTGGGCCTCTTGCGCCTTCCGCAGCGCTTCCGTCGCGTCGAGCTTCTCCTGCTGCGCCGCCATGCCGGCGCGGAGCTGATCAAGGGCTTCCTGTTTCTGCTGGAGCTCCGCTCCCTGCCGGGCCACATCGGCGGGCTGCGGGGCCGCCTCGGCCTTGGCCATCTTGTCCGCTTCCCCCGCCTGCCGCTGCTGCTCCTGCGCCAGCTGCTGAGCCTGAGCCGCAGGAGCCTCTTCGGGGGGTGTCAGCGTTTTCGCGAGGTCCTGAGCCGCCTGCTGCGCCTGAGCCAGAGCCTGTTCGGCCTGCGGTTTCGCCTCGGGCTGATTTGCTGCCTGCTGGAGGGCCTGGGACGCCTTTCGCGCGGCCTCTTCCGCGGCCCGCTTCTGGGGCTGCGCGGCGGGGGCGTCCAGCTTCGAAAACGCCTTCGCCTGCTCGTCCGCCTGCTTGGCCTGGGCCTTCAGGGCTTCCTTCTGCTGATCCGATTTTTCGCCGGCGAGAGCTTCTCCCGCCTTCTGCCCGATCTCTTTCTGCTGAGCCGCAAGCTGGGCCGCTTCCTCACGGGCCGACGGCTTTCCTTCGAGAGCCTGCTTGAGATCCGCCATCGCCTGGGCCGCCTGCTCCTGCGATCCCTTGGCGTCGGCGAGGTTCTGGTTCTTGAGGTCGGTCAGGGCCTTCGCGGCTTCCTGGACCGCCTGCTTCTGCTGCGGCTCCGCCTGTGGCAGATCGAGGTCAGCGAGCTTCCGGGCGAGCTCTTCCTGTCGCTTCTGCTGCTGCTGAACCTGCGGCGCGATCTCGAACGGCGGTTTCCCTTCGGCCGCCTGCTTGGCAGTCTCTTTGACTTGGTTCGCGAGGTCCTGCTGGGCGTGCTGCAGCTGCTTCACTTCGTTCAGCGCCTGCTGCTGCCGCTTCTCCGGATCGCCGATGTTGTTGGCCAGGTTATTGAGAGCCTGTTCGGTCCGCTCGGCGACCTCCGCCGCCTTCTTCGGGTTCTGAGCCAGCAGGTCCCGGATCGCCTCCTGGGCCTGCTTCACGGCATTCTTCTGCTCATCCTTGGCCCCCTTGGGGACTTCGAGCTGGGCGGCAGCCGCCTGGATTGCCGCCTGCTCAGCCGCGAGATCCTTCTGCTGTTCCTTCTGGTCCTTCGTCAGCGGCTCGCCGGACTTGGCCTCCGGCGCCTGCTTCGCAAACTCGTCGACCTTCTTCTGGAGGGCATCCTGCCGCCTGGCGAGCTCCTGAGCCGCCTTCTGCGGATCGGCCGGGAGCAATTCGTTCTTGGCGAGCGCGTCCGCGAGCCGGTCGAGGTCCTTCGCCGCCTCTTCCTGCTGCTGAGCGGCCTCGGCCGCGTCCCCCTGACGAAGCGCCTCGAGCGCTTTCTGGAGGCTTTCGAGATCGAGCGGATTGACCAGCTGCTTCGGCTCGTTGAGTTCGGTGGCCGCCGCCAGCTTCTGGGCCTGCTTCTCGAGAGCCGCCTGCTGCTCCCGCTGCCGGTCGAGGTTGCCGGCGTTCTGGTTCGCTTCCGCCTTCATCGCGGCGGCGAGTTCATCCTGCTTTTCCGCGAGCTGTTCGGCACGCTTGCCGAGGTCAGCCAGCTGCTTCAGGAAATTGTCCTTGGCGGCGGCAATCAGTTCGGGGCGTTTCTCCATCAGCTCCTTGAGAGCCCGCTCGATCGCCGCGTGATCGTCCTGCGCCTCCTTGACCTCCTGGGCGAGGTCTTTGCGCTCCGCTTCGGCTCGCTCGGCGTTCTGCGCCGGCCGGTCCTGAATCTGCTGCCGCTTCTCTTCGAGGGAAGCAACGTCGTCCGCAAGCCGCTCCGCCTGACCGGCGAGGCGGTCGAGCTGCAGCAGGTCCTGCTCGAGCTTGGCGATCTCGTCGAACTTCTTTTCGACATCCGCCAGCTTCTTGTCGGCGGCCTTCAGTTCCTTCTGGGCGCTCTCGAGCGGCGCCACTTTCTGGGCGAGCGGAGCCTGTTCGGCCGCGGCGGTCTGTTCCGCCCCCTTCTGGATGTCGTTGCGGGCAATCTCCTGTAGCGGCCTCGTGAGCGCTGCAAACAGGGGGTGCTCCGACACAGCGGCCGCGAGCTGTTCGGCCTTCTGGGCCGCGAGCCGCTGCTGCTCCGCCTGACGGGCGATCTGCTCGTCACCGCCGAACGGCTGCTGCTGGTTGCGGGCCTGCTCCGCCTGCTGCCGGAGCTGCTCGGTCGCTTTCTCCGAGGCCTGGACGTCGCGGCGGATCTCTTCAAGCAGCCCCTTCCACTCCCGGCGAACCGCGGCGATCTGCTCCGCCGCGTATGGCAGGGCGTCCTTCTTGACCGTGATAATCCGCTCGTCGGTCCAAGCCTCCTGCGGCCCGGGGACCGGCCGCTCGTCGGCAACGCGGGCCCGGACGGAGACCACCGCCCCGTCCTGCAGCTGGAGCGGCTTGAGATCGAAGCGGAACGCGTGCACCAGCTCCTTGCCGCCGAGCAGGGCTCCGTCGGCGGGGAGCATCCCCTCGATCCCCCCGGTCACCTTGTAATGGAGCTCGAGGGCGTGGATTCCGATGTCGTCCGCCGCCAGCACCGGTACGGTGACGACGTCGTCCGGTCGGGCTTCCGCCTTTTCGACGGTGTCGACGTAGGCGATGGTCGGCGGGAGGTCGGGCGTCACGTCGAGCTGCCGGAGCGGCTCGTCCTGATTGTCGAGCTGGAACTGATCAAAGACCCGCAGCGCGAACCGACCGCTGCGCTCCGCCGTGAAGGAGACCGAGGCTTTGCTGCCGGTCGCATCGAGGACCAGCGGCAGAGTTCCCCGGGCCTTCCAGCCGTCGAACCGGGAATCGAGCTTGGAAAGTTGAGGCGGCGCGGCGGGTTCGCCCCCCTCGGCGGCGTGCGGGACGGCAGGATCGATCGGATCGAGCCAGAGGAGCTCGCCCCGAACCAGCGGCTTATTGAACGTCAGGTCAAACCGGAGCTGCGACCGCTCAAAGACCGCGATCTGGCCAACGGCACCGTCGATCTTCTGGGCGGGCAGGCCGGTGTAGGCGAGGGGCTGGATATCGAGCTCGATCGCCGTGATGGCGGGGCCTTCGACGACCTGGATGTGGTACTCCCGCGAGCGGGCGGCGAGGGCTTCGACCTCATACCGGAAGCCGTGGAAGACGTGGGGCAGAACAGCGGTGTACCCCTGCCGGTCGGCGTCCCACATCATCTGCCGCGAGTCGGTCTCGTTGGCGTCGTTCGTCCAGTTGAGCCGGACCGATTCAAGATTCTCGGCTTTACCATCGAGCCACTTGGGGACCGCCAGGATCTCGACGTCGCTTCCGCGGCGGACCACCCGGTCGCCGTTCTCGATCTCGAACACGAGATTGCTCGGCCGGGCAAAATTCCCGAACGGCGAGAAGAACCGCCCCCAGAGCAGGGCGTAGTTGGTCCCCCAGAAGGTCCAGGGGGTCATCAGGGCGATGAAAGCGACGGTCCCGAGGATCACCCGCTTGAGGGCGGGCCAGGAATCGGCGGAGTTGGCGAGGTCGAGGGCCGAGGTCTGGGTCACGGTCTGCCGGACCAGCAGCTGCCGCATCAGGGCCGAGCCCCGCTCCCGCTCGGGGAGGTCGGGATCGTTCAGCTCGACTGCCGAAGTCAGCCGTTCGCCAAGATCGGGGTGCGACGTTTCGGCGAGCGCCGCGACTTCTGCCAGCGACATCCGCCGCAGCCAGGGGCGAAGGACGCCGAACCCCAGCAGGGCCGCAGCGACGCCGAGAAAGAGGGTCAGTTCGACCGCCCGGACGCCGGACGGGAGTTCCAGCCACCAGTCGAGCGCGAACGCGACGCCGAGGATCGCCGCCAGGCTGAACGCCAGCCAGCCGAAACCTCCGAGCATCGTCAGTCCACGGACTTTCCGTTCGAGGCGACCGAGCGGATGGGACAACTCTTCCGGGAGGAGCGCCATCGACATGAAGTCACTCGCGATGTGAGGGACCGGGAAACCGAGAGTGGAAACGCAATTCCGCCCAAAAATTCACACGGGGATTGTACTTCCGGCGAACTTGAAAGCGATATCAAAGGTCGTGGATGGACGGTCCGATCGTGGATTCGCCGGTCACCATGCCCGGGTGTCCTCGACGCAACTCCGCGATCGGACGTCCGTCGTGGTCCACGGTCCTCCGGGAGAAGCGCCTCCGGCGGGGCCAGCAGCCTGCTGGACCGGGGATGGCCGTTGAGCGAGGGGATTGAGCAAATGGCGCTGTGCCGGCTGGGGTGGGATCCTGCCACCTGCGGGTTCCTTCGGTGTTCCGAAGTCGGTGCCGAGCCGACTTTTGAGAGTCCCCCACCCGCGTGGATGACGAATCGGTTCCGACTGTCGCATCCCGGCGGGAGTCCACTATTATCCGGCTCCAGCCTTCGAGTTCCGACCACCCTTCCCGCACACGGCCTCGTCCGGTGCCGCGGCGGGTCGGGCCGAAAACTGGTCCTCCATTGATATTCCGAAGCGGGAGCAGGATTTCCCGCGGATTGCAGGTCATCGAGACGACATGAGCATTGAATTCAAACTCCCCGCGATCGGTGAAGGTGTCGAGTCCGCAGACGTGGCGGATGTCCTGGTCCAGGAAGGACAGACGATCACCGCGGGGACGAATGTTCTGGAGCTGGAAACCGAAAAGGCGGTCGTCGAAGTCCCCTGCCCGCATGCCGGGAAGATCGCGAAGATTCTCGTGAAGGACGGCGACTCGATCCGCGTCGGCCAAGCGGTCCTCGTCATCGAAGGGACCGCCGCCGGCGCGTCCGCTCCCCCGGCCAAGCCCGCCGCTCCAGCAGCCGCTCCCGCCAAGGCTGCGGAAAAGCCCGCAGAAGCCGCGCCGAAGGCGGAATCCGCCGCTCCGGCTGCCTCGGGCGGCGGCTCGAGCATCATCGAGTTCAAGCTCCCGAGCCTCGGTGAAGGGGTCAGTTCGGCCGATGTCGCCGACGTGCTGGTCAAGGAAGGGGACACGGTCACCGAAGGGCAGAGCGTCGTCGAGCTCGAAACCGAGAAGGCGGTCGTCGAAGTCCCGAGCCCCGGCGCCGGGAAGATCACCAAGGTCCACATCAAGACCGGCGACACGGTCAAGGCGGGCCAGCTGATCGTGACGATCCAGGGGACCGGCGGCGGCGCTCCGGCGGCCGCAAAGGCTCCGGCAGCCCCCTCGGCCGAGCCGGCGAAGCCTGCCTCGAAGGAGCCTGCCAAGGAAGCTCTTCGTCAGCCGACCACCGTCATGACCACGGCCGAAACGGTCTCGAGTGCTCCCGCTTCGACCAACGGCCACAGCGGTCCACCCGCTCCCGCCGCCCCGTCAACCCGCCGGATGGCTCGCGAGCTCGGCGTCGACCTGCGGCAGATCAACGGGTCGGGCCCGGGCGGCCGGATCACCCACGAAGACGTTCAGGCCTACGTCCGGACCCGGATGCAGAGCCTGACAACGCAGAAGCCGACGACCGTCCGGGCCGCTTCGGCGGGCGGTCTCGCTGCTCCTCCGCTGCCGGACTTCTCGCGGTTCGGTGCGATCCGCCGTGAGGGGATGTCGAAGATCTACCGGACCGCCGCCGAGAACCTGACGGTCGCCTGGAACGTCATTCCGCACGTCACCCAGCACGACCGGGCGGACATCACCGACCTCGAAGCGGCCCGGAAGCGGTTCGCCGACGGGATCGGGAAGAACGGCCCCAAGGTGACGATGACCGCCATCGTCATGAAGGCCCTCGCCCGCTGCCTGCAGGCGTTCCCCAAGTTCAACAGCAGCCTCGATCCGGAGACGTTCGAGATCGTCTTCAAGGAGTACTACAACATCGGTTGTGCGGTCGACACTCCGAACGGACTCCTCGTGCCGGTCGTCAAGGACTGCGACAAGAAGACGATCCTGCAGATCGCCCAGGACCTGACCGACCTGGCCGGGAAGGCCCGCGACAAGAAGCTGCCGATCGACGCGATGCAGGGAGCGACCTGCACGGTGACGAACCTGGGGGGGATCGGCGGCGTCGGTTTTACGCCGATCGTCAATTACCCGGAAGTCTGCATCCTCGGGATGTCCCGTGGTCAGTCGGAGCTGAAGCTGGTCGACGGCAAGGTGGTCGAGCGGCTGATGCTTCCGCTTTCCCTGTCGTACGACCACCGGGTCATCAACGGGGCGGATGCGGCGCGGTTCCTCGTGACGCTTTGCAACATGCTGGCCGATCCGTTCCAGCTGTTGACCGCCTGCTAGGAGTGACCGGTGCAGATCACCGTCAACGGCGAGCCGCAGGAGATTCCGACCGGCTCTACCGTCGCGTCGCTGCTTCAGCAGCTTGGCAAGAACCCGAAGTTTCTGGCTGTTGAGCGGAACCTGGAGCTGGTGCCTCGGACCGAGCATGCCTCGGCCGAGCTCCGGGAGGGTGATTCGCTGGAGATCGTGACGCTGGTGGGTGGCGGTTAGCTCACGGACGCCCCCCTCGCCCGGGTCCAGCACGCTGCTGGCCCCGCCGGAGGCGCTCCCCGTGGAACCGTGGTAAACCATGGGCGTCCGCTTTGGGGGCCAGCGTCGAGGACTCCCTCTTTATCACCGCGGGGAGTGCATTGCAGGCGTGCTGGAGAGGAGAGTCCTCAACGTCCGTCCGCGATCAGACGCCCGTCGTGTGCCGTGGTTCCACATCGAAGAGCCTCCGGCGGCCAGGAGCTCCGCCCCTGGACCCGGGTGGCCGTGGCACGATGGGTTTGAGCATATGACGTCGTGCCGGCTGGATCGTGGTCTAAGCCATTGAGCCATTGCACCGGAGATCACTTCTTCGCCGAATCATCAGCCGTCGAGCTCGGCACAGCAGGCAGAACCAGCGTCACCCGATGCCCCGGACGAAGCGCATGGTCCCGATTCTCAATCTCCGCCCAGATCCGGAACTGCCCGTTCACCGCATTGATCTCCGGATCCACAAACGTCACCCGCCCCTCAAAGCGAGTGCCGGAACCGGCCCGAGTCGGCAACGTCGCCGTAATCGGGGCCCCAGCGAGATCATCGGGGTAATCCTTCGCGCTCAACAGGCACTCCGCCCGGACCCGGTCCAGATTCACGACCCGAAACAGCTGCTCCCCCGGCTGCGTCCACTCCCCCAGCCGCTTGCTGACCGCCACCACCTTCCCGTCGATCGGCGAAGCCACCCGCCGACGCTCAAGCGCCTGCTCGGCCCCGACCAGCTCCGTCCCCTTCAGCCGCACCGTGAGGAGCGCGAGCGACAGTTCGTAGCGGGCATGATCAATCTCTGCTTCCGCCTTGTCCCGCGACAGCCTGAGCTGATCCAGCTCCGTCGCCGAGACCGCGTCAGCAAACTTCTTGTTCGATTCCACCGCCCGCGTCAGCTCCGCCTCCGCCACCGCATGCGATAACTGGGCGACCTTGAGCTTGAGCTCATGCCGGGCCTGGGCGTCCGCAATCGCCAGCTCGTCTTTCGCCTTCCTGAGCCCGATCTCCGCCTCGGTCGACTCGAGTTCGGCCAGAATCTGTCCGGCCTTCACGACCTCCCCCTCGCGGACGTGGATCTTCTTGAGCACCCCCATCTCGCGGGCCGGAACGTCAGCCCGGTCGATCACGGAGATCAGCGCCTGATGCCCGGCCGCCGGGGAAGGTGTCATCGGCGCAGCCGGCGCCTGGCCGAGGAACAACGCCAGCACAAAGAGAGAGGACATCGGACACCCGCCGCAAACAGGAACGGAGATCACCCGCAATCGACGCTCAGTCTCCGGCGACAGCCGCGGAAACGCAAACCCGATGGATCGCTCGGCCATTCGATCGGCATTGCCCCTCACTCGCGGGTGACGGCTTCATCCAGATTCAGGATCTCGCTCGCGATCGCAGTCCAGGTCGCGACGTCGATGCCATCGAGCGATTCCCGGCGCGGACGTTCCCCGACCTGAAGCAGCGGCTCGACGTCGGACGGATGGGCGACAAAATGCGCCCGGATCCGCGCTGCGGACTCGGACAGGATTCGTGTCTCCGCCTCCGAGGGAAAACGCCCCAGAATCCGACCGTACAGCCACCGGACCCGCTCGGCCGGTTCGGCAGACCGCTCGACCGCCTGGTCGGCCAGCACCCGCGACGCCTCCACGAACTGAATGTCGTTCAGCGTGAAGAGGGACTGGAGCGGCGTATTCGTCCGCGCGACTTTGACCGTGCAGGTCTGCCGCGACGGGTTGTCGAAGAACATCGTCGGGGCGACGATCCGCCGCCAGAAGGTGTAGAGGCTCCGCCGGTAGAGCTTGTCACCGTGGTCCTGGGCATACCGCTTGTTCCCGAACGTCGCCTCCTCCCAGACCCCTTCCGGTTGGTACGGATTGACCGGGGCCCCGCCGACCGCTTCCACCAGCAGCCCGCTCGCCGCCAGCGCCTGATCCCGGATCATCCAGAACGGCATCCGGTAGCGGGGGCCGCGGGCGAGCAGGCGGTTCTCCGGATCCCGTTCGGCCAGCCCGGCGGGGACGCGCGACGACTGCCGGTAGGCGGCGCTCGTGAGCATCAGGCGGACGAGATGCTTCGTGTCCCACCCCGACGCCTGGAACTCCGCGGCGAGCCAGTCGATCAGCTCGGGATGGATCGGCCGCTCCCCCTGGAGACCGAAGTCATCAGGAGTCTTCACCAGTCCGATCCCGAAGAACTGCTGCCAGAGCCGGTTCACGGTGACCCGCGCGGTGAGCGGGTTCTCCGGTGTAACGAGCCACTGCGCCAGCCCCAGCCGGTTCGGCTTCACTCCCTCGGGGAGTGGAGGGAGCTTGGCGGGAACGGCACTCGAGACTTCGTCGAGTGGCTGGTTGTAGAGCCCCTTCTCGAGCCGGAACGTTTTGCGTGGCCCCGGCAGATCCTTCATGACCATCACTCGCGGGATCGCCGACGAAGCGGCATTCCGGCGATCGATGTATTCCTTCAGCGTCCCGATCCGGGTCGCGTAGTCCGCCTGAGTCGGACGGAAGTGAGCCGCCAGCTTGTCGAGCTCGCCGGAGTTCCGCTCCCCCGCCGGCTTTCGCAGGATCCCCTTGATCTCATCGGGAGCTCCCTCGGCCACCTTCGAGTCGGCCGGGGTCTTGTTCTCCCCTTCGGTCGGGAAGAGCGTCTGCTCCGCCTCGGTCACCGTCTTCGTGAACTCCTCCACGGTCCTGCGGGCCGCGGCGAGCTTCTCCCGCTGCTCGTCACTCGGGACGTCAATGTTCGGAGGCTGCTGCGGATTCCCCCCGCCCCCATCGACCGGGGTCTGATTGAAGAAGGCGAACAGCGAGTAGTAGTCCCGCTGCGAGATCGGGTCGAACTTGTGGTCGTGGCAGCGGCAGCAGTTGAACGTCAGGCCGAGCCATACGGTCCCGAGGGTCTCCGCCTGGTCGAAGACGTATTCAATCCGGTTCTCCTCGGCGATCCGCCCCCCTTCGCCGTTGATCATGTGGTTTCGGCAGAACCCGGTCGCCAGGATCTGCTCGTCGGTCGCCTGCGGCAGCAGGTCCCCCGCGAGCTGCCAGGTGGTGAACTGGTCATACGGCTGGTTGGCGTTGAACGACTGGACAACCCAGTCCCGCCAGGGCCACATCGTCCGCTCACCGTCCCCCTGGTATCCGTTCGAGTCGGCGTACCGCGCGGCGTCGAGCCAGTCCCAGGCCATCCGCTCCCCGTAGTGAGGAGAGGCAAGAAATCGTTCGATGAGCCGCTCATAGGCCCCTGGCTGCGCGTCGCCGACGAACTCCGCAACCTCGTCCGGAGCCGGCGGGAGTCCCCGGAGGTCGAGCGACAACCGGCGGATCAGCGTTTCACGGCTCGCCTCGGGGGCGAACGACAGCCCCTCCCGTTCGAGTCGCAGGAGGAGAAACGCGTCGATCGGATTCCGGATCGCCCCGGGGTTCGCATGCCCGGTCGGGACCGGCGGGCGGCCGATCCGATCGTAGGCCCAGTGCCCACCCCACTTCGCCCCTTGCTCGATCCACCGCGTCAGCCGTTCCGTCTCAGCCGGCGAGATCTTGTTCTGCGCGGAGGGAGGGGGCATCACGAGGTCCGGATCGGTCGACGTGATCCGGCGGAGGATTTCGCTTTCCTGCGCCTTGCCGGGGACGATCGCGGGCGTGCCGTCCCGGTCTGCCTTGGCTGCCTGCTCATCGTCGAGCCGCAACCCTGCTTCGCGGTGCTTCTCGTCCGGGCCGTGGCACCGAAAGCACTTGTCCGACAGGATCGGAAGGATGTCCCGGCCGAACTGGATCGCCGGCTCGGCGGCGGAAGACGCGACTGGAGATCCCGCCGCAAAGAGCAGCAGGATCACGGCGAAAGGGGTCGAACGGGACCAACCACTCCAACTCATGTCGAAGCTCTTCCTGCGCCGGAAGGACCGGGACGATTCGTGTTCGGGGGGAATCTTCCTATCGTAGATGGTTGATGCGAAGTCGGTCATCCCACGATCGTTCGATTCCTGCCAGTTTCCCGCAGGGACGGACGACCGGAGACCGAAGAGAACGGCAACGACGCGGCCCAACAGCCGCCGCGTCCGGATGAGGTCTGGAATGACGATTCGTGTGTGCAGTTTCGAGAGCCGTCGCGGCGAGGAGATGCGGAACCTGATCGAACGGGCCGGCGGCACGGCCACGATCGCTCCGTCGATGAAGGAGGTCCCCCTCGCGGACAACGCGCCGGTCTTCGGCTTCCTGCAGCGGCTCCTGGCCAAAGAGATCGACACCCTGATTTTTCTGACGGGGGTCGGGGCGCGGGCGCTCCTCGAAGCCGCGGCGACGCGCGTCCCGCAGGCGGAAACGGTCGCAGCGATCAACGCCGGCCGAATCATCGTCCGGGGGCCGAAGCCGGTCCCGGTGCTGAAAGAGGCGGGGATCCGGATCGACATCCGGGCGCCGGAGCCGAACACGTGGCGGGAGATCCTGGCCGCGATCGACGGGGCCGGAATCGACCTCGCCGGGCAGCGGATCGCGATCCAGGAGTACGGTGCCCCGAACCGCGAGCTGGAAGCGGCCCTCCGCGACCGGGGGGCGACAGTGGAGACCGTCTCGGTCTACCGCTGGAGTCTGCCGGACGACATCGGCCCGCTGCAGCGGGCGATCGAGCAGACGATTGCCGGCGCCTTCGACGGGCTCCTCTTCACCAGTGCCCAGCAGGCGCATCACATCCTCAAGGTCGCCGACCAGATGGGGTGCCGCGCAGAATGGCTCGCCGCGGCAAACCGGTGCGTCATCGGCAGCATCGGCCCGACCGCCACGGAAACTCTCATCCAGGTCGGCCTGCAGCCTGACCTCGAGCCCGAGCACGGCAAGATGGGGCACCTCGTGAAGCACTTCTTCGAGGCGGGCCCCGGCTCTCCGAAATGGCCCAGCCGCCAGCCCGCCTGAGGCGATTGGCGGGCGCAGGGCCCCTTTCCTACACTGACTCCAGTTTGTTCCTCCTCCTTCCCTGAACCGATTGCGCCATGCTCGTTCACGACGTTTTCTTCACGCTCGAAGACGCCTCTCCGGCCAAGGTCGACGAACTCGTCGCCGCCTGCCACAAGTACCTCAAGAACCACCCCGGCGTGGAGTTCTTTGCCGCCGGCAAGGTGGGGAGCGAGTTCGCCCGCCCGGTCAACGACCGGATGTACAACGTCGCCCTGCACGTCGCCTTCACCGACAAGGCGGCCCACGACGTCTACCAGACCGCTCCGGACCACCTGAAGTTCATCGAAGAGAACAAGCCGAACTGGCGGCAGGTCCGCGTGTTCGACTCCTATTGCTGAGCCGCATGAGACCGGTCCGTCGGCGACGCACGTCGACGGACCGTTTGTGAATCCTTTCCCCGCCCGACTCCCGCCGCCCCGCCTCCCGTAACGCCCATGGCCCGCTGGCCTGACAACCTCCGTGCCAACCTCTGGGCGATCCTGCTGATCTTCGTCGGCTTTCCGCTCCTCTGCTGGCTGGCCATGTGGTTTGTGCGCCGGTGAAGGCCGGCTCGATTTCGTCTGCTCCCTGGATCCCGATCTCATGGCTGCTGCCGCTCCCACTGCTTATCCCGTCCTCTCCGAGCAGGAAGCCCGCGAGTGGATCATCCGCAACGTCCCCGCCGAAGACTACCGCGGCAAAAAGCTGCTGCTGATCGTTCCCGATCAGACCCGCACCGCCCCGATGCCCCTCCTGTTCGACACCCTGTTCCGCCACCTGCGGCCGGTGGTCGAGTCGCTGGACGTCCTCATTGCTCTTGGGACGCATCCGCCGATGTCGGAACAGCAGATCTGCAAGCTGCTCGGGATCGACGAGAAAGAGCGGTCCGCGCTCTTCTACCAGACCGAGTTCTACAACCACGAGTGGGACAATCCCGACGCCCTCGTGACGATCGGCCAGCTGACCGAAGCCCAGACCCGCGAGATCTCCGAGGGGCTCCTGAGCGAACAGGTTCCGATCCAGATCAACAAGCGGATCCTCGACTACGACACGCTCCTCGTCGTCGGCCCGGTCTTCCCGCACGAAGTGGTCGGGTTCTCGGGGGGCAACAAGTACTTCTTTCCGGGGATTGCCGGCCCGGAGCTGCTGAACTTCTTCCACTGGCTCGGCGCCCTGATCACGAATGTCGGGATCATCGGGATCCCGCACACGCCGGTCCGGGCGGTCGTCGATCAGGCGGCGAAGTCGATCCCCCGCGAGCGGCGAGCGCTGACGTTCGTGGTCACGCCAGACGGCTCGGCCCGGCTGCATGGGCTGTTCTACGGCACGCCCGAGGACGCCTGGAAACAGGCGACCGTCGTCTCAGGGCAAACGCACATTAAGCGGATGCCCCGCAGCTACCACACGGTCCTCTCCTGCGCCCCGCCGATGTACGACGAGCTGTGGGTCGCCGGGAAGTGCATGTACAAGCTGGAGCCGGTCGTTGCCGACGGCGGCGAGCTGATCATCTACGCCCCGCACATGCACGAGGTCTCGATCACCCATGGAAAAGTGATCAAGGAACTCGGCTATCACTGCCGCGACTACTTCGTGAAGCAGTGGGACAAGTTCAAACACTACCCGCGCGGCACGATCGCCCACTCGACCCACGTCCGCGGAGCGGGCACGTTCGAGAACGGCGTCGAACAGTGCCGCGTCCAGGTGACGCTCGCCTCCGGAATTCCCCCCGAGGAGTGCGCGAAGATCAATCTCGGCTATCGCGATCCGGCCTCGATCCGGATCGAGGATTTCGCAGACCGGGAAGACGAAGGGGTCCTGCTCGTCCGAAAGGCGGGCGAGCAGCTCTACCGTCTCCAGGAATAGTCCGTCTGTTGTCCGTTGGCGCTCGGTGTCCGTCCCTTCCTACCGATGAGGTTCCCCGATGAAGTCCCGCCAATCCCGTCGTACGTTTCTCGCCGTCAGCGGCGTCTGGACCGCCTCCGCGCTGCTTCCCCGCGTGGGACGGGCTGCCGACGCTAACAGCAAGCTGCGGGTCGCGTCGATCGGAACGGGAGGCAAAGGGGCGGATGACCTGCGGCAGGTAGCGGCGAGCGACCGGGTCGAGGTCGTGGCCCTCTGCAACGTCGAGCAGAACAAGGACCACTTCGGCTGGGCCGTCGAGAAATTCCCGAAGGCGGCCCAGTTCCGCGACTGGCGGAAGCTCCTCGACGATTCGAAGTCGTTCGACGCCGTGATCGTCTCGACGCCGGATCACATGCACGCCCCCATTTCGCTTCCGGCGATGGAGCTCGGCAAGCATGTCTACTGTCAGAAACCGCTGACCCACACGGTCCACGAAGCCCGTCAGATGCAGGCCGCCGCCCGGAAGGCGAAGGTCGTCACGCAGATGGGGAACCAGATCCAGTCGCACAAGTTCTACCGGACCGCGGTGAAGCTGGTGCAGGACGGGACGATCGGCAAGGTCCGGGAAGTTCACTCCTGGCAGAGCGGTAAGCTCAGCTGGATGAAGGTCGACGACCGGCCGGTCGGGAGCGATCCGGTCCCGATGTCGCTCGACTGGGACGGCTGGCTCGGCGTCGCTCCGGAGCGGCCCTACAAGTCGGAGATCTACGCCCCGTTCAACTGGCGGGCGTGGCAGGACTTCAGCAGCGGCCAGCTCGGCGACTTCGGCTGCCACATCCTCGACCCGGTCTTCAAGGCGCTCGACCTCACCGCGCCGATGACGATCGTCGCCGAGGCTCCGGAGATCAACAAGGAGGTCTGGACCAAGTGGTGCAAGGTCTCCTACCTCTTCCCGGGGACGAGCTACACCGCCAACCGCGGCATGCCGGTGACGTGGTACGACGGAGAAGGGCGGATGCCCTCCGCCGAGCAGATCGGCCTCCCGAAAAGCGTGAAGCTCCCGGGGGCAGGCTCGGTCCTCCTCGGCGAGAAGGGGAGCCTGATCATCCCGCACGTCGGCATGCCGACCCTCGTCGGGGAGCAGGTCGAAGGGAAGACGATCGAGTTCGCTTCCGAACTGAACCACTACACCGGCTGGGCCCACGCCTGCCTGGGCGATGGTGCGACCGGTTCGAACTTCGACTACTCCGCGCCGCTCACCGCCACGGTGCTGCTCGGCGTGATCGCCCTCCGGCTTCCGGGCGAATCGCTCACTTGGAACGACGCCGACGGGGTCGTGTCGAATTCCGCCAAGGCCAACACGCTCCTTTCGAAGCCCTATCGCAAGGGCTGGGAGCCGAAGTGGGTCTGAAAAGAGCCTGAAGAAACAGCGGGTCGCCGGCGTGCCGGCGACCCGCTTTCCGTTTCCAGCCCGCGGCGGAGCCGCCCGGGGCGTATTCTTCGGAACTCATGATGGCGGAAAGCCTTGAGTTCACTGAGAATTCAGGGATCGCTCGTTGTCCGAGCGGTGTTAAAATGAAATACTCGAACGTCCGGGAGCAAACTCCCGGCCCTCGTGAATCCCTCCCCCACGGATGGGGGTAGCCGGCACGAGACGCCAGATTCGAGTGGTAATGGATCCGGTCACGATTGTGCTCTGTCTAAGGATGTCGAACATGCAACGGCCCATTTCCATCTCCGCAGTCCGCCAGGCCCGTCGCGCCGGCTTCACCCTGCTCGAACTCCTCATCGTGCTGGCGATCCTGGGCGTCATTGCCGCCATGGTCGCCCCGAGCCTCCTGGGGACCCAGAAGCAGGCGATGATCAAGGTCGCCGTCAACGACATCAGCAACATCGAAACCGCCGCCAAGCGGTACGCGGTGGACCACGACGCCGAGTATCCCAATGGCAACGACGAAGCCCTGAACATGCTCGTCACGCCGACCGACCGGGACGGCAAGTCGATCGCTCCGTACCTTGAAAAGACTCCGATGGATCCCTGGATCCAAACCTATCACTACGAGTACCCGACAACGAAACACAAGGTTGACAAGCCGGCAATCTGGTCCTCGGGACCGAACAAGAAGAATGACAACGGCTCGGGCGACGACGTCAAGAACTGGGAAGGCTGAGCTTCGGCGTAGTCAGGAGCGGGATCGTCGATGGCTCAGAACTCTGCTGTCCGGCGATCCCGACCTGGAATGACCTCGCTCTCCACAGGGCACTCAACCCGTAGCCGGTCCGCTTTCGGCCGGTCGGGCTTCACGATACTCGAGCTGCTGCTCGTTCTCTCCGTCCTGGCGGTCCTCGTCGGACTGAGCTGGCCCTCGGTCGAGCGCTACCTCGTCGAGAACCGCCTCCGCGGCTCGATCCGCGACCTCCGCCGGATCGCCGGTGGGGCCCGGGCCAAGGCGATCGAGACCGGGCTCGTCTACCAGTTCCGCTATGAACCGGGGGGCCGCAACTACATCGTCCTCCCCCAGGAGCTTCCCGAAACCGCCGCGGCCAGCGGCGTGGCTCAGACGAATGCCTCGGGCAAGACCGTCAAGACGCCGACCGACTCGGGGCAGCTCGACGAATCCTGCTTCTTCCCGACCGCCGTTCCGACTCAGCCCGGTCAGATCGTCGTCGAGCGGCTCTCGCAGGATGTCCTCGCCCTGCTCGAGACACCCAGCTTCGGCCTCAACAACGTCACCTGGTCGCAGGCGGTCCGCTTCTATCCCGACGGCACGGCAGACGACATCTCGCTCGACGTCGAGAACAAGAACAAGCTGGCGATGAACTTCGCGATTCGCGGGCTGACCGGCGTGGTCTACACCGGGGAGGTGACCCGCAAATGAAACGCTCCCCGTTCGCCAAACCCAATTATTCCCGTGGTGGGCTCTCGCTCCTCGAAGTCCTGATTTCCCTGGCAATCTTCCTCGCCGCTCTCGCCGCCATCTCGCAGATCGCAACGCAAGGGATGCGGGTTGCCTCGGAGGTCCAGTGGGAGAGCGGCGCCGTCCTGCGGGCCGAAGGACAGATGAATTCCGTGATCTCCGGAGTCCTGCCGATGCAGGCCGCTACGGGGAAATTCACCGATGACGCCAAGTGGGAGTGGACCCTCGCTGTGACGAGCGACGGCCTTCATCCCGATCTCCTCCGGCTCGACGTGCAGGTGAACCACCTCGACTCGGGCGGAAAGCCGAACTACACGTTCACCCTCGCCCGCTACGTCCGGAACCCCGACGTCTTCCTCAGCACCTCCTCCGAATCGGAAAGCGGAGCCTCCTCGCTGCTCCAGGGGATCGCCAAGTGATCCGCCCGCAACTCCCTCGCCGCCGCGGATTCACGCTCATCGAGATCGTGGCGGCCCTCTCCATCAGTGTCATTCTCCTCTCGGCGGTCTACGGCGCGTTCCTGCTCTACGCCCGGGTCACGCAGACCGCCCAGCGTCCCATCGACCAGGCCCAGGTCGCCCGCGCGGTCCTCCGCCAGATGTCGACCGATCTCCGCTCCCTCGTCTACCGCCCGCCGGAAACGGCGACGACCGACGCAGCCGCCGCCGCGGACGAATCCGGGACCAGCAGCTCCTCAACCTCCGGAACCGCGACTGGCACCAGCGGCACGGGAGCATCCGGCACCGGAACCGCGTCCCAGGGGGGAACGGGGACGTCGGGAACAGCGGGCACGGCCGGGACTGCGGGAACCGCAGGGACCGCCGGAACCTCGACCGTCGTCGGGGCCGTCGATCAGACCGCCACCGCCGGGCAGGTCCCGAGCATCACCTCCGCAAACCAGAGCCTCGGGATCGTCGGCGACGCGACGACTCTCGTCCTCCACATCTCCCGCCCCGATCGGGGGCTCTCCTACGGCACGGCGACCACCGCCGCGACCGCGGGCGCCCGCTCCAGCGATCTCCTGTCGATCAGCTACTTCCTCGCCGAACGGAGCGGCGGCGGACTCCCCGGCCTTGTCGGCGAACAGTACCTCGCCACCTTCCCCGAGAAGGAAAGCGACGGACATCCCGTCGGCCTCGCCCGCCTCGAAGGGGACCGCCTCGCCATCGAACACGCCGACGTCCAGTCCGACGAAGCGACCCTCGCCCAGCAGGCCCGGGTCATCGCCCGCGAAATCGTCATGCTCCAGTTCCGCTACTTCGACGGAGCGGCTTGGGTCACCACGTGGGATACCGCCTCGCAGGGCCGGCTCCCCCACGCGGTCGAAGTCACCATCGGCTACCGCCCCCCGAAACCGCGTAAGAAGCCCGGCGAACGGTCCGCTATCGGGATCGTCCAGCCTGTCACCGAGATCATCACGCACGTAATCGACGTGCCGCTCTCGGGGAGCTATGCGGCGGTTCCGGCTCAATAGAAAACCGGGCGAAGCGGACCTGCATCCGCTTGCCCGGTATGGATTGGTCGGTTCCCTGTACGGTAGCGCCTCCGGCGAGGGCAGGGGCTAGCCCCTGCACCCCGACATGGGCTCTCTACTCAGGCACCCACAACTTGGAACCGGCGCCCGCTGGAGCGGCCGCGGCGCTTGGAGACCAGACCGCGTCGCTCCCGGCCGTGAGGATCGCCGATTCCCACGGCGGATCGATCCCCGCCTCCTTGACCATGTTCTGCAGCAGTTCCCGCAGCCGCGGCAGCTTCGGTCCGTAGACCTCCCACAGCTCGACGAGCAGGTTCCGCAGCGCCGGGTCGTCCTTGTCGTTCCCGCGGATGATCACTTCGCGGATCTTCCACTGCACGCCGTCGACCACCGCGGTCTCGGTCTTCTGGCTCTCCTCGAACCCGATCTGGTTCCAGCGGAGCGCCCCTTCGATGTCGCCGGCGATCCGCAGGATGTCGGAGAGCCGCGCGATCGCGGTCCCCCGGTCCTTCGGCTCGGCGTAGAAGTCGGAACGCCCTTCCAGCGCCTCCTGCAGCACCTGCGCGGCGAGCCGCGAATGCCGCAGCGTCAGGAACCGCTGCATGACCGGGTCCAGATGCTCGTTGCCGAGCCCCCCGAGCGGAACCCGCTGAATCTGCAGGGCACTCAGCACGTTGAGCTGGCTCGCATCTTCCAGCGTCTGCGGCTCGGGCCGTTCGAGACCGAGCTGGCTTCGGAGCTCGTCGACCGGCAGCACGATCCCCCGCAGGTCGCACATCGCGTCAAGATAGTGCACCGACGCGGCCAGCGCCACTTTGAGCTCAGGAACCGACGACGCCTCACGCGGCGTCTTCCCCCCGAGGGCGGCCCGCGGCGAGTTCGGCCACAAATCGAAAATCAGCTGCCGGACGTAGTCCTTCTGGAGCTGCCGGGCGACCCGGATGCTGAGAGTCGTCGGCCACCGCAGGTCGACGAACAGTGCTGCATCGTCCTTAGGGACGCGGGCCACGACGTTTCCGTCCGGGGCGTCCGCCGGCACCGGGAGCTCGGTCGCCTGACCGCCCGTTGCCGCCAGGAACAGGCTCTGGATCTTTTCGAGGTTCGATCCCTCGATCCCGGACAGGATCGCCCGCGGACCACGCTCTTCTTCGTCCGCCTGGTCGTTGTCCACGGCGTCGTAGAGGTGGATTCGCCCCAGCACGCGCGGGACCTGATCGACCGTCACCGGGGCATCCCCCGAGGGGGTGGGCATCGGACGGTCGAGGACCATGTAGGCCGCCGCGGAACCGTCTTCCGACGCCCCCCGCGGCGAACGGACCCGGTCGAGCTCCGGCAGCTCATCGAGCTTGCCGAGGAGCCGCGAGACCGATTCGATCCGGTAGCCGACCTGGCGGACGGCGACCGAGGACTCGGGGCGGAACCGCTCGAGGAGCTGCGCGATCGTCGCGCACTCGGCAGCCAGCTGGAAATCCTTGTAAAGGCCCGAAGCCTTCTGGAACGCCTCCGCCGCGGCGGCGTCGTGGCCGTCCCAGGCGCGGAGCAGGGCGATCCAGTGCCAGAGTTCGGCCGACTCGGCGTCCTGCGCCGAAGCGTCCGTCAGGAGTTGGGCCGCTTCTTCATAGCAGCCGACCGACGAGAGCCGCTGCGCCTTGAGGACGGCCTCCTTCGTGGCGTCGGTCCCCTGGTAGTTCGGGATCGTCTGGCCGCTCCGGAGCGGATACGGAATGAGCGGGTCGCTGTCGAGCTCGAGAAGTTCGACCAGCGCCTGCTGACGGGCTTCCCCCATGCCGAGCCGCAGGGCCATGGCGAGGTACTGGCGGGCGGCCATCACGCTCCCCGCCTCGAAGTAGTGGTCCGCCATCGAACCGGCGAGGATCGCGCACAGGTGCGGCTCGGCGGCGATGCTGAACTTGAACGCCCGGTGGACCGCCTTCTTGGCGGCCGGCAAGCCATCGACCGAGACGGTCGCCATGGCGTAGAGGGCGTTGGCGAGGGGATGGTCGGGCCGGTTGCGGAGGAACGCGACGAGGGTCGTCTTGGCGTCCGGCGCCCGGCCGTCATTGATCAGGTTGATCCCCTGGCGGGTGATGACCCAGGGGTTCGTGGGGTGGCTCTTGGCGAGCTTCTCGAGGAGCTGCAGCGCCATCCGGGGCTGGTTGTTCTCCTGGAACTTCTCGACCTTCTCCATCTCGGCCACGATCGGCTGGCAGCAGAACTTGACCTTCTTTCCGCTTCCGCACGGGCACAGCGCATACGGGTCCATCGACATCGTCTCTTCCCTGCAACTTCGTGCTTTGTGGCGGCAGAGGCCGGAGGGGGCCCGCCGCACGTTCCTGGCTCGGTGATTTGTTCTACGGGCCGGCGCGGAACCGCAGCCGGATCGGGAAATCTAGCGGAACCGGAGAGGGGTGGACAGTCAGGGTTCGCGTCGTTTGCGGGGGAGTGTGCGCCGCTTCGCACAGCCGAAAACTGATGGTCCGCAGCCCTTTACAACGAGAGCGGAGCCCGCTTGCCGACGCGGGCTGCCGTCACCGGATCCTCTGGTCGGGGAGCTCCGATCGGATCCCCCCATCGAGCGGCATCGCATCCGGAACCGCACCCGCTTCCCGGATCAGCCGGTCGAGGCGGCCCGACAGTTCAGCGATCCGCTCCTTCTGAGCCGGATCGCGAGCGAGATTGCGGCTCTCGCCCGGATCGACCGCCAGATCGTAGAGCTCCGGCTCATGACGGTCGGCAGAGCCATCGCCGTGCGGGTAGCGGATCAGTTTCCAGTCGTCGGTCCGGATCCCGCGGACGTTGGGAGTGTACGGAAACTGCTTCTCGTAGTTGTATTCGTAGTACCACGCCTTGCGCCAGCCGGGGTCTCCGGCCGTCAGGAGCGGCACCCACGAACGGCCGTGAATCTTCTCCAGGGGAGCCGCGTCGCAGAGAGCGAGGAGGCTCGGAGCGGTGTCAATCGTGAGGACCTGCTCCTTCACGACCTTTCCGGCCGGGAGTGTTCGGGGGTACCGGGCCAGCAGCGGGATCCGGATGCTCGGCTCGTGCATCGTCCGCTTGTCGACCATCCCGTGCTCACCGTTCAGCAGACCGTTGTCGCCGGAGTAGATCACCACGGTGTCGTCGAACACCCCAAGATCCCGCAGCGTCTGGTCGATCCGCCCGACGCTGTCGCCGACCGACAGCAGCGTCGCGAGGTACGCCCGGGTCATTGCCTCGAAGTCTTTGACCGCTTCTGGTGACCGGTCAGGAAACTTCTTGCGCCACTCGAACAGCGGCCCATAGATCCCGTGCCAGGTGTCGAGCCGCGTCGTGATCCACTTCGGCTTGTCGTCGAGCTGGAACGCCGACTCGGGATACGGGAAGCGGGCCTCCCGGTACATCCGGTCGTACTTCGGCTCCGGGAAGTAGAAGCTGTGCGGTGCCTTGTGCCCGAGCATCAGCAGGAACGGCTTGTCCCCGCGGGGCCGCTTGATCCAGTCGACCGCCAGATCCGTCACCCGGACGGTGTAGTACCCCTTGAGGACCTGCCGCGTCCCATCGACGTTGAATTCGGGATCGAAGTATTTTCCCTGCCCCTTGTGGGTCGCGAAGTAGTCGAAGCCGGGGCGCTTCCCGTCGTTGTCCTCTCCCATGTGCCACTTGCCGATGTAGGCGGTCTCGTAGCCCGCCTCCTGCAGCCGCCTGGGAAAACTGGCGACGTTTGCCGGGAACTCGGTGAAGTTGTTCGTGACGCCGTGTGAGTGGGCATAGAGCCCGCTCAGGATCGAAGCCCGGCTCGGCGAGCAGAGAGCGGTCGTGCAGAACGCATTCGCGAACCGGACTCCCCCGGCCGCCAGGGCATCGATGTGCGGCGTCTTGAGCAGAGGATGCCCGGCGCAGCCGAGACAGTCCCATCGCTGATCGTCCGTGATAATCACGACGACATTGGGGCGTTTCGTCTCGGCGCGGAGGTCCGCCGCGCCGATGGCGAAGCCCGCCACAGCGAGGACGAGCGCCAGCGCCTCTCGAACAGCTTGAATCATGATCCCGATCTCCCGGAGCGACACGGTGCCAGCATGACGTTCCCCAACGGGAGAGCGCGGGTCAAGGGGATCGAACAGCAGACGCTCATCCCCCCCACGTGTCGAGAAAGGGGGGTGACACTTCTCGCAAATTTCATCCAATCAAGCCGCTTCACGCGTTGCGCAACGCAGTGCATCGGCATCGATCGAAACGAAGGAGCATCGACATCGATGGATGCAAGCGATTCTCACAAGGTGTTCAGTTTTCCGAAGTGCGTCATCCGGCGTCGGCCGTTATGGTTCGGGGCAATTGTTCCTCCCTGAAGTGAAAAGGCCCGATGTCTCCGATCCCGAGTTCGCAGGATTCCCTCTGGAGTCGAACCAGTCAGACCAAGATCGTCGCCACCATCGGTCCCGCCAGCGGGACGGTCGAGAAACTCGTCGAGCTGATCCGGGCCGGGGTCGACGTGTTCCGAATCAACACGGCGCACGGCGATCGGTCATCGCACGAGAACTTTCTACGGCTGGTCCGTGAAGCGGAGGCCGCAGCTCAGCAGCCCGTCGGCGTGCTGGTGGACCTCGGCGGCCCCAAGATGCGGCTGGGGCTGCTCCCCGGCGGGCGGATGTCCTGCCGGAACGGCGAGACCGTCCGGTTCATCCGGGGCGAAGTTGCGCACCAGCCGCTCGAGCTCGCCTGCACCTACCCGACGCTGCTCGATGAGCTCCGTCCCGACGACCGGATCATGCTCGCGGACGGCGTCGTTTCGCTGCGCGTCACGAACGTCACCCCGGACTGCGCCGAATGCTTCGTGGTGCAGGGGGGAACGGTCCGGGACAAGCAGGGGGTGAACCTCCCCGGCGTCAAACTCAGTGCCCCGTCGCTCAGCGATCGGGACCGCTCCACGGCCCAGTGGGCCAGCGGCGCCGCGGTCGACTTCCTGAGCCTCAGCTTCGTCCGCCGGGTCGAAGACGTTCTCGAGCTCCGGAAGCTCGTCGATGAAGTCGGCTCGGAAGTCCAGATCATCGCCAAGATCGAAAAGCCCGAAGCGCTCACCAACCTCGAAGGGATCATCGCCGTCGCCGACGGGATCATGGTTGCCCGCGGAGACCTCGGCGTGGAAGTCGACATCGCCGAGATGGCGGTGATGCAGAAGCGGATCGTCGGCCTCTGCCGGACGCTGCAGAAGCCGGTCATCATCGCCACGCAGATGCTCGACAGCATGCACCACTCGCGGCTCCCGACGCGGGCCGAAGCGACCGACGTCGCCAACGCCATCCTCGACGGCGCGGATGCCTGCATGCTCTCGGGTGAGACTGCGGTCGGAGACTATCCGGTCGAGGCGGTGCAGATGATGCACCGGATCGCACTGGCGACCGAGCCGCTGTCGCGGGAGTTCGAGCGGGCTCCGAAGTCGCTGACCCGGATCGCCGGGATCACCCGCGTGACGGCGGCCACCGCACAGGCGACGGTGAAGCTGGCCGAGGAGCTCGACGCCAAGCTGATCGTCGTCGCGACCGCGTCGGGACGGGCCGCGCTGGCCGTCTCGCAGAACCGGAGCCGGATCCCGACGATCGGCGTCAGCCCGTCGCCGGCGGTGCTGCGGCGGCTGGCGCTCTATCGCGGGGTCATCCCGGTGCCGAACGCACCGACGGCGGACATGCTGAGCCTGCGGGACTTCGTCGTGAAGGAAGCGACGGCGGCCGGGCTGGTGCACCGGAACGACCGGATCGTGCTGCTCTCGTGGACCGGCAAAGGAAGCAGCCGCCACAACCAGATCAGCGTCCACGAAGTCGAGTAACCAGCGTTCCGCTGGACCGGGGCGGCGTGGGACGATGGGTTGCGCATTGGAGGCTGCGACGCCAATGCGCGGTGTCTCTGTTAGGGTGAAGGGGCTGGCCCCTGCCCTCGCCGGAGGCGCTTCGTACAGGGAACCGTCCAAGCAATGCTGTGCGTACATCGTGCGCCCGGCAGTCCGCCCGTAGCAAGCCGGACGCCGCACCGATAGAGTCCCAGAGAGTCGTGTCGCGAGCCAATCGCGGCACGGCCCAACCGGGGCTCGTCGGGGCATCTCATGAAGATCGTCGAGATCGAGGCTGTCCGCGCGTGGTACGGGGCGAATGCGTCGCTCGGGGACTGGATGCGGTCGATCGGCCAGCGCCGTCCCGACCCCGAGTACCTGGCCGAGACGTTCAGCCTGCCACCGCATCTCCAGTTCGCGGTGGAGCAACTGGCGGAGAGCGGCACTGGTGAGAGGGTCGCCGCGGCGGCACTCGATTCGATCCCGTTTTACAGCCTCTGCCGCGGGCTGTTCCTGCCGCTGGCTCATCTTTCGAGTGAGCGGGCTGCGCAGCTCTTCGGAATCCGTGTCCCGGAACCAACGGACCTCGCCGGCAAGGAGCGGCTGCTGGGACAGTTTCTCGACCGCGAGGTGGGACTGACCATTGAGGAGAAGCTCGGCTGCATCCTGGGAGACCCGTTTCTCGGACGCCGCGGCGGTCTGCGGCGGGACAGCCTGATGAACCTGCTGTCGTCGCTGACGCTGGCGACGAGGCCGGAGATGCTGGACCGGCTGACGCGGGTCGGGGACGTCGCGGCGCTCTTTGCGGAATCGCGTTCCGAGATCCGCGGCACGCCGCCGCTGACCGCCGCCGAGGTGCTCCGGACGCTGCGGTTCCTCCCCCAGCAGGGGACGACGCGGAAATCGGAGATTCTCCGCTCGCTCCTGCTGCGGTGCGGGAAGCTCGAAGCGTATGTTCTCGCGAAGCTGCTGCTCCGGAAGGCGGGGTTCGGCTTTGAGTACCGCGGGCCGCTGCTCGTCCGGAAGCTGGCTGAGAAGTACCGGGCGGGGGAGGAGGCGGTCTCGCATGCGATGGCGCTCACGGATGTGTTCCGCGTCGCTGAGGTGCTGCAGCGCGACGGTGCGGCGGGGCTCAAAGCGATCCGGCTCCAGCCGCTCGTTCCGGTTCAGCCGACGCTGGCGGGGGGGACGACCGACGACATCGAGCGGTTCCCGGTGTGGGTCGAGCGGAAGTACGACGGCATCCGGCTGATGCTGCACAAGTCGACCGACGGGGCGGGCTCCATTCTCTGCGGGGCGTACACCCGCAACCGGGGAGACTGGCTCGAGCTGGTCCCGGGACTCGACCGGACGATCCGCCAGATTCCCGGCCAGTCGCTGATTCTCGACGGAGAGCTGTTCGGGACGGTGCTCGATCTCGACGGCATCCGGCCGGCGACAGTGTACGAAGTCTATGCGGCGATCCAGGGGCAGCCGTCGACCACAGTGAGCCTCAAGTACGCCGCGTTCGACCTGATCTATCTCAACGGCCGCGACCTGACTACCGCGACTCTGTCAGAGCGACGGGGGCTCCTGACAGCGCTGGCCGCTCCGCTGGCCGGAGCCCCGCTGGTGGTGCCCCTTTCCGTCAGCGAGGGGCAGCTCGCCGGGAACCGGGACGACCTGAACCGGCTGTTCCACCACTTTCGGGCGCAGGGGTACGAGGGGATCATCACCAAGGACCTGGACTCGCCCTATCACCTGGCGACCCGCGATCCGAGCTGGCGGAAACGGAAGCCGGAGATCACCCTCGACCTCGCGATCGTCGGGGCAACGATGGGAGTGACGACCAAGGAGTCGGCGGGGCTGTTCGGCTCGTATGTCATCGCGGCCCGCCGCCCTGACGGGAGCTTTCAGACGGTCGGTGATGTGGCGGGAGTCGACCGGTTCCGGGACGCCGAGATCCAGCGGGAGATCCTTCGCGAAGGGCTGATGACCGGCGTCCGGATCGAACGGCCGAGCGCCAGCGGAGCCCGCCCAGGGATGGGGCTCCGTCCCGCGATCGTCGTCACGGTCAAATTCGAGGGAATCACTCGCGACCAGACGACCGGAGAGCTGAGCCTCCGCGATCCGAAGGTCGCCGTGATCCGGAGCGACAAGCCGGCCGCGGAGACCGATCTCGTCAGCACACTCGAGGAGCTGTACCTTCGCCAGCGGGTCGGCTGAAGGAACGGCGGAAATCCCGTCCCGTAATTCCGCCACGACTCGCAAACACTGCAGCAGAGGCAGGTAATGCCGATTGTTCGCTTCGAAATCTCGTCGCGATCAGGCTTGCGTCGAACCGCGGAGTCCGCAACAATCCCGCCCAACAGTCCCCGATAGCTCAATCGGTAGAGCGAGCGGCTGTTAACCGCTAGGTTCTAGGTTCGAGTCCTAGTCGGGGAGCTTTCGATTCGGCGATCGGTCTTCCGGTTGTCGGTCGAACACCAAGACGCCGAGAGATTTCTCTCGGCGTTTTTTGTTTTCACGGGGTGGTGAATCCACCGCCGGAGGCGGAGCATGATGGCTTCGCCGGGAAGCGGGCTTTGTGATGCTGGCTGAGCCGCGGGGTGTTGAACTCTGCCGGGCCGAGGCTGAGAATCGGGGAACCCTGTTCCCGAGATGAGGCTTGCCGATGCGCTCTTGCTGGCCGTGGTCCGGAGTCGTCTCTCTGTCCTTCGTTGCCTCCGTCCTGGGGCTGAGCGCGGCGGGGCCTGTTTCCTGCGCCTCGGCCGACGAGGTCTGGCGGAAGCAGACGATCCATAAAGGGGTACACACGACCAACGCCGTCGCGGCGGACTACACGTGGGACGGGAAGGTTGATGTGATCGCCAACTCTGGCGGGAAGACGCGGCTGTTCGTCGCTCCCGACTGGAAGGAGACGATCCTCGACGAGGCGGCCGGGCATGATGCCATCCACAGCGAGACGTTCGACGTCGACGGGGACGGTGATCCGGACTGGATCGGAGCCCGCTACGACCCGGGGCTGATTTTCTGGCTCGAGAATCCGGGCAATGGGGCGGCCGGTCCGTGGACAAGCCGGATCGTCGATGACGAGATCCACGGGATTCACGGCCTCCTGGCCGGGGATGTCGACGGCGACGGGAAGACCGACCTGATCGGCAACTCGGGGCAGCCGAAGCCGCCGTTCCCGAACTCGGTGGCGTGGTTCCGTGTCCCGAAAGACCCGCACACCGCAAAGCGGTGGGACCGGTTCATCGCCGCCGACGGCGACGCACCGGGCTTGAGCCACTATCTCGGCCTCGGCGATGTGACCGGCGATGGCCGCAAGGAGGTTTTCACGGCTGCCAAAGGGGGGCCGCAGGCGGTTCCCGGAACGGGCGAGTGGTTCGCGTTCTGGGAGCAGCCGGCCGATCCGACGCAGCGTGGATGGAAGAAGACCGTCGTCGCGACCGGTCAGGTGGGGGCGACGAACCTCCATCCGGCGGATCTCAACGGGGACAAGAAGCCCGACATCCTGGCGAGCCGCGGTCACGGGACCGGGCTCGTGTGGTACGAATCCCCTTCCTGGACGCCCCACGAAATCGATACGGAGCTCCTCTCGCCGCATTGCCTCGCCGTGGTGGACTTCGACCTCGACGGAGACATGGACGCGGCGACCTGCGCCTATGACAGCAAGATTGCCGCCTGGTTCGAGAATGACGGCCGCGGGAAGTTTACGAGGCACATCCTCGATCGGGACCAGTGCGCGTACGACATCCGCGCGGTCGATATCGACGGAGACGGAGACCTCGACATCCTGATCGCCGGGCAATTGAGCCAGAACGTGGTTTGGTACGAGAACCCGACACGATCCCCTCGGCCGGCCGGGGCGTCGGGACGCGAGCCGTAACGCCGGCCCCGCTCGCCAGGAGAGCTGGAGGGGAGCGGATTCCGCGACGATTCTGACGGTTCTGGCCTCTTCGGCCCTGGAGTCGGAGAAATTCGAAGCCTGGGAGGGAGGCGAATTGTTCGCGGTCGTCGCCGTCGGCTATTTTTGAGGGCCACGCCCCGTTCGAGAATTTTCCTATGTCCCAGCGTACCGCATCGATTCAGCGCAAGACCGGCGAGACCGACATCAGCCTCTCCCTCAATCTCGACGGGACCGGCAAGGCGGAGATCGAGACCGGGGTCGGGTTCTTCGACCACATGCTGACGCTCTTGGCGAAACATGGCCTGTTCGACCTCGAAGTGAAGGCGATTGGAGACCTGCACGTCGACCACCACCACACGGTGGAAGACACGGGGATCTGCCTGGGGCAGGCGCTCCAGAAGTGCGTCGGCGACAAGAAGGGGATCAACCGCTACGGGAGCATGACGCTGCCGATGGAGGATACGCTGGTCACGTCGGCGGTGGACCTCAGCGGGCGGTTCTGGTTCATCGACAAGTTCGAGTTCCCGTCGCAGAAGATCGGGGAGTTCGATGTCGAGCTGGTGGAAGTGTTCTGGCAGGCGGTCGCGGCGAATGCCCTGATAAACCTGCACGTGGTGCTGCACCACGGGCGGAACAGCCATCACATTTCGGAAGCGATCTTCAAGGCGACCGCCCGGGCGCTCCGCGCCGCGGTCACGATCGATCCGCGGCAGACAGGCGTGCCGTCGTCGAAGGGCGTGCTTTAACCGGGGTGCAGGGGCTCGCCCCTGCCCTCGCCGGAGGCGCTTCCACGAGAAACGGTTCAACCTTCCCTGGTCGCCCCGGCTTTCACCGCGCCGATCGCGCTACTTCGTCAGAGCCGCAATCTCCTGCCGGCTGAACGGCGTCGCCAGCCGAGCACCAAGCTGGGCCACGACCCGCGAAGCGGCCGCCGAGGCGAGGTGCCCCGACTGCTTCCACGTGAGGCCGTTCGTAATCCCGTAGAGGATCGCCCCGGCGTACATGTCGCCGGCACCCGTCGTATCGACCGGCTTGCAGGGGACTCCCTCGATCGGGATCACCTGCTGCTCGTGCATCAGGACCGAGCCGTCGCCCCCGAGCGTCAGCGCGACGTTCTCGGCGTGCTTGTGAATCTCGTGAGCGCAGTCGACCGGATCGTACTTACCGGTCAGGGCGCGAGCCTCTTCGAGATTGCAGAACAGCAGGTCGACCGGACCTTCGATGAGCTTCCAGAATTCATCGCGGAAGTATTGGATCAGGAACGGGTCCGAGACCGTGAACGCGACCTTCACGCCGTGCTTCTTCGCGAGCTCGATCGCCCGGTAGGCGGCCTGCTTCGTCGAGTCACCGGTGAACAGGTAGCCCTCGATGTAGACGTACTTGGAGCCCTTGATCTGCTCTTCCGAAACGTCTGCCGGACCGACCGACGACGCAGCGGCGAGGTTTGTCAGCATCGTCCGCTGCGCGTCCTCGGTGATCAGGATTACGCTCGTTCCCGTCGACATGTCGTTCGGAGCGACGGCGGTCGCCACGCCGAGCTTGTGCATGTCGGCGAGGTAGAACTGGCCGATCTCGTCGTTCCCGACCTTGCCGCAGTAGGCCCCCTTGCCGCCGAACTGGGCGACGCCGATCACCGTATTGGCGGCCGAGCCCCCGGCACAGCGGCTGATTTTCGTCCCGGCGATCTTCTTGAGGACCGTCTGCTGCGTGTCCCCCTCGACGAGGGTCATCATCCCCTTGGCGAACTTGAGGTCCTCGAGGACCGAGTCGCTGACGTGGGCCTGGATGTCGAGCAGGGCATTGCCGATGGCGAAGACGTCGAACATGCGGAGGGGAGCCGGTGGGAGGTGATTGACGGGTGCCGGCAGGGAGCCGGAAAAACCGATCAGCGGGTAGGAAAACCAAGACCCGGCTCGGGGCCGGGTCTTGGGGAAGCTTCAACGATGAGGCAGCTTACTTACGGGACTTCGCCTTGAGGACCGCCTTGACGAGGTTGTCGGTCGTCAGGCCGTACTTGACGAGGAGTCCGTCCGGATCGCCCGACTCGGCGTAGCAGTCGCCGACGTCGAGGAACTCCATCGGAACCGGCTTCGTCTCGACGACCGCCTGGGCGACCACCGAGCCGAGGCCGCCGTGGTGGAGGTGTTCTTCCACGACGACGATGCAGCCGGTCTCCTTGGCCGCCTTCTCGATCGCGGCCCGGTCGAGCGGCTTGATCGTGTGCATGTCGAGGACGCGGACCGACACACCCTGCTTTTCGAGGGCGGTCGCGGCGTCGACGGCGGCCCCCATCATCAGGCCGCAGCCGATGATCGTCGCGTCCTTACCGTCGCGGACTTGGATCGCCTTGCCGATCTCGAACTTGACGTCCGGAGCGTGGATCTCGGCGGCGTTGCCGCGGCCGGTCCGGAGGTAGGCCGGTCCCTTGTGCTCGACGATCGCCTTGGTGGCGGCCTTGCAGGTCGCTGTGTCCGACGGGACGACGACGATCACGCCCGGCAGCGAGCAGGCGAGCCCGATGTCCTCGATCCCCATCTGCGACGGGCCGTCTTCACCGATCGAGATCCCCGAGTGGGAACCGACGAGCTTGACGTTGAGGCTGGGAAACGCGACCGACATGCGGATCTGGTCGAAGGCGTTGTCGAGCAGGAAACAGGCGAAACTCGAAACGACGGGAACCTTCCCGCACGCCGCGAGGCCGCCGGCGACGCTGACCATGTTGCTTTCCGCGATCCCGACGTTGAACGTCCGCTCGGGATAGGCCTTGCCGAATGGCTCCGTGCGGGTCGAGTTGCCGACGTCGGCATCGACAACACACAGGTCCTTGTGGACCGCGCCGAGTTCCTTGAGGGCCACACCGAAGGCGTCGCGGGTCGCCTTGCCGAGTTTGTAACCGCTGGCTTCACCGAGATACATGAGAGCTCACCGTCTCGTTTCGCCGGCTTGGGGCCGGCAGTGGTGTTCGAGTTATCTGGTCGATCGTCGCCGGCGAATCGCGCCGGCGAGGCACAGGCATCACGCAGTCGACGTCCTAGACGGCCGACTTGCTGAGGAAGGCGAGAGCCTTTTCGGCGACCGCCTTCGGGAGCGGCTTGCCGTGGTAGTTGATGTCCCCTTCGGCCTCGAGAATCGGGAGGATGCCGAACCCCTTGCGGGTCTTGGAGACGATGCAGGTCGGCTGTCCCTTGACCGCCACGGCGGCCTTGAGGGCCGGGACGACTTCGGCCATGTCGTTGCCGTTGATCGTCTGGACGTGCCAGCCGAACGAGGCGATCTTCTTCTCGAAATCCCCCATGTCGAGGACTTCGTGGGTCGATCCGGTCTGCTGGAACCCGTTCTGGTCGACAATGGCGGTCAGGTTGTCGAGCTTGTATTTCTCGGCGGCGGCGAGACCTTCCCAGATCTGCCCTTCGCCCATCTCGCCGTCACCCATCATCACGAAGGTGCGGTAATTCTTCTTGTCCATCTTGCCCGCGAGAGCGTGGCCGATGGCGATCGAGAGTCCCTGGCCGAGCGAGCCGGTCGAGGCTTCGATGCCGCGGAGCCGCTTCATGTTCGGGTGCCCTTCGTACGGGCTGCCGAGCTTGCGGAGCGTCATGATCTCGTTGACCGGGAAGTACCCGGCGAGCGCCATCGCGCTGTACAGCACCGGGCAGGCGTGCCCCTTGCTGAGGATGAAGCGGTCCCGGTCCGGATCCTTGTCGTGAACCGTGTCGTACTTCATGAACCCGCCGAAGTAGAGGGCGGTCACGACGTCGCACGCCGACAGGCTGCTGCTGGGGTGGCCGCTGCCCGCTTCGGTGGTGATCTCGATGATCAGCTTGCGGATCTCGAGGGCCTTCTTCTTCAGATCGTCAATATTCAGCGCGGGCACGGCTAGTCCTCAACATCGGGCTCTGACAGGTCTTGCGTGCGTAGGCCGCGACGGACCCTCAGCGCGATCTCGGAATGGGGCGGATGTTAGCGGGCGGAAAACCGGTCGTCCATCAATGGGGACGGGGGACGCCGTCCGTTGCGATCCGTTTGCGCAAAGCGCAACATCCCGGCGTTCCTTGATGGGTTTTCCTCCATAATCCCCCAGAGCACCGCCCCATGATCCGCTTTGCCTGGCTCGCCTGTCCGCTCGTCCTCCTTTTCGTCGGCGCAGCCCCGCTCCCCGCACAGGAGAAGCCTGCCGCGGAGGCCCCGGCCGGTCCGGTCCAGATCGATCCAGTCGACTTCAGCGCCCCGGTCCCGATCGAGAAGGCGAAGATCGACAAAGGGACGGCCTGGTACGACGCCCGGCTGCTGGGGATCGAAGGCCAGGCGTTCCGGGACACCAAAGCCCCCTTCGACCGGCTCCCCGCCCGGGCCGAGCCTCCCGCTCCCAAGAAGGGAGACTCCGAGGAAGCCACCAAAGACGCTCAGAAGGGAAAGGTCCGGACCGATGTCTGGAACCTGAGCCGCGACAGCGCCGGCCTCTGCGTCCGGTTCCTGACCGATGCCACGACGATCTCCTGCGACTGGACCCTCACGAAAGCCAACCTGGCGATGCCCCACATGCCGGCCACCGGCGTCAGCGGCGTCGATCTCTACGTCCGCGATGACGCAGGCAAATGGCGGTGGCTCGCCTGCAAGCCCCCCGTCGCCCAGTCGACCAGCACCGTCGTCGTCACGAACCTCCCCGCCGGCACTCGCGAGTACCGCCTCTACTTCCCCCTCTACAACGGCGTCAAAGACATCCGGATCGGGATCCCCGAAAAATCGATCCTCTCCCGCGGGCCGAAGTTCGCCGCCGGCCACGAGAAACCGATCGTCTTCTACGGCACCTCCATCACCCACGGCGCCAGCGCCTCCCGCACCGGCATGGTCCACACCGCCATCCTCGGCCGCCGCCTCGACCGCCCCGTGGTCAATCTCGGCTTCTCCGGCAACGGACGGATGGAAACCGAAGTCGTCACGTTCCTCAATGAAATCGACGCCGCCGTCTTCGTCATCGACTGCCTCCCCAACATCGGTGCTGCCGAAGTCACCGCCCGGACCGCCCCCCTCGTCGAGCAGATCCGCAAAGCCCACCCCGACACGCCGATCCTCCTCGTCGAAGACCGCAATTACAGCGACAGTTTTCTCATCGCCTCAAAGCGGACCCGCAACGAGACGAGCCAGGCCGCCCTCAAGAAGGAGTACGAGACCCTCAAGGCCAAAGGCGTGAAAGGCCTCTACTACCTCGCCGGCGACAAGCTCCTTGGCGATGACAACGAAGGGACCGTCGACAGCTCGCACCCGACCGACCTGGGGTTCTTCCGGCAGGCGGATGCGTTTGAGCCTGTCCTGCGGGAGATCCTCAAGGACTGAACGCACTGGGACGTTTGCATGGTTCCGCAACGGAGCGCCTCCGGCGAGGGCAGGGGCTGGCCCCTGCACCCCAACAGGGGATTACTTCGCGGGAACGCGCACTAGCTTCAGCGTGACGCCTGCCGGAGGCATCGCCTTCGGCAGTTCCGCTTCGAGCCACGCGGCCAACTCGTCCGCGGTGATCCGCAGGTTCCGCTCCTGATCCGCCCCGCCGGCGAATCCGGAGACAAGCATCGGCGTCAGACTCCCCTGCGGCGGAGCCGCGGGCGGAATCGCCCCCTGCCACGTCGCCGACAGCCCCAGCACCGTCGTCGATGTCGACGCAACGCCATCCCCCGTCAGCAACTCCTCCAGCGGAACCTTTGCGTCAAACCCGATCTCGAGCAGCACCATCTTGGTCTGCGCGGGGCAACCATCGAGCTGCTCCACGATCCAGTCCACCGGCACCCCCGTCCTTGTCGGATCAGACGACCGAAAATCCTTGAAGGCGACATACGCCTTGTCGTCCGCTCCCGTCCCCCGCACGACGTGCCCGAACAGGGCCACGATCACCTGCGAGCTCGGGTTCGCACTCTTGCAGACGTGCTCCAGGCTCGCCCGGAACTCCGCTGCCGTCGGATCGAGCAGCTTCGGCGACCACTGCGGGTCGACCGCATACCGGCTCAACAGCACGTTCTGAAACGTCCCCGCGTCACTCACCGCGCTCGGCAACTGCGACAGGCCCCGGTCCTGATAACCGGATGTCCCGGCAATCAGCGCCCAGCGGTCATGCAGCACGCCCCGCGTGACGTCGATCGTCGTCGCGACCAGCTTGCCGGACTCGTCCGGCCCCGCACCGAGGATCGCCCGGTCCACCTGCGGCCGCAGGTCCACCAGCTTCGCCGGACTCCGCTGCAGCGTGATCGCGGTCTCCGGCGTCACGGCGACCTCCACGTCCTTTCCGGCATCGTCCCGCAGATGCAGCGTCCCCTTGTCGACGTCGACCGCGGCGATCGAGCCTGAAACGGACGCCCCGTCGCGGAACACCGTCAGCTCCCGGACTACGGCGTCAGAGGCGATCTCCAGCCGGTCCCCCTTCGCAAGTTCACTCAGCGGCAGAGGCTCACCCGTCCGCAACTTGATCGTTGCGTCTGGAGCAAGCGTCAGCTCGTCCGTCTTTCCGCCCGCCGCGTAGCGGACGTAGATCTTCCGCGCGTCGGCATCGACATGGTCGACGAACCCGGCGCTCCGGCTCGTCCGGAACGCGTCGACCTCGCTCGCCAGGTGCCCCCGCTTTCCCCCCGGATCGATGACGTGCCGGATCTCCAGCCGATCCCCCGGCTGGATCTCCTGCAGGACGCAGACCCGGCCGTTGAGCCGCAGCTTCGAACGGGCGGGAATGTTCACGGTCAGCTCGTCGCGGACCCGTCCCTGTTCGACAATCAGCATCAGCCGCTGACCGGCATAGTCGACCGACTTCACCGTGGCGACGCTGGTGACAGGTCGAGAAATGGTGAGGTCCGCGGTGCTCGCCCCGCCCGCTTTCTTCGGCTCGATCTCCAGCCAGTCCCCCGCCTGGATCTCCTTGGCCAGGACGAACACGTCCTGCTCGTTCGGCCGCACCAACCGGATCCGCGGCTTCTTGGGGAGCGTGAACTCCTCCGGAACGCCGCTGAGCGGGTCTTCGTACTCGACGAGTCCTTTCGCGGCGTCGAACTTCCGGATCACCCCCTGGACCGGCTGGTCCCCCTTCTGAGGAAGCGTCGAGCCGCTCGGCCACAGCGCGACCGTCAGGGAGAGTCCCGTCGACAGGGCGAATGCCCCGATCGCCAGCCAGCGGCGGCGCCTCGAGCCGTCGTCGGCCGCGGGAGGGGCGATCTCCTGGGTGTCGCCGGCCCCCTGGTTGATGATCTTGAGGTCGAGCTTGAGATCGGCCAGGGCGAGATCGGCGTCGTTGTACCGCTTGCGGGGGTTCTTCTCGATCAGCTTCTGGATGACGTGCGAGAGGTCATCCGGCACGCCGTCGAGGACGCGGCGGATCTCGGGGAGTTTTCGATCCGGGGCGGCGTGCCAGGTCATCCAGGCCGCCTGCCGGTCCTTGCCGTACGCCTCAAGCCCCGGGAACAGCTCTTCGAAATTCGCCCCGCAGAGCAGTTCGTAGGCAGCGAAGCCGAGGGAGTAGAGATCGCTCTCCGGACCGATGTCGCCGAGGTCTTCGGACACCATCTCGGGGGCCATGTACTTGGCCGTGCCGAGGATCAGGCTCCCTTCGACGTTGCTGACCCGCCGGGCGAGGCCGAAGTCTCCCAGTTTCACCCGCTTGCGGTGGTCGATCATCATGTTGCTCGGCTTGACGTCGCCGTGGATGATCCCCCGCGTGTGCAGGTATTTGAGGGCCCGCAGGCAATGGGCCAGCGTCGTCCGGAGGGCCCGCAGGTCCATCTGCTTCCCCTGCAGGCGGTCGCGGATGTTCCCCTGCATCAGTTCCATGATGAGCCATCCCTTGACCCGCGCGACGTCGTAGATCGTCACGATGTTGGGATGCTGGAGCGACGCCAGGAGCTGCGATTCCGACCAGTAGCGGTCGAGCTGGGCTGAGTCTTCGAGGAACCGCGGATGGATCTGTTTGACGGCGACTTCGCGGCCGAGCTCTTTGTCCCGGGCGCGATAGACGGTGGCGAAGCTCCCGGCTCCGATCTTCTCGAGGAGTTCGTATCGCTCCGCCATATCCACTGCGAAAGTCTCCGAGGGAGTGGGCCGATCGCCCGTCGATCTGCCGCGGCGACTCGGTTCCGGGATCGACCTCATCGGATCGAAAACGTGCGGTCGCTCGGAAATTGACGGACATTCCGCCGTGATCCGGCGGAAAGAAGGGAACGCATCGATCGTAGCAGAAATGACCACGAACGCAGCCAATGCCGAGTGGCACAGGGAATCGGCCGGTTCACGAAATCCCTCTCCCGGATGCGACTTCGTTTCCTTGACGCCTCCGCGGGATCTGTCATAGTTGCCTCTCCGACGCACCTGTAGCTCAGCTGGTTAGAGTGCATGCTTGACATGCATGAGGTCGCTGGTTCGAGTCCAGCCAGGTGCACTTTGGCCCGGCTCCTTCCGAGGAGCCGGGCTTTTTCGTTTCCTGCGTGTTCGCAATCCCACGTCCTCCCGAGCCAGACGAGGCTGCCATGAACGAATTCACTTTCGATCCCGACGAGCAGCTGTGGATCGGCTACCGGCAGTTCTCGTTCCTGCACTGGGAAGATGAGGAGGATGGGGAAGAGGGCTGCGATCACGACCATGACCACAGTCATGACCATTCGCACGACCACAGCCACGATCACTCGCATGATCATTCCCACGACCACGATCAGGGGGCGTGCGGGCATGATTATGATCACAGCCATGACTGCGGGCATGACCACGATCATGGCGACGGCGAGGATGTGAGCGAGGAGGAGCTGCAGTCGTTCGGGATCTACCGGGTCGACATTCAGGCGCCGGAAGAAGGTCCGCACGCCGATCAGACCCGGGCATTCGAGAATTTCCAGAAGCAGGAAGAGGCGATCTGCGACAGCGTTCTGGAAGTGGTCCGGCGATATTACATGGACCAGATCCGGCCGGGGATTCCCGATTCGCCGTCGATCGACACGGTCGATGAGCTCGGAGACCTGGTGCAGTTCCAGGGGCTGGTCGTCCGGGACCAGTCGTGTGACGGCGAAGCGGCGCTGGGCTTCTTCTTTGCGGTGGCATGGGACGACGAGCGGCATCTGGGGCTCGTGACGCATGCGGGGAAGCCGCTCGATATCGGCACGTGGGAGATGGCGTTCATCGGTCCCCGCGAAGAGCCGGAACCGTGGGTCGTGAAGACGTTCGGCTCGCAGGTCGTCGAGAAGATCGCGCGGCTGGACGACCTCAACTAATCAGCATGGCATCCGCCATGCTGTCGGGGTGCAGGGGCCAGCCCCTCTCCTCGCCGGAGGCGCTCCGTCCGGGGAACCGTCCAAGCGATCTGTGCGTCCAACGCCCTAGGCGGAGCAGCTCCCATCGCCATAATGCGGTCGGACCAGGCCCCCCTCCCGATCGCGTCTCACCATGATCCCTCTCCAGGACAGCATCCAGTCACAGACCACGCCGGTTGTGAACTACGCGGTGATCGCACTGACGGCGATCGTGTTCCTGATGCAGCTCCGCGAGCCGGAAAACGACCAGAAGCTGGTCGAGAACTACGCGATGGTTCCGGCCCGGGTCCGGAATCCTGAGGCGAAGGTCGAGGTCCCGGTATCGGCCGAGCGGGATCCGCGGACGGGGCAGGTCAAAGTCATCCGCGAAGAGCTCGGTCCGCCGGTGATCCCGCCGATCTTCACGATGCTGACGTGCGTCTTCCTGCACGGCGGCTGGATGCACTTCCTCGGCAACATGTGGTTCCTGGTGATCTTCGGCGACAACGTCGAAGACCGTCTGGGTCACTTCGGCTACCTGATTTTCTATCTGGCGAGCGGGGTGGCGGCGAGTGCCGTCCACTTTCTCTCCGACCCGGACAGCATGACGCCGACGGTGGGAGCGAGCGGCGCGATTGCCGGTGTGATGGGGGCCTACTTCTACTGGTTCCGGCACGCTCATGTCCGGGCACTGTTGCCCCTGGGGGCGTTCACGCAGATGGTCGTGGTGCCGGCCCCGATCTTCCTGGGGATCTGGTTCGTGATGCAGCTCATCCCCGGCATCGGATCGGTCACCGGCGGGGCCTCGGAAGGGGTCGCCTGGTGGGCTCACATCGGCGGATTTGTCGTCGGGGTGGTTGTGGCGGTCGTCGTCGGACGGCGGGAAGCTCCCCCTTATGAGCCTCGGCGTCGGCCAGCTCCAGCTTGGCGCTACTAGACCGCCCGTTCGACACCGGCCTGTTCACTTCGGCACAGCCAAGCACCCGAAGTGGCGCGTTCGAAGCGTCTCGAGGAGTCGCATCCCGCCGGCGGAGTAGCGACGCGGATCCAGTTCCATGGCCCGGTGCGTGAACGTGCTGGCCGCGGCGGGCTGCTGGGTGTCTTCGTAGAACTGGGCGAGGAGGAATGCGGTGTCGGCCGTCGGGGTGAGACTCCAGAGCTGAAGGTAGGCAGCCTCTGAGTCACGGTAGCGTCCCTGCTTGCGGAGCGAGTAGGCGAGACCGGTGAGCGCCGGCACGCGAAACTCTCGCGCCTTGCTGTCAGACAAGGCGGCACGAAAGTGGGCTTCGGAGGCGGACCAGTTCGAGCGGGTCTCTTCGATCGTGCCCAGGAGGTTCAAGGCTTCCGGAGTCGTGAGATGCTGGTTGTCCAGGTGCTCGACTGCCGCTTCTCCACGGCCGAGCATGGCGAGCTGTCGGGCGTAGGTGAGATGCGTTTCGGTTGGGTCGGAGGGGCCGGGACCGCTACGAACGGCCCCCTCGAGCGCCTGGACGCGGTCTGCGAGGATACCGGCGACGATGTGGATTCGTTCGCCGTGGATCCGAAGGTGCGGTGCGGCGGCCTGGAGACGCCGGGCGAGCTGGTCCGCTTCACCCCAGCGGGATTTCGCGATCAACTCTTCGAGCCGCGAACGGTCCGCATCGTCTCGCGCCGTGCTGAAGAGCGCGGGGACGATGAACAGGAACGCCGCCGCCAGCGAGAACCAGGAGACGACGGCTCGACGTCGCGCGAAGCGCGCGGCCCGGGCAGCTTCCGTGGGAAGAGGACCGCGTTCAAGAGAGTCCTGATGGTCGGGCATGGAAGACCAGTCCTTACGATCTCGAGGCGACGGTGGAGATCGCGGCGGCGGGAACGCGCTCTCGCGGCGGGCTGGAACGGGCGATGGCGGGGGACGCGGGCTTGGGAGAGGGGGGGCGGGCTTTCCGCCAGATGAGGCCGTCATAGGCATAGTGGAGGAAGGCGGCCATCAGGTTGAGGGTGAGCCAGAGATTGAGGCCGTATCGTTCGATCAGCCAACCCCCGGCTCCCAGGACCAACACGTAGGCGACGAGCAGCAGGCTCCACTTTCCCGCGAAACGGGCCATCACCCCGAGCCGGTCGCCCCGGTCCCGCACGCGGCGGTCGACCGACCAGCTGACGAGGGCCAGGTACTCGGTGGCATGAAACAGGGCAGAGACGGTCGTCAGTGCGAGCAGCCACCGCGGCTGCGAGAAGTGGGCGGTTCCGAGGAGCGCCACGTACAGGGCGAGTACGCTGGCGAGGTACAGAGACCGCCCGCGAAGCCCCGGTCCGGTCGTTCGCCACTCGGCGGCCGTGAGCCAGAGGGGCGGGATGAGCATCAGCCAGTCGGTCCACTGCAGGAGGTCGTCGAGCCACGCGATCGACCAGGTTCCGCCGGCGACCCGTCCCATGACGTAGAGCAGGAACCCGCGCATCACCCATTTGTCGTGGGGAATCGCGGACGTCATGCCGTTGGCGCCGAGTCGTCCGTAGAGCCGGTAGATCCCGTGGTGCTGGGCGGCGAAGTGCCAGACGTTCCAGACGTATTCGACCGCGAGGAGGCAGAGGAGCGAGCCGGTCGTCAGCAGCATTCCCAGGCAACCGACGACGACTGCTGCGGCAATACCGAGGAATGTTCCGCGGCGTTCCTGAAACCGCTCACGGTCGCTGAAGACGAGGAACAGGGTGATCCAGCGATGCGGCGTGGTGACGAAATAGATCTGCCAGAACTGAAGGCCGGCGCGGCCGTCGAAGCCATCGCTTCCGAGGGCGACGGCCAGCAGCAGGGGCCAGAGGACGTTTGCCACGAAGAGCGCGTCGAACCAGGGAGCGACGAGCCACCCGCGCGGCGTGCGGGAGAGGTTCGCGGGGGCGGTCGTCGGAACGTCGGTCACTCGGTTACTGCTTGCGGAGTTCGATATCGATCTGATTCGTCTTCGCTTCGACCTTGGCGGTCGCCGGCGAGGCGCGGAAGTCGGAGTAGACCGCCGGAATGTGCCGATCTTTGGGGAGGCCGGGGGCCGCCTTGATCGGCGCGGAGCCGTCCGGCGACGCGGTCGGCTCGTTGGCGGTGACCTGGGTAATCACAACCCGGAACTCCCCCGCCATCGAGCCGTCGCTTTCGGCGTACGTGCCGAGGGTGTAGTTCCCCTGCGGGTCGATGATCCCCCCCGGAGCTTTCCCCGTCCCCTTGCCGGTCGGGACGAAGGCGATCGAGCCTCCCCCTTCCATCGGCTTGCCGTCGTAGAGGACCTTGCCGGAGACCGGGTAGACCTCGGTCCGGTCACTCTTCGAGCAGCCCGCGAGGAGGAACAGGCCGAGCGCCAAGGCGATGCTGCGCCGGCCGGAAAGCAGAGAGTGCAGAGTCATGGAATATCGAGGGGAATCCAGGCGTTCCACAGCTGTTCGACCGCAGAATCGCCAGGCGGGTGAATTTCGGACGGGCACGAGAGAAGGGCCACCCCGCGGGCGAGCAGCCCGAGGGCAGATCAGAACTCGCCGACCGGGACGTTGCCCCCCCGGTTGCCGAGGGCCTGCCATGTTCCGAGGTGGATGTTCTCCGAGATGAACCGGACGCTGCCATCGGCGAGCGAGGCGTTGACTCCACCGACGTGATAAGACCGCGCGGCGGAGAACAGCGAGGCATAGGCACTGCTGGAGGTGCACGGCATCCCTTCGGCGGGGAAACTCCGGCACCCCCACACCGCGTCGGCGACCGAGGAGTTCGGGCCGGTCTGGGCACTGAAGATGTTCCCTCCCATGACGCCGTAGCCCCAGCAGCCGCGGCTGTCTTCCGTGGACGGGCCGGTGGCGCTCGGCTGACGGTACTTCAGCTCGCTGAAGGCGAGCGTGTTCGACATGCCGTCCCGGACGTCGCTCGGGTTGATGCGGGAGTTGGTCCCGAAGATCCCGCCAGTCACCGGGGGGTTCGTGCTCGCCTGGCCGTACCCGCTGCTTCCGTAGCAGGCGGCGTAGTTGCCCCGGCCGAGGTCTTCCATGCCGGTCCCGTTCCCCATTTTCTCATCGGTCCAGGGGTGGGTCGGGCAATCATAGATCGGCAGGTGCCGGTCGCCGACGGGGGTCGCCTTGTAGGTCCCGTTCCCCATCCAGTCGACCACTTCCGGACGTTCAGAAGCGATCTTCGAGAAGTTGTTGTAGAGCGCGGTCTGGTCCAGATATGGCAGGAGGAAGCAACTCCAGGGACCGCCGAGCCCCGGCGAGCCACCGCCGTTCTTGCCGGTCGGATCATCGGGTACCGGGTTCACCACTCCCGGCGGGAGGACGCCCGTCGCCTCGAGGTAGTTGTGCGTTGCCAGGGTGATCTGCTTCAGCTTGTTGCGGCATTCGGCGGCGCGGGCCGCCTCCCGCGCCTGCTGCACGGCGGGGAGAAGAATGGCGGCCAGGACGCCAATGATCGCGATGACGACCAGGAGCTCGATGAGCGTAAAGCCGCGGGACCGGGACCGGATCGAAACGAGCATGCAGACAGACTCCCAGGAGAGGAGGCCGGGGCCAGAGTGAGTGGGGATTGAGGCGAGGCGAGCGCGATGGCGGGGCTGCAAGGGGTCAGGCAGACTCACCCGGCGCGAGGCCGAAGGATTGAGCATTCCGCGCGGATTTTGGACGCGGGGAGATTCGCGATGGTCCGTGAAGGAACGGACAAGAGCCTGCGAAAGCTCGATCAAGAAGTTCTGAGAACCGGATGAGCCTGATTCCCCCGGAACGGGCCAGAATTGCTACGCCGCTGACCTCATTCCGCACGCGAATCGGGGATTCATCGACAACGGACTCGTTGCCGGCCACCTCAATCCATTCGCGTCGGCCATCACTCGAAGACAAGCGGGAAGCCCGCCTTCTTCAGCGTCTCGAGGCTGCGGCGGATCCCCTCTTCGGTGTCGTGCAGCGGCTCGTACTCGATGAGGTAGACGCCGTCGAACCGCATCCGCGACAGCAGTTCGGGATAGTCGAGATCGTCGTCGCCAACGCCGCAGGCCTCCCACCCTTCACCGACCCGCTTCCAGTCCTTGAGGTGGCAATAGTTGACCCGGTCGTCGACGAGGTCGAGGTGGAGTCGAGTCGACGAGTGTTCGGCGGCCTTGATGTTGCCCGGGTCGTAGTTGAGGCCGATTGTGGACGGCATCTCCCGCAGCAGCCGCTCAAGCGCCAGCCGGTCCGTCGTGACCGTTGCCTGATGGATCGCCTCGCCATGCGGGTCGGTCGAGATCGCTCCGTGGGTCTCGATCGCGATCGCGAGTCCCAGCTCCTCCGCATCCGCGCTACAGGCGGTCAGAGCGGCGAGGAGCTGGCTCCACAGGAGTTCGGTCATTTTCGAAAGCGGTGTAAACCCCGCAAAGAGCCGAACGTGCGTGGCCCGGCAGGCAGCCGCCGACCGCATCTGCCCGAGGACCTTGCCCAGCATCTCGGCGTGTGCGGCTGGATCGGGGAGCGTGAAATCGTTCTCGATGCAGCAAAACGGCGTCTTGATGCGGAACTCGGCGCCGAGCTCGAGGAACTCCGTGATCTCGGCCGCCGTCGGGCTCTCGGGCAGCCGGCCGAGCCGTCCGCCGCCGATTCCGAATTCGAGGATCCCGAACCCGAAGTCGCGGGCGATCTCAAAATGCCGGCGCATCGGGAGATCCCGAAAGCCCCATTCTCCACAGCCGATACGGAGGGGACGGCGGGACGAAGGAACGCTGGCCATGAGTGTCTCAACCGAAGGCGGGGAGAGGAGCGGGCGATCATAGCAGGCTCCAGAGCCGGTCACCGGCCCCGGGCCCTCAAGGACGAGACCCGGCGAATCCTCCGTCTGTGCGTGACGCTGGTTCGTGGCCGACCTACGATTTCGGTGCCGTCCGTGGGCGTAAGACGGATCTGAGTGGAAGCGGGAACGAAGGAAGGGGGATCCGATGAAGAGTTGGCTCGTGGCGTTCCTGCTGGTGGCCTCCGTCACATGGGGCCAGGGCAAAGGCTCCAAGGTCGATCCCCTCGAGCAGGCGGCGCTCGAGTTCGCGCTGTCGGCCGACGAGTTGAAGGGACTCGAAGGGAAACCGGCCCGGCTGGTCCTGAGCACGGGAGAGGTGATCGACGACGGCGTGCTCAAGAAGTTCGCCGCCACGAAGGAAGGGAACCGGTTCCGATCACTCGACGTTCAGCTCGGCGGGAAGGCCACCCGGAAGCTGACCGGGGACAAGCTGCTCGAGATCGAAGTGGAGGAACGGGTCTACCGGCTCCGCGGGATCGCTTCTCAGAAGGCCTACGTGCTCGAGAACGGGGAGGCGAAGAGCGAAGCGGTCAAGCAGCGGATGGGGGGGGAGGGGAAGGTCTGGAGTCCTCAGTCCGAAGAGCAGCGGGCGTCGTCGCTCGCCTCGCAGAAGGGGTTTCTCGACAAGGTGGAGGCGCACTTCGCGAAGCGGAAGCTGACGCGTCAGGAGACCGAGCACTTCCTGCTGATCACGGATGCGCCCGCCGACCTGTGGAAGGGACGGCTCCAACTGCTCGAGAAGACTGCGGAGGCCCTGGAACGGACGCTGCGGGTGAGACCCGGTACCCCCGTCTGGCCGGGCAAGGTGACGCTGATTTCCTTTCGAGCCCAGGCGGACTACCGGGAACTCGAAGAGGCGGTCCAGAAAACGACCGGGCCCATGGACGACACACTCGTCACGCTGATCTATGACGACGGGGACAATGCCATCGTTCAGGGGCACGAGGGGGAAGACCCGGACTACCTGGCGTACTGCTATGTCCAGTACGTCGCGCGGGCGTACCTCGACTACTACCCGACGAGTTTTCCGCTGCCGAGCTGGCTCGAGGCGGCGACCGCCGACTGGATCGCCGGGGGAGTCATGCCGGCTGCGAAACGGCCGGGGGGCTGCATCGCGGACGGGCAGATCGAAGCGGCCAACCTGGTGCGGTCCGCTGGATCGCTCGAACGCTTCTTCGATCAGGAAGCGATCTACGAAGAGCAGTGGGGGATCGCCAGCGTCATGTCCGACCTCCTGGTCAAGATCAGTCCCGACCGCTACCTGCTCTTCGTGACCAGCGTCAAGGAGGGGCAGCCGTGGGAAGAGGCGCTGGAACGGATCTACGGCATGACGCGGCGGGATCTGACCGCCGGCTACGGACGGGCGGCCGGAATCCCGAATCTCGCCAAGTGAGCAGGGCCCCGCTTCGGCACCGTCGCCCGCGTGACTCGACCGGATGACTATCGCGCTGCTGGGGCAGCCGGTTTGCGGGCCACCATGACGACTTCGTCTCCCATGCCGAGCCACGGGGCAATCGCAGCCAAGGGGGCGAAGACTGCGGCATAGGCGAGCCGCTTGGGCATCCGGAGCAGCGGGCCGAGGTCGCCGAATGAGTAACTCAGCGGGATCGCCCGGGTCGTCTTACAGACGAACTCGAAGCCCGCCGTCTCCAGCATTGCCCGAAGCGTCCGCGTCGAGAACTGGCAGAGGTGCCCCGGGGGATCGGCGTGCGTCCAGTGCCGCAGGAGTTTCCCGGGGTAGTACGAAAGCCGCGGAAAGAGGCCGTCGATGTTCGGCGTCGAGAGGGCGATATAGCCGCCGGGGGCGAGCAGATTCCGCGCACTCCTGAGGGCCGCGAGGGGATCGGGGAGATGTTCGATCACGTCCCACAGCGTGAGGGCGGTGAACGATCCCGCCTGGAAGGGATGCGACTGGAGATTTCCGACTTCGATCGGCAGTCCGAAGAGGCTCCGGCCAAGCGCGGCCGTATCGCTCGAGAGTTCGAGTCCCGCGACCTCCCAGCCGGCGTTTCGCGCGACCTCGAGGAAGAATCCCGCCGAACAGCCGACGTCGAGCAGCCGCCCGCCGCGGATGTGCCGGGTCAGGTAGGGGAGGTATTCGAGCCCCCGGGCGAGGTGTTCCCGGCGGGCCGTTTCGGAGGTCGTGAATTCGGTGTGGTAGCCGAGAGCGAACGAGTAGTACCGCCGGAGCTCCGACTCCGTCGGCGGATCACTGACGTACGCGAGCCCGCAATCGGAGCACTGCTGGAGGTGGTAGCCGTCGAAGCAGGTGACTTCGTGCCGCCGGGGGCTGCCGCAGTGGAGGCATTCCCGTACCTCGCGCCGGGCGAGAGACGGAGCGTGGAGGCGAAGCGTCTGCGGGCCGGGGAGTGAAGCGTCCGGAGCGTTGAGGAACGGACTTTCAGGCGCGGCAGCTGGGGGCGGGGCGTTCCGGGTGGCGGTCGCCATGAGAGATTCCGACGGGACAAGTAGAGGAACCGGAGCCGCGAGGGAGCGCTCCGTTCTCCAAGTCTGCCCGGTGGCTTGCGGCCTGTCGGGTTGTCCGAGCGAACCGGGGGGAATCCCTCGGCGTTCAAGGGATTCTTCTCAGACCGGTGGTTCGTCGGGACCGGCATTCCGCGCGGCCGGGATCCGCTCTGTCGATCGATCCCCCGACTCTCAGCCCTTGAGATCGAGCTGGATCGTCGAGCTGCCTGCCTGAGGGATCTCGACTTTCAGGCCCGACTGCGTCGGATTGCCGAAGCGGGTCGGGATCAGCGACTTCTGCATGATCGGCCGTCCCTTGGCGTCTTCGGTCGCGTTCGGATCGCTGCCGGCGTCGTCCATCTTGACGATCGTCACGGTGTAGGAGCCGGGGACCGCTCCCGAGGCGGGCGGAAAACTCTTCAGCTCGAACTTGCCGTCCTGGTCGGTCAGGGCGGAGGCGCCGAAGCCGTCGGGCTTGCTCGGCTGAATCACGACGATCGCCCCGGTCAGCGGCTTGGCATTGAAGGTGATGGCGCCGCTGGCCGTGACAGTAGCGGGCCGATGTGTCTTCCCGCGATCCTGTCCCCCTCCGCAACCGGAGGCGAGCGAGGCAGCCAGGAGCGACAGACACAAAGTAATGCGGATCATGGAATCACTCTGCCGAAGCCGGCAGCCTGCGAGGGGGAGAATCGAGGCGTTTCCGCTCCCGCTGCGGGAGGGCAGGGGAGCGGAACTCTGTCGCCACGGGTGCGCAAATGAGGAACGCGGAAGAGCGGTTGCGTCGTTCTAGAAGTCGGTGACGAGCTCACGCCCGCCGCGGGTGCCGAGTGCTCCCCAGACGCCGTAGGGGCTCTTCGACTGCTGGCCGACGGCGGGGAGGATCGCCGCCTGGTTGCCGGTGTCGATGTTTTCGCTGACGAACCGGACCGCGCCATCAGCCATCACGACCTGCACTCCGCCGACGTGGCGGCTCTCGGCGCTGTACATCCCGTCGCAGTAAGAGCTGCGGGAGCCTCCTGAGTAGCAGCTCGCGGCGTTCGGCGGAGCGGCGGTCGAGAAGGCGGTGAACGAGCCGACGCCGTCGGCCCACCGATAGGCCCGTGCGGGCTCGCCGGTCCAGGCGCCGCCCGGGTAGCTCAGCGTGGCGGGGTTCCAGAGGGCGGCACAGGCAGCAGGGCTCGCGTTGGTCGCCGAGAGGGTCGTGTTGGCGATCATGCCGCGGCCGTTGGCGGACTCGGCGCCAACCATTTCCGACATGGCGATTGTATTGCTCGTGCCGTCGGTCGCGTCGGCGATCCCGTAGCAGGTCATCGCGGCGAACAGGCCGCGGCTCTGGGTCACGATCGGGTAGGCGGGGCGGTCGCAGCCGTTGCCGGCGTGGCTGTCCCCGGCGCAGAACACGTAGTTCTTCTTGCCGCGACCGTTGGCGGCGTTGTTCGGGTCCTGCGTCCCGGGGTCACTCGGGCAGAGGAGCACCGGGATGACGCGCGTCCAGGGGAGGTTCGCGTTGTAGGGGGGATTGTCCCCGTTCAGCGCGTCGATCTCCTGATAGACCGCCACCTGGTCGAGGAACGGCAACAGGAAGGCGACGCCGCTGAGGCGAGTCCGCTGGCCGCCGCTGCCGAGGTTGCCACGCCCGCCGCCGAAGGGGGGGAACTTGCCGTGGTTATCGTGGTAGTTGTGGAGCGCCAGCCCGAACTGTTTCAGGTTGTTCTGGCATGAGGCCCGCCGCGCGGCTTCGCGGGCCTGCTGCACCGCGGGGAGGAGGATGGCAACCAGGACGGCGATGATGGCGATCACGACGAGCAGCTCGATCAGCGTGAAGCCGCGATAAGGACGATGAGACACGAACGTCACTCCAGGGTGACGGCCGAGCGCGCAGCAATCCCCAGGGGACCGCACCGGGCTCTCCGTCGACTCTTTCGAATGGGCGATCCGCGGCGCTCATTCCGGAGAGGAACGGCGTCGCGGGACGGCTGTATGTCGCGGAGGCGGGTGACCCGTTACGCGGGAAATTCCGTGTTCACACAAAGTTCATCGCTCACCTCGGGAGACATCGACGCATGCTGACTGGTCGATGCTCGGGCGCGGCGACGGCCCGGTCAGGTGATCGCGGGGGAGGGCTGAGAAACCCGGGGTTACGGCGACTCGCTCGCGGCGGCGTGAAACTTGCGGGTAAGCTCCTATGCGTCCGGCATTTCATTCGAATATCGCGCTCAACGGAGATCCGAACATGACTGACATCACGCTTGAAGGTCCTGCGGTCGGAGCGTTCGCCGATGCGACGCAGGCTCAGAAAGCGGTTGCGGCGCTGCAGCAGGCCGGTTACCGAAACGACCAGATCGGCATTGTCTCGCGGCACTCCGTCGAAGGGACTCCCTTTTCGGGATCCGATGAGCCGCAGCGGGGGAGGGTCCAGGAGGGAGCGGTGGCGGGGATGGCGGTGGGAGCGGGGCTGAGCGCCGTCTGCGGCGGGATGCTGTGGGGACTGAGCGCGCTCAGCGGTGTCGTTCCCGGGATCGGTCCTGTCGTGGTCGGAGGAACGCTGGCGATCCTGGGATCGGCCGCGGCGGCCGGGGCGATGGCGGCCCGGCTGGGGGGAGCGCTCAAGGGGCTGGGCGTGACGGAGAATGACGCGAAGTTCTATGAGAGCGAGCTGAAGGCGGGGCGGACGATCATTACGGTGCAGGGGGCGAACTCGGAGGACGCGCAGCAGATCCTCCGGGCGCATGGAGCACACAAGAGCGAGACCGGTCCGCAGTAGGGAGGGTGGCTGGGGCGATCGGCGACGCCCCGACCCGATGGCTCGGCCGCGTTCTGGCCGGCGCGAAGTCATTTGCTCAAACCCAACGTCCCACGGCCACCCGGGTCCAGCACGCTGCTGGCCCCGCCGGAGGCGCGACTGAGCGGATGGGCACGCCGGACGAGAGTTCCGGCGTGCCGTTTTTCTTTGGGGGAGACGATTTCTGTTGAGGTCGAAGCGGAGGCGGGGGAAGATCGTTCCTGAAGGGCCTTTTCGGGGGATCGATGACGATCGAAGTCCTCACTTCCGCCGCGTTCTGGGCAATCGTGCTGGCTCCGGCCACGGTTCCTGTCTGCACCTACTCGCTGAACGTCGCGTGTCTTCGGCTCAATGCAGGGCGGTGGTCCGATTACCCGGTGCCGCAGCCTGAGCTGGGTCGTGCGCTGGCCTATGGGGCCGTGATGGCGATTCTGCCGATCAGCGCCGTCGCCGTGTGCCTCCCGATCTTTCAGCTCCTGGCCTGGCTCAACATCTACCACTCCACGCCGCTGTCCGAGTTGCTGGCGACGACGACGGTCCTGTTGATTGCCGGCGGGGCTTACGCCTCGGTCCTGACGGCGCTGCTTCCGGTGACGTTCGAGCAGGCGCTGGCGATCCAGGAACGAGTCCTGGGACCGCTCATATTGATCTTCCTGCCGTTCTGGACCGCGACGGTCCTGCGCTGAGTGACCCCGGGAAACGAAACGAGCCAGGCCGATCGGCCTGGCTCGTTCTTTTGAGGGGGAGAGGTCCTAGAGGACCTTCTCGATCGTCTCGCGGAGAACCGAGCCCGACTTCTGGAGGGCGGTCTTCTCCTTGGGCCACATGTCGATCTCGATGTGCTGGATCGCTCCCTTGCGGCCGACAACCGTCGGGACCGAGATCGCGACGTCGAACAGCCCATAGGCTCCATTCTGGAGGGTCGAGACCGGCTGGATCCGGTGGCTGTCGAGGGCGATGTCGTGGATCACGTCGGCAATCGAAACACCGACCGCGAAGCCCGCTCCCGCCTTCTTCTTGATCATCTCGGCGCCGGACGTCCTGGCCCGCTTCTCGATCTCGAGGAGCGTCGCCTGGTCCGTGCCGGGCCACTTGTCGAGCGGGAGGCCGGCGATCTGGGCGGCCGACCAGAGGGCGACCATGCTGTCCCCGTGCTCGCCGAGCATCATCACCTGGACCTGCGTCGGCGGGACGTCGAGCTTCTGAGCGAGGAGCGCCCGGAAGCGGGTCGTGTCGAGAACCGTTCCGAGGCCGATCACCTGCTGCGGCGGGAGCCCTAGCTCTTTGGCGGCGAGGTACGTCAGGATGTCGACCGGGTTCGACACCACGAAGATGATGACATCCTTCTTGTGGCCGACCTTCTTGACCCCTTCGAGGAGGCTCCGGAACAGGGCGACGTTCCGGTTGATCAGGTCGAGGCGGCTTTCGTCCGGCTTGCGGCGGAGGCCGGCGGTGATGCAGATCACGTCGGCGTCTTTGACCTGGTCGGTCGTGCCGCCGTAGATCTTCTGGTCATGCAGCAGCGGCGCGCCATGGAGCAGGTCGAGCGCCTGGCCGTCCGCGAGGTCCTGGTTGACGTCGATCAGGGCGATCTCCCGGACGATCCCTCCCGCCTGCAGGGCGAACCCCGCGCAGGAACCGACCAGTCCGCCGCCGCCGATGATGGCTACTTTCATGATGAAGCTTTTCGAGTGTTGTCAGGTGGTCAGTGTTCAGCCCGAACCAGACGGCGGACTGCGGAAGGTCGAATCAACGGGATCGAAGCGCCCCGGGGCTCGCCGATCTAGCCCTGCTTCAGGGCCGCAAGGACCTGCTCGGTGATCGCCTGGACGAGGGCTTCCATGTTGACTTCGCCTCCGGCGGCCCCGCCCGCCTTGGCGTAGGTCGGGGTCTGGAGGTAGCCGGGATACGACGGAGGCGGGGCGAAGGCGGAGACCTGCGGAGCCTCCCCTTCCTTGTAGCCGTCGCGGAAGGCGGTGTTGCTGCAGAGGTCGCAGTTCTCGTTGTGGAACCGCGGATCGTCGAAGCCGAGCCGCTTCTTGAGGTCGAGGAGCTCGCGGGACTTCTGCTCGTTGAGGTAGGTCACCCCGCCAAGCTGCTGCGTCAGAATGAGGATGCGACAGTAGGCGTCGAGGATCTCGGTCTTCCAGTAGGCTTCTTCGAGCGTCGCACCGAAGCTGACCGTTCCGTGGTTCGCCAGGATGATCGTGTTGGTCGCCTTGAGGAACGGGCTCACCGTGTCGGCGAAGCCCTGCGCGCCCGGCGTCTCATAGGGGGCGAGGGGAACTTCGCCCATGAAGACTTCGATTTCGGGGAGAATGCACTGGGGAATCGCTTCGCGGCGGACGGCGAAGGCGGTTGCGTGCGGCGGGTGGCAGTGGACGACGGACTTCACGTCCGACCGCTGCTTCATGATCGTCAGGTGCAGCAGGATTTCGCTGGTCCGCTTCTTCTTGCCGGCGAGCTGCTTGCCGTCGAGGTCGACCATGCAGATGTCATCGGGGGTCATGAACCCCTTGCAGATCATCGTCGGGCTGCAGAGGACTTCGTTGGGGCCGATCCGGTAGGAGATGTTCCCGTCGTTCGCGGCGGCGAACCCCTTGTTGTAGACGCGGCGGCCGACCTCGCAGATCCATTCCTTGATCGACTTCGCTTCGGCGGTGTTGAAGAGCGGGTGGTAGGACATGATTCCGTTTCGTCGGGCTGGGGTCAGTGTTTCGGGTCGGCCCGCGGAGCGCGGGGTCTATCAGTCTCAGGTGTCTTGTCGCTCGCCGGTCAGGCGAGGTTGATCGAGTCGAGGATCGCGGCGTTGTAGGCGTCGACCGGCTTCTGTTCGGGCTGGAAGGGGGCAGCGGCTTCGGCCGATTCGCTCAGGGCGATCATGTGGCCGTTCCCCGCGCCGAGGGCGTCAAACGTGATCAGGGGCTCGCCGCGGCCCGCTTCGTCCCCCTGGATCCCGGCCCGCGTCAGCGGCACGACCACCTTCCACGAGGCCCCCTTCAGGGAAGGGTGCACGCGGCTGAGCGTGATTCGGCCGATGACCTGGGCGATCCGCATGGGAGGAGGACGTGGATTCGGGTGTGAGGATCTGAGTGAAAAATCACTTCGGGGCGGTGAACGCCGCGAACATATTGCGGAGTTCGAAGTACGTCTTGCTGGTCGGGTCGATGGCGATGACGTTGAGCCGCATCTGGGTGCGGGCGAGCTTGATCGACGCGGCGTCGTGGACCGCGGCGGCCCGGACCGCTTCGTGGCGGTTGGCCCGGCAGGCGGCGCGATGCGTCTGCGTGGCCAGGATCACGAGTCCTTCGACTCCACCCCGGCTCAGTTCGGTGATCGCCAGGGTCGCGGCGTCGTCTGGGCAGCCGAGCATTTCTCGGGACCAGCCCGCTCCCAGCTCGGCGTACAGCTTCTCGATGGCCGGGCTGCTGCGGACGACGACGAGCTTCCACTTGGCGGAGGCGGTCGGTCCGGAAGCGGCCTTCTTGTCTGCCGAGCCGGTCGAGCGGACGAGTTCGAGGCGATGGATCCGGATGTAGTCGAGCGCGGTCGGCGTCAGGACCGCCTTCGCTCCGACGACGAGCTGCGTTCCTTTGGCCTTCACCTTCTCGGCCAGGAGATCGCCCGTGATCACACGGTCGGCCAGCGAAATCGGCGCGGCGGCGATCGGGGAGAATGGCCCGGTGGGAGCCGCCGTCGATGACGAGGCTGCGACGAGGGCAGGGGCCGCAGCCACAATCTTCCTGGGAGCCGGCGGCACGGCATCGGCGGGGCGCGCGGCCGTGCGGGACGGGCTGAGTTGCTTCAGCACGTTCTGCACGATCCGGTCGATGGCGGCGCTGTCGAGCATCAGTTCCCGTTGTTTCTCACTCATCTACCAGTCCGATGATCACGAATCGGACCGGCGTATCGGCACGCCCCATGGCGTCGCGGACCGCCGAACCGTCCGCTGTGATCATCACTTTTCCCCCGACGCTTCCTCCGAGATCGTCGATCGCGATCTGCGGTTCACCGTCGGGGCCCCCCTTCTGGTCGAGGGGCTGCACCACCAGCAGCCGCCACCCGTTCAGGGCGGGGTGCTTGATCGTTGCATTCACCTTTCCGATGACGGAGGCCAACTGCATCGCTGTCTCCTCAGACCACTCGCAGTTCATCGACCAGCGAGCAGCGGCGGACGCGGCAGAAGGTGAGGGGGTTCGTGACCCCTTCGCCGGTCGGAGTCGCGACGCTGAACGACAGGTAGCCTTCGCCGCCGAGTCCCAGTCCCGCCATCGACGGTCCGTTCTTGACGAACAGAGTCGTGTCCATCAGCCGGCCCATGATGGTCATGTTCCGGACGTTGCGGGAATGGATGATCGCCGTGTGGCGGTAGCCGTGCTCGTATTCGTGAGCGAGCTCGATGGCGTGATTGGCGTCCTTGGCCCGGACGAACGGGACGAAGGGCATCATCTGCTCTTCGCTGACGTACGGGTTGTTGACGTCGGTTTCGCCGTAGAGGAGCTGGGTGTCCTTGGGGACCGTGAGGCCGATCTGCTGGGCCAGGTACGTCGCGTCGCGGCCGATGAAGTCCCGGTTGAGGACCCAGTGGTCCCCCGGCTTCGGCGGCGGAGCGAAGGCGAGCTTCGTGAGGGCTTCGACCTGCTGGGCGTTGAGCCGAAAGCCTTTAGCCCGGCCCATCTCGTCCATCAGGGAGTCAAAGATCGACTGAACCGCGAAGACTTCCTTCTCGCCGATGCAGAGGAGGTTGTTGTCGTAGGCGGCTCCCGAGACGATGCAGCGGGCGGCGTGAGCCAGGTCGGCCGATTCGTCGACGACCACCGGCGGGTTGCCGGGACCGGCGACGACCGCCTTCTTACGGGCTCCGAGAGCCGCGCGGGCGACCGCGGGACCGCCGGTGACGCACAGCATCCGGACGCCCCGGTGCTGGAAGATCTGGTCGGCCGACTCGATCGTCGGCTTCTCGATGATCGTGACGATGTTCTCGATCCCGATCGCGTCGGCGAACGCCTTGTTGAACCGCCGGACCCCTTCGCAGGCGATCCGCGCTCCCGACGGGTGGGGGTTCACGACCATCGTGTTCCCGGCCGCGACCATGTTGACGATGTTGCCGGCGAGGGTCGGCAGCGAGTGGGTGACCGGGGTGATCGCCCCGATGACGCCGAACGGAGCGTATTCCTCGATCGTGAGACCGTGGTCGCCGCTGTAGGTGTTCGACTTCAGGAACTCGGTCCCGGGGACGAGCTTGATGATTTTGAGCTTCTCGATCTTGTGATCGAGCCGGCCGATCTTGGTCTCTTCGAACTCGGCCCGGCCGAGCTCCTCCGCCTGCTGCTCGCACATCGTCTTGACGAGGCCGAGGATCTTCGAGCGGTCGGCGATCGTCTTCTTCTTGAGCTGGACGAACGCATCGTTCGCCGCCGCGACGGCGTCATCGACGTTCTGGAACACGCCGTAGTTGCCGGTCGAGCGGGCACCAGGGATGGCGCTCCCGCTGGAAACCGGTCCCGACTTCACGGGGATCCCGTTCGGCGAGGCCTTGGCTCCCGCGGCGGGAGACGCGGCCGGCTTCGTCGGCTTGCCGAGCTTCGAGAGGACCTCTTCGACGACGGCGCGGATGGCGGTTTCGTTCATGGTCACGTCTTCGGTTGTCAGTGTGTTGTGGGGCCGGTTTTCTGCGGCCGTCGTCAATCAGGAAAGCCTCTGAGGCTCCTGTCGGGCGACGACCCAGTCGACGACTCGGCCGACTCGGGGGATCTGGCTGGCCATCCAGAGGACGAGTCCTCCGACGACAACCAGCGACCACCAGTGATGTTCCGTCATCAGGGCGACGAGGTTCACGAAGGCGGCCCCTTCGAGAAATGCAGTCGCCACGATCGTCTTGACGAGGAACAGCCCGCTCAGGGCCGAACCATCCCCCGCCGTTGTCTTCAGGTTGTTTCGGACGATCACCTCGGGAAGGACGAGGTGGGCCACGAAGGCCAGGACCGCCACTCCGATTCCCGTGAGGCTGAACAGGGTTCCTCGCGGCGGCTGATTCAGGACTCCCAGACCGAAGACCAGGACTCCGGCGAAGATCAGCACCCCGGCCAGCATGGCTACGGTGACGATCTGCAGGAGGCGGGCTGCGCTCGCGGGAGTCATTGGCGTACCGGAACTCGTCATGGACGCTCCCTCGTCCGCTACTCGTTCTTGAACACCGTCGTGTCACCCAGGCTGACCGAGTCGACGATCCCGATGATCGTGCAGTCGACCGGCAGCTTCTTCGTTTCGTCGCAGAACCGGGCGCTCGAGCCCTGAACGATCAGGACAGTCTCTCCTTCGCCCGCTCCGACGACATCGACCGCGATGAACGTCCGCCCTGTCCCGCTCAGCTCCGACTTGGTCTTCTCGTTGATCCGCAGCGGCTCCACGACGAACAGCTTCTGGCCGACCATCGAGGAGACTTTTTGCGTCGAGATCAGACTGCCGGTGACTTTCGCGATGAACATGGGCTGGGCTCGTCACGGAGACGGTTTACAGGGACTCTCCGCGTCACTTCGCCTTGACGGCTTCGACGGACTGCCGGGCCACGACAATCTCTTCGTTGGTGGGGACAATCCAGATCTCCGTCTTGCTGTCGCTCGCGGAGATCTTTCCTTCCCCCTTCGCGGTCTTGTTCAGCTCGGCGTCGAGCTTGATCCCCGCGAAGTCGAGATTCTTGATCGAGTCCCGCCGGATCCGCTGGCTGTTCTCGCCGATCCCCCCGGTGAAGACGATCGCGTCCGCCCCATTGAGGACCGTGAGATACGCCCCGATGAATTGCCGGATCGAACCGGCGAACACATTGAGGGCCAGGTTCGCCCGGGCGTGCCCTTCACTCGCCGCCTTCTCCAGATCCCGCACGTCCGCCGACAGTCCGCTCATCCCGAGGAGTCCCCCCTTGCCAGAGAGGTCTTCGAGGATCTGCGGGAAAGTCTTGCCGGTCGCCCGCATGATCACGGGGATCGCGAACGGGTCGAAGTCCCCGACGCGGTTGTTGTGCGGCAGGCCGGTCTGCGGCGTCATCCCGAGGCTGTTCGACTGCGAGACCCCTCCGAGCATCGCACAGAGGGAGTTGCTTCCGCCGAGGTGGCACGAAATGACCTTGAGGTCCTTTCGGTTCCCCATCAGCTGGGCAATCCGTCCGCCGATGAAGCGGTGGCTCGCGCCGTGGAACCCCCACCGCTGAATGCCGTACTGCTCCTGCCATTCGTGCGGAATGGCGTAGCTGCGGTATTCAGGAGGGACGGTCTCGTGGAAGCCGGTTTCCAGAGCCGCGACGAGCGGCATGTTCGGAAACGCCTTCCGGAGCTGCCGCATGGCGCGGGCGTACGGCGGGTTGTGGGCCGGAGCGACATCCGCCAGGGCTTCCATGGCGTCGAGCAGTTCGTCGTTGACGATCCGCACGCCGCTGAGTTTCCCTGCGAACACCGCCTTGAACCCGATCGCCGCGACCTCCTCGACGGACTTGAGGCACCCCGTCTGCGGATCGGTGAGCTGCTCGAGGCAGATCGCGACCGCTTCCGCGTGGTCCTTGATCCGGCGAGTCATGTCCTGGCGGTGGCCGCCGATCTCGACGAAGCACGGCCCTTCCGTGTCCTGGCCGATCCGCTCGATCCCGCCGCGGGCAAGCTGCGTCTCGTTCGACATGTCGAACAGACGGTACTTGAACGAGGTCGAGCCGAGATTAGCGACGAGAACTTTCATGGGGCAGTTCGCTCGGTGAGGCCGGGATCCGTCAGTCAGGCTCAGATGAAATTCTTCATCAGGCCCGCTTCGGGGCGGGGAATCACGTGAGCCGAGACGAGCTCGCCCACCTTGCTGGCGGCGGCGGCGCCCGCGTCGACGGCGGCGCGGACCGATCCGACGTCACCCTTGATGATCGTGGTGATGAAGGCCGCGCCGATGTTCAGCTGCTTGACCAGCGTGACGTTGGCCGCCTTGAGCATCGCGTCCGCCGCTTCGACGGAGGCGATCAGGCCTTTGGTTTCGAGGAGTCCGATAGCTTCGTTCATGGGAGTGGGCGTAGGTGGAGGTGTGGGCTGTGTCAGAACAGGAGGCTGGGGCGCGGGCCGCTCGGGGGCCGGAGCCGCAACCGGTCGCGGAGCTGCCTTCAAAGGCCGTTGCCGCGTGGTCGCCGCCGATCTGCTGGCAGGTCTGGCCGCTTTTTTCATGGCGTTCCCTCAGCAGAAAGTCAGTGGAGACGGTTCAGGATTCATCGGTCTGGATCGATCAAGCAGTGGCCTTGGGCTTCGGCAGGACCGCCTGAAGCTCGTCGTGCGGGCGGGGAATGACCTGCACGCTGACGACGTCGCCCACCTTGCCGGCGGCGCTCGCACCGGCGTCGATCGCGGCCTTCACGGCGGCGACGTCACCGACGAAGAACCCGGTGACGAGACCGCTGCCGATCTTGTCCCAGCTCACGAACTGGACATTGGCCGCCTTGAGGGCCGCGTCCGACGCTTCGATCAGGGCGATGAGACCCTTGGTCTCGATCATCCCGAGGGCTTCCATCTTCGCCATTGCAAACCTTTCGAAAGAAATGAGGCGTGATTCCTGGGTGTCTCTCTCGCGGGCGTCCCTCGCCTGCGGCTATCCGTTGTCTTGCGGGGCCGGCGGCTCAGTGCTTGCAGGCACAGCCGTGCGGCGTGATCAGTTCGACCTTCGTGGCCTTCTCGAGGTTGACCGCGTTCCCCTCGTCGGTGTCGAGGTGGACTTCGAGGCGGATCTTGTCGTCGCCGCCGCGGACCAGGACGTTCTCGAGGACCGTTGTGCAACCGGGGGATTCGATGCGCAGGTGCATCAGGTCGCCGCTCTTGACGCCGTGCCAGGCGAGGTCGGCGGGCCCCATGTGGACGTGCCGCATGGCGCGGATCATTCCGAACTGGAGTTCGATGCTCCCCTTCGGCCCGACCAGGAGTCCACCCGGCGTTCCCTTGATGTCGCCGCTGATCCGGACCGGGAGGTCGAGACCAAGCGAAATGGAGTCCGTGAAGGCGAGCTCGACCTGCGAGTCGCCGCGGCAGGGGCCGAGGACGCGGACTTCCGGCAGCATCCGGCGGCGGGGACCGACGATCGCCACAGTCTCTTCGGCGGCGAAGTAGCCCTCCTGGTACAGCCACTTCTTGACGGTGAGCTGATGCCCCTTGCCGAACAGGATCTCGACGTGTTCCTGCGTCAGGTGGCAGTGCCGGGCCGAGATATTGACGATCAGCGGGTTCGGCTTGTCGGCCGGTTTCGGTGCGGCTCCGCCCACCTGCTTCAGCAGGACATCGCGGACGATCCGTTCGACATCAGTACGTGTAATCGACATGGCGCTCGTGTTCGGTGTTCGCTCTGGATGAGGCGTCGCGGGGAGTCCGGCTCGGGACTATTCGGCGATCACCAGTTCGATTCCGGCGGATTCGATCCGCTCCCTCCACTCCGTCGGCAGTCCGCTGTCCACCACCATCCGGTCCACCTGCTCCAGCGAGCAGAGGTGGACCAGCTCGGAGTGCCCGAACTTGCCGCTGTCGGCGACGACGATCAGCTCGTCTGCCGCCTCGAGCATCTGCAGTTCGGTGTCGACCAGGAGGGAGTTCTGGTTGAACAGTCCCGCCTCGGTGATTCCTCCGACCCCCATGACGACCCGCCGCCCGTGGATCCGCTTCAGGGCTTCGATCGTCAGGCTCCCGAGGGCCACCCCGGTCTTCGGGTAGAGGTAGCCACCGAGGAAAATCAGTTCGATGTTGGCCACCGCCACCAGTTGATGGCAGATGGGCAACGAGTTGGTCACGACCTGCAGCGACTTGCCGGCGAGGTGGCGGGCCACCTCGAGGGTCGTCGTCCCTCCGTCGAGGATGATCGTCTCCCCCGACTGGATCAGTTCCGCGGCAGCGCGGCCGATCTTCTGCTTCTCACTCACCGCCCGCTGCCGGCGGTCGTCGAAGGCGGTCAGGGAGTCGCCAATGTAGGCGGCCCCGCCCCGCGTCCGGCGAATCTGTCCGATCCGGTCAAGATGTTCCAGATCCCGCCTGACCGTACTTTCGCTGGCGCCGAGCTCGTCGACCAGCTCCTGAAGAGACACAAACCCTTTCGATTCAATGATCTCGAGGATATTGCCCCGCCTCTGATCCAGCAGCATCGCTCAATCCGAAGAGGAGTGTTCCAGGAACCTCAGTTTCCCAACTCTGCCAGATTGCCGGGGCAGTTGCAAGCGAATGTGACTGAAATCAGTCACATTCGGTCACGACTGTTCTCGACGCACCGATATCGCGGGGGACTGTCGTGCTCTCATGATCGGCGGAGAGGCGGGGGCGACCCGCGCCGGAGTCGGATGTCGAGCGGAGGATTCGAAGATCGAGGAAGCAGTCGTCGAACTGGAGTGACAATTCCGGTTGCGGGGAGTCTGCGGGTTGCACAGAGATCGTCAGGGGAGCGGACGTTCCTTAGCGCAACCAGCCGCAATTCGGCGGGTTGAGATGCAGCGGGCGGCGGAATCCGCCGCCCGCGCGCCGGCCCGGAGAGTCTTGCCGCGGTCAAACGCCCAAGCCGCGCCCGACTCACTTCTTGGGGCGACGGGTCACGGTCAGGTGCAGGTCGTCCAGGCAAAGCGTGCCGCGGGCGCCGTTCAGCCCGACCTGGAGAATCGCCTCCCGGGCTTCCGGGGGAACGGGGATCTTCCGCCCCACCTCATGCCAGGTGAGTTCGTCGGTGAGCCAGGGGCCGATGACCGCGACGCCGAGCGGGAGCCGTTTGGCATCGTAGAAGTGAAGGAAGAGCCCCGGCTGTTCGCCCGTCGACCGTCCGGCAGCGACCTTCTCGAGGCGGATGTTCATCCGGACATCGATCTCCGCGACCTGCGAGCCGTCGATTCCCATCCCCTGGAGGATGTGCGAGGAACGCCCCGCTTCCTGCCCTTCGAACCGCATGTACCGTTTCCCGGTCGCGGGCTGGTCGGTGAGGATTTTTGTGCGCCGCTGGTAGTGCCAGCCGAGCGCCGCCCCTTCGTCGGTCACCTCTTCGAAACCGCCGTTGACGATCACGGGGTTGGCCGGATCCGGTTTCCGCTCGCGGAGATCCTCCGACCGGCCTGTCATCGGGACGAAGAGGGTCGGGAGGAGCTTCGTGGTCTGGAGCTCCCCATCCTTCTTGACGAGCAGGTGAAACACCTGCTGATACCGCTCGCCGAGGGGGATGATCATCTTCCCCCCCTCCTTGAGCTGCTCGACGAGGGGCCTGGGGACGTTCTCGGGGGAGCAGGTGACGATGATCTTGTCGAAGGGGGCGTGTTCTTCCCATCCGGCATACCCGTCCCCGACCCGGCAGTGGACATTGTCGTAGCCGAGCTTCTTGAGCAGGGTCTCGGCCCGCTTTCCGAGCGGCTCGACGATCTCGATCGTGTACACCTGATCGACGAGCGAGGAGAGGACCGCCGCTTGGTAGCCGCTCCCGGTCCCGATCTCGAGGACCCGGTCGGTCGGCTGCGGATCGAGGACCTCGGTCATATAGGCGACGACAAATGGCGGCGAGATCGTCTGCTTGTGGCCGATGTCGAGCGCCTGGTCGCTGTAGGCGAGCGACTGCAGGTCATCCCGCACGAAGACGTGCCGCGGTACGGACCGCATCGATTCGAGGACCCGCTCGTTCCGGATCCCTTCTGCTTCGAGGGACTCCTTGACCATCTCCGCCCGCTTTTCTGCGAACTGGGCCCGTGGGGGAGCCCCCCAGAGGAAGGTGGTCATAACGGTTCCCACGAGGAGGCTACGGACGATCCAGTTGGCGCGTTGCATGCGGATTTCACTCAAATGCCGCAGGGAGAAGAGGTTGTCGCCAGTATATCCCGCAGGGCCGTGATCCGGCCAAGGGCAACTTTCGTTACGATTGATGCACCCCGCAGGAGCGAAACCAACAAGTGAACACGCGTTCCAGATTGGGTGCCGCGGGGGCGGAAAACATTTGGTTTCGGTCTCCGCAGTTGGTATTTTCTTGACGCCTTTCACACATTCGCACGTCGGCGGGGAGGGGTCCTCGGCGGCGTGTTCACCCGGGTTGGGTCAGATCTTCCCGGCGGAATCAGGGGTGGCGATCCCCGGTTTGAAAGGAATCACTCGGAGCCTGCTGCGCGGAGCGGAGGAGGTTCGCGAGTCCAGGGAGTTCCGCAGTCGCTTTGGCAACTGCGAGACGCCCGGTCACGGATGTGGAGAAGTGCGCCGGACGGCGTTCGCTCTCCCCAGGGGAGCTCGTATCAACCATGGAAATCCTTCTCGAAGGGTACTCCGTCAACCAGCCGACGTGGTTCTATCTCTCCACGCTGCTCATCCTGGCGGTCTTCTTTCGATTCAATCGCGTCTGGTCGATCCGCAATCTCGATCTGCTGATGCTCCTCGGTGTGACGCCGGGGCTGCTGATGGTCGAGGCGGGGAGCGACACGGCGCGGCGGCTTGGCTACGTCTGGCTGTTCACGATCTCGGCGTTCCTCAGCCTCCGGCTGTTTCTCGATCCGGTCCTTGTCCGTCGCCCCCAGGTCGGACAGAACCTGAACTCCGGCGGGCTGGCGTTTCTCTGTATTGCCGCGGCCGCGTTCCTCACCGCTCAAGCAGTCAAGCAGACGCTCCCGAAGGGAACCACCGATACCGTTCACGAAGCGGAAGCGATGGTCAAGCGGGTACCGACTCCGGCCCCCAGCCCGAGCCAGGAGCCCCAGGGCGGGCCTGCCGCGACGCTGATCGCGGCTCCTGTCGGGATCGTCTTTGAAGATGTCGCCGCCCGCGTGCTGGCCGTCCTGGCGCATGCGGCGGTCGTGACCGGTCTGATTCTGGTGGGGCGAAACCTGTTCGGAGACAGCCAGCTCGGCCTGGCCATGGGGACGCTCTACCTGTTGCTCCCCTGTACGGCGTTCGACGTCGGCGAGTTCAACCACGTCCTCCCCTCCGCTCTGATCGTCTGGGCGGTTGTCTGCTACCGCAAACCGATCGTGGCCGGGACCCTGCTGGGGCTGGCCTGCGGCACGATGTTCTTCCCGGTCTTCCTGCTCCCCCTGTGGCTCGCGTTCTACGGGCGGAAGGGGGCCCTCCGGTTCGGCCTCGCCCTCGGGCTCGTGGCCCTCGTGATGGTCGGCTGCCTCGCTCTCACCTCGACCGATTCCTCGGCGCTGGTCCGCAAGACCCTCGGGACGATCGACGTCGCCTCCATCGCCTTCCGCGGCGATCCGCAGGCGGAAGGATTCTGGAAGGACACCGACTATCTCTCGGTCTACCGCATCCCGGTCATCGCCAGCTACCTGGTGCTGCTCGTCTTCGTGACGGTCTGGCCCCGGAAGAAGAACTTGGAGCACCTGCTGGCCGCCTCGGCCCTCGTGATTGTCGGAACGCAATTCTGGTATCCGCGGCAGGGGGGCGTCTTCATCCTCTGGTATCTGCCGCTCCTGCTGCTCGTCGTGTTCCGGCCGCGGCTGGTGCACCTGCTCCCGCCGGAGTCGGCGTCCGCTGCAGCGGACGCGACGGTCCGTCCCTCCTCGGTCGCCCTGGCGGGGACCCGGACGGTCGATCGGTCGCAGGTTTTCCGGTAGTGCGGAACAGGCGGAATCGCGTGTTCCTCCCGGCCGCGCCGGTCGTAGAACGGACCCGCGAAACGCCACGGAAGTTCGTCATGGCAAACGACATGGACGGACTTGCAAATCGGAGCGAGGCCGTTAGCATGCCCCGCTCCACCAGCCCACGTGGCGGAATTGGCAGACGCGCTAGGTTGAGGGCCTAGTGAGGTAACACTCGTACAGGTTCAAGTCCTGTCGTGGGCATTACGAGTCAAAAGGACTCATGGCGACAAGCCATGAGTCCTTTTGCTTTTTCTCATGGCCAGTTCTCGGACATGCAGCTGGCTGCTCGGTGGTCGCCACGTGGGGGAGTGCGTAACGGGGCGCCGCGGACCTTGGTCCCGGTCCAGCAGGCTGCTGGCCCCGCCGGAGGCGCTTCTTCTGTGGAACTATGGAACACAATGGGCATCAGATCGCGGACTGGCGTGAAAGATCTCCCACCCCAGCACGCCTGCGCAAAGTCCTTGACGCCGGTTCCCAAAGTGGACGGCATCTGTTTTCTACGGCCTCCACAGGGAAAGCGCCTCCGGCGGGGCCAGCAGCCTGCTGGACCGGGGTGGCCGTGGCACGATGGGACTGAGCAAGCAACGCCGTGCCGGCCAGGGCGTGGTTCGAACTCGCGAGGTTGACGCGGACTTCCCGAGGCCCCTTGGCCCACCACGATTCAGCAAACGCGCCCGATGGCCGGGACGTAACCCGACTGGCTCGCTGGCCTTGGCACTCCCCGCTACCCTCAGCCACTCACCCCACGCGAGAGATGTCTGACATGAGTGACCGCTGGATCGCCGACCGCATGCACAAGATCGACGCCTCCGGAATCCGGAAGGTGTTCGATCTGGCGGCCACGATGAAGGACCCCGTCAACCTCAGCATCGGCCAGCCCCACTTCGATACCCCCGAGCCGATCAAGGCCGCCGCCAGGAAGGCGATCGACGCCGGACGGAACGCCTACAGCCAGACCCAGGGGATCCGCCCCCTCCTCGAGAAGATCGGCGCCGCCGTCAAAGAGGAGTACGGCCACGCGGACCGTCAGGTCTTCATCACCAGCGGGACCAGCGGCGGGCTGATGCTCGCCCTGTCGGCGCTGGTGAATCCCGGGGATGAGGTGATCGCCTTCGACCCCTGGTTCGTCATGTACAAGCACCTGACGACCCTCGCGGGGGGAAAGTGCGTCCAGATCAGCACCTATCCCGACTTCCGGATCGACCTCGACAAGGTCCGGGCCGCCATCACGCAGAAGACCAAGGCGATCCTGTTCAACAGCCCCGCCAACCCGACCGGCAAGGTCGCCTCCGAGGCGGAAGTCCGCGGGCTGGCGGAGCTCTGCCGCGAGCGGGACATCTGCCTCATCAGCGACGAGATCTACCGGGCGTTCTGCTACGACCAGCCGTTCGTCAGCCCCGCGAAGTTCAACGACCAGACCCTCGTCATCGACGGCTTCAGCAAGTCGCATTCGATGACCGGCTGGCGCGTCGGCTGGGCTCACGGGCCCGAGCACCTGATTCAGCAGATGATCAAGCTCCAGCAGTACACCTTCGTCTGCTCGCCGCATCCGCTGCAGTGGGCCGCTTCGGAGGCGTGGGACTTTGACGTCTCGGAGTACGTCGCCGACTACAAGCGGAAGCGGGACCTGATGAAGGCCGAACTTTCGGAGGACTTCGAGGTGGTCGGTGCGGACGGAGCGTTCTACATGTTCCTGAAGGCCCCGTGGGGGACCGGAACAGAGTTCGTGAAGCGGTGCATCGAGAACAATCTGCTGGTCATCCCGGGGAACGTCTTCAGCGAGGCGGATACGCATTTCCGGCTGTCGTACGCCGCCGCGGACGACACACTCCGCCGGGGGGCGGAGATTCTCCGGAAGGTGGCGCGGGAGCGCCGGTAAGGAGCCTGCCGCATGGTCGTCGATGGTGTTTCCGCTTCCTCCCGGCCGGCGAAACGGCTCTGGTCCCGTCTCCTCAAGACGCTCCGGTTCCGGGTCGTCCTGTGGAACGTCTCCGTCGTCGTCCTCACCGCGCTCGCCGTGCTGATCGCGGTGCGGGTCCAGGTCGAGTTCACCCTCCGGACCGAGCTGGACGGAGTCCTGCTCGACGAACTGGAAGAAGCGGCGCAGGAGATTTCCGGCGGGGCGATCGAGTCGGGGATCCTCCTGAAGATCGTCGACCGCGAGACGTACGGGCACAAGCATCTGCAGGAGTACGTCGAGGTTCTCTCGCCGAAGGGGGAGATGCTCGCCGTGAACGCCGGGGCGCCGCGCGACCGGCCGAGTCCGCTCGGCGTCAAAGACGACGCACCGACAACAATCGGCGGCTACCGGATCGTGAAGCGGGACCTTGCGCGGCCGGGGCAGCAGACCCGGGCGATCGTCGTCGTCGGGGCGCTCGCCTCGGGAATCGACGAGCAGATGCGGACGCTCGACCGGATCGTCGCGCTGACCGCGGCCATGGCGATGATCATCGCCCCGCTGGTCGGATACTGGCTCGCCAGCAAGGTCATCAACCCGCTGAGCCGGATGACTTCGACCGCGGCCAAGCTCCATCCTGAGCATCTCGAAGAGCGGCTTCCTATCCGCGACACCGGGGACGAGCTCGATCAACTGGCGATCACGGTCAATCAGTTGCTCGACCGGATCTTTACCTACCTGCAGGAGCACCGGGAGTCGCTCGCCAACGCCGCGCACGAACTGCGGAGTCCGCTGGCGGCGATCCGCAGTTCGGTCGAAGTCGCTCTGAACCGGGGGCGGACGACCGAAGAATACGAAGAGCTGCTCGAGTCGATCATCGAGCAGGGGGCGTCCCTCGAGGTGCTGGTCAATCAGCTCCTCCTGCTCTCGGAGATGGAGCGGGATCATCTGGAGCTTCCGAAGGATCCGGTGCAGCTCGATCAGCTCGTCGGGCGGTCGGTCAGCATGTTCCAGGGGGTGGCGGAACAGAAGGGGGTCGATCTGCAGGTCCGCGGCCTGCGGCCGACACCGGTCGCCGGGAATCGGCTGCACCTCAAGGAGGTCGTCAACAACCTCCTCGATAACGCGATCAAATTCACGGACAAGGGGGGGAAGGTGACGGTCGACGTCCAGGAGGACGTCGAGCACGAAATGGCGATCCTGCGGGTCAGCGATTCCGGCATCGGGATCCCGACGGCGGACCTTCCGAAGGTCTTCGACCGGTTCTTTCGGAGCGACCGCTCCCGCTCCCGGGACATTCCCGGGACGGGGCTCGGCCTCAGCATCTGCAAATCGGTCGTGGAGGCCCACGGGGGGACCGTCACGGTCCAGAGCCCCGGGGTCGGGACGATTTTCGTCGTCCGGTTGCCGGTCCTGAGGGAGGAGGGGGCGGCGACCGGAGCGGGAGACGCCCGAACGGTGTGACACGATCTTCGAGCAAGCGAAACCCGGCTCCCCGATCCGGGTGTTCCCGCAGGGAATTCCTGCGGGATGGATTGTGCCGGCGGGAGGATCGATCGGGGTTCGGCAGCCTGCGACGCCGGAAGGAGATCCGGGGTTTTCCTTCCGCAGCGGGGCAGGGGGCCTGCAATCGTCCTAACGTCCGCCAGCATCAGCACAAGCAAGTTGACATTCGCGGAAATCGGGTGATAACGTAGGCAAACTGGTCTCTCTTCGAGTCGTCCGGCGATCTTTTGACCACGTGAGCAGGTGGGCGGATTCGCACGGAGCCCCCGGCAAAGGGTCGCGCACCCTTCGAAGAGAGAGCATCCTTTCCCCATCCGGACGATGACGGAGAGTCGGCTCTGCGTCGCAGGGCCTCCCTCCTGAGTTCGGGTCACGACCTATCCAGACCCTTGCCGACCCCCGCCGGGCGCCGCCGTCATGACGCGGAGTTCGGAAACGATTGGCGATGTTGCAGACGCTCCGCCCCGGACGCACGACGCGGCCGGCTCGGATCGTCCCTGTCGAAGGACCACCCCGTGCCAGGTTGCTTTGCCTCGCTGCCGGCTTTGCCGCGTCCTTCGGTCACCCGCCTCCTGCGGGGCATTGTGGTGGGACTGTTCCTGGCGACGGGCGCTGCGGTGCTCGCGCAGGACGCTGCTGCGCCGCGTCTCACCGCGGACGGGGAGAAAGAATGGGGTCGCAAGAACAATCTTGCATTCACGAAAGCGCTCAAGGCGACGCAGCCTTCGGCCCAGGAAAAAGACCTGCTGATCAGCGGGGCCAAGTTTTACGTTGACCGACTCACGAATCCGGACAACGCCAACAACACACTGCGGCTTGTCGATCAGTTCCTGAACCAGATCTACGGCCCGTCGACCAGTTCCGCCGCGCGCACGATTCTGCTCGACGCGACCGTGGAGCATTGCCGGGAACTCCTGACGGCGTCTCCCCCGTTTCCGGAAGTCGTCAACACGAACCTCGTGATCCTCCTGAGCCGGCTCTACTCGCAGGCGGGGAACATCCAGAAAGGGACTCCGCCGGTCCCCTTTGTCGCGACGATGGTGCCGCTGCAGGCGGTGCTGAACTCCGAGACGCTGACGCTTCCTCCCAAGATCCGCGCTGCGCGGGCGCTGGGTGTGATCGGCCTCAACGCCCAGGCGGGTGTCGTCGGCGGGGACCTGGCGATCAAGAACCGGGACGCCATCGTGGTCGATCTCGTGAAAGCCCTCAAATCGAAGGCCGCCCAGGGGGACTCGGTGGGAGCCTGCTGGTATCGCGAGGCGCTGGTCGACGCCATCGGCAGCTGCGACCTGCCGATGACCCTGGCGGGAGGGAGCGATCCGATCGACGCCCTGATGGGGCGGCTCGTCGACCGCAAGGAGGAACTCCGGGTTCGCGGGGCCGCCGCGCGGGCCATTTCGCAGTGCACGCTGAACAATACGTTCAACATCCCGCTCATCGTCCACGAAATCGGCATCTTCCACCTGCAGCTGGCGGAGGCCTACAACGCCACGCCCGCAGCGGCCCGGACAGGGGCTTTCAAGTGGGCCGCCTGGTTTGGTTACTCCTCCTTCAAGCCGCAGGACCCCGCTCAGGCCGCGAAGGGGTGGGGACTGATCGCCTGGGGAACGAAGGGGCAGCTCGCCGCCAACAAAGGGACGATCGATGCGGCGTTCGCCGCCTGCCTGCCGATCGTCAAGGAGCTGATCAACGTCCCGAACCTCCCGGCCTCCGTGACCGCCGGGAGCATCGACGGCCTGAAGAACTGGCTGAAGAAGAACGCCCCGACGAACCGGAAGGTGACCCCCAAGAGCGGGGACATCCCGACGCCCGACTCCCGGGCCGCCTATGATCCCCCGGGCGCGGCCGCTCCGGCGAACGGGCCGATGGCGCCTGGCGACAAGACGGCTTCCCCTCCGATGACGATGACTTCGAGCGGCGGCAAGTAACCATCCCCCTTGCCGATGGGCGGTCCCGCGAGAGGCCTGGCGGTCTGCCGGACCTCTCCCACCGCTGGGAATCGCTCACCCCCGCCGAACCGGAACTGGCCGGAATTCCGGCCGCCGACTATGCTTTTTTCGGGCCGCGCGTCCTTCCAGGTTTGGGCTGCGCGGTGCCGTGTCTGATTCCGCTGCCGATTCGTTTCGCGCCGATCTGTCTCGAGCTGATCCGGGAATCCCATGACGATCTCAGTCACCGAGTACTTCCAGACCCGCAAGGATGACCGGAAGAAAGAGACCCGGTACCTCAACGTCATCAACAAGGACAACTGCACGAGCTGCCAGTCGTGCGCGACGGTCTGCCCGGTCGACTGCATCTACGAAGTCCCCGGCCCTCCCGGCCAGAGCTACCACCAGATCGACACCTCCCGGTGCATCGGCTGCCAGATGTGCTACCGGTCGCCCAACGACAGCACCGACATCTACACGCTGACGATCTGCCCCTGGAACGCGATCGACATGCTCCACAATCCGAACGTCAGTCCGGATGCGGAGTCCCTCCTCGCTCCCTATTGGAAGGGCCCCGAAGGGAAACTTCCCTGGCCGAAGCTCGAGGAGTACGGCTACCAGCTGTTCCTCGACGGGCAGGTCTACATCCCCGCCAAACGGCAGGATCTTCTCGATATCCTCAACTGGTTCACGCAGCCCCACTGGCTCTACAGCGCGGACGGCGAGACGGTCGCCCTTGTCCGCCGGACGCTCGCAGACGAAGAGAAAGTCCTGTTCGACGCGACCGATGAAGGCCGGGCGCTCTTCGACTGCATGTATCCGGACTGGAAGCGGATCTTCATGGATTGAGGTCCCGGGCGGCTCCGGTCCGGCACTGTCGGCGTGAGCCCATCCGGTGGACTCGGACCAGACGGGGCGACGCCGCGGCGCGGTCCCCGCCCCGCCGGGAAGAGTGGAAGCTTCGCTACGACGCGGCCGATTCGCCGTTCCTGACGAATCGGCAAGCTCCCGCCGGCACGCCTCAATCCCGCGCAGGTCGAACCTTGATTTTCGATCGGGGTTTGCGGAACCTGCCAGTTCACATCGGCCCGCGCCGATGACCTCTCAACTTGCCAGACCAGGGGGATTTATGGCGTCTTCGACTCGACGCGAGTTTCTCAAGCAAACCTCGATTGGCGTCGCGGCCCTCGGCTCGCTCGCCAGCCTCGCTCCGTCCGTCTACGCGGCCGGAAACGACACCCTCAAGATCGGCCTCGTCGGCTGCGGCGGTCGCGGCACCGGCGCCGCCTCGCAGGCCCTTTCGACCGAAGGGAGCGTCAAGCTCACCGCCGTCGGGGACGCCTTCCGCGACGTCATCAGCGGCTCGCTCGGCGCGATCCGCAACGAAGCCAAGAAGAACCCGAACGCCTCGGTCGACGTCCCCGAAGAGCGGATCTACGTCGGCTTCGACGCCTACAAGCAGGTGATCGACAGCGACATCGACCTCGTCGTCCTCGCCACCCCTCCGGGCTTCCGCTGGATCCACTTCGACTACGCCGTGTCGAAGGGGAAGCACGTCTTCATGGAGAAGCCGGTCGCGACCGACGCCATCGGCGTCCGCTCGGTCCTCGACAACGCCAAGAAGGCCAAGGAAAAGGGGCTGAAAGTCGGCGTCGGCCTCCAGCGCCGCCACGAGGCTTCCTACATCGAGCTGATCGACCAGATCCACAACGGGAAGATCGGCGAGATCCTCGCCACCCGGGTCTACTGGAACAGCGCCGGCGTGTGGGATCCCAAGCGGAGCCGCGACCAGGTCAAGTCGGAAATGGAGTACCAGATGTGGAACTGGTACTACTACAACTGGCTGTGCGGCGACCACATCACCGAGCAGCACATCCATAACCTCGACGTCGGCAACTGGCTCAAGAAGGGGTACCCGATCTCCGCCAACGGGATGGGGGGCCGCCAGGTCCGGACCGACAAGAAATACGGCGAGATCTACGACCACCACGCGGTCGAGTACACCTACGCCGACGGATCCAAGATGTTCAGCCAGTGCCGGCACATCAAGAACACCTGGAACGCGGTCGAGGAGCACGCCCACGGCACCAAGGGAACGGTGCAGCTCCAGGGTGGGGGCAAGTGCGTGATCGAGCTCGCCGACGGGACGAAGATCACTCCGAAGTCGGAGAACAAGAACCCGTACCAGGTCGAGCACGACGACCTGTTCGCGGCCGTCCGCAACAACACTCCGTATAACGAAGCGGAGTACGGGGCGATGAGCACGATGACCTCGATCCTCGGCCGGATGTGCACCTACTCCGGCAAGGTCATCAAGATGGAAGACGCTCTCGCTTCGAACATCAGCGTCATGCCCAAGACGTTCGCGTTCGATGCCGACCCGCCGACGCTCCCGAACGCGGAAGGGGAATACCCGATCCCGATGCCGGGCGTCACGAAGGTCCTGTAGTCCGCGAGTCGATCGGAATCCAAAAACTCCCTGAGAGGCTTCGGCCCCTCAGGGAGTTTTTTCGTGACCCCAAAACCCAGCCATTTTCTCCCCGACACCAACCGATGGCGCCAAAGCCGCCGTAGCGCAACCCGTCGTGCCACGCCGCCCCGATCCAGCGGAACGCTGGTCAGGTCAGGTTGCCGACTTTGGATTTGGCGGAGCGGGCCTCCTGTCCGCGGGTGTGCGTCTTCTTCTCCGACATATCCGCTTCTTTCAGCGGGACGAACTGTTCGACGGCGGTGTCATAGGCGTAGACCCGTCCCTCCTCGATCTGGTAGGTCCACGCGTGCAGGCTCAATTGCCCCATCGCCAGCGCCGCCGAGACCGAAGGGTGCGTCTGGAGGTTCTCGATCTGTGTCAGCACGTTTTCCTGGATCGCGATGTCGAGGCGGTTCGATTTCGACATCTTCTTGTACTTGAGCTCGAGGATCCGCCGCGTCGCCTCCGAGTGCTTCAGCCAGTCCGCCACGGCCGGCATCTCCGAAAGCTGTTTCGGCTCGATCAGCCCCCCCATCGCCCCGCAGTGCGAATGCCCGCAGACGATGATGTGCTTGACTGCCAGCCCCGTGATGGCGAACTCGATCGAGGCGATCTCCCCGCCTCCTCCCTGCGGCGTGTAGGCCGGAATGATGTTTCCGGCATTCCGCAGGATGAAGAGCTCCCCGGGCTGGGTCTGGCAGATCAGGTTGGGATCGATTCGCGAATCGGAGCAGGTGACGAACAGCGTCTCGGGGCTCTGGCCTTCGGCCAGCTTCTTGAAGAACTCCCGCTGCGCCGCGTAGACGTGACCTTCGAAATGCCGGACGCCCGAGAGGAGTTGCTGAATCGCCATGCTGCGGTCTTTCGCGTCAGAGGGTGAGGGTCACTGGGAGCGGATTCTACGGCCTGCCGTCCGTCGATCGAGTTCCAATCCGGGGGGATTTCCTCCCGTTTTCGAACCTGGCGGGAAGTCTCGAGATGGCCCGGATTGCTGTGATCTGCCGCCGGGAGCGCGACGTTACTCGCCCCGCAGCGTCGCCACGATCGGCGTCCGTACCGCCGCGCGGACCGCGAGGACCGCGGCGAGAGTCCCGACGACGAATACGCCCCCCAGAAGCCCGCCCAGCGAGGGCCAGGGAATCGTCGCGCTGACGCTGACGAGGTGCGGAGCCATCGCCAGGAGGGCCGATCCGCCGCCGCAGAGGATTCCGACGAGCAGCAGGCAGACGTTCTCGACGACAACGAGCGTCCCGACGCTCCCCTCTTCGAAGCCGACTGCCCGCATCAGGGCGAGCTCGCTCCGACGTTCCAAAACATTTCGGAGCATCACCGTCGCCAGCCCGAACGTCCCGAGCAGGAGTCCGAGCCCGCCGAGGGTCTGGAACGTCGAGAGATAGGTGTTCTGAACGGCGAGGAAGTCGGCAAGGCGGTCCGCGACCCGGTCGGCGTCGAACCCGCTGTCGCTGAGCTGCGACTCGAACAGGCTGGAGACTTCGTCCGCTTTGGCAGGGGGGCACTCAACGAGGAAGTAGCGGAAACCGGCCTGGTCGGGAAAGAGCTTCAGGAAGTTGGCCTCGGACATCAGCAGCACTCCCTGGAAGATGCTGCCGTCGAGCATGCCGACGACTTCCAGGCTGTAGTCGGGATGCTCGTCGTCGGGGACCCTGATCATTCCGCCGATCCCCTTGTGAAGCGAATACATCAGCGTGTTCATGTCGCCGATGACCGGGACGCCGCCGCTCCGGTCCTGCTCGAGGAGTTTCCAGGGCTCCGGGGCACGCGTGTCGGCGAACCGGAACCGGTGCTCCTTCGTGAACTCATCGAGGACGCTCTGCGGCACGCCGAGGATCGTCGGGACTCGCGTGCGGTAGATGTTGAGGCAGCTTGCGTCCTCGCCGGGCCTCACTCGGAACGGGGTGACGCGGACGTCGGAGAGGAGTGCGTCGACCTGGGAATCCTGCGCGAGGTTGAGCCCCAGCTTGGCCCGCCCCTGCGGCGTGTTGAAGTCGTACAGCAGGGGGGCACTCGTTTCAGCAACGAGTGTGAAGCCGCCGTTTCCGGACTCCTTCACGGGCTCTTCGACGGCCGGGTTCTTCTGACCGGTCGCCACCGCCACGACGACGAACACGGCACTCGCGAGGAGGCTCGCCGTCAGCAGGCTCCGCGAGCGGTGCCGCGAGGCGTTTCGAAGGCCGAGGCGCCCCAGTGCCAGGAGCCCCTTTCCGCGGACGGCCGCCGACTGATCCGAGGCGAGCCAGGCCGCGAACAGCGAGAGACTGCCGACGAGCGCCGCAATCCCCGTGACGAAGAAGGCCACGACCTGCCACGAAAACCCGCCAAACGCTTCCGACTGCGGGAGCAGCCGTGTCACCCCGAGAACGAGGAGCAACGCGGCGGTGCCGAGTCCCCCCGCCGCCAGCTTTCGCGAGAGCCCGGGGCGCGCCGTCGGGAGTGACCGATTCGCTTCGCTCGCCCCGGCCAGCTGCTCGCGGGTCGTGAAGAAGCCCGCCGTCCGCAGGCCCCACAGAACCGCGAGAGCGGAGACGACGGCGGCGATGGCCGCACCGATCGCCAGTGTCCCGGGGTGAACCGAGAGGAACAGGAACTGGGTCCCGACTGCGCCGATCCACCAGGTCTTGAGGCCGTGAATCATCAGGCCGGCGTATCCGACCGCGGCGAGGCTCCCGAGCAGGACACCCGCGGCGATCAGGACGAGCCCCTCGGCGAAGACGCCCCGCCGGACCAACGCGGGTGACCAGCCGATCGCGGAGAGGAGCCCCAGCTCGCGGGTCCGGCGCTCGATGCCGAGCCGGAACAGCAGTCCGATCAGGAGCGCCGCGGCGACGATCAGGAAGAAGCTGAACCCGATGAAGAGGCCCGTGAAGTCCCCTGACTTCTCGGAGGCCTGCAGTCCCTGGTCTTTGATCGCCAGGAACTCCATCCCGGTCTCTTCAGGCGTGAGCGATTTCAGCAGATCGGCCTGGAGGTGAGCCCGGAGGTCCGGGAGGGACTCACCCGCTGTGGGCGCGATCCGGACCGTGTTGAGCTTTCCGTACCGGCTCTGCCAGAGCGTCTGGGCCGCCGCAAGCGGGAGGAAAATCTTGGGGGTGGTCCGGTATTTTTCCCAGTACTGATCGTCGCGCTTCGTGATCTTGTCCCGCTTCAGCGGAAACGGTTCGCGCCAGTCGCCATAGGTCTCCGCGTCGGTCACTCCGGGGACATCCGGAGAATAGCCTCGATCATCCGCTGCTCCGGCGATCCGGACGATCCCGCCAACGCGGAATGTTTTGGCCGCTTCCGGCAGCTCCCCCCGGTCGCCGACAACGTAGTACTTCACATCGATCGTGTCGCCGACCTTCGCACCGAGGTCCTCGGCGATCCACTCATTGAGAACCACCTCGTCCGGTTTCGCGGGAGCGCCGCCCGCGACATATTCGAAGGGACCGAACGGGGCCGCGGCGGCGAAGTCGATCCCGGCGACGACGGAGTACATCGAGTACTTGTCCGGCGCGGCGGCGTTATGGATCTCGTTCAAAAGATATATCAGCACCGGCGAGGTCTGCGAGGCCGGTGCCAGCTTCCGGATCGCTCCCGCCAGCGAGTCTTCGAGGATCATCCGTTCGCTCTCGACAGAGACGTACGCTCGGTCCTCATTCTCACGGATCGTCAGCCCGAGGTCCGCGAGGGTCAGTTTCTGCGAAACCTCCTCGGTCAGCGCAGCGGCTTGCTTGGCAGTGCGATCGCCCTGCGGCGCGCCCGCAAACAGGGCGTTCACGCGGGCCGGCTTCGCGACCGGATTGCGGCGGGTCGGCTTCACTTCGCCGAGACCGATCTGCTGCTGCAGCACCGCGAGGGGGACGAAGGCGTTGAGCGGGAGCTGCTGGGTTGGGTTGAGGCCGAACCGCCCCGGAGTCGATTCCTCGGGAGCGATGGTGTCGACCGTGAGCGTCAGTTCGGCGCTGGTCTCCTCGCGGTCTCCCAGGAGCGCGTCGCGGGGAATGGCGGCGGGGATCTCGATCGAGACGCTGACCTCGGCTCCGACCTCGACACCGAGTTGCCGCGCGAGCCGCTCGTTCAGGACGACTCGCGGCGTCCCCTGCGACTCAAATCGGGCGAGTTTCCAGAACCGGTCGTCGACACCGAACAGGTTGACGTGTCCCGCCCGCCGGATCTTCGCGGCGTCTTCCTTGTCGCGAACCTGCAGACTGCCGGGCATCACGAGGGCCGGGGCAAACGTCGCCGCGCTCTGCGGCTTCTCGAGATCGTCGGCGAGCTGTTGTCGGAAGAACCGCTGGCCGACGAGGGCGTGGTCGACATCGCCGAGCCGGTCGAGCGTCATCTGCCGCAGACTGTCCCGGACCGAATCGCCGACCAGCAGGGCTCCACCGATCACGGCAGTCGCGGCCACGACGCCGAGGAGAACCGCCAGGTTCGTCTGCCAGTAGAAGCGGAGGCTGCGGCGGAGAAGCTGGAGGAAAGTCATGTCGCGGTGGGATCCTCGGTGCGTGTGTTCCGGTTATACCGAATCGCAAGGACCTTGACGCCCGCGGAGTCAGAGGCGGCTCCCGGAAACCGCAACCGCGATGCGCCGCAAAGGTTTCGAGCTGCCGGAGATGGGACTATGATGGTCCGTTCCGGGATCGGCGAGTTGCGATGCGAGCCGCTCCTCACACCGCGCTTCGTGCGCTCCGCCCCCGCCCCGCCGAGTCCCTCCATGGGCCTGTTCGACAAGCTGAAGTCCGCCCTCACCAAGACCAAGGACATTCTGCGGACCGACGTCCGCGACCTGTTCAAGGCGGGGGTGATCCTCGACGAGGCGAAACTCGAGGAATTTCACCGGGGGCTGATCCACACCGACATGGGAGTGGTCGCCGCCGGAGCGATCGTCGAGGAGCTCAAGAAGACGTTCGGCGGCCGGACCGTGCAGCCGGACGAGATCTGGACCGTCGTCCGCAACAAGATCAAGGAGATCCTCAAGGGGAGCGGGGACATGAAGTGGAGCGGGGACGATCCCCTCTCCCCGCTGAAGCTCGCCCCCTCCAAGCCGACCGTGATTCTCGTCTGCGGCGTGAACGGAGTCGGTAAGACGACTTCGATCGCCAAGCTGGCGAACCGGCTGCAGAAAGCGGGGAAGAAGGTCGTCCTCGCGGCGGGAGACACGTTCCGCGCCGCGGCGGTCGAGCAGCTCACGATGTGGTCGAAGCGGCTCGGCTGCGACATTGTCACGAAGCCGCACGGGGCGGATCCGGCAGCGGTCGCCTTCGAAGGGTGCGATGTCGGCGCGAATACCGGGGCGGACGTGGTCATCATCGACACGGCCGGCCGGCTCCAGACCCATTCGAACCTGATGCAGGAACTCGGCAAGATTCACCGGGTGATCGGCAAGCGGTTGCCCGGGGCGCCGCACGAGTGCCTGCTCGTTCTCGACGCCACCACCGGTCAGAACGGGCTCAGCCAGGCGACGAAATTCTCCGAGGCGGCGGGTTGCACCGGGATCATCCTGGCGAAGCTCGACGGGACCGCAAAGGGGGGCGTCGTGATCTCGATCCGGCAGCAGATGGGGATTCCCGTCAAGTACGTCGGCCTCGGCGAGAAGATCGACGATCTCGAAGTGTTTATCCCGGACGCATTCGCCGACGCCCTGTTCGGCGACGCGTGATGCCCTGCGCCTGGTCGCGGACGGGATTTCGGCACGCTCCTCGAACCTAGAGCATTCTGCTCTACCGTGTGCAGGCGGATGGAGGCCGAACGTAGGGAAACTCTTAGGTTCCGCCTGCGAGATCGCTGTACACCAATTCCAAAACTGCTCTAGTCCAGCAAGCGGCAGTCCACCCCGCCGGCGACTCCTGTACCAGCCCTCCCTTCTGATCATGCTCTCCAAACGCATCATTCCCTGCCTCGACGTTCACGCCGGCCGCGTGGTGAAGGGGGTCAATTTCCTGAACCTCCGCGATGCGGGAGACCCGGTCGACATCGCGTCCCGGTATGAGGCCGAAGGGGCTGATGAGCTGGTGTTCCTCGACATCACCGCCAGCCACGAGCAGCGGGACATCATTCTCGACGTCGTGCAGCGGACGAGCGAGGTGATCTTCATGCCGCTGACGGTCGGCGGGGGCATCCGGACGCTCGAGGACATCCGGCGGCTGCTCCAGGCGGGGTGCGACAAGGTTTCGATCAACAGTGCCGCGGTGAAGGACCCCGAGTTCGTGAAGGCGGCGGCGCTGAAGTTCGGCAGCCAGTGCATCGTGGTGAACATCGACCCGAAGCGCATTCAGCGGGACGGCCGCGAGGTGTGGGACGTCCACATCAACGGCGGACGGAAGCCGACGGGGCTCGAGGCGGTCGCCTGGGCCCGGGAAGTCGAGAAGCTGGGGGCCGGCGAGATCGTCCTGACCTGTATGGACGCCGACGGGACGAAGGACGGGTACGACCTCGAGATCACGCGGGCGGTCGCGGAGGCGGTCGAGATTCCGGTCGTGGCCAGCGGCGGGGCAGGTTCGCCGCAACACTTGTACGAGGCGGTGACGGAAGGGAAGGCGAGCGCGGCCCTGGCGGCGAGCATCTTCCACTACGGTGAGTATACGATCGCCCAGACGAAGGCCTATCTCCAGGAACGGGGCGTTCCAGTCCGGCTGCCCCGTTGATTCGGGCTCTCGTTTCGGCAGGCGTGCTATGAGCGTCATCGGATGCCGAGGTGGGCCGGCGGGCCCCTGCCGACTGGAGGCGCTCCCTTGAGGGCCCCGGCAAAGTCGGGAATACGAAGAGCGTCGATTCTCGTTTCCGGCCGCGGCGTCGTATGATCTGGTGACACCGCCCTGAGCGAGCCCCCCGCTACGTATGTCTTCCGTCCGACTCCTCCTGAACCCCATCTGGTCGTGGCCCTGGATCGCCGTCACCGGACTGCTCATGTTCGGGCTGGTGCTCTGGACCTATCCCCCCCGGATCCGGCATCTCCCGGCCGGCCGGCGGCGGTTCCTGCTGGCGCTGCGGCTGCTGGCCGGGGTGGTGCTGCTGTTTGCGATGCTCCGGCCGACGCTGCAGTTCACGAAGAAGGATGACGATCCGGCTCAGCTTGTCTTTGTAGCCGACGGGTCGCGGAGCATGAATACGCCGGACGGTCCCTCCGGGATGACCCGCTGGAACCAGATCGCGAAGCTCCTGAAGGACCACGAGGCGAAGTGGAAGGCGCTGGGGGAACGGGTCGAGTTCCGGTACATGAACTTCGACACGGAGCTCGTCGATGCCGCCGGCCCTCCGGCCGAAGGACAGGCGGAGGGGCGGTTCACCGCGATCGGAAAGACGCTCGACACACTCCGCCGCGAGGAATCGGGGAAGCGGCTCGGAGGGGTGATCCTGCTGAGCGACTTTGCCCAGCGGGCGATGGGGGAGGAGGACGTCGATCCACGGGCGGCGGCGCGGCGGTTCGTCGAACAGCGTGGCGTGCCCATTCATCCCGTGCTGCTCGGCTCGTCAGAGCTGTCGACCTCGGGACTCGATCTGGCCCTCGAGAGCAATCCGCTGATCGATCCGCTGATCTTCGAGCGGAAGACCGTGCCGGTGAAGGTGCAGCTCGTGATGAGCGGCGCGGCGGGACGGAAGGTTCAGGTCAAGATGCAGTACGAGGACCGGACCGGCGTCGGGGCGAATCAGCCCGGCGTCTGGAAAGATTTCTCGGTGACGCGCGAGTCGAAGCCGGTCTTCACCGATGAGCCCAAGAAGAACGTCGAGCGGCGGGAGATTCCGCTGTCGTTCGTGGCGGAGCAGACCGGGGAGTACAAGATCGCCATCGAAGCGGTCCCCCTGGATGGGGAGATCCGGCGGACGAACAACCGGATCGAGACGATCATCAACGTCAGCAAGGGGGGACTGAAGGTCGCGTACTTCGACATTGCGAATGCCGAGCAGACCTTTATCCGCCGCCTGAACCAGACCGCCCGGATCCAGCTCGACCTGCAGGTGATCCCGGGGGGCGAGCTGATGAAGAACGCCCGGATCGACAAGCGGCTGTTCGCCCCGGGGGCGTACGACGTGTACGTCATCGGCGACGTCCCTTCGACCGTCTTCTTCCAGGATGGGACCAACCTCCTGGATCTCCTGGCGGACCGGGTGGAGCAGGGGGCGGGGCTGGCGATGCTCGGCGGGCTGCAGAACTACGACGCCGGGGGCTACGGCCGATTGCGGCTCGGGGGATTCCTGCCGGTCCAGCTTCCGACGACCGCTCCACACGCTCCGATTCCGGGGGACCATATCAATCACCGGATCCAGATGCTGCCGACGGGGACGGGGCTCGATCACTACCTGATGATGCTCGACCCGCAGAACAACGAGAAGGCGTGGCGGTCGCTGCCGAAGATGACCGGGGCGACGCGGCTCGTCCCCAAGAGTGGAGCGGCGGAAGTCCTGGCGGAGTCCGAAGAGGGGGATCCGCTGCTGATTGCGACGGATGTGGGCCGCTCCCGCGTCGCAGCACTCGCCGTCAACGAAACCTGGATGTGGTATCTGCGGGGGCATCGGGATCTGCACCAGCGGTTCTGGCAGCAGCTGTTCCTGTGGCTGGCGCATAAGGAGTTCGACACCGAGGCGCCGGTGTGGGTGCGGGTGGAGCCGCGGAACTTTTCGCCGGGGGGACGGGTGCCGCTGCAGTTCGGGGCGCGGGACAAGAATCGGGTTCCGGTTCAGGATGCGGAGTTCCAGGTGGAGGTCGTCCGGCCGGACGGGACGAAGCAGACGATTCCTCCGCAGAAGGGGGCGGACGGGGCCGGACTGGCGGAGTTCGCGGGGACCGATCTGCCCGGCGACTATTGGGTGACGGTGCGGGCTGCGAAGGGGGGAAAGACGCTGGGGCTGGCGGCGAGCACGCGGTTCATCGTCGATTCGCGGGATATCGAGCTCGATAACCCGGCGGCGAGCCCAGAGCTGGCGCAGGAGATCGCATCGATTACGGGGACGGTGGCGGTGACCCCCGAGAAGTTCGGGGAGTTCCTGGATCAGCTGCTGGCCCAGGGGGTGACAACCGACCTGACGCGTCAGCACCTCGAGAACTTGTGGGACGGATGGCCGCTGCTGCTGGTGTTCGCGTCGCTGATGAGCCTCGAGTGGTACCTGAGAAAGAGCCGCGGGCTGGTGTAGAAGCCACTTTCGAACCGGTCACGGAGAACACCGGGGCCGACGATGCTGCTCACGGAACGGGGACACGGCCTCTCTCTCTGAGAACTCGGTGCACTTTGTGGCAGATGGCGGCTTTAAAACAGCCTCTTTGCCGTTGCGGCCAGATCACGCCTTGGGTGCAAAGGGCCAGATTGCGTTCACGACCGCCAGGATCAGACCGGTATAGAACCCGGCCGCCACGTCGTCCGTCATGATTCCCCAGCCGTGCGGCAGTTTCTCGAGCAGGCGGATCGGATACGGCTTCGAGATGTCGAAAATCCGGAACAGCACGAACCCGAGAATCGCGGTCACGAGCGTGAACGGCACGGTCACGAACACGAACAGGATCGCCGCAATCTCGTCGAGAACGATCCACCCCGGGTCTTTCACCCCCTTCGCCTCCGCTGCCTTCCGGCACAAGGGGACGCCGAGGAAGAACACGGCCACCGCCATGACGACGTACCAGGTCTGCGGCATCCGCGCTGCAGCCAGGAGGCCCACGATCCCGACCCCCAGCAGGCTCCCGAACGTTCCCGGAGCGACCGGAATCCAGCCGATGCCGAAACCGGACGCCAGGAAGATCGCGAGCGGGGCGGGAATGAAGCGGTAAAGCATGGTGGGCCGAACGTATCGAGTTCCCCACGCTCAAGGCAACCTGACTGCCGACTACGACGCGTCGCCGCGGGTGAGGCGAATGACCTCGTCGAGCGCCGTCCGGCCGTCGAGGCACTTCTGGTATCCCGACTGCCGCAGCGTCACCATCCCCTGCGACAGGGCGTAGTCCCGGATCTTCGTCGAACTCGCCCGCTCGGTGCACAGATGCCGGATCTGGTGGTCGTTGATGAGCAACTCGAACACCCCCGACCGGCCGGTAAACCCCGAGTCGCGGCAGTTCCGGCACCCCTTGGGACGCCACAGCCGCTCGACCGGCCGCGGCAGGTCTTCCGGCAGGTCGTCCGGATCGGGGACGTACTCTTCCTTGCACTGGTTGCAGAGGATTCGGACGAGCCGCTGGGCCAGAACCCCTTCCACGGTGCTCGCCACAAGGTACGGCTCGACCCCCATGTCGACGAGCCGGGTGAAGGCTCCCGGGGCGTCGTTCGTGTGGAGCGTGCTGAACACGAGGTGGCCGGTCAGCGACGCCTGAATGGCGCTGGTGGCGGTCTCGCCGTCTCGAATTTCTCCGATCAGCACGACGTCGGGGTCGTGACGGAGGATGCTGCGAAGACCCGCCGCGAACGTGAGGCCGATCTTCGAGTGGACCTGGATCTGGCTGATCCCGTCCATGTGATATTCGACGGGGTCTTCGACGGTGATGATCTTCGTCTCGGGGCTCTTGATCGTCCCCAGCGAGCTGTAGAGGGTCGACGTCTTGCCGGACCCGGTCGGGCCGGTGACGAGCACGATCCCGTGCGGCAGTTCGATGAGCTGCCGGAACTGGCGGTCGAGCTCCGGGGGCATCCCGACCCGCTGGAGGTCGAACACCATCCGGCTCTTGTCGAGCAGACGGAGGACGACCCCTTCGCCGTGGAGCATCGGGATGATCGACATACGGACGTCGATCTCCTTTCCGCGGACCCGGATGTTGATGCGTCCGTCCTGCGGGAGCCGCTTCTCGGCAATGTTGAGCCGGGCCATGATCTTGAGCCGGGTCACGATCGCCGACGAGAAGTGGTTGATCTCGGGGGGAATCGGCTGGACCCGCAGCAGGCCGTCGACGCGGAAGCGGACGACGAATCCCTTTTCCTGGGGCTCGAGGTGCACGTCGCTCGACCGCTGCTCGAGGGCTTCGATCAGGAGTTCGTTGACGAGGCGGATGACCGAAGGCGCCTGCGCCGCTTCGTCGAGCTCTCCTTCCGGAAGGCTGTCGAGAAGCTCGACCCCTTCCTCGGCCCGCTGCGCGACGAGCTGGTTGATCGTGTCGCCGCCGACCCCCAGGTTGTTCTTGATCTGCTCGACGATCTCGTCGCGGCAGGCGAGGACCGGCATGAGCCGCTGATTCGCCAGGGAGCTCAGTTCGTCGAGGGCTTCAAGGTCGAACGGATCGGCCGTGGCGACGGTGATCCAATTGTCGTGCTTCTCGAGCGGGAGGATGCTGTGGCGGAAGATCGCGGTGGCCGGAAACTGGGCGAGGAGTCCGCGGTCGACTTCGGCATTCTTGAGCGAGACGAACCGCATCCCGAGCTCGTCCGCCAGGGCCCGGAGGGTCGCTTCTTCGGAGACGACCCCTTGTTCGACCAGGACCTGATCGATCCGTCGGCCGTTGATCGCCTTGGCCCCTTCGAGCTGATGCGGCTGGACGAGGCCTCGCTGAAGCAGCAGTGTGCCGATGTCCATGCTCGAAACGACCTTTGCGTGAAATCAGTGAAGACAGGAAAGGAGCGGAAACCGCGCGGTCCGAAATTCGATTCCAGCGAGCGGAGGGCGGAACGTCAACATGTCTCATCGACCGGCTGGGTCGATTGCTCGCCCACCGGACGAAAACCTCATTCGAGCTTCAGCTTGGCAAACGGGTCCCGTCTCGGGGGCGAGAAAGTCGCACTCGGGGCTTCCGGCTGGAGGGGATGTTCCGGTTTGAATGACCTGTTTCGGGTCCTGGCTGCGGGAAATCCGGGAGTTTCCTGAGGCGCGCCCCACCTGCATGACATAGATCAAGTTACCGGGAGAGGCAGGAAGCCGCCGCCTGGATTGCGACTCCCCACCGATGTCCCGGATGTGCAGCATGAATGACACGATGAACGCCGGCTCCCAGACGCCTCCAGCCGCCGAGACGCGGCGGCGGCAGGATCGGGCGAGCATGATCGTTCCGGGATGGCTGCTGCTGCTGGAGACGGAGAACGGAACTCCGGATATCCGGCGGGTTTCGACGCGGGACGTGTCGGAGGGGGGGGCGAAAGTCGTCTCGCCGACACCGCTTCCGTCGGACTGCACCTGGTATCTGCGATTTGCCGGGGCGGGTGGAGAAACCAAGTTCATCGAGTCGGAAGTGCGGCATATCGACGAGGAGGTCGTTCCGACGCTCGATCGCCGTGAGCTGCGGCGCTACTACTACGGCGTGCGGTTCGTGCGGCTGTTCGACATCGCCAGCGTTTCGGACGACGTGCTCCGCGAGAACGTCCAGCGTCTGCTGCAGGAACACCACCGCCAGACCAGCGACCGGGCATAACTGTTGGGGTGCAGGGGCCAGCCCCTGCCGTCGCCGGAGGCGCTTCCATACAGGGAACCGTTCCAGCGTCCCTGTGCTTTCGCTCTGGCTGAACCCAACGCCGTCTACCCGCGGCGAATCCAGTCAAACGCCAGGTCGAGCGCCGGCGCCGAGTGCGTCAGTGCACCAATGCTGATTCGGTCCACACCCGTCGCGGCAATGCCGGGTGTCGTTTCAAGCGTGACTCCGCCAGAGGCTTCGAGGAGCACCTGCGGCGCGGAGGCGTCGCGCATCCGGACGGCGGACAACATCTCGTCCACCGCCATGTTGTCGAGCAGGACGATGTCGGGCGGCCCGGTCAGCGCGTCTTCGAGCTGGGCCAGGGAATCGACTTCCACTTCAACCGAGACACCGGCAGGACTGACCTTTCGGGCCTGGCGGACGGCCGCGGCGATGCTGGCCCGGTCTTCGCCGGAGGTCCAGGCGCCGAGGTGGTTGTCCTTGATCAGGACGCCGTCATAGAGCCCCATCCGGTGGTTGGTTCCACCGCCGCAGGCGACCGCGTACTTGGCGAGCGAACGCCAGCCGGGGATGGTCTTGCGGGTGTCGAGGATGCCGGCCCGCGTTCCCGCGGCGGCGTCGACGAAGCGGCGGGTGAGGGTGGCGATACCGCTGAGATGCGTGAGGAAATTCAGGGCGGTCCGTTCGGCCGTGAGGAGGGAGGGGACCGGGCCGCGGACTTCGGCGACGACCATCCGCGGCTCGAGCCGGGCACCGTCTTCGACGAACCGCCGGACGGTCGTCGCCGGATCGACCTTATGGAACACCCGTTCGGCGATCGGGCCGCCGGAGAGGATTCCGCGCCGCCGGGCGACGATCTGCACGACCCCCTGGAGGTCGCGGGGGATGAGGGCGGACGAGGTCAGGTCGCCGATGTCGCGAAGGTCTTCCTCGAGAGCAAGGGCGATCAGGGTGTCGGCGGCTTCGACCGGCAGCGGCGGGAGAGGCATGGCATCGATCCGGGGCGTCAGGGGTGAACTCGCGATTCTGTCAGGAACGGGCGGTCGAGACGAGGCCCACGTCGCCGGACGGGGATCGAGGGGCCTTCGCCGAGCGGTGCGACAGGCGCGTGGCAGGATTCGACGATGCCGTTTCTCACCCTGTCGGCACGACCTCTCCGACCGACTCAATGCGAGGGAAACGAAGGGTTCTTCGAGAGGATCGTCTGGACCACCGAGGTCGCGCGACGCCGTCGAAAAGTGCGCCGTTACAATCGCTACGTCGAGAGGAGTTTGCCTCGACGGTACAGACGGTTCAGGCCGCTTAAGCTCCGTGGATTGCGGAGCCTTCCGGTTCAGAAAAGCCTTGCCACGTGTCGATCTTGAAAGCTGTAGCTTCACGGATGCGAAGGGACCGCGGGCTCGCGGAAAGAATCCGTTCTCGAGCCTGCTCGACTTGCCCCCAGCTGATCTCCCGGTTCCATGACGACCAAAACCACGACGCGCCGCCCGACGGCCACCGTGCAGAATCCCCTCGAAACCTACCTGCGAGAAATCAACGAGACGGCCCTCCTGACGGCCGATGACGAGAAGGAGCTTGCTTATCGGATCGCCGAAGGAGACATGTCGGCCCGCGACCGGATGGTCCGGGCCAACTTGCGCCTCGTCGTGAATATCGCCCGCGGGTACGGCAACAAGGGTCTGCCGCTCCAGGACCTCATCGAAGAGGGGAACCTCGGACTGCTCCGCGCAGTCGAGGGGTTCGACCCGACGATGAACACCCGCTTCAGCACGTACGCCAGCTACTGGATCAAGCAATCCATCAAGCGGGCGATCATCAACAGCGGGAAGACGATCCGGATCCCCGCCTACATGGTCGAAGTGCTGACCAAGTGGCGGCGGGCGACCGCGAAGCTCCAGGACCAGCTCGGCCGCACGCCGACCCTGGAAGAGGTCGCCAAGTTCATGGAGCTGCCGGCCCGCAAGCTCCGGATCGTCAAGAAGGCGATCCAGCTCTACAACTCGACCCCGCAGCAGGAGCAGGCGGACGAGAACTGGTCGATGGGCGAAGTCGTTCCCGACGAACGCTCCAAGGGACCGGAAGACGAGCTGGTCGACGGGGACAGCCTCAAGCACGTCCTCGTCATGCTCGAGGGGATGGAAGACCGCGAGGCGACGATCCTGCGGATGCGGTTCGGCCTCGAGGATGGCGAGCCCCGGACGCTCAAGGAGATCGGCGAGGCACTCGGCCTGACCCGCGAGCGGGTCCGCCAGATCGAGTGCGAGGCGCTCGCCCGCCTCAACAAGGGGCTGACCGGCGGCCGGTAAGACGGGCTCGGCCCGCCCGGCAACCGCCGGGCAGGGACGAGCGCCGGTGGCTGGCCCGCCGGCCGCTCCGCGGACCTCCACGGGGGTCCGAAGAACACAACGAGACCATGGGATGGCGAGTCGGGTCCACGCCGGCTCCGGTCTCCTTTGTGTTCTTCGGGCCTTCGTGGTCAACTCCGCGGTGTCCGGTCCCCTCGTCCGTTTCGCTCACGCGCTCTGCGATCGACTCCCATGCCGAACCCCTGGACAGGCCGCGGAAACCCCTACACGCGGCAGGAAGTGATCGACCGCCTCCACGCTACGCTGGGACGGGGAGAGCCGATCATCGCGGCGGGGGCGGGGACCGGGATCTCCGCCAAGTTCATCGAGAAGGGGGGCGCGGACCTCCTGATCGTCTACAACTCGGGCCGGTTCCGGATGGCGGGGCATGGCTCGACGAGCGGGCTGATGTCGTACGGCGATGCGAATGCCGTGGCGATGGAGATCGGCGAATACGAAGTCCTGCCGGTCGTCGACGAGATCCCGGTGATCTGCGGCGTCCACGCGACCGATCCGCGGCGGCGGATGTGGCACTGGCTGCTGCAGGTCAAGGCGATGGGCTTCTCGGGGGTCAACAACTTTCCGACGCACTGCATCGTGGACGGGCAGTTCCGGCAGATCCTGGAAGAGACCGGGATGAGCGTCGAGAAAGAGTTCGAGATGGTCGCGCTCGCCCGGAAGATGGACCTGTTCTCGATCGTCTACGTCGCCACCCCCGAAGAATCCCGCGCGATGGCCGAGGCGGGGGCGGACGCGATCATTTCGCACGTTGGGACGACGATCGGCGGTTCCATCGGCGTCGTTCAGGCGAGCGTCGGGATGGACGAGGCGGTGCGGCGGACGCAGGCGGTGATCGATGCCGCCCGGACGGTGCGGGACGACATTCTATTTCTCTGCCATGGCGGGCCGATCGCCCGGCCGGAAGACGCCGCAGAAGTGCTGAAGCGGACCGATGCAGTCGGTTTCGTCGGCGCGTCGAGCCTGGAACGGATGGCGGTCGAGCAGCCGCTCCAGGAGATCACGCGGCAGTTCAAGGGGATTGCCCCGCCGGACCTGTCGAAGAAGCGCCCGCGGCGCGGTTCCGCCTCATAAGACGAAGCAGTCAAACACAAAGACACCAAGTGGTCACTAAGAACACCAAGGAATGGAAGAGCATGTCATATGCCTCCGTCTTCCTCTTGGTGGCCTTGGTGAAATCTTGGTGTCTTTGTGTTTAACCTCTGCGTCGTCCCAACTAACGAGAGCGCTCCAAGGTCCGCCCGTACGCGGCGTGGCCGTTCGACGCGACGATCGTCGAATCGAGCTGGGGGGCGAGCCGGTTCCGAACGTCGCGGGCCTGCTGTTCCAGGTCCTGGATCCGGTTCAGCATCCGTTCCAGCTGCGTCCGTTGCCGCGTGAGAGCAGCGTCGACCGCAGGCGATTTCCCCCGCTGGGCAATCCACGCCTGCCGGGCTCCGGACGACTGCGTCTCGAGAGCGGAAACCCTCTGAACGATCCGGTGCAGCTCCGACAGGAGCGGAGTGGGGTCGCCCGTCTCCGAGAAGACCCGTCCCAGGTCCGCCAGCAGCACTTCCGCCTGGCTGTAGTCCATGTGCACCCGCTGGAGCGAATCGAGCAGGGGCGTTTCAAGGCTGGGGAGCGGCAGGGGGGCTGGCATTGTCGGAACCCTGGGGGGTCGCTTCGAGCGACGTTTTCAACTGATTGAGCTGCGACGTGAGCTGCGTCCGCTGCTCCATCGCCTGCAGCCACCATTTCGCATAGTCGGTGAGCTGACCGGCGTCCCGGTCCCCCGCCACACGGCGATACTGCCGCTCCGCCTCGCCCGACTGGCCGAGATGCCGGTAGCAGTTGGCAATCTGGAAGTTCGCCCACCGCCGCGAGGCCGCGGGGCCGGTCGCTTTGGCAGCCGACTGGTACGCCTCGAGGGCCAGCCCGTAGCTCCGGGCCGCATACAGGTTGTCCGCCAGGGCGATGTGGTCGATCGGAGACCGGAGGATCTCGACCGGGATCGAGAGGGCCGACAGGGAACCGGAGTGGATCTCGCTTGCCGAGGGATTCGGCGGGACGACGCCCGGAGCACCGGGCCGGAACGAGTTCGTCCCTCCCGCATCGCCCAGCGGCGGCGGAGCGGGTGGCATCAGGTTCGTCTTCGTCGGATCGAGACCGGTCGACCTGGGAGAGATCGACTGCTGTGGGTTCGGCACGGCCGGGTCGCTCCCGAGGGGGGCGGCGGGCGGTTCGGTCAGCAGGTCGGCCGGACCGGCTTCCAGCCCCGGTGGTGGCGGCGGAGGAACGGTCGCGGGATACCCCGCAGCGGGCGGCGGAGGAACGGTCGCGGGATACCCCGCAGCGGGCGGAGGGGTCGGGCCGGGGGCCGGACCGGGAGCGACAGTCGCGGCGGGGTTCGCCGTCGGTTCCGTTGCGGTCGCCGGGTTCCCCATGGGGACCGCAGGAACCGCCGGCCGCGTCATCGGAGTCGCGGACGCGGGACGAGTCAGGCGGCTCCGGAGTTCGCGGATCCGCTCGTCGATCTCCGCCGTCCGGCCCTGATTCATCATCGGAACCGGAGCCATCTGCGACAGGGCCGGAGGGGGTTCGGGATTCGGCGGCAGGTCAGCGAACGGCTGAACGATCGGCGCGATGGTGCCTGCCGGCTGCAGCGTCGCGGGGATCCGCGGCGAGGTCGGGAGGCAGTTCGGGGCGGAGGCCGGCCCCTGCGCCAGGACCAGCGACGTCCCGCTCCCCTGGAGAGCGATCGCGGTGATGGCCGCCGCCGCGGCATGGGCGAGCATCTTCATGGCTGCGCCTCCAGGGTCGGTTCCAGAAGCTCCGCAGGAGAGACTCCGGCGAAGCAGTAGGCGGCCAGCTCATGCTTCCCCTGCCGCTGCAGGGCTTTCCCCATGAACTGGAGGACGCGGGCCCGCTCCTCGGTCGTCAGGTCGTCCCGGAGCAGCCGCTGCCCGTCGGTCAGGACCGCGGAGCCGTGCGACAGCTCGAGCGAATAGCCGCACCGCTGGATCCGGGCATGCTTCTGCCAGTCTCCCGAGCCCGATTCGACGAGCCCCGCGAGGATGTCGACCGCCGCCGCCTGCTCCCCGGCATTCCAGCGGAGGGAGGCGAGGGCATAGAGCGATGCGTCCTGCAGCGAATGGTGGTAGGGGGAGAGGGCGACGATCTCGTAGAGCCGCCGCGCTTCGTCATCGAGGCTCAGTTCCGTCGCGGACTGGGCCGCCAGGAACGGAATCGCCCAGCAGAACGGGCGTTTCTCCACCGCATGAGCGAGCGAGCTGACGAGAGTCCGACTGTCGCGGGCGTGCCGGGCGTTGTCATGCTCGGAGGACCGGAACTGGGCGAGGGCCGACAGGAAGGCGGCGACGTCCCGGTACGGTTCATCCGACAGCTCGGCCCGCCGCCCCAGCAGGACGGCGTTCGCGCTGGCGGGATTCCCTCCCAGGAGGTATGCCGCGGCCAACGTGATGTTCGCCACGTTCGTGACCTGCGGCGAGCCCTTGAGGGCGACCGCCCGCTGGAGCGGAATGATCGCGCTGCGGGGCTGGCCCAGTTCCAGCGAAATCCGGCCGGCGTACAGATACGCCGCCGCCTCGAGCGGCTTGCCGTGGCTGGCATCGACCGCCCGAAGGAACGCGTCGCGGGCTTCCGGGAGTTTTCCGAGGACCAGCCGGACCTTGCCGAGATTGAACGACGCACACGAGTCGAACTCCGACCGCGGATAGATCCGCGCCGTCTGTTCGAGATACCGCTCGGCTCCGGGGAGATCGGAGGCGTGCGTTCGGAGCTTTCCGAGTGAGATGTAGGCGGCTGGAGCCCACGGATGGTCCGGAGCAGCCGACAAGGCGTGCTGCAGGCTCCGTTCGGCCTTCAGAATCCGGGCGGTCTCGATCGCGGCCGTGTCGGAGCCCTCGCCCGAGAAGACGACGAGCTCGTCTCCATCGAACTTCCACAGGAGGTTGTCGGCCGACAGGAGCCCGTCCAGAAGGATCGCGGCGCTCACCTTGCGGGCTTCGAGCTTCATGGCCCGCGCCGCCAGGGTCTGCTGGATCTCCCGCGTTCCGCGAACGCGGTAGCCGCATGTCCGGGCCAGCTCCGCCAGCAGCTCGAGGACCGGCCGCCGCGGATAGTGGACCGCGACCTGAATGTCGCCCGGGGCCTGCCCCCGCTTGCCGGAGGTGAGCCGCACCCCTTCGGCGGGGGGCTCGATCGGGAGCTGCTCGGTCATCAGGGCGTCTTCGAGCAGATGCGGCAGGGGCCGCGTCAGCTGCGGCAGGAGCAGCGACTGGTCATCGAGCACCCGGTTCTGGAAGTCGTCGACGACGTTTCCGGTCAGGATGGCGGCGACCAGGTGCGCCGTATCGGCCCGCAGGCCGGAGTTCATTCCCTGCCCCGCCTCGTTGAGGAGCAGGTCGAACAGGATCGTTTCGGCGTAAGGATACTGCTGCTGAGCCTGCCAGAGCCGCGCCTGCCCCAGGCGGGCGGCGACCACGAGGTTCGGCAGCGCGGTCGCTGCGAGTTCGCGGTACCGCTTCAGCGAGGAGTGGTGATCGCCGACGGCCTCCTCGGCCAGAGCAATCCGCAGGAGGACTTCCGGCCGCTGGGCTCCCGTGATCCGCTGTTCGAGAGCGGCATACCGCTTCAGGGCACTCGCCGGATTCGCTTCCGCAAGGAAGTTGTCCCCCTGCAGCAGGAGGACGCTGAGATTCTCGGCGATCGGTTCGATCGTCGGAGCCCCCTTCTTCTCCTCAGAGGCTGCGGGGGCACCGGCAACCTCCGCCGGTGCGGCCGTCAGATCGACCGCCTCGTTCGGATCGGGAGCAGGAGCGACCGGTGCGGTTTCGGCCTTCACGCCGGCCGAATCGGCCGGTTTCGTCTTGCTCTTCAGGAACGTCGTGCTGGCGTAGAACCCGCCGACACCGACCAGGATCACAAAAAAGAGGCCCATCAGAGCGCGCAGCGCGGAACGTCGCCGCGGGGGCGAATGATTTCCTGCGTCGGCGGTGGGATTCTCCTCAGCCATCTCGTGAAAGTCTTCCGGGATTCCGTCGTTACAACCGCTCAGGTCAACGCAATCCCTTCAGTCTCATCGGCGCCGGGGCGTCTCCAATTCCACGGAAATATTTGCCGCAAGAATCCACAGCGAAATTCGATCTCTTCCCTGACGGGTTCAGAGGGACACGCCACGCCGGCGTTCATGCGGACATGCCGGCGGCCAGGTCCCTCCACATCACTGCCGATTGCCTTCGGCTTCCTCGCGGAAGCCGTCCATCGGAAGCGTCCCTTCCGCCACGGTCCGAGGACCGTCGGAACAGCCGCTTCCATGCGAGCGACAGGGAGACCCGGAGGTCCGTCGAGACTGTCGTGTCGGCACGCCACCGCGTTCCGGATGCCAACGTCCCGATAAGGAGCGCCGCGGAAGAAACCGCCCCGGCGACTGTCATCACGGAGTCCTTGTCCCCCTTGTGCCCGGCGGAAAAGACCGGCGGTAGACGGATCACCCCTCTCCGCTCGCTTTCATCACACACCCCTCGCGATCCGGTCCGAGCGCCCGAGCACCCCATTTCGTAAGGAACACAGTCGTGGCTCTGTCCATCACAAACAACGTCTCCTCCCTCAACGCGCAGAACAACCTGTCGCGGGCCAACAGCAACCTCGCCCAGTCGGTCGAGCGGTTGTCGTCGGGCCTGAAGGTGAACCGCGGTGCCGATGGACCGGCCGCCCTCGTCATCTCCGAAAAGCAGCGGGCTCAGATCGCCGGCCTCAAGCAGGCGATCGACAACGCCGACAAGGCGGTCTCGCTCGTGCAGACGGCCGAAGGGGCCCTCAACGAAATCAACTCGCTGCTCGTCAAGGTCCGCTCGCTGGCCCTCGACTCGGCCAACGCCGGGGTCAACGACGCCGACGCCCAGGCCGCCAACCAGGCGGAAATCACCAACGCGATCGACACGATCAACCGCATCGCGAACAACACCCAGTTCGGCCAGAAGAAGTTGCTCGACGGCTCTTCGGGTGTCCAGGGAGTCTCGACCGACACCGACGTCAAGGTTCTGAAGGCGACCGGCGACACCGCCGCAGGCAACTACGCCATCAACATCACGACGGCTGCTCAGCGGGCCACTTCCGACGCCGGCACCGCTCAGACGGGCGCGCTGGCGGCCGACGAGATCGTGACGGTCAACGGCGTGTCGATCGGCCTGAAGGCCGGCCTGACGCAGAGCCAGGTCGTCAGCCGCATCAACGAGTTCACCGCTCAGACGGGCGTCACCGCGGACGCGGGGGGAGCCGGCGGCGCAACCCGGCTCTATACGACCCAGTACGGCTCGGACGCGTCGCTCAGCGTCGTCTCGAACCTCGCCGCCGCGGGAACCAGCAGCGGCTTCGGAACGACGCAGGTCACCGACGTCGGTGTGGACGTCGTCGGAACGATCGGCGGCGACTCGTTCACCGGCATCGGGAACGTCCTGACCGCCACCTCGGGTGCGGCCAAGGGGCTTTCGGTCCAGATCGGCGTGTCGGCCACCCCGACGACGTCCGCGACGGGTGCCCAGGGATCGGTCACCGTGACCGACAACTCCCTCGTGTTCCAGATCGGTGCCAACCAGAACCAGACCGCCAAGATCGCCGTCAGCAACGTCAAACCGATCGGCCTCGGCCTCGGCGTCGTCGGCAACCAGTACTCGAACCTCTCCGAGATCGACGTCACCTCGGCCTCGAAGGCTCAGGACGCGATCGGGGTGATCGACGCGGCGATCGACGACATCACCAACCTCCGTGGTGACCTCGGTGCGTTCCAGCAGAACACGCTGAACTCGACGATCAACAACCTCCAGACCACCCTGGAGAACACCGTGAACGCCGAGTCGACGATCCGCGACACCGACTTCGCCGAAGAAATCGCCAACTTCACGAAGAGCCAGGTGCTCGTCCAGGCCGGCACCTCGGTGCTGAAGAACGCGAACCAGCAGCCGCAGCTCGTCCTGTCACTGCTCCAGTAATCGCGTGATGCGGGTTTAGTTTCTCGCGGGGAGTTGCCCAGGATGGGCGACTCCCCTTTTTCTTGACCGCTCGGATGCGTTCAATGAGAGAAGATCCGCAGTGGCTCTTTCGATCACGAACAACGTTTCGTCGCTCAACGCTCAGAACAGCCTCTCCCGGGCCAACAAAGCTCTGTCCCAGTCGGTCGAGCGGCTCTCATCCGGTCTGCGGGTGAACCGCGGCGCCGATGGGCCGGCCGCCCTCGTCATCTCGGAGAAGCAGCGGGCCCAGATCGCCGGTCTCAAGCAGGCGATCGACAACTCGAACAAGGCGGTATCTCTCGTCCAGACGGCCGAAGGGGCGCTCAACGAGATCAACTCGCTGCTCATCAAGGTCCGTTCGCTGGCCCTCGACTCGGCCAACGCCGGGGTGAACGATGCCGACGCGCAGGCGGCCAACCAGGCCGAAATCACCAACGCGATCGACACGATCAACCGGATCGCGAGCAACACCCAGTTCGGCCAGAAGAAGCTGCTCGACGGCTCTTCCGGAGTGCAGGGGGTCTCGACCGACAGCGACGTCAAGGTTCTCAAGGCGACCGGCGACACGACCGCCGGGAACTACGCCGTCAGCGTCACCTCGACCGGCTCGCAGGCGGTGATCGACACGATCAGTCTCCAGACCGCGGCACTCGCGGCCGACGAGATCCTGACGGTCAACGGCGTCGCCATCAGCCTCAAGGCGGGGCTGACTCAGTCCCAGGTCGCCAGCCGGATCAACGAGTTCACGGCCCAGACCGGAGTCGTCTCGGTCATCGATCCGACCAACCACACCACCCTGCGGACGACGCAGTTCGGCTCGGATGCCGCAATCAGCGTCATCTCGAACGTGGCGCAGTCGACCAGCAGCAGCGGTTTCGGGACCACGCTCCAGACGTCGGTCGGCACCGACATCGAGGGGACGATTGGCGGAGTCTCGTTCACCGGCGTCGGGAACGTCCTGACCGCGACCTCCGGGACCGCGAAGGGCCTGTCGCTTCAGTTCGGGAACGATCCGACCGCCTACTACGGCAACACGACCGTGACAGGCGCCCAGGGGTCGGTCACCGTGACCGACAACTCCCTGATCTTCCAGATCGGCTCCAACCAGAACCAGACGGCGAAGATCGCCGTCGGGAAGGTGAACCCGCTGGGCCTGGGGCTCGGCGTCGTCGGCAACCAGTTCTCGAACCTGTCGGAGGTCGACGTCACCTCCGCCACGAAATCCCAGGACGCCCTCGGCGTGATCGACGCCGCGATCGACGACGTGACGAACCTCCGCGGCACCCTCGGCGCGTTCCAGCAGAACACGCTCAGCTCGACGATCAACAACCTCCAGACGACGCTCGAAAACAGCGTGAATGCGGAATCGACGATCCGCGACACCGACTTCGCCGAAGAAATTGCAACGTTTACAAAGAACCAGGTCCTCGTTCAGGCGGGGACCTCGGTCCTGAAGAACGCCAACCAGCAACCGCAGCTCGTCCTGTCGCTGCTGCAGTAAATCGCCCGGAATCGCCGATAACTTCTCTAAGGGGAGCCGTCGCGGATGACGGCTCCCCTTTCCGCATTCGAATCCCTACACCCGGACCCGCCCGAGCTTTGCCATGCCAACGATCGACGGACTGGTCACGGGGATCGATACCCAGTCGATCATCGACGGCCTGCTGCAGGTCGGGAAGACCCAGACCAGCCTGCTGACGGCCCGTCAGGCGGAGATCAAGACCAAGCAGGCGGTCTACGCGTCGATCAAGGACAAGATCACGACGCTCCGTTCACAGGCCGCCACGCTCGGGAAGACGCAGAACAGCATCTTCAACACCCGCAAATCGACCGTCAGCGACGAATCGGCCCTGTCCGCGACAGTCTCGAGCACCGCGGCGGCGGGGGTGTACCGGCTGAAGGTCAATTCGCTGGCGCAGGCTCATCAGGTCGCGACGCAGGTTCTGCCCGACGCCGACAGCGAGATCACGCAGGGAACGATCACCCTCCGCGCGGGGTCGCGGTCGCCGGTCACGATCACCGTCGACTCGACCAACAACACCCTCTCCGGCCTCGCGACGGCGATCAACGACGCCAACGCGGGACTTTCGGCCAGCATCGTCGAGGATGGCTCCGGAGCAAGGATCGTGCTGACCGCCGAGAAGACGGGGACCGCGAACGCGATTTCGATCACGAGCAACCTCGCCGCGTCGTCCGGGAACGCGACCCAGCCCGCCTTCGACTTTGGCAATCCGGTCCAGGCGGCGACCGACGCCTCCGTGACCCTCGGCTCTGGAACCGGGGCCGTGACCGTCACGAGCGACACGAACCGGATCTCGACCCTGATCGGCGGCGTCGACCTCAACCTGGCGAACGCCGACCCCGCGAAAACCATCACGCTGACGGTGACCCGGGATACCGAGCCGGCGACCAAGGCGGTCAACGACTTCGTCACGTCGTACAACGACCTGATGGATTTCCTCTCCAAGCAGACCTCTTACGACGCCGGCACCCAGTCCGGGGGGCCGCTGCTGGGGGACAGCCAGGTCAGCACGATCCGGAACCAGATCCAGACGACGATCCTGGGGACCGTCAGCGGAGTTTCGGGGCAGGTCAACCGGCTCTCCTCGATCGGCGTCACGGTCGGCGATACGGGACAGCTGACGTTCAACTCGTCGAAGCTGACCTCGATCCTGAATGGATCGACCCCCGGCGTCTCCGCGGACGACGTCCGGCGGCTCTTCTCGCTCGACGCGACCAGCACCAACAGCGGGATCCGCTACGTGAGCGGCAGCAACCGCACCGCGGACTCGTCGACGCCCTACGAAGTCAACATCACCCAGGCCGCGACGCAGGCCTCGGTCACGGCCGCGGGAGCACTCGGGGCGTCGACCGTGATCGACGGCTCGAACAACTCCTTCTCGCTCACCGTCGACGGAAAGTCGACCGGAAGCCTCACGATCGCAAGCGGGACGTACACGCAGGACCAGCTCGCGGGCGCGATCGAGAAGCTCGTCAACTCCTCGCCGGACCTCGGGGGCCGGACGGTCCGCGTGGCGGTGGTCGCCAACCAGCTGCAGATCACCTCCCCGACCTACGGGTCCTCTTCCGAAGTCCGGCTCTCCTCGTCCGGAACGGCGAACGCCACGCTCGGTCTCGACGGGACGGAAGCGGGCGTCGGCAAGAATGTCGCCGGGAACTTCGTCATCAACGGCGAGGTCGAAGAAGCGACGGGAAGCGGCCGGCTCCTGACCGGCAAATCCACGAACAAGTTCACCGCGGACCTCCAGCTCCGCGTCTCGCTGACCGACGCGCAGGTCGTGGCCGGCTCGGAAGGGACCATGACGGTCACCCGGGGTCTGGCTGGCAAGCTCGACCAGCTGCTCGGGAAGATGCTCGACCCCGTGACCGGTGACCTGAAGTCGGTCGACGACGGTTTCCAGGGGCGGGTCGACGACATCCAGAAGACGATCGACAAGCAGAAGGCGCTGATGGAGTCCCAGGAGGCCCGGATCCGGGCGCAGTTCTCCGCGATGGAGGCGGCGGTCCAGTCGCTCCAGAACACGGCCACCCTGCTCGGCGGTCAGCTCGAGAGTCTCAACAGCTCGAAGTAGCCCCTTGGACGGCAGGCCGGGCACCGCCGGAGGTCGGCGTGCCGGTTGTGACGACTGCGAAAACTCTTCCGCAGACGCACGCCGTGTTTCTGACGCGGGCCATAGGAATCATGCGGACCGCTGCATTGTGAAGCGATGCACGCTGCAGCTTTCTCCCGAAGTCCGCCGGGACGGCCCGTCGATCATTCCCCTGCCCGGCGGCGGCCCTCTGCCTCGACCGGACCAGCGATCGGCAGGTGCCCATGAGTCGACACGTCCAGGCATACCGTCAGGTTCAGGCCCAGAGCTGGACCCGCGTCGACATGCTCCTGGCGCTCTACGACAAGTCGCTGCTCGCGATCGATGCCGGGATCGTCGTTCTTTCCGCGGGACGGACGATCGAGGTCCCGCCGGCCCGCGTTCAGGTCCAGCGGCTCCTGCTCGGCCTGATCGACGGAATGGACATCGAGAAGGACGAGACGAGCCAGAACCTGGCCCGCCTGCTGATGTTCTCGATCCGCAAGACGGGGACCGACGACGTGCAGGGCTGGCAGGACGCCCGCCGGATCGTCCAGACGCTCCGTGAGGCGTTCGCGGGGGTCCGGGATGAGGCGGTCCAGGCTGAGCGGCTCGGCGAGATCCCGCCGATCGACTGGCGGACCCCCGTCGCGTTCAGCGCGTAGGCCGCACGGCAGCCAGTCCAAAAACAAAACCGGCCGCGGGGACTGATCCCCGCGGCCGGTTCGCTTTTCCAGTCTGGCGAAGCGGGTTACCGCTGGACGCGGGCCGAGCCCCCCTTGGCGAGCTGTTCGACTTCCGGCAGGCGGGCCATCGTCGTGTCGCCGGGGAAGGTCGTCAGCAGGGCCCCGTGGGCCCAGCCGAGGCGGAGGGCCTGCTCCGGATCCTTGCCGCTGATCAGGCCGTAGATCATGCCGGCCGCGAAACCGTCGCCGCCGCCGATCCGGTCAACCACGTCGAGCTGCATCGTCGGGCTGACGTACTCCTTGCCCTCGAGCCACAGGACCGCCGCCCAGTCGTGGCGGTTGGTCGAGTGGACTTCCCGCAGCGTCGTGGCGACCGCCTTGACGTTCGGGAATTTCGCCGTGGCTTCCTTGATCATCCCGAAGAACGCCTTGGGATCGAGCTTCGAGGAGGACTCGACGTCCTGGCCCTTCAGCCCCAGCCCCTTCTGGAGGTCTTCTTCGTTGCCGACGAGGACGTCGACGTGCTCGACGATCTTCTGAATCGTCTCCTGTCCCTTCTTGTCGCCGCCGACCGACGCCCAGAGCTTGGCGCGGTAGTTCAGGTCGAACGACGTGACGGCCCCCGCCGCCTTGGCCGCCTTCATCCCTTCGATGATCACCTGCGAGGTGGTTTCCGACAGGGCAGCGAAGATCCCCCCCGAGTGGAACCAGCGGACACCCTTGCCGAAGATTTCCGACCAGTTGAAGTCGCCCGGCTTGAGGAGCGCGCCGGCCTCATTGGCCCGGTTGTAGAACACGACGGGGGGGCGGACGCCGAGGCCCCGGTCGCTGTAGACGGTGGCGATGTTCGGGCCCCGGACGCCGTCGTGGTCGAACCACTTGTAGAACGGCTTCACGCCCATTTCCTGGACGCGGCCCTGGACCAGCTCGCCGATGCCGTACTTGACCATGGCGGTCGCGACGCCGGTCTTGAGGCCGAAGCAGTCGGCGAGGTTCGCCGCGACGTTGTACTCGCCGCCGGAGACGTGGATATCGAGCGACTTGGCCTTGCGGAAGGGAATGATCCCGGGGTCGAGCCGGTGGACGAGGGCTCCCAGGGACAACAGATCCAGCTCACACGAATCCTTGCGGATATTCAGACTGCTCATCGCTCTCTCGTGGGACAGTGACGACCGGGGTACACAGGGCCTCCCCTAGAAGGGGCTCCTCCCGGCCAAGCGGGCAAATTGGCATCGGCCGGGTCGTTTTTCAAGTCCCGCTCCGCCCCGGCTGCGGCAATCCGAAGGTTTGGAGGGGCTGACAGTTCCGCCTTACGGAACCGGCGGGAAGTCCCGTCGAATCGGCGTGCAAATCGGTTTGGGCCGTGCAAGAATATGGGACGCGGTCGCGGGACCGCGGCGGTTCAAAATTGGAACGATCGAGGCGGCAATGGTCCTGACACCTGAGCAGGAAAAACTCGGCAAGCAAAACTTCTCCGACGCGGTCTCCGTCTCCCGGCGCGAGTTTCTGAAGGGCGCGACGGCGGGGGGGGTGGGGCTGGGAGCCCTGTACTTCGGCTACAAGGAACTCAACGGCGAGCCGGTCCGGACCGCCGTGATCGGGACCGGTGACGAGGGGAACGTCCTCATCACCCAGCACCCGCCGAAGTACATGCAGATCGTCGCGATCGCCGACCTCCGGCCGTCGAACCGCGACCGGGCGTTCACCGGCAGCGACAACGAGGCCCGGATCGGCCTCAACCGCAAGCTCGGCGCCGACGTCGCCGCCAAGATCCAGCGGTTCAACTCGCACAAGGAGCTGCTCGCCGCCAAGGACGAACTCAAGCTCGAGGCGGTCGTCATCGCCGTGCCGCTCAGCCAGCACGCGCCGATCGCCCAGGAATGCCTCGAGGCGGGACTCCACGTCCTGACCGAGAAGCTGATGGCCCGCACGATCACCCAGTGCAAGGAGATGATCAAGCTGGCCCGCGCGAAGAACAAGCTGCTCGCGGTCGGCCACCAGCGGCACTACAGCGTCCTTTACGACAACTCGGCGAGCCTCATCAAGAGCGGCATGCTGGGGGACATCAAGTTCATCCGCGCCCAGTGGCACCGGAACAACAGCTTCCCGATGAGCGACCAGTGGCGGAAGTCGATTCCGCCGGAGGACGCGACCGCACTCAAGGACGTGAACCTGAAGGAGCTCGGCTACAAGGACGCCGACGAGCTCATCAACTGGCGGCTCTACAACACGACCGGCGGCGGCCTGATGGCCGAGCTCGGCAGCCACCAGATGGACGCCTGCAGCATCTTCCTCGGGAAAGTCCACCCGCTGGCGGTGCAGGGGTACGGCGGCAAGAATTTCTACGGTGTCCCGGGGGTCGGCCCGGAGGACAAGTGGAAAGATGACCGGGAGATCAACGACCACATCTACGTGACGTTCGAGTTCCCCGGCCCGCATTACCAGCAGGAGAAGCGGGACATCGCCATCGTCACGTACTCGTCGATCAGCACGAACAAGTTCGAGCCGTACGGCGAGACGGTCATGGGGAGCCGCGGCACCCTCATGGTCCGGACCGAGAAGGAAGCGCTCCTCTACAAGGAAGAGGGACGCGGCAGCGACGGCGGCGGAGCCGACCAGCGGATCTGGGTTGTGGCCAACCGCGCCGGCGGCGGAACCGTCCTCGAAGCCTACGAGACCTCGTCGGGCGCCAAGAAGGCAGGGGGCGCCGGCGGCAGCGACTGGAGCGCGAACATCAGCCGCGGTTACACCGAGGAGATGGAGCACTTCTGCTACGCGATCCGGAACCAGGGTCCCGACTACTGGCCGGGCGGCAAGCCGCTCGCGGCGAGCGAAGGGGGCCTGCGGTGCAACGGCGTCGTCGCGATGGCGGACGCCATCATGGCGATGACCGCGAACCTCGCGATGGACAACAGGAAGCGGATCGTCTTCAAGGACGAGTGGTTCGATCCGGACAGCCCGGCGGTCCCGGAGACCGACCCGGACTGCCTCGCCTAGGCGGCCCGAATCCCCACCGCGTGAAATGCAAAGAGCGGCACAGAGTTCTCTGTGCCGCTCTTTTCGTTGGTCGAGCGAACGACCGCAATCAGCGGCCGTCGGCGGTCGACGCCAGGTTGGCCGCCGGCGTCCCCTGGAAGTAGGCCGCGACTTCCGGTGCCTGACGCAGGTAGGCAAAGCAGGCGATCGCGAAGACGATCATGAGCGCCGTCGAGACGTAGGGGGCGATCCGGTTGGCGTCGGTCTGCCGCGCCACGGGCATCGGTGTCGCGAGCGAGACGGAGGAGGCGAGGTATCCTGTGTCCGCCAGGCCCAGCCCCAGCACGATCGTTCCGATCAGGTGCAGGCTGGCGTTCGTCACGATGATGTTCTGATAGAGGGTCACGGCGAACCCGACGCAGAACAGGAACAGGACCACCTGCCGGACCGCCCACAAGTCGCCGAGCGCCGCCCGTTTGATGAGGAACGAACGGGCCGTCGTCGCATTGTCCTCGGGAAGGAGTCCCCACAGGATCCCGTTCGAGAACGCAAACAGGGCGCAGATCCAGGTCTGCTGCCAGCCGCTCAGAGCCTGCTCGCTCGAATACAGGGCGACGGTGAGGCACGCGAGCGCGAAGACGGAGCCCGCGGAAACGAAGTACCGAATCGACCCCTGCAGCCAGCGGCGGTTCCCCTCCGCAGCGCGGAGCCGCGCGACGCGGCCCCATCCCGTGCCGGCTGCGACCGCCATCAGCATGACCGAGAACCGCAGGAGCGTCAGGACCTGGAGCTGCCGGCTGAGGCCGGTCGGCAGGTCGGTCGCCACGAGCGGATCGTGAACGAAGTGCATCCCTTCCTGAAGCATCGCCCCCGTGGCGCTGGCGGGTTGCATGTTGAACAGCGAAACGCAGATGCCGCCGATCAGCGCCGAGAAGATCGTCGTCGAGAATTCGCCACGAAGCCGCTGCGCGGCGGCCATCGATCCCTTCAGCCGTTCGATCTCGCGGGTCTGCGCGATCACAGCTTCGTCCGCCGGGACCGCGTCGGGCTCTCGCCCGTCGGCGTGGGGCATCCCGAACGGTGCCGCGGCCGGTGCGTCCTGGGGCGGGACGTAAACGTGCGTCCGAGGCTCGTGAGACGATGGTCGACGCTGCGGGCTTTCCATCGGAGATTTCCGATCCTGTAGTCTGGCGGCTGCTTTCTAACAAAACCGTAACGTCAAGGTCGGTGCGTGGATCAGATTTGTTGAGGTTTCGCCTCGGTTTTTCGCAGTTTCGATCGCGGGTCACAGCCTCGCCGCCGCGGCTCTGCGAGGCAAGATGAGCTGCAAGTTCATTACGGACAATTCATTACGCGATTCGCCGACCGGTGCATCGGATACGGCAGACGCCCCTCCTGGTCCGGGTCCAGGGGCGGAGCTCCTGGCCGCCGGAGGCGCTTCTGTTGTGGAACCGTGGAAAATCACCGGCGTCCGCTTTGGGGAACCGAGCACCGTGCGTCCTGCAGAGAGGAATCCTCGACGCCGATCCGCGACTGAGCGCCCGTCGTTTGCCACGGTTCCGCGAGGAAGCGCCTCCGGCGGGGCCAGCAGCCTGCTGGACCGGGGTGGCCGTGGAACGTTGGGGTTGAGCGGACGACGCCGCGCCGGCGAGGGGGCGGTCCAAGCCTTTGAGGCGGTACCGGAATCTACCGCTTTCCCGTCCCCGCCTTCAGCAAGCCCATGGACTCCATCCACTCCCCACACCGATCAGGCCAGGTGTTGCAGGGGTGGCCCGTCTTCCGGATTCCATAGCCGTGCCCCCCCTTGGCGTACACGTGCAGCTCCCCGGGGACCTTGGCATCCTTGAGCTGCATGAGCAGGCCCACGGAATTCGACAGCGGGACCGGATCGTCGTAGGCATGCGCCAGGAACATCGGCGGAGTGGAGGCATCGACCCGGACATCCTCTTTGAGCTTCCAGCTCTCTCCCTTCTGCTCGAGCCCCCCCGGATAGATCAGCGCGGCGAAGTCGGGGCGGCACGATACGTCATCGACGGCATCGATCCGCTCGTACTGGCGATGCGCATGCAGCAGCGCTGCCCGTCCCGCCGTCTCCCCGCCGGCCGAGAAGCCGAGAATCCCGACCCGCTGGGGATCGATCTTCCACTCCCCGGCATGGGACCGGACGAGGCTGATCGCCCGCTGAGCGTCCTGGACCGCCGCCTCCCACCGCTTGTCGGGATTGCGGAACGGGACGCGGTACTTGAGAACGATGCCGGTGACGCCGAGCGTGTTCAGCCATTCGGCCACCTCCGTCCCCTCGTGGTCGTAGGCGAGGACGTGATGCCCCCCGCCCGGACAGACGATGACCGCGACCCCGACATCCTTCGCGGGGTCGGGGCGGAAGACTCTGAGATCCGGAGTGGAGACGTTCGTGATCCGAAGAATCCGTCGGTCGCCCACCTTGTCCGTCGGTCGGCCGAGATCCTCCTCGGGGGGCAGCTCCTTCGTCTCGCCCGGCGGCTTTGCAGGCCAGAGGACGATCGTCTGCGGCTCGGCCGCCGACAGCGATGTCCACAGGAAGAGCGAAAGGAAACCGGCAGCGAGAGTCCAGCGCATTCGACACCCCGAACAGGAGAGACCGCAGGCAGGAGACCGGGACTCGCGGATTCTAGAGCGGCTCACGAACGAGTGCCCGCCCGTCGCCCATGTCCCCGGTCGGCCCGGCCCCCGAATTCATTCCGTCCCCGCTCTCCCTGGCCTACAAAACATCCGTAGCGAAAGACTGTCATGAGCCCATCGGCCGAGCGATCGGCCAGGCGGGACTCCCGGTCGCTCTTCGTCACTTCCAAGGTTCGTTCGATCCATGATGCGATTGATCCTCGTTGCTGCAATATGGCTCTCCTGCGGTGCCCGCGCGCAGTGCGCCGATCCGACGACGGCGGACGTGGTCGTCTACGGAGCGACGCCGGGAGGCTTCTGCGCGGCGATTGCCGCGGCCCGCGAGGGGGCTTCGGTCGTGCTGCTGGAGCCGACCGGTCACATCGGCGGCGTCAACACGGGGGGACTCTGCTTCAGCGACTCGAACCAGACGGTCCGGAGCACCGTCCGTGGGCTGTTCGAAGAGTGGCACCGCCGTGTCGAGCAGGACTATCAGTCTCGCGGCGTCACGCTCCCCTACAGCGTGGCGGTCAAAGACCACGCGGCCTGGACCTATGAGCCGCACGTCGCCGCCCGGGTGACGCGGCAGATGCTCGAGGAAGCCAAGGTCCGCGTCCTGCCGGAACGGATGCTGACCTCCGTCGTCAAAACGGGGCCGCGGATCGAGCGGCTGGTGACCTCCCGCGGCGAGTTCGCCGCACGGGTCTTCGTCGACGCGACGTACGAAGGGGACCTGATCGCCGCCGCCGGCACGAGCTGGACGATCGGGCGGGAAGGGCGGCAGGCCTTCGGAGAGTCGTACGCCGGCAAGCAGTTCCCGAAGGGGGCGATGGCATTCTCCGGGCTCGACGCCAGCGGGAATCCTTTGCCCCTCATCACAACGAAGGAGGCTGGCCCCGCGGAGCAGGGGGACGCGAAGGTGATGGTCTACAGCTTCCGGCTTTGCCTGACGAAGAACGCCGCCAACCGCGTCCCGTTCCCCGCCCCCGCGAACTACGACCCGTCCCGGTTCGAAGCGGTCCGCCGCTACTTCGCTCAGGAGAAGCGGCCGCACATCCTGTGGGACCTCTATCCCCTGCCGGGCGGAAAATTCGACGCGAACAATGGCATCGGCAAGCAGTTTTCGATGGGGCTCGTCGAAGCCTGCAACGGCTGGAGCGAAGCGGACGCCGCCGGCCGCCAGCGGATCTGGGACGCCCACAAGCAGTACACGCTCGAGCTGTACCACTTCCTGACGACCGACCCCGCCGTTCCCGAAGCCCTGCGGCTGTCCCTCGCCGAGTACGGACTGTGCCGAGACGAATTCCCCGACCACGGCCACTGGTCGCCGCAGCTCTACGTCCGCGAAGGGCGCCGCCTGCAGGGGGAATACGTCGTCAGCCAGAAGGACATCCTGGACGATCCCACGAAGGAGGATCCGATCGTCGTGTCGTCGTTCCCGATCGACTCTCACGACGTCCAACGGGTCGCGCGACCGGATGGATCGGTCATCAACGAGGGAACGATTTTCCCGGTCCGGATGAAGGACCGCCGGCACGGCTATCCGTACCACATTCCGTATCGGGCGATCCTCCCCCGCCGGGGCGAGTGCGACAACCTGCTGGCCCCGGTCCCCCTCTCATGCACGCACGTCGCGCTCGCCTCCATTCGCGTGGAGCCGACCTGGATGATCCTCGGACAGAGCGCGGGGATCGCCGCCGCCCTGACGGCACGGGAGGATGTCGCGGTTCAGGATCTCCCCTATCCCCGCCTGCGGGAGCGGCTGGTCGGCCAAGGGCAGGTGCTGGAGCTTCCAACGCTCGCCCCGCTTCCCCCGTCTCCTCCGGAGACGGGGATCGATCCCAAAACCCTCCCCGGAATCGTCCTCGACGACGCCTCAGCGGAACTCAAGGGGACCTGGTCCAGCTCGGCCAACTTCAAACCGTTCGTCGGCCGGGGCTATCGCCACGACGACCGCCGCGGCGACGGGGAGTCGGTCGCGACGTTCCGGTTTGTCGCTCCCCAGGCAGGCCGTTACGAGCTGCGAATGGCGTACTCGCCCCATCCGACGCGGGCGACCAACGTCCCGATCGTGCTGCAGAGCGGGAACGAACGGACCGAGCTCAAGGCCGATCAGACGCTCCCCCTCGCCTCCGGTCAGTCATTCCGCGCGGTGGGGACTGTCGAACTTGTCGGCGAAAAAGAGTCGACGCTGACGATCCGCAACTCCGACACCACCGGATTCGTCATCCTCGACGCCCTGCAACTCGTCCCGGTCGACTCCCCTTCCGCGAAATGAGCCGGCAACCCCGCCGCGGTCCTTCACCCACTCCGCCGATCGTGACTGCCACATCGGCAGGAATACGCCAACCGAGTCTCCGCAAAGGCTGACGCGCCGTGAGTTCGGGCGGATCTGATGTGCGGCACGGCGGTTGCATCAATCACGCCGCGAGGCATTGCGCCTGACTTGTCTGACTCCGTCCGTCTTTGCTGCGACCATGACTGATCCCGCCCATTCCGAATCGAAAAACGCTCCCCAGGATGGAGTCGAAGTCCCGCCGGACGTCGTCGAGGCGGGGCTCGAGAATGAGGTCGCGACCCTGGCGGCCGAACGGGATGCTCTCCAGCAGAAGCTCCTGCGGGCTCTGGCGGACCACGAGAACTACCGCCGCCGCGCGAGCAAGGAGCGGGAAGAGGACCTCAAGTTCGGTTCCTACTCCCTGATCCGGGACCTGCTCCCGTCGTTCGACAATCTCCGCCGCGCTCTCGACGCCGCGAAGTCCGCCTCCAGCAACGACCAGATCGTGCAGGGGGTCGGAATGGTCCTCAAGCAGATCGACGAAGTCTTTGAGCGGTACGGCGCGAAGCCGATCGTCTCGGTCGGCCAGCCGTTCGACCCGAATCTCCACGAGGCGATCCAGCAGATCCCTTCGGCCGACCACCCTGCGATGACCGTGCTTCAGGAAGTGGAGCGCGGCTACACGCTGCATGACCGGGTCATCCGGCCGAGCAAGGTGCTCGTCTCCAAGCTGCCGGGGTAAGCGGCGCCCCCACGTTCTGTTGTCGACAATCCTGCGGAATCGCATCGGCGATTGCCCATTCCGGCGGCACGCTGCGCCGAGGCAAATTCCACACCGGAGACGACTTCCCGGTTCACCCGCCGGAAATTGACGCTTTCGGTAGTCATCCCCCGCCCGGTTTCGCTACCTTTGTGGGGTTCCGCATTTATTGAGGACCGGTTTTTCCAGGGACCGTCGCGGAGCGCGGTCGCAGGAGGCGTTGAGTGTCACTGGCGCAGTTGTTTGAATCGAAATTCCGGGGAGACATCCGGTTTCGCGGTCAGGCGTATCTGCAGGCGGAGCGGGTGGCGATCATCCGTGTCGCGGAAGACGACGTGTTCGGAATCGTGCGGGATGGCGTCGAGTACGCCACCCAGCTCAGCCGCCAGAACGGCGAGCTCCGAATGTTCTGCAGCTGCGTCGGCGATGGTCAGACCCGCGACCCCGCGTGCAAGCACCTCTGGGCGACGCTCCTCGCGGTCGACGCCCAGCACCTCGTGACCGGTGCTCCGAAGCCCGGCCACATCCCGCCGTTCTACGTCGAGACCCGCCCGTCGCTCCTCGACGACCCGATGGACGAGGATGACGCCGACGGGGATGTCTACATTCCGCCGATCGGCCGCGGTTCCGCTCCGGCGACCGCCGTGGCGGCCCCTCCCCGCCCGGCGCCGCCGAAGATGCGGGACTGGGAGCAGCGGCTCGATTCGCTCCGCTCCCTGATGGCGGTCGACCCGACCAAGAAGACTCCCGAGAACTCCGACCGCGAGATCTACTACGAGGTCGACCTCGAGGAGAGCCTCAAGTCGAACCAGCTGGTCGTTCAGACTTCGCAGCGGCAACGCCGAGCCAGCGGCCAGTGGGGGAAGCTCAAGCCCCTCAAGATCCGGCCGGGCCGGATGGACGAACTCGAGCTCCAGGAAGACCGCCAGATCCTCGCCTATCTGATGGGGGGGGTCCCGGACCGGTCGGGCTGGTTCGCTCAGCAGGCGGAGTTTCAGACGTCGATCTTCCGCTACCGCGTCCCGTTCGAGCTGTGCGAGCTCCTGCTCCCGATGATGTGCTCGACCGGCCGCGTCCGGTTCCTCGGCGACGAGGAACGGCACTCGAGCGCCCTCTCGTGGGACCCGGCCGATCCGTGGACCCTGGCACTCGTGCTGCGGCATGACGAAAACGATCCCAAGTGGGTCCTGACCGGCGAGCTCCGCCGTCCGGACACCGTTCTCAAGTTCGAAGATACGCGGCTGCTCGTCCCCGGCGGCCTCGTCGTCACCGAAGACCAGATCTCCCGCGTCGAAGACTTCGGAGCCTTCGACTGGGTGAAGCTCATCCGGGCCGACAGCGGTTTTTCGGTGCCGGAAGGAGAGGAACGGGAGCTGGTCGATCAGCTGCTCGACATGCCGACCCTCCCCGAGCTCGACCTGCCGCAGAACCTGCGGCTCGAAGAGGTCCGGGCGACGCCGGTCGCGTACCTCACGCTCAAGTCCCCCCGCACGAAGGGGTGGAAGCACGAGCGGCTGACGGGGATCGTCGAATACGAGTACCTCGACACCTTCGTCTCCGGCTCCAGCGCCCGCTGGGCGATCGTCCAGCGCGACAAGGGACGCTGCATCCTCCGGGACCGGCCGTCCGAATCGGTCTTCTGGTCGCAGCTCAAAGAAGGGGGCTTCCGCCGGATGCTCGACCAGCGGAACGCGACGCACGACGTCGAGATCCCGGTCGGCGACCTCGCCAACGCTGTCCGGAAACTGATCCCGCAGGGATGGCAGGTCCGGGCGGACGGCAAGCAGATCCGCCAGGCGGCGACGCTCCAGTTCCGGATCCGCTCCGGCATCGACTGGTTCGAACTGACAGGGGACGCCGCCTTCGACGGCGCTCATGTCTCGTTCCCCGAGCTGCTCGCAGCTCTCAAGCGGGGAGACAACACCGTGCGGCTCGATGACGGGTCGCTCGGGATTCTTCCCGAAGACTGGCTCAACCAGTACGGCCTCCTGGCCGGGCTGGGAGCCGCGCAGGAGGATCACCTCCGCTTCTCCATGACCCAGGTGGGCCTCCTTGATGCCCTGCTGGAATCCGAGGAATTCGTTGAGGTCGATGCCCGGTTTGAGGAGGTCCGGGCAAAACTGCGAAACTTTCAAGGCGTAGCCCCAGCCCAAGAACCGGAAGGCTTCAAAGGGAGCCTCCGCCCGTACCAGCAGGAAGGCCTCGGCTGGCTCCAGTTCCTCCAGGACTTCCACTTCGGCGGCTGCCTCGCCGACGACATGGGTCTCGGAAAAACCGTCCAGCTCCTCGCCATGCTCCAGGAGCGGCGGAACATCCGGGGCGAGCGGCGGCCGTCGATCATCGTGGTCCCCAAGTCCCTGATGTTCAACTGGGTCCACGAAATCGAGCGGTTCACGCCCGACCTCCGCCACGTCGAGTACAGTGGTCTCGAGCGGGCCCACCTCCGGGACGACCTGACCAAGTACGACATCATCCTCACGACGTACGGGACCCTGCGGCGGGACATCATGCCGCTGAAGGACATCCAGTTCGACTACGCCGTTCTCGACGAAGCCCAGACGATCAAGAACTCGACCTCGCAGGTCGCCAAGGCCTGCCGGCTCCTCAAGGCCGAGCACCGGATCGCCCTCTCCGGTACGCCGATCGAAAACCATCTCGGCGACCTGTGGTCGATCTTCGAGTTCCTGAACCCGGGCATGCTCGGGCGGAGCTCCGCCTTCAAGGTGAATTCCGCCGACGGCCAGGACGCCGAGTCCCGCCGGATCCTCGCGCGGGGGCTGCGGCCCTTCGTCCTCCGCCGGACCAAGCGGGAGGTCGCCGCCGACCTGCCCGAAAAGTTCGAGGAAACGATCTACTGCCAGATGGGGAAGCGGCAGCGGGCGCTCTACAACGAGCTCCGCGACCACTACCGCGAATCGCTGCTCGGCATGGTCCGGGAGCAGGGGATGAACAAGACCCGCATGCACGTCCTCGAGGCGCTCCTGCGTCTCCGCCAGGCGGCATGCCATCCCGCACTCCTCGACCGCGAGACCCGCGAAGAGCCGTTCGCCAAGCTCGACGTCCTGATTCCGCACCTCGAGGAGCTGATCGACGAGGGGCACAAGTCCCTCGTCTTCTCGCAGTTCACGAGCATGCTCTCGATCGTCAAGGACCTGCTCGACAAGAAGGGGGTCAAGTACCTCTACCTGGACGGCAAGACCCGCAACCGCAAGGAAATCGTCGAGGAGTTCCAGGCGAGCGAAGACATCAAGGTGTTCCTCATCAGCCTGAAGGCCGGGGGCCTCGGTCTCAACCTGACCGCGGCGGAATACGTGTTCCTCCTCGACCCGTGGTGGAACCCCGCCGTCGAAGCCCAGGCGATCGACCGGGCCCACCGCGTCGGCCAGACCCGGCAGGTGTTCGCTTATCGCCTGATCTGCAGCGACACCGTCGAGGAAAAGATCCTCGAGCTGCAGGGACAGAAACGCGAACTCGCCGACGCGATCCTCGAAGCGGACGGCTCGCTGATGCAGGACCTGACCGCCGACGACCTCGAGAAGCTGCTGTCGTAAGTCGCTGGCTCCGCGAAGGTACCGTCATCGCCTGGAATCGGCCGGCCCCAAACCGGCCGATTCCGCCGGCGCGGCTCCGTGGAAGCCGCCGGGGCTCCGATTCCGCCGGAACGACCTTCACCGATCGGCCCCGGCTCGGCTACATCTCCCGCCGCAATCCTGCGCGTTCCTCGGGAGAGAGAGCCTTGTCGCGAATCCGGCCTGCCGTGCTGCTGCTTCTGGCTCTCCTGTGCGGCTGCACCTCGGTCGGACAGCTGAACCCCTGGGGACTCCCTCCGCAGTCCGAGCCGACTTCGTCCAACTGAGCTGCCGAACCGTCGGAATGAGCGCCGCCATGACCCGCCTCCCACTCCGCTCCGTCCTCCTCCTCGGATTCCTGGCGATCGCGTCTTCGGGCTGCGAACTCGGCAACTCGTTCTTCCACATGGACAGCAACTCGCCGAGCCCCTTCTTCGGGTTCGACCTCATTCCCCGCCGCAAGACGACGTCGCTGGCTCCCCCTCGCGACTCGGATTCGTTCCGACTGGCGGGTGGGATTGAGCAGTACGACGAGAGCACTGCTGTTCGCGTGCACTGAAGCGGACGTCCTCTTTCGATTGGACGGTTCGTCGTAGAACCGCCTCCGGCGAGGGCAGGGGCTCGCCCCTGCACCCGGGTGGCCGGTCGCGATGGGTTACGCTCACAGCGCCCTCTCGGCGTGACGCTACGAGAAGCGGGGACGCGGTGCGCCGGGAGGATGACGCGGACCGCGTGACGCCGTCCGGAGCAGCACCCTCGCCGGAACCCGCTTGGCATCCCCTTCCGCCGCCGCAGGCGGAGTTTTCGTTTCCGCAGCCGGAGGCTGCATGAGCGGCGGGGGGACCGGAACCGCCGCAATCGCGGCCGCCATGACCTCCGCCTCCGACGGACTCACCCCCCGCTGCGACAGCTCGAACCGCTGGCGGACCGTCGGGATCACGGCCGAAGGGCAGTCCGGATAGAGAGTCACTTCCCCGCCGACGAGGTGCGCCGCGGGACGTCCGTTCCAGTACAGGATCCGGTTCCCCGCCGTGCTCGGAACCCGTGGATGCGACGTGAGAATCCCGACGAGGTTGAGCGGGTCCGCCCCCGAGACGACCACCGCCGTCGGCTGGGCCTTGTCCCCCGTCCCTTTCGACTCCCGCAGGTCGCGCAGCTCCCGGACCGTGTCCGGAAGCGCAAACTGCTCTCCGCCGACCCCCTGGATGAACCGGCCCCCGCGGATCTCGCCCCGCGCCTCCAGCCGACGGTAGTGCTGGACCAGTTCCCACCAGGCGGGCGCTCCCTGCTCACGGATCAGGAGGTCCTTGAAGACGACTCCCCACCGCCGCAGCAGCTGCCAGCCCCACTCCTCGATCGTCTTGCGACGGCGGTCCCGGGCTTCCGGAGTGTTCTCATCGGCTGGGGGGCTCGCCGGATCGGCGGGCGCCCCCCCTCGTCCATCGACGAGAGTCCAGCGGCCGGCCGAGGCTGACCGGCGATGACGGACCACCTTCGGACTCCCCCGACCGGAGTCGGCGGAGCTTCCCCCTTCCCGGACGAGGGCTCGCAATCCCGAGAACCCGTCGGAGGTCACGAGGCCGCGGGAAACCAGTTCCCCCAGAACGTCGTCGAGTTGCGACGGGAGCATCCGTGTCCCGCTCAACAGGTCCGTCGCGAACGTCGCCCCCCGCTGCCTGAGCCACTCGAGGACCTCCTGAGCCGGGCTGCTGAGGGTCGCGATGTCGCAGTCGGCGGCGGTCGAGAGGAGCCAGGGCCAGTCTTCCCGGAGGAACAGCGAGATCGGCGCAACGCGGGTCAGGCTCGCCATCGGCCGGGATTTCTCAGGGTCGCGACCGGGGGGATGGAGCCGGCCCCAGCCGACTTCCCCGGCGAGGCAGAGCTCGTCGAGCCACTCCCGTTTGTAGTTCTCGACCCGTAGCGGAAGGATGTCCCGCTCCCAGGCGACCGCCGGAATATCGAGCCCCTGGAGCTGGACCAGAGCGTCGAAGGTCCCTGTGGAACCCTGGCGGCGGCGGCCCGGCAGGATCGACTGATGCTGGAACAGGAACCGCAGGAAGGTCGGGACGTCGACCGGCTCGATCTCCTTCCGCAGGCCGGCGACCGTCAGGCGATGGATCCGGGAAAGGAGCCGGCGGTGGCACCATTCGACGTCGCCGGTTTCAGCGACATCGGCCACGGTGGAGCCGTTTCGGAACCGGCCCCGGAGGACGATTCCTTCTCCCTCGAGCGCCTCGAGACAGGCGTGAATCTCCGATTCGGTGAGTCCCGTCACGGAGGCGATCTCCGCGGTCGTCACGGGCCCCGCCATTTCGAGCGTGCCGCGGATCAGCGTCACCTTGGCTTCGACGTCGGTCCAGTCCCGGCGGACCGAATCCGGCGGGCTGAGCGGGGGGGCGGACGAGACCTGCGGGAAGATCGCCGCGAGAGCGGGCCACCGCTCGGCGCAGACCCAGCCCTGCAGTCCCGTCGGCAGCGTCACGACCGCTGCGCGGCGATCGGCGATGAGCAAGTCCGCGAGCGGGTACCAGTCAGGGTCGGCGATGAGCTGAGGGGGCTGCGCGAGCGAGAAGGGCTCCTCGGGGAGCGCGACGAAGATCCGGCTCTGGAGCAGGTCGTGCAGGTCGTCGGCGTTCCGGACGATCGGCCGGGCTTCGCCCACCACCTGGGCGATCGCCGTTGGATCGAGCCGGCCGAGGTCCCGGGCGCTCTCGACCGAGACCGATCGCCGGGTCTGGGCCGTCCGCGCCCGCCGCTCCTGGACTTCGCCCCCATCGAGGAAGGCATAGGGATTCGCGTTGAGCAGTTCGTAGGCGAACGGGGAGGGCTCGCGGGTGTCCTTGGCGACGAACGTGATCTCGCCCCGTTCGACGCGGGTGAGGACGTCGAGCAGACCATCGAGGTTGAGGGCCTCGTGGAGGCAGTCCTCCATCGACTGCTGCACGAGAGGGTGATCGGGAATCTCGTGGTCCCCGACGATGTTCTCCTGGCAACCGGTCAGCTTCGGGAAGACCGCTGTCAGCAGGTCGTCGGAGCGGAACCGCTGGAGGGCGGGGGGGACCTTCTTTCCGTTCCGGCTGCGGGCCACCTGCAGGGCGCGGGTGGCGTTCCACCGCCAGCGGAGCTGGAACATCGGAACCGCGAGGATCGCCTGCTCGAGAAGATTCCGGGCGTTGTCGCTCCGGAGCATCGGGAACAGGCTTTCGATCGGAAAGCTGTGCTGCGGTCCGAGCGAGAGGATGAACCCGTCGTCATCGGCGGTCGCCTGCAGCTCGAAGTCGAACGAGCGGCAGAACCGCTTCCGCATCGCGAGCCCCCAGGCCCGGTTGATCCGGCTCCCGAAGGGAGCGTGGACCACCAGCTGCATCCCCCCCGACTCGTCGAAGAACCGCTCGAAGACGATGCGGGTTTGCGTCGGGACGATGCCGACCGCCGCCTGCTGGGCGGCGACGTAGATCACGATCTGCCGGGCCGCCTCGGCGACGCAGGAGGTTTCCGCGACGAGCCATTGTTCGATCTCGCGCGGGACGAGCCACGGCGTCTCGTCGTCCTCAGGGACGGCCAACGTGCCGCTCTCACGGAGCCGGGATTCGAGATCTTCCCTGAGCTTGGAAACTTCTTCCGAAAGCTCGATCGTCCGTCCGGGGGCTTCGCCGCGCCAGAACGGGATCGTCGGCGGCGCTCCGTTGGCGTCGCTGACGAGGAGATCGTTTCCCCGCAGCATCTGGATCCGCCACGACGTGTTGCCCAGCAGAAAGATGTCGCCGGCGGAGCTTTCGACGGCGAACTCCTCGTCGACCGAGCCGACGACCGTGCCGCCGTCGTCGAGGACCACCCGGATCGTGTCGACCTCGGGAATCGCGCCACCGTTGCTAACGGCCGTGATCCGCGAGCCGGCCCGCGGGCGGAGCCGGCGGTTGACCTGGTCGTGGTGGAGCAGGGTGGTTCCCCGTCCTGCCCCGGTCGTCAATCCTTCGCTGAGGAACGTCAGCGTCCGGTCGAACCGTTCGCGCGAGAGATTGCGATAGGGGTAGGCACGGCGGAACAGGTCGAACAGCTCGTCCGTCCCCCACTCGCGGGCAGCGACTTCGGCGACGATCTGCTGGGCGAGGATGTCGGCCGGTTCCTCCGGGATCGGGATGTAGTCGAGCCGGCCGCCGCGGATCGCGCGGATCAGCCCCATGCACTCCATCAGCTCGTCCCGGGTCAGGGCGAACATCCGCCCCTTGGGAATCAGCCCGAGGGCATGCCCCGACCGGCCGATCCGTTGCAGGAACGTCGCGATCGCCCGGGGAGAGCCGAGCTGGATCACGAGGTCGATATAGCCGACGTCGATTCCGAGCTCGAGCGACGCCGTTGCCACGACCGCCTTGAGTTCGCCGTTCTTGAGCTTCTGTTCCGTCGAGAGCCGGATGTCGGCGGCGAGCGAGCCGTGGTGGCTGCCGACCGCCTCTTCACCAAGGAGCTGCGTCAGGTGGAACGTCACCCGCTCCGCCATCCGGCGGGTGTTGACGAAGATCAGCGTGCTGCGGTGCGAGTTGATCAGCTCGACGATCCGGGCGTTGACCTCTCCCCAGTGCTCCTGGGTGCAGACCGCTCCCAGCTCCGACGGCGGGGTCTCGATGGCGAGGTCGAGCTGCCGCTGGTGTCCGACGTCGACGATCGCGCACCGGGACGTGATCGGCGTTTCGGCCGAGGGGCTGCCGATCAGGAACTCGGCGATCCGCTCGATCGGCTTCTGCGTCGCCGAGAGGCCGATCCGCTGGAGGGGCCCCCCCGTCAGCGAGGCGAGCCGCTCGATCGTGAGCGCCATGTGGGAGCCGCGCTTGTCCCGGACGAGGGCGTGGATCTCGTCGATGATGACCGTCTCGACCGTCCGGAGCGCCTCCCGGCCCCGCTCGCTCGTGAGCATCAGGTAGAGGGACTCGGGGGTCGTCACCAGGATGTGCGGCGGTTTCCGGACGAGGGCCGCCCGGCGGTGCGCGGGAGTATCCCCGGTCCGGAGACCGACCCGGATCCGCGGGATGTCGACTCCCTGGTTGGCCGCCTCCTCGTAGATCTCGTCCAGCGGTGTCTCGAGGTTCCGCTGCATGTCGTTGGAGAGAGCCCGCAGCGGCGAGAGGTAGACGACCCGGATCCCCTGCGGCGCGCGCTCGTCGTCCCCCGTTTCGGCCCTGGCGGCTTCGTCCTTGAAGAGCCGGTCGATGACCGCCAGGAAGGCGGTGAGGGTCTTGCCGCTCCCGGTCGGGGCCGCAATCAGCGTGTGCTTCCCCGCGGCGATGTGAGGCCATCCCTGCGCCTGCGGCTCGGTCGGCAGGCGGAAGCGGCGCTGGAACCAGTCGCGAATGACCGGATGAAACCCGAGATCATCCATGCAGTCTCTCCTTGAAGGGCCTATGATATCCGTTCGTACACTGCCGTCGTAGTCCGCCCCCGTTGAGTTCTCTCGTGACGAGTGTTTCCGCTCCTCCCGCCCCCGCTCCGTCCGCCCCCCGCAGCCGGTTCGGGGGACTGGCCTGGCTGCTGCTGCTCGCCCAGATGGGAGTGGTGGCGGGGTGGCTCGGCTGGACCGGGAAGCTCCGGCCGCAGCTCGTTCCCGATTCGCCGGGGTATGTCGATTTCCCGTGGCACTCGCCGCGGCAGGCGCTCGGACATCTCCGGACGCCGGCGTATCCCGCGTTTCTGAAAGTCGCCGGATTCCTGGCGGCGGAGCAGCGGGCAGTCCCGGCCGCCCAGATGTGTTTCTACTTCGGAGCCGCGGCTCTGCTGTTCTGGGCGCTCCGCCAGGGGACCGGCGCGACCGGAGTCAGCCTGGCGGCGGCCAGCGGGCTCCTGTACGCGAACATCCTGCACGGGTATGTCTCGACCGTCGCGACCGACACGCTGGCGGCGGCGGCGGGGATCGCCGCCGTCGCCCTGACCATCCGGTTCGTCGCGCGCCCCTCGTTCCTCTCGGCCGTCGGAATCGCGATGGCCGCGACTGCGGGCTGGCTGGTCCGTCCCGCGTACCTGTTCCTCGTCGTTCTCTGCCCGTTGCTCGCCTGGCTGGTCGTTCGCGTCAGACGGGAGGGACTGCCGCGGGCTCCGGGACGGATCGGGCTCGCCCTGCGAGTGCTGGCCCTGACGGCGGGGCCGCTCCTGGCCTACTGCACGCTTCGGGCGGCCGTGGTCGGGCAGTTCGGAGTCGTCTCGTTCGGCGGGTACAATCTGGTCGGAGTCTCCGGCCAGTTCCTGACTCCCGCCGATCTGGACCGGCTGCCGGCCGAAGTGCGGCCAATCGCGGAGACAGTTCTTGACCAGCGGGCCAGCGCGCAGCAGCCGGTGAGCCCCTACGACAACGAGCCGCCGCTGCATTACCTGCGTCTGGAAACCCGCTACGACCACACGATCTGGAATGAGTTCAAGCCGGCGGCCGAGAAAGTCGTCGGGGTCGAACCGGCGGCGATCAACCCGCGGCTCAAGACGCTGGGAGCAACGCTCGTCCGGAATCATCCGCGGGACTACGCCGTCTGGCTCGTGAAAGCGACCCGGCAGGGGGCCAAGAAGCTCACCTGGGACTTCCTCGACAACCCCGTCGGCCTTGTGACGTCGCTGCTCCTTGCCGCGGTTCTGGCCCTGACCGCCAGCCTGCGGGGCTTCGCCGGTTCCTGGACCGACGAGGTGGACTGGGCCGCGTTCCGCATTCTCGTTCTGACCACGATCGCCTACGCCGCCACAAGTCTGGCGGTCGTGATCCCAGTCTGCCCCCCGCTCGGACGGTTTACGGATGCCGCCGGGGTCTTCGCCGGCGGCCTCTCGATGGGGGGGCTGTGGCTTCTCGTTCGCGCTCTGGGGCGCCGGGAGATCCCAGCGGCTTCCTCGGGTGCCGCGTCGGCCCGCGTTTCTTAGACTCACGCCAGTCCGATCTCGATCTGATTCTCCACTCCGAACTCACCTCAGCGGGAGCCGCGGCATGCAACTCGGTTTCGTCAGCACGATCCTTCCCGAACTGAAGCTCCCCGAGCTCCTCGCCTTCGCGAAACAGGCGGGGGCGAAATGCGTCGAAGTCATGTGCTGGCCCGTCGGCAAGGCGGAGCGCCGCTACGCCGGCGTGACCCACGTCGACGTGACCGACCTGACCCAGGCGGGGGCCGACGACATCCTCGCCGTGGTCAACAAGAGCGGTGTGGCGCTGAGCGCGCTCGGCTACTACCCGAACGCCCTCTCACCCGACCGCGAAGACGCCGAGCGGGGGATCGAACACCTCAAGCGGACGATCCGCGCCGCACCGCTGCTCAAGGTCGACGTCGTCACGAGCTTCGTCGGCAAGGACTGGACCAGGACCGTCGCCGACAACTGGGCGCGGTTCCGGGAGGTCTGGCCCGGGATCATCCAGTACGCCGAAGACCACGGCGTGAAGATCGCCATCGAAAACTGCCCGATGTACTTCACGAAGGACGAGTGGCCGGGCGGCAAGAACCTGGCGACGAGCCCGGCGATCTGGCGGCGGATGTTCGAAGAGATCCCGAGCCCGAACTTCGGCCTCAACTTCGACCCGTCGCACTTCATCTGGCAGCGGATGGACTACCTGACGCCGATGCGGGAGTTCAAGGACCGCCTGCACCACATTCACTGCAAGGACGCGCGGATCGACGTGGAGAAGCTCAACGAACTCGGGATCTTCGCCCACCCGAACGAGTACCACACGCCAAAGCTCCCCGGCCTCGGCGATGTCGACTGGGGCAAGTTCTTCGGCGTCCTGAGCGACATCGGCTACCGAGGCCCGGTCTGCGCCGAGGTCGAGGACCGTGCCTACGAAGGGACGTTCGAGCTGCGGAAAACGTCGGTCATCCAGAGCCTCCGCTACCTGCGGAATTTCGCAATGGACCAGGGGGAGTAACGTCCTGATCAGCAGGGCCCTGGCATGCGGAGCCCCGTACCGGCGATCGAGCGCCGGCCGGGGTGAAGACGAGGAGGTGCGATGACGGTCTTCCGCGGATTCGCGATCACCATCCTGTCGGGCCTCGGCTTCGCATCCGCCGGCGCGATCGCGGGTCATCTCATCGGCCAACATGTCCCCGGCTACTACCGGATCGTGTTCCGGATTCCCCCGTCGGAGCAGCCAGACCTGAAGCAGCTCGGAGTCATCCTTGGAACGACTCAGGGGTTCGTTCTCGGGGCTGTGATCGGGCTGGTCATCACTGTCGCGGTCGCCTACTGCAGTTCACGAACCACCAGCGGACCGGCCTAAGCCTGGGCCCGGGGAGTCGGAACGGATCCGATGCTCCCGACCGGTCAGTGCGCGAGGGCGTCCGCGACGTCGGTCCGGTAGGCGGTCAGGGCGGGGACGATCCCCACCAGGGCGGCGAGCGCGATGATCGCCGGCAGGACCGTGAACTCGATCGGGTCGAAGGTGAACCGCTCGAGGAGGAGGCCGCTTCGGGCTTCGATCAGCGGGGCCCCGAGGGCGATTGCCCCGTGCCCCAGCAGGAGGCCCACGAAAAAACCTCCGACGCAGAGCAGGATCGCTTCGGCGAGGATGATCGCCAGGACCGTGATCCGCCGGGCCCCGAGAGCCCGCATGATCGCGATCTCGCGGCGGCGCTCGGACATCGAGTTGTAGATGCTGACGAAGATCCCGATCCCCGAAACCGCGATGATCATCCCGGTCAGGATCATCAGCGCCAGCCGGATGTTGCCGACCAGCTTATCCATGATGTTCCGCATGACGGCAGTCGGGATGACCCCCTGGGCCTGGATCCCTTCTTTCAGGTCGGCCATCGCGCTCGAGATGAAGACCTGCTTGCCGAGCCCCGGCAGATTCGGGTCGTCCTTCGCCACGATGAAGATCGCGCTGACTTCCTTCTGGATGTCGAGCGGAGCGTCATGGCTGTGGACGTGGCCCCCTCGCTCCTTGGCCCGCCGGGCCGCCGCGATCTGCTTGGCGTACTTCTCCTCGAGCGCCGCGCGGGGCTCTTGAAAAAACTCGGCTTCGCGGGCGATCGCCTCTTCGATCGGCTTCTGGTGATCGTCGAAGAAGTTGAAGCCGTCGATGTTCACGAAGACGGTCCGGTCGTTCGGCGTCCCGGTCTTGCCGAGGATCCCCCGGACGGTGAACTTCTCGTCGTGGACGTGTCCCTCGGCCCCGCTGTGGACCATCCGGAACTTGGTGCCGATCTTCCAGTTGTTCTTGCGCGCGACCTCCCAGCCGATCACCGAATCCCACATCCCGCCGGGGAGTTCGCCGTCGAGCCCGAACGGGAGCGGCTTGGGACCGTCGTAGCCGTAGGGGACCCGGAAGTAATCGACCGTCGTCCCGACGATCGGGAACTGCCCCTCTTCGCTGGTGTCGCCGATGCTGACCGGGATCGCGTGCTCGACGAGGTCGTTCTTCTTCCAGTCGACGTAGTACCGCCAGGGCAGGTTTTCGATCGGCTTCTCGATCCGGTAGAGCGTGCTCATCACGAGCTGCGTCTCGCTCCCCTTGGGACCGATGATCATGTCGAAGCCGCTGTTCCGCTGGCCGAAGACACCGGCGAGGGTGTTGTTGAGGATCAGCACGGCGATCATCAGCGCGACGCCGAGCGCCACGCTGAGGCCGGTGAGGGATGAAGAGAGCAGCCGCTGGCGGATGCTTTTCCAGGCGATCGTCAGCAGGTTCATCACTTCCCTCCCGCAACGGCGGCGTCCTGCGGCCGATTGAATTCACTGAGCTTTTCGACCCGCCCGAACTGCGATGCGACCTCGGGGGAGTGGGTCACGAGAAACAGCGAGACGTTCCCCTCGCGGCAGGCGTCCCGGATCAGGTTCAGGATGTTCGCCTGATTGGCGGTGTCGACGCTGGCGGTCGGCTCGTCGGCGAGCATCAGCCGCGGATGATTCGCGAGGGCCCGGGCGACGGCGACCCGCTGCTGTTCCCCGACCGAGAGCTGGCTCGGACGGTGGCCGGACCGCTTGCCGAGGCCGACCCGGTCGAGCAGGGTCTTCGCGTAATCCCGGTCGACGCGGTTCGAGAACGCCATGCCCAGCAGGACGTTTTCGAGGGCCGACAGGGAGGGCAGCAGATGAAAGGTCTGAAAGACGATCCCGATCTTCTCGGCCCGGAATCGGTCGCGGACCGCTTCGGGGAGGCGGGTGACGTCGGTCCCGTCGACCCGGACGACGCCGCTGTCGGCCCGCGTGATCCCGGAGATCACGTTGAGCAGCGTCGTCTTTCCTCCGCCGCTGCTGCCGACCAGGGCGACCTGCTCCCCCTGCTGCATCTCGAACCGGCGGATGTTCAGGACCGGGAGCGTTTCGCCATCCGGCTGGCGGTAACTCTTGTGAACGTTTTCGAGCAACAACGACATCGGCGTTCCGTCTGGGACTGGTCCCGGGACAGGTCTCTACGAGGCAGATCGAGTGTAGCCGCCCACCCGGAGCGCCGACAGCGCAACCGCGTTGCATCTACATGAAAGATTCCTGTTCGGTCGCGCGGCACCACGCGGAGGCAGGGGCGCGATCTTCGCGGGTTCTTCATCGACGGGGAGTTTGTTCGCGCCGCGACGGATCGATAGCATCGCCTTCACGTTCGTCCGTGCGTCGTCTGTTTTTCAGGAGACCCCCGATGCGTTTGAGCTGTGCCCTCGTGACCTGCTTCGCCCTCTGGGCGGGAATTGCCGTCGGGGCCGAGCCGAAGGAAGACCGCTGCGTCGTCCTGATCAGCGTCGACGGGCTGGCGGGGTTCTACTTCGACGATCCGAAGGCGGAGATGCCGACGATCCGCGAACTGGCGAAGAACGGCGCCCGGGCTTCGGGGATCACCTGCTCGTTCCCGACCGTCACGTGGCCTAACCACACAACGCTCGTCACCGGAGCGAATCCCGCCAAGCACGGCGTACTCGGTAACGATTATCTCGACCGGACGACGCTAAAGAAGATCACACTCCTGACCGATCCGGTCTATGACAAAGCGGAGATCGTCAAGGTCCCCACGATTTACGACGCGGCGCACGAAGCGGGCTACAAGACCGCCGGCGTGTTGTGGCCCGCGTCGCGGAACGCAAAGACACTGGACTGGACAGTGCCGGACATGGCGGGAGACGGCTGGAAAGAGTTCGGGACGCCGGCGCTGCTCGACGAGTTGCGTGCGGCGGGGCTGCCGGTCGATTCGCACGGCGCGTGGTGCAAGGACAAGGTCTGCGGCGTGATGCGGGACTGGCTGTATGCCCGGGTGGCGGACCACATCATCCAGAAGCACTCGCCGCAGCTGCTGCTCGTCCACTTCATCGAGCTGGACCACACGCAGCATGCGTACGGCCCGCAGACGCCGGAAGCGTACTGGGCGGTGAGCCAGGCGGATCAGCGGGTGAAAGACGTGGTCGAGTCGGTGAAGCGGTCGAAGTATGCCGACAAGACGACGATCATCGTCGCCAGCGATCACGGGTTCCGGCCGATCGAGAAAGACATCCGGCCGAACGTGCTGTTCAAGAAGGAAGCGGTGTCGGCGGCGGCCTCGGCTCCCGCGGTGAAGTCGGTGGCCCAGGGGGGCGGGTGCATGGTGTACATCCTCGACGCCGCCAAGAAAGAGGAGCTGATCGGGAAGGTGCGGGGGGCATTCCAGAAGGTCGAAGGGGTCGCGGCGATCGTAGAGCAGAAGGATTTTGCCAAGTACGGCGTGGCGGCTCCGGAGCAGGACAAGAATGCGCCGGACCTGTGGCTGTCGGCGGAGAGCGGGTACTGCTTCACCGACTCGGCGGAAGGGGAGGACCTGGTGGTTCCGCGGACCGCCAAGGGAGGAACGCACGGGTATCTGCCGGATCAGAAGGACCTGTACGGGACGCTGGTGCTGTCGGGCTACGGGATCCAGTCGGGGGTGCAGCTCGGCCACGTCCGGAATCTCGACATCGCTCCGACGATCGCCCGGATGCTGAAGGTGGAGCTGCCGACGGCGGATGGCGTCGTACTGGATGCGGCGTTCGCCAAGTAAGTGATTGGAGCGCAAGGGGGTCTCCCTCGCGGAGGCGCTCCCTCTTAGAACCTCCAGGCGTCGACGGACGACCTATCTGCCAATCCGCCAGACCTCTTCCACAACCCCGCCCCGAACGGCATAGATCCGGTCGTGCAGCAGCGTCGTCAGCCGGCTCGAGCCAGGAACGATCTCCACCCTGTCTCCGATCCGGAGATTGGCGGAGTCGGGACCGAGCTCGAGGCGGGTCTGGTCGATTCCCAGGTGAGTGATCTCCGCGTCGGCGAGGGTGGGACCACCCGCAACGCGGGCGACCCGGGGGAGGGCCTGCTCGCAGCCAAGGGAGGTTCGGCCGCAGTCGAGGACGGCCCGTTCGAGCTTGCCGCGGTGCACGACCGTGGCGAGGCAGTGGAGGGCGGGGGAGAGCTCCGTGAGGCCGAATGAGTCGCGGTAGAAGGGGTCCCCAAAGATCTCGTCGCCGGTCTGGAGCTCGGTCGGCTCGGGGGTCCGGCTGGTGAGGGGGTACGCGCCGGGGGCCCCGGCGGTGATCAGGTCGCAGGGGATGGCGGCCTGCCGCATCCGATCGCGGGCGTCGCCGAGGATCTGCAGGGCGCTGCGGATGAGCCGTTCCCGTTCGGCCGTATCGGGGACTGAGAGCAAGTGGCCTTCGTAGCCGGTGAGGCCGACGACATCGATGTGGCGGAAGGGGCGGATCCCCCGGAGGAGCTGCTGGGTGTCGGGGCCGGGGCGGACGCCGGTGTGGTGGTTGCCGAGGTTGATCTCGACGATGACGCGGACGCGGGTTCCGGCGCGGCGGCAGGCTTCGTCGAGTTGCTCCGCGTGGACGAAGTGGTCGATCGTGACGATGGGGGCCGCGGTGCTGGCAAGTTCGGCGACGCGGGCGAGCTGTCCCGGGCCGGCGATGAGGTTCCGGATCAGGATGTCGGGGATACCGGCGGAGACGAAGCGCTCGGCCGCGGCGACCGTCGGGACCGTGACGCCGATCGCTCCGAGGGTGATGGCGCGGCGGGCGATCTCAGGGACGTGGTGCGAGCCGACCGCGGGACGCCAGGCTTTGCCGGCGGCGCGGAGCGCATTCGAGATCGCCGCGAGGTTGCCGTCGAGGAGTTCCAGATCGACGCAGAGGGCGGGGGTGTCGAGCGTGGATGCAGGGCGGCCGATCAGAGACGGGATATCGGCGGCGGGGGACGTCATGAGCGGGGGACCTCGGCCGGCGGAACTGCGGCCGAAGGAGAGATAACGAGTTTTCGTACCGGAGCGAAGGGTCCAAACGGCAAGCGACCGGGCGTTCCGCGAGGGAACATCCGGTCGCTTGAGAGTCGTGTGGTCCGAAGTCGCGAGCTTCGTGGGGCTCGCGATTCGAATCGTCTTACTGCTGCGGAACGTACAGCGGCGGGCAGATCTCGACCGGCTGCGGGCAGTAAGTCGGAGCCGGCGGGCAGTAGGTTGGAGCGGGCGGGCAGACGACCGGGGCCGGCGGACAGACTACCGGAGCGGGGGGGCAGATGATCTGAGCAGGAGCGGACGGAACGGTTTCCACCGGGACCGGAGGGCAGGGGACGGCGGCGGGGACCGCGGGGGCGACCGGAGCCTGGATGACTTCGCGGCAGCTGCCGAAGCTGACGATGTCGGCGACGCAGGCTTCTCCGTTCTGGTTGAAGCAGGAGCCGGCGGTGTAGGCCTTGATGCCCCCCGCACAGCGGCGGCCGGTCTTGTAGGCCCGGAAGCCGGAGTAGGCGTAGGACTGATCGAGCGACCGCATGGCGCAGGCGATATCACCGAGTTCGCCGCCGATCGAGTCGCGGACGAGGGTGAGGCCGGTGATCAGACCGAGGACGCAGAGAGTCCCGATGAGGACCAGCTCGGCGGAGATGATGAAACCACGTTCGTCGTTCCAGAGGGCGCACAGGTGGCGCATGACAGACTCCATCTTGGGGCCCGAAAATGGGCGTGGGGGTGTGCGCCGGTGCGGCGGGCAAGCAGGACCGAGAGTTCCGCGATCGATCGCCAGGGGCGGTCGGAAGAAGCGGACGAGAGACTCCGGGCAAGACTGAGAGTTGAGCTTCGCAGGCTCACATAGCGTCCCGGGCCGAGGCCCACCCGCGGCCAACGCGGCTGCGGGGCGGACGCCATGGGGACTTTCAGTCTTGCCACGGAAGAACGGCACAGGGCCGCCACGTGGCGGTGTCTCAGGTCGCCACACACGCTCTCGAAGGCCGCCGACACAGGCGGCCGGGATAGTCCAGTGCTGCTCCGGCTAAAACAGGTTGAAACTCCATGCATCCCTGCAACCGTTGCCATCCTGACAATCGTCACAGATGGCATAACCCGTACCACCGGACCTGGCGTTCCGGAGCGGGATTGAAGCAAGCCGTGTGAGGGGAGCGGGTTACAGCCCGAGGTGTACTTGTGCGGGTTGTAGGGGCTGTAGTGAGGTTGTTCAGAGGCTTGAACAGGCGATGCGCCGAGCTGTTCAGCGGGGTGAGCGCGGAGAGGGCGTTGTGGGCCGGGTGCAGGGGCGGAGCTCCTGCCCGCCGGAGGCGCCTCGTTGTGGAACCGTCCAAGCGTCCGAGGGCGCTGATATCGGCCGCGCCATGGCGTTCGATCAAACGGACGGCGACTCGCTACGATCCCGCCAAATGACAGACGTTCCTTCTGACCCGAATCCCGGCGGCGAGCCGGACCTCACGCGGCTGAGCGCGTACGACTACGTGCTGCCGCCGGAGCTGATTGCGCACCACCCGCCTGAGCAGCGGGACGGGGCGAGGTTGATGGTGGTGGACCGGAGTGCCGGTGCGATCCGGCATGCCAGGTTTCCGGATCTGGTGGACATGCTGCGGCCGGGGGATGCGCTGATCCTGAACGAGACGCGGGTGCTGCCGGCGCGGCTGCAGGGTGTCCGGCAGTCCACGGGGGGGAAGTGGGAGGGACTGTTTCTGCAGGAGGAGGCACGGGGGCGGTGGCGGCTGATCGGGCAGACCCGCGGGAAGCTGCAGCCGGGGGAGTCGCTGGCGATCTCGAATCCGCGGGACGGGGCGGATGGGGCGCTGGAACTGCGGCTTGTGGAGCGGGCGGCGGAGGGGGTCGGAGAGTGGATCGCCGAGCCGCAGAGGCCGGGGACGGTTTCCGAGTTACTCGAGCGGTACGGACAGATGCCGCTGCCGCCGTACATCGAGCGGAAGGGGGAAGAGGCGGAGGACCGGGAGCGGTATCAGACGAGTTTTGCGAAGACGCCGGGATCGGTCGCGGCTCCGACGGCGGGGCTGCACTTCACTCCGGAGATCCTGGAGCGGATTCGCGAGCGGGGAGTGCAGGTCGGATTCGTGACGCTGCATGTCGGTCTCGGGACATTCCGGCCGGTCAGTTCGGAGGAACTGGCGGGGCATGACATGCACTCGGAGTGGTGCGAGCTGACGGCCGCGACAGCAGAGCTGGTGAACAGGACGAAGAGTGCAGGGGGACGGGTCGTTGCGGTGGGGACGACGAGCGTCCGGACGCTGGAGTCGGCGGCGGCTCAGCTGGAGGGACCAGCGGGGACGCTCGAAGCCTGGAGCGGGTCGACGAAGCTGTTCATCCGGCCGCCGTACCGGTTCCGGGTGATCGATGCGATGTTGACGAATTTTCATCTTCCGAAGTCGACGCTGATCATTCTGGTTTCCGCCCTGGCGGGCTACGATCTCACCAAGCTCGCCTACGAAACGGCCGTCGAGGAGCGTTACCGCTTCTTCAGTTACGGCGACGCGATGTTCGTCTGCTGAGCGACGCGACGCCGGACTGCCGAGGATCTTCCGACTCGGATCGCACGCCGCTCGCTCTGTGGAGGCCTCGCGGTCACGCACGGAGTTCCGGTTCGATGCCCAGGCTGATGCGCGTCCTTTCGCTGTCTCTGCTGCTCGGTCTCGTCGCGGTGGCGCTGTTGTCCGGTTCGACGCTCCGGGCTGCGGACCGCCCGCCGAACATCGTGTTCGTTCTCGCCGACGATCTTGGCTTCGGCGATCTCGGGGCGTATGGGCAGACGAAGATCCGGACGCCGAACATCGACCGGATCGCCCGCGAGGGGATGAGGTTTTCCGCCCACTACAGCGGCAACGCGGTCTGTGCTCCGTCGCGGTGCGTGCTGATGACCGGCCTGCATCCCGGCCACGCCGTGGTGCGGGACAACATCGGGATGAAGAACGAGGCGAAAGGGATTCCCGAGGGCCAGTTTCCGCTGCCGGACGAGACGGTGACGCTTCCCGAGCTGCTGAAGAAGGCGGGGTATGTGACGGGAGCCTTCGGCAAGTGGGGGCTCGGCGGGCCGGAGTCGACGGGGGCGCCGCTCCGGCAGGGGATCGACACGTTCTACGGCTACAACGACCAGGCGGTCGCGCACAACTTCTATCCCACCTACCTGTGGAGCAACGACCGGAAGGTGGAGCTCCGCAATCCCCCGTTCTCGGCCCACCAGAAGCTGCCGGCGGACGCCGACGCAAAGGATCCGGCGAGCTACGCCCGGTACTCGGGACCGGACTTTTCAGCGGACCTGATCGCCGCCGAGGCGGTCCGGTTCGTGCATGCCAACAATGACCGGCCGTTTTTCCTGTTCGTCCCGACGACGATCCCGCACCTGGCCCTGCAGGCTCCGGCCGATGCGGTAGCGGAGTACGCGGGGAAGTTCGAAGAGACCCCTTACAAGGGGGAGCGGGGCTACCTGCCGCACCCCGCGCCGCGAGCCTGCTATGCCGCGATGGTGACGCGGATGGACAAGCACGTGGGGGACATCCAGAAGGCGGTTGCGGACCTGGGGCTCGACGACAATACGATCTACGTCTTCACGTCGGACAACGGTCCGCTGTATGACCAGCTCGGGGGGACCGACACCGACTTCTTCCACTCCTGCGGCAATCTCCGCGGACGGAAGGGTTCGCTGTACGAGGGAGGGATCGTGGCTCCGCTGCTGGTCTCCTGGAAAGGGAAGATCGCGGCCGGGTCACTGACGGACCGCGTGAGCGGATTCGAGGACTGGATGCCGACGCTGCTGGAACTGATCGGCCGGTCCGAGCTGATGCCGCAGGGACTCGATGGAGTCAGCTTTGCCCCGACGCTCCTTGGCAAATCACAGGATCCGAAGCCGTTCCTGTACAGAGAATTCCCGAGCTACGGTGGGCAGCAGTCGATCCGGCAGGGGGACTGGAAGGCGGTCCGGCAGAAGTTGAAGCCGATGAAGTCCGGTGCGCCGCAGACCGAGCTGTACAACCTGGCGGACGATCCGACGGAGTCGAAAGACGTCGCGGCGGATCATCCCGAAATCGTGGCCCGGCTCGAGAAACTCATGGCCGAACAGCACGTTCCTGCGAAGGATTTTCCGATTCCCGTATTGGACCGCCCGCGGTCCTGAGCCGGACGAACCCGGACCGGGTCCGGCGTGTCCCGCGGTCTTTCCCCGTTCCGGCCCCCGGAACGGTCCCCAGCCCCAACGATCCGATTCCTCATGTCGATCCCGTCCCTGAAGCTCTCCCAGCGCTGGCACTACGCCAAAGAGCAGGCCATCAGCTTTCTGATGCAGCAGGCGGTCGAGAACCCCCAGGTGATCTCGCTCGCGGCCGGCCTTGTCGACGCGGGATCGCTTCCGGTGGCGGAGACGCAGCACGCCTGCCAGACGCTCCTGTCGAACGATGCCGCCGCGCGGCTGGCCCTCCAGTACGGCACGACCGCCGGCGCGGAACGGCTCCGCGGGGAGGTGCTGAAGCTGTTTGCGGCGCAGGAAGGGAAGACCCCGGAGACGCTCGGCATCACGTCGCAGCAGGTGGTCCTGACGACCGGCTCGCAGCAGATGCTGTCGCTCGCCTGCGAGGTGCTGCTCGATCCGGGGGACATCTGCCTGATCTCCGGGCCGACCTATTTCGTGTTCTGCGGCAACCTCGACGGGGTCGGGGCCGAGCCCGTCGTCATCCCGGCCGACGAGCATGGGATGAACACCGACCGCCTCGAGGCGGCGCTCCAGATCCTCGAGCAGGCGGGGCAATTGCCGCGGGTGAAGCTGATCTACTCCGTCAGCTACTACGACAATCCGAGCGGGATCAGCCTCGCCGACGACCGCCGTAAACGGATCGTCGAGCTGGCCCGCCAGTACTCGAAGTACCACCGGATCTGCGTCCTCGAAGACGCCGCGTACCGGGAGCTGCGATACGACGGACCGGTCCATCCGAGCATCTGGGGACATGACGAAGACCGGAGCTACGTTGTCTACACGCAGACCTTCTCTAAGAGCTTTTCGCCGGGGATCCGGGTCGGCTTCGCGATCCTTCCGCCGGACCTCGTCAAACCGATCTGCGACCGGAAAGGGAACGAGGACTTCGGCTCGTCGAACTTCAACCAGCACCTGCTCGCGACCGTGCTGGAATCGGGAGAATACCGGGCTCATGTCGACCAGGTGTGCGACGCCTACCGGGCCAAGCGGGATGCGATGCTGGCGGCTGCCGACGAGTTCTTCACCGACCTCCCCGGGGTGACCTGGGTCCGTCCGCACGGGGGGCTCTACGTCTGGATGTCGCTCCCCGAAAAGATCGCCACCGGGTTCCGGTCCGAGCTGTTCCAGACCGCGGTCAAAGAAGGGGTGATGTACGTCCCCGGAGAGCTGTCGTACGCCGGGCCCAAGGAGAGCGTGCCGAAGAACCAGATGCGGCTGAGCTACGGCGTGCAGTCGCCGGAGGGGATCCGGGAAGGTATGCGCCGGCTGGCTGCGGCCGTTCGCAAGATGCTCTGGTAGGAACGCACAGCGCCTGGGAACGGTTCCACGACGAAAGTGCCTCCGGCGGGCAGGAGCTCCGCCCCTGCACCCGGGTTGCGCGAACTGCGTTCGGCCGGCGGAGCGTTCTTAGCACTACCCATCGTTCCCCGGCCACCGGGGTCAAGGGGGTCACCCCTTGCGGGTCCAGGGCAGAGCCCTGGAAATTTAGGCGTTCTGAAGGAGCGCCGGTTATCGCTGAACCTGAAGAGCCGTATTTGTGAATAGGGAATTCACGAAGGCCCGGACGGCGATGGCGATGTTTGTCGAGCTGGACAATGAACTGGATTTCACGCTCCAACTCCCCGGCGAGACGGGCGCGGAAGGGAAGAAGGGAGCCGAGCCGCTGCCCGACCTTCTGTGGAGCGAGTATGATCGGAAGGACCCCATCCTTCCCAGCCGCTCGCACGCCACCCGTCGCCCCATGCTCTCCCGCTTTCAAGGAATGCTGACCGATCTGCAGCAGGCGATCTCCGCCCGGCAGAAAGGAGAACGGGAGAGCAGCGAGCAGTTTCAGCTGCTCCATGATCCGCAGCTCCTCGCGTTCCAGGACTCGATCCGCCTGAAGATGCGGGAGCGGGACGAGGTCATTGAACAGCTCGCGGCGGAGCACACCGAGCGCCGCGGGACGGTCGAGGAGAAGTTTGCCGGGCAGCTGGGGTCGCTGGAATCGCAGTACCGCCGCGACGTGAAGGAGATCGAGCGGAACCGGGGTGCGGAACGGAGCGAAGTCGAGCAGCGGTTCCACGACAGCACCTGGGTCACGACGTCGGTCCTCGACGACACGGCGGAAGACAGCCCGCGGCGGCAGTTCGACCGGTTCAAGACGCTGCTGGTGAAGGCCCGTGAGGAGCAGTACACCGAGCACGCGATCCTCGATGCGACGGTTCATGAATTTGCCCAGAGCCGGGGCTGGGACGGCGGCCCGCCTGAGGAGCCAACCAACATTCCCCGGACGCGGGACGAGGCGTCGGAGCGGTTCCGGAATCTGGTGGAGCAGGCGGACCGGCTGCTGAAGACCGCCCGGGGGATGCTGCTCCCGAAGATGTTCATGGGGTTCCGGTCGCTGGCGACGTTCGCGGCGGTGTCGCTGGCCCTGACGGTTCCGATCTTCCTGCTCGTCGATCCGACGATGCTGAAGGTGCTGGAGGGGCGGATGTCCCTCCCGTGGATCGGGATGTCGGCGGGGATCGGATTCGGAGCGGGACTGCTGCTGACGGGGGTGCTGTACACGCTGGGGGCGATGCGGTTCGACGACACCATGCGGAGCCTGCAGCAGTCGGTGGCCGAGGCGGGATGGCTGCATCGCAAGTGGCTGGCGCTCGCGCAGGAGGAGATGAACCTGTCGCAGCGGGAGTTCGAGATCCGGCAGCGCGATCTGCTGAAGCAGCGCGAGGCATCGCTGCGGCGGTACCAGCAGGCGCAGCAGGCGCAGGTCGACGAGATCGAATCGCTCAAGCGGGACGAACTCGCCGAGGCGCTCGCCACCTACACCGCCGCGCGGACGAAAGTCGAAACGGCTCAGGAGTCAGAGCTCGCGGCACTCGACGCCGATCACCAGCACCAGACCTCCGAGGCGACCGCGACGCGGGATGCGGAGCTCGAGAACCTCGAAAATCAGCTGAGCGGATATTCGTCGGAGCGCCGCCGCCGGCAGGCCGCGACGTGGCACGATCTCAAGACGAAGTGGGAACAGTCATTCCGGACGTTCCAGACCGGGGCGGACGAAGCCCGGTCGGAGAGTGCGGCGGTCGACGGGGAGTGGAGCGAGATTCTTGCACCGCAGTGGTCGCCGGCGAAGACCCCTCCGCCGTTCCTGCGGATCGGGGAGTTCCGGATCGATCTGCACGACTGGCAGGATGCGATTTCGACCGACATGCGGCTCGCCCCCCGGATGACGGAGTTCGCGCTCCCGGCGGCGCTGAACTTCCCGACCGAAGCCTCCCTGCTGCTGAAAGGGGAGGGGGCCAAGGCGCGGGAGGCGGCGGTCCAGACGATTCAGGTCGAGATGCTCCGGCTGCTGACGCATCTGCCGCCGGGGAAGCTCCGGTACACGATCATTGACCCGATCGGCCTCGGAGAGAGCTTTGCCGGGTTCATGCACCTGGCGGACTATGACGAGCTGCTGGTGACGAGCCGGATCTGGACAGAGACGGGGCACATCGAAGCGCGGCTGGCGGACCTGACCGAGCACATGGAGAACGTCCTGCAGAAGTATCTGCGGAACGAATTTGCCACGATCGAAGAGTACAACGAGCACGCCGGGGAAGTCGCGGAGCCGTACCACATCCTCGTCATCAGCGATTTCCCGTCGAAGTTCAGCGACATCGCGGCCCGGCGGCTGGTCAGCATCGTCAACAGCGGCCCCCGCTGCGGCGTCTACACGCTGATGAGCGTCGACACGAGCAAGGACTTCCCGAACAGTTTTTCATTGTCGGACATCGAGCCGCAGTGCACGACCTTTGAATGGAAGGACGGGAATTTCCATTCGACGCTCCCGGAACTCGCGCCGTGGCCGCTCCGGATCGACGACGCCCCGGGGCCTGAGGCGTTTACGAACATCGTGAAGCGGGTGGGCGACGCGTCGAAGGACGCCCGCCGGGTCGAAGTGTCGTTCCAGCGGATCGCGCCGCAGACGGAGGCGTACTGGACCAGCGACAGCCGGAAGGGGATCGACATTCCCCTCGGCCGGGCGGGGGCGACCAAGCTGCAGCGGCTGAAGCTGGGACAGGGAACGAGCCAGCACATGCTGGTCGCGGGGAAGACCGGGTCGGGGAAGTCGACCTTCCTGCACGCCCTGATCACGAACCTCGCGCTGCACTACAGCGCCGACGAGGTGAACTTCTACCTGATCGACTTCAAGAAAGGGGTCGAGTTCAAAGACTACGCCGAGCAGATGCTGCCGCACGCGCGGGTCATCGCGATCGAGAGCGACCGGGAGTTCGGCGTCAGTACGCTGCAGCGGCTGGACGAGGTGCTCCAGGAGCGCGGTGAGCTGTTCCGCCGGAACGGCGTGCAGGACATCAACGGGTTCCGGAACGCAAACCCGCAGACACCGCTGCCCCGGATTTTGCTGGTCGTCGACGAATTCCAGGAGTTCTTCATCGAGGACGACAAGCTGGGGCAGTCGGCGGCGCTGTTGCTCGACCGGCTCGTCCGGCAGGGGCGGGCGTTCGGAATGCACGTTGTCCTCGGGTCGCAGACTCTCGGCGGGGCGTATTCGCTGGCCCGGAGCACGCTCGGCCAGGTGGCGGTGCGGGTCGCGCTGCAGTGCAGCGAGGCGGATGCGCACCTGATCCTGAGCGAAGAGAACACGGCGGCGCGGCTGCTGACCCGCCCCGGGGAAGCGATCTACAACGATCAGAACGGCCTCCTGGAAGGGAATCATCCGTTCCAGATTGCATGGCTGTCGGACGAGGAACGCGAAGACTACCTCAAGAAGATCCAGCAGCTCGCTGAGCGGCGCGGGAAGGATTTCGAACCGCCGATCGTATTCGAGGGGAACATTCCCTCGGAGGCGGGGCGGAACCTGGCACTGCGGCGTTTGCTGGAGCAGTCCGCCGAGGAGCGGATCCGGACATCGCCGACGATGTGGCTCGGGGAGGCGGTTGAGATCAAGCAGCCGACGTCGTTTACGTTCCATCGGCAGACGGGGAGCCATCTGCTGATCGTCGGTTCGGACGCGGAGGCGGCGCAGGGACTGATGGGGACGGGGCTCCTGACGCTGGCGGCGCAGGTTGATCTGGCGCTGCCCGCTCCCCCCGCGCGGTTCTATGTGTTCGACGGGAGTCCGATCGATTCGCCGGACTCCGCGAACTGGAAGCGGCTGACGGAGGCGCTGCCGTCGGGAGTCCGGCGGGTGACGCCGCGCGACAGTGAAGCGGCGCTCGCCGAGGTGTATGCAGAGTGGAAGGATCGGGATGCGCACCGGGACGAGATCCGCCCGCCGGTGTTCCTCTTTGTCTATCACCTGAGCAAGTTCCGCGACCTGCGCAAGGCGGAGGACGATTTCTCGCTGGGGGGCTTCGGCTCGACCAGCGGGGAACCGAAGGCTCCGCAGCCGGGGAAGATGTTCTCCGAACTCCTGGCGAACGGGCCGGAGGCGGGGATTCATGTCGTGATCTGGTGCGACTCGTACAACAACCTCGAGCGGTGGGTGAGCCGGACCTCGATGAAGGATCTGGACAGCCGGATCGCGTTCCAGATGAACCAGTCGGATTCGAGCAACCTGATCGATTCGCCGATCGCGTCGAAGCTGGGTGTGCATCGGGCGCTGTTCTACCGGGAAGAGAGCGGGACAGCGGAGAAGTTCCGTCCGTACGGGCTGCCGAGTGATGCGTGGTTGGGCTTTGTGCGCGGCCGGCTGACGGCAACGACGGAGCTCGAAGCGGCGACAAGTCTCGACGAGTTCATGATCTCCTGAGGCGGCGGGCAGCCAAAGAGGTCGCTCCCGGCCCCCAGCAGATCTGCGAATTCCGCCCTCCCGCACCCCGACCATGGGCGTCGCAGCCCGCTTAGCGCAACCCATCGCTCCACGCCGCGCGGGGTGGAGGGGGCAACCCCTCCCGGGTCCAGGGCAGAGCCCTGGTCTCAGAAACGGGAGAGTTGAGGAGGCTCGGTTGCGGGGGGAATCGACCTACCTATAATCCAAGAAAGGGTTTGCCCCGCTTGAGTTTCCGGCGCATCGACCTCGCATGAGGCAGGACATGAGCGGTTTTGGAGAGTGGCTCCGCAACGTTTATGTGGCCGTAACCACCGTCCTTGAAGGGCTTTGGGTCACCTTCTGGACGATGCTCTCGACGTACCGCCGGAAGGCGTTTACCGAGATCTACGAGTATCCTGAGACGCCTGTCCCCGTGAAGGCCCGCTATCGCGGCTTTCACCGCTTTGACCTGACCACGTGCATCGGCTGCGAGAAATGTGCCGTGGCCTGTCCGGTCGACTGCATTTACATCGACAAGGTGAAGAGCCCTGTCGGCAAAGGGTTTCGGATCGACGGGTTCACGATCGACTACACGAAGTGCATGTTCTGTGCACTGTGCGTCGAGCCCTGCCCGGTCGATTGCATTTTCATGGGTTCGAACCACGATTTAAGCTGTTTCAGCCGCGATGGCTGTATTGTGGACTACGCCAAGGTGCCGCTCGAAGTGGCTTGGGGTCAGGCGACCCTGAACCCGACGGCCGTGGCGGAGTCCAAAGTGTTGCACAAGCCGGTCTGGGTCAAAGGGGAGCCCTCCCCCTTCCAGTTCGCCTCCCCCGAGGAACACTAGGGCTGACCGCCCTAGTCGAAGTCGTCCGCGAGAGTCCGTCATGCCCGCCGCCCCAGTCAGTCCTCAGAAGTATTTCACCGTCGCGGAGGCGAATCGCACCCTGCCGCTCGTGAAGGTCATTGTCGGCGACATCGTGACCCTCGCGCAGGACGTGAAGGACCGCCAGGAGCGGTTGCGGGAGCTTCGCGCCCGCCGCCCGGCCCGGAAGGGAAACGGCGGGGACGCGTACAGCGAAGAAGTCCAGCAGATGGAAGAGGAGCTGGAAGCGGACGTCGAACGGCTCCGCGGGTTCATCGACGAGCTCGGGAAGATCGGGGTCGAACTGAAGGACCCGCTGATCGGCCTCGTCGATTTCCGGTCCCTGATGGACGGCCGCGAGGTGTACCTCTGCTGGCGGCACGGCGAAAACGAAGTCGAATACTGGCACGAGCTGGATGCGGGCTACTCGGGGCGGCACAGCCTCCTCGAACGTTCCCCCCGCTCGTGACGCAGCGAGGCAGATAGGGAACACCATTCACCGGGGTCTCGAGCGCTCATGACCGACCTGAATGTTCACTTCCTGCTGGCAACGATTGCCGGCGCGTCCCTGATTCTTCTGCCGCTCGTCATCGGCTACTTCGTCCGCCCCTCGCTGCCGAACGAGGAGAAGGACGCGGCGTACGAGTGCGGCGAGCCGGCGATCGGTTCGAGCTACATCCAGTTCGACGTCCGGTTCTATGTGGTCGCACTGCTGTTCATCATCTTCGACGTGGAAGTCGCGTTCTTCTTCCCGTGGGCCCTGATCTTCGGCTCTGCGACGCAGCTGGCCGAGCCGAGCCTGCCGACCGCGGTCCGCTCGAACCTGACCGACCGGCTGCTCGATCTCCCCGCTGGGACGACCACCGCCGAGACAGCGATCACGGCGGGGGACGCTCATCAGCTGGCGTGGCTCGGACTGGGGGACATTGCGGTGTTCTTCGGCGTCCTGGTGCTGGGCTTCGCCTACGTCTGGAAGCGCGGGGACCTCGACTGGGTGCGGGCAATGATCGAGCAGGCGAAGCACAATGCGGCCCGGGCTCGCCAGGCTCCGCCGATGACCGTCCTCGAGCAGCACCCGGCTCCGACGGCCGCTTCGTAGCGATCGCTGCTGCAGGCGAATGAGTGCGGGCACGACAGAACACCGACGGCGGACGACTCCTGATGACCATCCAGCAGATTCACGAGCGGCTTCTCGGCAAATTCGGCGGCGAGCGGATCGTCGCCCTGCATGAGAAGGCGAAGGACCCCTGGGTCGAAGTCGCCCCGTCGGCGATCGCCGAAGTCGCCCGGTTCCTGCGGGATGATCCCGAGCTGCAGCTCGATCACCTGTGCGACCTGACCGGGGTCGACTACCTCGAGACCGACGCCAAGCTGGCCAAGAACTTCCCGTACACGCCGCACATCGAAGTCGTGTACCACCTCTACAGCTACAACCGGAAGCATTCCTGCGTCATCAAGGTGAAGCTGCCACGGTGGAAGAACGACGAGCCGGGCCAGATCCCGGAAGTCTCGACCGTCTCCAACGTCTGGCCGATCGCCGACTGGCACGAGCGGGAGGCGTTCGACCTGATGGGGATCCGCTTCCTGGGGCATCCGAACCTCGTCCGGATCCTGTGCGTCGACGACTGGGAAGGGCATGCCCTCCGGAAGGACTACGAGTTCCCGAAGGAATACCACGGGATGCGTGGGTAGGGGCTCTCGAGAACTGCTGGCAGAAGACGGACGGCTGATTCCTGTTTCCGAGCGCGAACGGAAGACCAATGAGCGTTGCCCAGATTGACGACCAGCGGGTCATCGAGTTCGACGTCCGGACCGACGAGATGCTCGTCAACATGGGGCCGCAGCACCCGAGCACCCACGGCGTCTTGCGCCTCTTGCTGCGGACCGACGGGGAAGTGGTCCACGAAGTCACGCCGCACATCGGCTACCTGCACCGCTGCGCCGAGAAGATCGGCGAGAACCTGACCGGGCCGCAGTGGATCCCCTACAGCGACCGGATGGACTATCTGGCCGCGATGAACATGAACCTGGGCCAGGCGCTCGTGTTCGAAAAGCTGATCGGGATGGAGGTCCCCGAGAAGGCGATGACGCTCCGGCTGATCATCACCGAACTGAACCGGGTCGCCAGCCACCTCGTCGGGATGGGAGCGTACGGCCTCGACCTCGGCTCCTTCAGCCCGTTCCTCTACGCCTTTCGCGAACGGGAAATCATCCTCGACCTCTTCGAAGAGGTCTGCGGCGCCCGGCTCACGTACAGCTACATCACGATCGGCGGCTCGACGCACGACCTGCCGAACATGATCACGATTCCGCCGGGGCTCGCCTCGCTGACCGGTAAGAGCCCGAATCTCCAGATGTCCTGGGCGGACGCCTGCCTCCTGTTCCTCGAGTGGCTCGAAAAGCGGATCGTCGAATACCACACGCTGCTGACCCGGAACTCGATCTTCATCAAGCGGACCGCGGGGATCGGGATCCTGCCGCGGGACATGGCGATCGGCTACGGCTGCACGGGACCGGTGCTCCGCGGCAGCGGCGTCGACTTCGACCTCCGCCGCGACGGCGAGCCGATCTACACCCGGATGTACGAGGGATACAAGTTCGAGATCCCGGTCGCGCCGTTCGCGGATGCTCCGCCCGAGGCGGTGCTCGGCGACAACTGGTGCCGGTTCTACGTCCGGATGATGGAGGTCGTGCAGTCGATCGGCCTCGTCCGGCAGGGGCTGGCGAAGTATCCGTCGGCGGCGGGGACGCACCGCGTTCCGTACAAGATGAACACGAAACTGCCGGTCGACGAGGCGTACCTTGAGACCGAGTGCCCCCGCGGCCAGATGGGGTTCTATATTGTTGGCGACGGCCAGCCCGAACCGCTCCGGGCGCGGGCCAAGAGCTCGTGCTTCTGTAACCTCTCGGTGACGGGGCCCCTGTGCCAGGGGGTGCTGATCGCCGATATCCCGGCGATCGTCGGCTCGCTCGACATCGTGATGGGGGAGATCGACCGGTAGGCCATCTCGCTATCGCGAATCAGCGGCTTGGAATGGGGGGCCGATTGTTTCCATCCGTGAGCAGAGTCTCGTGACGGAAAGTCGGCTTGGGAGTATGACTCCACCGGTTTCCCAAGCCCCCTTCCCGATGGGACAATCGAATCGGCATGCAAAATGAGCGATGGTGCCGCTATTTCCCCGATGGCTGTTTGAGCGCAGAACCGGACCTGCATCGTCGACGGGCAGGGCAGTTCTGCTGGTTCCTGCGGCAGATGGACGAGACGCCGCTCGATACTCCAGCGGCGGACCAGCCCTTGGTCGTCCGGCTGCTACTCATTCCGACATGGTCCCCCGCGTGCTGTGTTCGGATCGAAACTGGAAGCCGCGTCTGGCGGCTCGTCGTCAAGGAAATGAGCGGCGAAGCGGGATTCGACGCAGGGGAACTGATCCGCAGTGAGGACCGACTGCTGAATTCCGGAGACGCGGACCAGATTGCCGCCCTCTGGCGCTATCTGAATTTCTGGTCGCTTCCCGAAGCGGTAGAGAGCGAAGACAGTATCCTGGATGGGACGACCTTCGCCCTCGAAGCCGCCCAGGAGGGCCGCTATCACGTTGCCCACCGAGATGACTTCGAATGGGGCGAGACGTTTGGCGAAATCTGCGGGCTGCTGCTCAAGCTTGCCAGGTACACGCCCACCTGACCAGAAAGAACCTGGCCCGCGGGCGACGGACTCGCACTTCTGCGAAGAGCTTTCTCCCTCGTGGGCTCCGATTCAATTCTGGTGGCGACGTCGCCAGCCGGAGAAGCGGTATTCCCTTTTCTTCCCGCCCCTGATGAGATCTTCGTGACTTCGCGATTCACGACCTCCGTACGCAATGGAGTGCCTGATGGGACAGAGTTTTGTCTGCGTCACCTGCGGGACGCAGTTTGCCGAGAGCAACGAGCCGCCGGCGGCCTGTCCGATCTGCACGGATGAGCGGCAGTATGTCTCGCCCGCAGGGCAGCAGTGGTCGACGCTCGAGCAGCTCGGCCGGACGCACCGGCATACGATCCGCCTCGAGGAGCCGGGGCTCACCGCGATCGGCATCGCGCCGCAGTTGGCGATCGGGCAGCGGGCGTTTCTCGTCCGGACGCCGGCGGGGAACGTTCTGTGGGACTGCGTGCCGCTCCTCGATCCGGCCATAGTCGAGATGGTCCAGGCGCTCGGCGGACTGGCGGCGATTGCGATCTCGCACCCGCACTACTACACGTCGATGGTCGAGTGGAGCCGGGCCCTCGGGGACGTCCCGATTTACCTCCACGCGGACGACCGGGCGTGGGTCATGCGGCCTGACCCAGCGATCGTCTACTGGGAAGGGGAGCGGCGCGAACTGCCGGGGGGACTCGCGCTCGTCAGGTGCGGCGGCCACTTTGCGGGCGGGGCGGTGCTGCACTGGCCCGCAGGAGCGGAGGGCCGAGGTGTGATCCTCAGCGGTGATATTCTGCAGGTCGTTCCCGATCGGAAGCACCTGGGGTTCATGTACTCCTATCCGAACTACATCCCGCTCCCGGCTTCCTCGGTGCGGCGGATTGACGCTGCGATCGCGGGGCTGCGGTACGACCGGATCTATGGAGCGTTCTGGGACGCCGTGATCGACCGGGATGGAGAAGCGGTGATGCGGCGCTCGGTGGACCGCTACTGCCGGGCGGTCAGCGAGGCCGAGTAAGAGTTCGCCAGGTGATCGAACCTGCCTCGCGTTTGGCGTGAAGAGGGCGACGGGTAAGGCGATCCGGTCAATGAAAAAGGACGGCCGGGTGACCCCGGCCGTCCCTGATCGAGATACTCAGCCGACTACGACAGGGCCGAGCGGGTCCGGTCGATCAGGTCGCTGTTGCGGTCTCCCGTCCCCTTGAGGTTGAACACCGAGAGGGCGAGGAACTCGTTCCGGAGCGCCGGACTGACGTTCGAGAAGTCCTCGAGGACCGCGGCGCTGAACTTGTAGTCGTGGGCGTCGCGTCCCTTCTGGAAGACGAGACGCCGCGCCGTGTCGAGGACAGCCTCTGCGCTCCCGCCGTGCACGAGGTAGTCGTGCAGCTTGCGGCCGGCCCGCAGCCGGTCCCCCGAGACGTCGGCGAAGATCTCTTCGACGGTGAAGGGACCGCCCGAGACGCCCCCCGCCGGCGCGACATCCTCGACTCGCAGCGCCGCCAGCTTGCCCCGCTGTTCGGCGGAGCCGCGGAACAGGGAGTTGAAGGAGCAGGCCTGGAGCAGGAGTTGGCGGCGGAGCGCCTCGTCCGGGACGTTCTTCCAGATGTAGTGGACGGCGTTCGCCGTCGTCAGGCCGTGGAGGCTGACGATCCCCGGCTGCCGCATCAGGAGTTCGCCCGCCCCGACGAAGATCCCGTCCCACACGCTCGCAGCATCGGCGCCGCGGCCGAGGGTCTCGATCGCGGCGTCCGCGGCGTCCTTCGCGGAACCGGTCCGGAACGATGCGATCATGTCGCGGGCGGCGCTGACTTCCGTCCGGCCGGCGAGCCAGCCCTGCGGCACCTTCGCGGCGAGCGACTGGTTGTCGCGCCACGGGCGGTCCGGAGTGAGGTCGCTTTGGGCCGGATTCGGCTCGTCGGTGTGGGCCAGCATCGCGAAGGCGAGCGAGCGGAGGACCGGCTCGGCGTGGTTCCAGCCGATCACCTGCAGCGTCCGCCAGGCGTTCGCCAGGAAGATCGCCTTATGGCCGATCGAACGGAAGTCGCGAGCGGCATAGCGGGCGAAGAGCGGGAAGATCTGCTCGGCCGGGAGCGAGCGGACAAGCCCGGCGGTCGCGGCGTCCGCCTGCTCGACGTCCCAGCGGTCCATCGCGTCCGTGAACTGCGCCACGGCGGCGCCGGCGGCCGGGACTTTCGATTCATTGACGGCGGACATCTTCCAGCCGGTCTTCGAGGCCTCCTCGGCCTGGGCCGACTTGAAGAAGTCGACTGCCCAGAAGATCGGGAGCCAGCGTTCTTCCTCGGGGCCGGCGAGGCTCGCGAGGTGGCAGGAGTTCACCACGAGCACGCTGTGGAACTTGAAGCCGACCGACGGGCGGGGCTGGACGTTCCGGATCCCGGCGAGCTGCAGAGCGGCGAGGACCTGCGGATAGGTCGCTCCGCCGCGGATCTTCTGCGAGAGCTCTTCGAGGACCCGGGCCCGCGGGGTCTCTTCGATGAGCCGGACGAGCGGCTCGATCTCCGGTCCGAAGGCGACGACGCCCCGGACGGACTGGGCCTCGGCGGCGGACACGCGTGGAAGCGTTCCGAGGAACCCCCATTCGGCGGCGGACCAGGCCAGGCCCCCCACTGCCGTGGACTTGAGGAACTGGCGGCGACTCTTCGGATCGGTCATGTGCGGTTCTCCCAGGTTGAACCGCATTGTAGTCAAACGGCTCCCGATTTTCGGGAGTCCGTGGGAAAAGAACTGCTCGCCAGATGCGACGGTGGCGGCCATTCCTGCAGCGGTTCTCACGGCCGCTCATGGAGACTTCAGGAACATCGCGATGACTCGCGCGACCGCAGTGATTCCCGCGGGTGAGGGAGTTCAGAGACGAGTCCTGTCGGGTCCGCTCAAGAAGTTGCGGTCTTCACTCACTTCGATTCGAGCTTGAAATCGAACTTGTTCTCTCCGGAGGTCTTCACTTCGGCCATCTCCTTCGACTCCGAGTTGTACTTCTTCGGAATCACCTCCTCCGTGACCGCCTCGCCGTACATCCCTTTCTTCCCGGTGTCGCGCTGCGAGTGGATGCGGACCGTTTTCTTTCCCGCCGGGACGTCAGCCGTATAAGCCCCGGCCGTAACTGCTCCCGCTCCGGCCTTTCCATCCGCGGAATCGAACGAAATCGTTCCGGATGCAATCGGCTGCCCATCGAGCGTCACATTCCCCGTGACGCGAAATTTCTCAGGCCCCGCCGGCTTCCCGCCGCACCCTGAAGCCAGACAACCGAGAACCACCCACACAAGCGCCGCCGGTTTCAAAGCGTCCTCCGCATCCGAATCGATGGGATGTCAAAACAAGACGTGACTCTGCTGACGGACTGCCCCGAAAACAGAAACGACGGGAACGGACACTAGTCCGCCGGGACCTGGTCCCGGGCATTGATGGTTCCCATGCCGATGAAGAGATTCTGATCGATGTTGTCGGACACGGAGCGGATGGCGCCGTCCGCCATTCCGATGTTGGCGATACCGGTGTGGTAGCTCCGGGCATGGACTTCATTGAGTCCCGACGAGCAGGCGCGGACGGGGGAGTCGAGGGTTCCCTGTCCATACTGCATCAGATCGCCGATCGGCGTGTTCGGGGGACGCATCGTGGTGAAGGTATGCCCCCCGTGATAAGTGTTGTGATAGCGCCCTCGCAGGTCGTGCGGGGATCCGCAGGAGACGCTTCCCGCCGCGATCACCGCCCCGTCCTTGACCAGCTTGAGTTCACCCGTCATCGCCGTATTGGACGTCCCGTCCTTGACGTCCGTGAGCTTCACGCGGGAGAGGGCGTAGAACATGCCGTTGGTCGCAGCGAACGAGCCGCTGGCGGGCATCGCCGTGCTCCCGTGGCAGACGACGTAGTTGCCGTGGAATCCCTGATTGGAGATCTTGGGATTCTCCGGATCGGAAGGGCACATGAATCCGGAGACGATCTTGGTTGCCTCAGGCCAGCCGCCAGGGAACTCGTTGTTCTGAATCCGGGGCGCATAGATGTTGTAGAGCGCCGCCTGGTCGACGTACGGAAGAAGCATGTGAAACCAGGACTGGCGGGTGTTGCCCGTCCCGGTCGAGGCTGCCGGGACCGCGGCATTCGAGCCGCAGACCGTCGCAAACGGCAGGACGCTGTGCGTCTCCTGGTAGTTATGAAACGCAATACCAAGCTGCTTCATGTTGTTCTTGCATTGCGCCCCGCGCGCTGCCTCGCGCGCCTGCTGCACCGCGGGGAGAAGAATCGCGACGAGAACAGCGATGATCGCAATCACCACAAGCAATTCAATCAGCGTGAACCCATGACGCAATCGCATCGTGCACCTGGGAGATGAGAAAGAAGTGGCCGCAGCATCAAGAAATGTGGATGGGATTGTGCGTCTCCAGGAAAACCAATTCAAGCCCATTTTCCAGGAGAACTCATGGCTTCATTCCAGCTTTGGATTCCTCCCTGGGCCGGAACCGCACACTGTGCCTGCAGGCACAGATCGTTGCCCCAGCCCCCACGTCCAGCGCCACCAGCGGGCCTGTGCCGTCATGGCCCGACGGGTATCCGGACTCCCGGCTGTCGAGCACCGTGCCGGCTGAATGAGCCGCTATTCGAGGTAGGCGAATTCATTCGTGTTCAAGAGCGCCAGACAGAGATCCGCCCAAGCTGCGGGACCTCCACTCCGGAGAAATGCTGACGCCGCATTTGCCTCACGCCGGTCGGGCGCGCGCCCGAACAGACTTCGATAGGCGGCCTCGACGCGCGCCTCGTCTGTCGGCCCTTCATTCGCGAAACGGCTTGCGAGCCTTGCCGCGTTCTGCTGCATAAACTCCGAGTTCATGAGGTGGAGCGCCTGCGGAGCGATTGTGGTCGTCATCCGCCTGGGGCAGCTGATGTTTGTGTCGGGCTTGTCGAAGACTTCGAGGAACGGGAAGCGGAGGTTGCGGCGGGCGAAGAGGTAGATGCTGCGGCGCGTGTGATCGCCGGTGTTCTTTGTGACCGCCCACTGGTCCTTGAGCAGCGTCCCCACGACTTCCGGGGGGAGGGGCGGGCGGACGCCGGGGCCGGCCTGCGTGGGATTCAGCTGGCCGGAGACGAAGAGCAGGGTGTCCCGCAGACTTTCACCGTCGAGCCGACGGCGGCGGAACCGGCCGAGCCACTCATTGGCGGGATCATGCGTCGTCAGAGCTTGCCAGCGTTCGTCGGCTGCTGCCGGAGTCGCAGGGGAGGGACGGCTGGCGGTGCGATAGGTGGCGGAGGTGACGAGCAGGCGATGGAAAGACTTGAGGCTCCCCCCCTGACTCAGGAATTCCGAGGCGAGCCAGTCGAGCAGTTCGGGATGCGTCGGTGGAGCCCCCATCAGGCCGAAGTCGCTCGGTGTGCTGACGAGGCCTGCGCCGAAATGCTGCTGCCAGAGGCGATTGACGATGACGCGGGCGGTCAGCGGGTTCTGAGGATCCGTGATCCATTCGGCAAGGGCCGGTCGGCGGCCGCTGGATGAGGTTCGCCCCCCCGGTGCAGGTCGGTCGGAATCAGACGGCCAGTCGGCCACGCGCGGGACGGCGGGCTCGACGACGGGGCCAACTCTCCGGAAATCGCCGCGCAGTGCGAGGTGGCTTGGCAGAGGTTTCCGGGCATTTCTGGCGACCCGCAGACCGGCGCGGACGGTTTCGCGGGGGGCGTCCGCCTGCTCCTCCTTCTCCATTGCGCCGAGGACATCCATCGAATCGAAGAAGGCGCGGAACCGGTAGAAGTCGTACTGCGAGAGGGGGTCGGTCTTGTGGTCGTGGCACTGGCAGCAGCCGAACTGCAGCCCGAGCAGGACCTCGCCGACGTTGGCCGTCATGCCGTTGAAGAACTCGTGCCGCCGCTCCTCCTGGAGGTTGATGTCGGGCATGTCCGGCCCGGCGAGCAGGAAACCGGTCGCGATCGCGGCGTCCGGATCACCGGGGGCGATCTCGTCTCCGGCCAGTTGCTCAGACACGAACCGGCCATAGGGCATGTCGGCCGAGAGGGCCCGGATCACCCAGTCCCGGTATCGCCACGCCTCGGGGCGGACCTTGTCGTGTTCGAATCCGTCGGTCTCGGCGAACCGGGCGAGATCGAGCCAGAACTGCGCGGCCCGCTCGCCGTAGGCGGCGCCGGCGAGCAGCCGGTCGACGAGGCGGTCGTAGGCATTCGGCCCCTGTTCGTGGTCGCGGAGGAACCGGGCGATCTCCTCCTGCGACGGCGGGAGGCCGGTCAGGTCAAACGTCACCCGCCGCAGGAGCGTCAGCGGATCGGCCTCGGACATCGGCGTGAGGTTCTTTTCCTCCAGCTTCCGGACGATGAACCGGTCGACCGGGGTGCGGCACCAGTCGGCATGATTCACCTGCGGAACAGCCGGCCGGGCGACGGGGCGAAAGGACCAGTGCTCGCGGTCGTAGTCTTCGATCGGGGCTTCCGGTGGGTCCGCGGCGCGGGCGGTGGGCGCGACCAGGGCCAGCAGGCTGACGAGGAGAGTCGTCACGAAAATCCGTCGCTCGGAAATCATCAGGCGAGGATCTCCTGCACGACGCGGCCTGCGACGTCCGTCAGGCGGTGGTCGCGGCCGTTGTGAAAATAGGTCAGCTTCTCGTGGTCCATCCCGAGCAGATGGAGGATCGTGGCGTGGAGGTCGTGGACGTGGACCGGGTCCTCTTCGGCCCGCAGGCCGATCGGGTCGGTCGTTCCGTAGGTCATCCCCCCGCGGACTCCGCCGCCGGCGAGGCACACGGTGTAGCCCCACGGGTTGTGATCGCGTCCTTTTCCCTGTTCGCTCATCGGCATCCGACCGAACTCGCCCCCCCAGATCACGAGCGTGTCGTCGAGGAGTCCCCGCTGCCGGAGATCGGCCAGCAGTCCGGCGACCGGCTTGTCGGTGGCGAGGCAGTAGCGGGAGTGGTTCTTGTCGACGTTATCGTGGGCGTCCCAGCCGTTCGTATCGCCGGAGTAGAGCTGCACGAACCGGACGCCCCGTTCGATCATCCGCCGGGCGAGGAGGCACCGCGTGCCGAACTCGCGGGTCTCCGGTCGGTCGAGGCCGTAGAGTTCGTGTGTCGCCGCCGTCTCTTCCTCGATGTTGACCAGAGCCGGAGCCGTGGTCTGCATCCGGAACGCGAGCTCGTAGGCGTCGATCCGGGCGCTGAGCTCAGAATCGAAGTCCCGGGCAGCCAGATGCTCGGCGTTGCGTTCCTGGAGGAAATCAAGGATCCGCCGCTGCCGTGCCTCGGACATGTCCGCGGGGCGGTTGAGGTGCAGGATGGGACTGGCGCCGGGGCGGACGGTGGTTCCCTGATAGGTGGCGGGGAGGAAGCCGCTCCCCCAGGCGGGGGGGCCTCCTTTGAGGCCTCCGCCGGGGTCGGGCATGACGACGAAGGCGGGGAGGTTGGCGTTCTCGGTGCCGAGGCCGTAGCTGACCCAGGCGCCGAGGCTCGGTTTCCCCATCAGGATGCTGCCGGTGTTCATCTGATACACCGACTGCGGGTGGTTCACACTATCGCCGTGGCAGCTGCGGAGGACGCAGAGTTCGTCCGCCTGCTGGGCGATGTGTGGCAGGAAGTCGCTGATTTCAATGCCCGACTCACCGCGGGGCCGGAAGGGGCGGACGGGGGCGAGGAGGGGGTTCTTGCCGACGTTCCGGCGGGTCATGACCGGACCGAAGCTGTCGGGGATCGGCTGGCCGGAGTAGCGGAGCAGTTCGGGCTTGGGGTCGAACAGGTCGACGTGGCTCGGCCCGCCGTGCATGAAGAGGTAGATGCCCCGCGTTGCCCGAGGCGCGGCGTGGGGCTGGCGGTACGCCTCGGCCGACGAAGCGGTGTTGGCGAGAGAGTGATGGCCGAGGAGGGTGGCGGCGGCGAGGGCGCCGAAGCCGCCGCCGGCCTGAGACAGAAACTCGCGTCGCGACGCGAAACCTCCGGACATAGCGCGACTCCGGACGTAAACGGTCAGAACAGGTCCATGATCGGATCGCGCTCGAGATTCATCAACCCATCTCACCGGGGGATGCGTAACAGGTGCCGTTCCCTGGCCCGGGTCCAGCAGGCTGCTGGCCGCCGGAGGCATTTTCTCCTGTGGAACCGTGGAAAGTATTCGGCGTCCGCTTTGGGGAGCCGGCGCCGAGGCCTCCCTTTCTCTTTTGCCGCGGGAGTGCAGTGCGAGCGTGCTGGAGAGGAGAGTCCTCAACGTCGGTTCGCGATCGGATGCCCGTTGTGTTCCATGGTTCCACAACGAGAAGCGCCTCCGGCGGGGCCGGCAGCCTGCTGGACCCGGGTGGCCGTGGGGCGATGGGTTCGGGCAAGCGACGCTGTGCCGGCCGGGACGGGGTTGGAGCCGGAGGTGTGTCTGCTTGAGAACCGTACGGCTCGGATCAACCGCCCAATCGGATCCGGAGCAGGACCAGAGGAGCCGTTACAGCCTCTTTGAGGCTGATCTTGCTCTCCCCGAACCGGCGCTCTTCGAACTGAAAAGGAACCTCGACGAACCGGCAGCCGACGTTGCGGCAACGATAGAGGAGTTCTTCCTGGATGGCGTATCCGCGGGCGCGGAGCGTTTCCGGGCGGATTTCCGCGAGCTTTGAGGCGCGGTAGCACCGGAAGCTCCCACTGTTGTCTCGGGTTTTGAGGCCGAGGATCGTGCGGGCGTAGAAGTTGATCGTGCGGCTCATGAAGTGCCGCTTGAGCCCCCACCCGACGACGTTTCCACCGGGAACGTAGCGGGAGGCGACGGCGACATCAGCCTGGTCCATGGCGGCGAGGAGGGCCGGGATGTAGCGGGGGGGATGCGAGAAGTCCGCATCCATGTTGAGGAGGTAGTCGTAACGCCGCTCGATCCCCCACTGCATGCCGGCGGCGGTGGCGGCCCCGAGCCCTTCCTTGTTAGGGCGGTGGAGGAGGTGGATGCGGGGATCACGTTCGCTCATGGCGCGGGCCGCGTCCGAGGTTCCGTCGGGAGAGTTGTCGTCGATGACGAGGACGTGGGCCTCGGGGACGATCGCGAGGATCTCGGGGATCAGCCGGTCGATGTTTTCCCGCTCGTTGTAGGTGCAGAGCGTGACGAGCAGGGAAGGAGAGGGCATGAAGACCGTGGGGAGCGAGGCGGGGCGAAGGGCGGGGGTAAAAACAAGACGAGCGGCAGGGTCTCGCATCTGCCGCTCGTCGTGAGTTTCGCGTTCTGATTCGCCGCCGTCGAGGCTTACAGTTCCAGCTTGCTGCGGCGATCCCGCCAGGGGACGGTCAGGTCTTTGACGTGCTTGACCAGGAACTTGACGATCGGCCCTTCGACAACACGGGGGGCCTTGAGGAGGAGGTCGGTGCCGCGGTCCTTGAGATCCGGATCGCTGATGTAGGTCCGCTCCTGCCCTTCTTCGACCTTGGCCGAGCCCTTGAAGAGATCATAGAGCTTCTTGGTGTGTCCCTTGTCGACGGCGTCCTTCTTGCCGGCGATGGCGAGGAGGGCGATGCCGAACTGCGGGTTCTTGAGGTAGTTGATCGAGCGGGTCGTCTGGAGGCGGCCGGCGGTGGTGTCGGGCGAGAGGAAGACGAGAGCCCGGACGTCCTGACCGCGGGGAGTCCGATTCGCGAAGACCGGGGCGTCATCGTAGGGATCGAGCTTCCAGTCGTATTCGGCGAAGGCGGCGGCGATCGGGCAGCTCATGTCGGCGGCGACGATCCCGATCTTGGCCATGTTGAGGAGCTTCTTCTGGTGCTCCCCCTTGAGGAACGTCTTTACGGCGATCAGGTCGCCGAGCATCTTGGTGTAGTCGTCCGGGAAGATCTTCTCGTCGCGGCCGGCGGTGAGGCTTTCGCCGTGCTTCCGCAGGTCGACGGTGAGGACTGCGAAGCCTTCGTTCTGAAGGACTTCCGGGAACGGCTTGCCGCCGGCGGGGGCGGAGCCCTTGTCCCAGACGATCCGGCTGCCGCCGGCTCCGTGGAGCAGGATGGCGACCGGGGCTTCCTGCGGCGTCCCCTTATCCTTGAGTGCGGGATAGTAGGAGAAGCGGATCGGCTGCTGGTCTTCGGTGGTGACCGCTTCGGTGCGAACCGTGTTCTGTCCGTATGACGCGGGGGCCGCGCTGAACAGCGCGCCGCAGAGAAACAGTCCCAGCGTCCACTTCGATCGCATGCTCATTGATGACTCTCCAGAAGACCCTGTTGGCTAGTCTACGAGGCGGTCTGCGGGGGGTCAAACTCCGGTTTCTTCCGCGTAGCGAGAGGCCGTGAGCTTCTTTGGCGGCGGTGTCATGATGCGGGCAGGTGGCAGGGTTTCCCCAATCTTCCGCGCCACCAGCCAGCGTCCCGCTGGACCGGGGTGGGCGGTGGATCTGCAAAGACCGGATGGCTCGGACCATGATCCGGCCGGCACGGCGTCGCTTGCTCAATCCCATCGTCCCACGGCCACCCGGGTCCAGGGGCGGAGCTCCTGGCCGCCGGAGGCGATTCTGTTGTGGAACCACGGCACACGACCGGCGTCTGATCGCGGACCAGCGTTGAGGACTTTCCAATCCTCAACGCCCTCGCTGCACTCCCCGCGGGAAGGGGGAGGGAGTTCTCGACGCTGGTTCCCCAAAGCGGATGCTGGAGGTTTTCCACGGTTCCACAACGAAAGTGCCTCCGGCGGGCAGGAGCTCCGCCCCTGCACCCGGGTTCGAGGGACGCCGGGGAGGCAGCGACGATCCGGTTCCTCGGTACGCGGCGGACTGGCCCCGGGACTTGTCACCTCCAGTGCCATTGGAGACAGTTTCCGGTGTCTCTCCCTCCTTCTTCCGAACCGCCTGATCGAGCCCCCATGAAGTCGAATCCCGTCAAGGCCGCCCTGAAGCGCGGCGAACCCCAGGTCGGCACCTGGCTGTCTGTCGGCAACCTCTTCACCGCACGCCTGATGGCCCGCGTCGGATTTCCGTGGCTGACGGTCGACATGGAACACTCGCCGATCGACTGGGACATGGCCGCAGCCATGTTCGGCGTCATCGCCGAAGGGGGCTGCGTCCCCCTCTGCCGCGTCCCCTGCGGCAACCACGACCACATCAAGCGAGCCCTCGACGCCGGCGCGTGGGGGATCGTGGTCCCGATGGTCGACACCGTCGAACAGGCCAAGGCCGCCATCGCCGCCTGCAAGTACCCCCCCGCTGGAAACCGCTCGGTGGGGGGCTCGCTCCACTCACTGAACTTCGCGGCGACCGCCGGGGACTACTACGCCAAGGCCAACAGCGAAATCCTTGTGATTCTGCAGACGGAATCCCCCCGCGGGGCCGAGAACGCCGAGGAGATCTACAGCCTCCCCGGCGTCGACGCGATCTTCGTCGGACCGAACGACCTGGCGGCCCAGATGCGCGGCCCGGACGGCCTCGATCCCGAGCCGGCCGCCTTCGAGGCGATGCTCCAGAAGATCCTCACCGCCGGGAAGAAGACCGGAACCCCGGTCGGTCTGCACACGCAGACCGTCGCCGAGGTCGAGAAGCGTATCGCCGAAGGATGGCGGTTCATCGCTGTCGGAAGCGAGCTGCGGATGATGGTCACCCAGGCACAGCGATTCGTCTCCGAGCTGAAACTCAAGACCGCGTCCGACCTCGCCCGGTACTAACCAGTCCTGTTTTTTGGGGCCTGTTTCGACCGTCATTTCCGTTCCGCCTGATTCCTGGCCTCTCCGCCGCGCTGTGGCAGAGAGGCCAGAGCTTCGCGCAGAACGAACCCTTTTGCTGGAACACCATGCCTTCGCCCACTTCGCAGTCCCCCTCCAAGACCGCTCCGATGCCGATCGGAGACGGGCTTTCGCTCGCCATCGACGACATGACGGTCCTGATTTTCGGGGCCTCCGGAGATCTGACCGCCCGGAAGCTGATTCCGGCCCTCTACCGGCTGCACCACGATGGATTCCTGACCAACAAGTCGGCGGTGATCGGGATCGCCCGGCGGGAGAAGACGCACGAAGGGTTCCGGGAAGAGATGCGGCAGGCGGTCGCCGAGCATGGCCGCGGCGCGAAGATGACCCCCGAAAACTGGGCCAAATTCGCCGACCAGCTGTTCTACGTGCAGTACGACATCACCGACACCAAGGACGCCTCGTCCCTCCGGACGCAGGTTGAGACGATCGAGAAGGGACTCGGTCTCTCCGGGCGCCGGCTGGCGTATCTCGCCACCGCTCCGGAGCTGTTCCTGCCATCGGTCGAGTCGCTGTCCGCGGCGAAGATGATCCCCCCCTCCGACAAGCGGGACCGGCTGCGGGTGGTGGTCGAAAAGCCGTTCGGGCAGGACCTGGAGTCTTCGCAGGAGCTGAATAAAGCCTTGCGAAAGCTGCTGGCCGAGTCGCAGATCTACCGGATCGACCATTACCTCGGGAAAGAGACGGTCCAGAACATCCTGCTGTTCCGGTTCGGGAACGCGATCTTCGAGCCGCTGTTCAACCGGAACCACATCGACCACGTCCAGATCACCGTCGCGGAATCGCAGGGGATCGAGGGGGGCCGCGGCGGGTACTACGACCAGTCAGGCGGGGCCCTGCGGGACGTGCTGCAGAACCACGCCCTTCAGCTCCTGTGCCTCATCGCGATGGAGCCCCCGGCCCTCTACGAGGGGGAGTACATCCGCAACGAGAAGCTCAAGGTGCTGCAGGCCCTCTCGCCAGGGCGGAAGGGGAACGTCGACGAGTGGGCCGTGGCGGGGCAATACGCCGCGGCGGCGATCAAGGGGAAGCGGGTCAAAGCCTATCTCGACGAGGAACGGATCTCGCCCGATTCGCGGCGGGAGACGTTCGTGGCGGTCGAAGCCCGGATCGACAACTGGCGGTGGGCGGGGGTGCCGTTCTACCTGCGAACCGGCAAGCGGATGCCTGCCCGGGTCACGGAGATCGCGATCCAGTTCAAGCTGCCGCCCCTGAACCTGTTCACGACCGTCGAGTGTGAAGGGAACCTGTGCGGGCTGGCGGACGCCAAGCCGAACACGCTGCTGTTCCGGATTCAGCCGAGCGAGTCGATCCGCGTTTCGTTCAGCGCAAAACGGCCCGGCATGCAGTACCAGGTACAGCCGGTCGACATGGAATTTGATTACTCAAACTTCGAAATCGACCTCCCCGAGGCCTACGAGCGGCTGCTGCTCGACGCGATGCGCGGCGAATCGACGCTGTTCACCCGCAGCGATGAGCTGGAAGCGGCGTGGAAGTTCTGCGATCCGATCCTGAAGGCCTGGGAATCGCCTGAGCACCACCCGGAACTGTACCCGGCCGGAACGTGGGGTCCGCGGGCCGCGCACGAGCTGCTGCAGCGGACGGGGCGGAAGTGGCGGAACCCGGGGAGCGTCGAGGAAGACGGAGCCAAGGCTGCCGCAATGGGCGAGGGATAGTTTCGCACGGCGTTCACCGCCTGACTGGAGATCGCTGAAGGCCGGTCTGAGACGCTCGCAGGAGCCTCTCGGCCGGCCTTCGGTCGTCTCGCAACGGGTGGGTGTCCGACGAGGTCTCACGACAGGGGCAAACCGCGACTTTGTCAGCAACCACCAGCCACCGTACGACGCAACCCCTTTTCCACGCAAACACTTACGACCACCAAATCCAATTTCCGAATCTCGCCAAATTTCTCGGCGACGGCTGCTTGACTTCGATTTCGACGCGGTTAGTATTCGCCTCCCCGTGAACGACCTCCCCGCGAGCAAGTTCACTTGATCTTTGAAAACATGGTTGGTGCCCGAGAGAGTTCAGCGATAATTGCGACGTG